>Ga0214235_1000130_pt1 | contig 41699 bp, 38 predicted proteins | sample TroBogypolimnion_2_FD_153073 | JGI IMG/M metagenome (GOLD analysis project Ga0214235, IMG submission 153073) | Freshwater microbial communities from Trout Bog Lake, WI - 15JUL2008 hypolimnion | ecosystem: Environmental > Aquatic > Freshwater > Lake > Hypolimnion/Profundal zone ... | reverse complement strand
AGATCATTTTACCTTTGAAGAAATGCTGGAAATGGCCAGTTTAGGTTCAAAAATTCTGCAAATTAGATCGGTAGAGTTTGCCGGCAAATATAACGTGGCCTTACGTGTCTTATCATCATTTAAAGAAGGCTGTGGCACACTCATTACTTACGAGGATACACAAATGGAAAGCGCTTTAATATCAGGTATTGCCTTTAATCGCGATGAGGCAAAGTTAACCATTACTGGTGTACCTGATTTACCCGGTGTTGCTTTTAAAATATTAGGGCCTATTGCTGAGGCTAATATTGAAGTGGATATGATTATCCAAAATATTGCGGATGATGCCACGACTGATTTTACCTTTACGGTACACCGCAATGATTACCAGCGGGCTCTGGCTTTGTTGGAACAAACCTGCGCCGACTTGGGTGCCAGAAAAGTCACGGGCGATGATACTATCGTAAAAGTCTCTATCGTGGGAGTGGGTATGCGTTCTCATGCGGGTATTGCCAGTACCATGTTTAAAACTTTGGCGGAAGAAGGTATTAATATTCGTATGATCGCCACCTCAGAAATAAAGATTTCGGTAGTGGTTGATGAGAAATACCTAGAGTTAGCCGTTAGAGCTTTACACGCAGCGTTTGAGTTGGATAAAATAAGCGCTTAATATTAATGTTGGCTTGCAAAAGGATGTAGGGGGCGTATTGCATACGCCCATTTGGACGTTCAAAATTGTAGAGTGGTAGTACAGTAGATCGGGCACATGCTTTTCGTGCCCGATATGAGATAAGCTGAATGCCCAGCCCGTTTATTGAGTTTCTTGCCGTATGTTTTTAAGGATTTCTTCTAACGGCACTAAATTCATAGAAATTCTGAACAATACTTCGTTATTTTGTAACAAGCCGTAACATTGATACGTTCTGAGTTTAATATGGGTATAGTTCAATGTACGCTCTGAAGACTCTGGTAGTTGTTTAACAAGGATATGCAGGCAATCGTTGTTCTTAAGGGTGTTTAAATGCTGGCGATCTACTGAAATTTCATGTGAAGTGTAGACCATGGGGTTGAGTTTAAAATCATGGTTTTCTAATTGTGCCTTCTCTAATAAAGCACCAGAACTTAAGCTGCAAGGGAATATTTCAGGATAATGGGCAATATGAGCCAGTTCATCAAAGTAATCCGATTGTTCTGCTAACGATCCCGATAAAAAGTTTTTCACCGAACCATTATTCATGTATTTGCGTTTTAAGAAATAGTCAGTGCCAGGGATAGTGCTACAGTCAGGTAGTTCATTAAGATCGGGTAAATCATGCAGCGGCGTATCACTTAAAAATAAAGGTTCTTGAGTTTCTTTTTTAAAACCTAGTAATACGACTTTGCCTTCTGATTTTAAGGCAATACGATTGCCAATGGTTAGGTTAGGAATGGTGTTAATGAGGGTTTTTTTGATCTCAAGATAGATAGGCATCCTAGGGCGGACTGCATTGACAAAGGTAATTTGGTAATTACTAAAGCGCAGATTGTTTTCGGCAATGACTTTATCTTCATGATGCGCTTCTCGGTATAGGCGCAGTTGATATTCAATTAAGGTATTGAGTTGATAACCTAGAACAATAGGGCCTTTAAAGGGGTTATGAGTAATCTGTAACCATTTGTGTTTATCGTGAAATAAATTAAAATCATCAGACGCATTACGCGCGACTTCTATATGTATTTGTTCAAAGGTAAAGGCTTGGGTATGCATAATGATAGCAGCGCGTTTTAGAGTTAGGTCAACATCGCCTAGAAGAAGTATAGGCGTAATCATAAACGCTGCGTTAAGCTATAGCCAGCAGATAACGAATTAAATCAGCCATAACGGTCAGCAATTTTAAACGGAGCAGTGTATGAAAGGTATTATTTTAGCAGGTGGTAGCGGTACTCGACTTTATCCGATTACCAAGGGCGTCAGTAAGCAGTTAACACCGATATATGATAAACCCATGATCTATTATCCGTTGTCAGTATTAATGTTGGCCGGTATTACCGAGATATTAATTATTTCAACACCTAACGATTTACCTCGATTTGAAGAATTGTTGGGGGATGGTTCTGATATAGGCTTGTCATTTAGCTATAAGGTGCAGCCCTCGCCTGATGGTCTGGCTCAGGCTTTTATATTAGGTGAAGACTTTATTGGTACGGATGATGTCTGTATGGTGCTAGGTGATAATATTTTTTATGGTCATGGCTTAGTTGAAATGTTGGCTGAATCAGTGATTAATGTGACTGAGCATAAAAAAGCCACGGTATTTGGTTATCATGTTAAAAATCCTGATCAGTATGGTGTGGCTGCGTTTGATAGCTTAGGTAATGTATTGAGTCTTGAAGAAAAACCAGTTCAGCCTAAAAGCAATTATGCCGTAGTCGGGTTATATTTTTATCCCAACAATGTGATTGAGATAGCCAAAAGCATCAAGCCGTCGCATCGGGGTGAACTAGAAATTACCACGGTTAATCAAACCTATCTGGAGCAAGGTGATTTAAAAGTAAAGCTCATGGGGCGAGGCTTTGCGTGGTTAGATACCGGCACGCATGAGTCTTTATTAGAGGCTTCTAACTTTATTCAGACCATAGAAAACAGACAGGGGCTTAAGGTTGCCTGTATTGAAGAAATCGCTTATGAAATGGGCTATATTTCCAATGCTCAATTAATAGCCTTGGCACAACCCTATTTAAAAAACCAATACGGCCAATATTTAATGCGTAGAGCTAAAGAAGGAGCAGAAGCCTGATGCAATTTATACCAACAGCGATACCTGAAGTCATCATTATTGAACCTAAGGTGTTTGGTGATGAGCGAGGTTATTTTGTAGAAACCTTTCGCCAAGACAAACTCGATGAGTTTCTAGGTTTTAAAGTGGATTTTATTCAGGATAATGAATCCAAGTCTAGTTATGGTGTCTTGAGAGGCTTGCATTATCAATTAGCGCCCGCCGCTCAAACCAAGTTAGTGCGTGTTATTAAAGGTAAGGTGCTCGATGTTGCCGTCGATATTAGAATCGGCAGTCCTACCTTTGGGCGACATGTCAGCGCTGAGTTGTCTGAGCAAAATAAACGCCAGATGTTGATACCTCAAGGTTTTGCTCATGGTTTTGTCGTGTTAGAAGATGACACGGTGTTTGCTTATAAAGTCGATCATTATTACTCGCCTGAGCATGATAGAGGCTTGGCCTTTGATGATAAAGTCTTGGCTATCGATTGGCAGGTAGCGCCACAGCAATTACAGCTTTCTGTTAAAGATACCCAGCAACCTAGTCTTGATGACGCTGAGTTATTTACCTATGGGCAATCTCTTTATGTCTAAGCAAATCTTGGTTACTGGTGCTAATGGACAATTAGGTAGTGAATTACGTGAGTTGAGTGGTTATTTTACTAATTATGACTTTACTTTTATAACTCGGCATGACTTAGATTTGAGTGATGCCTTAGCCATCAAGGTCTGGTTTGAAAATAAAACCTTTGATGTCATTATTAATTGCGCGGCCTATACGGCGGTTGATAAAGCAGAAATCGAGGCTGATTTAGCCTTTGCCATTAATGCTACGGCGGTGCAAACCTTAGCCCAGTTTGCTAAACTGCATGGTATTTCAATGCTACATATTTCTACCGATTATGTCTTTGCTGGGGATAGTTGCAAGCCTTATCAAGAGACTGACGCAACCTGTCCACAAGGTGTTTATGGCCAATCTAAATTAGAGGGTGAGTTGGCTATGCGAGCGATTAACCCAGATCGCTCCGTGATTATACGCACGTCTTGGGTCTATTCTCGTTTTGGTAATAACTTTGTTAAGACGATGGTGCGTTTAGGTAAAGAACGAAAGGAATTGAGTGTTATTTATGATCAAATCGGTACGCCAACGTCGGCTAAAGATTTAGCCTTGGTACTACTTATGATTATTGATAGCCCTCAATTGCAGAGTCAAAGCGGAACTGAAATTTACCATTACAGTAATGAAGGTGTCTGCAGTTGGTATGATTTTGCATTAGCAATCTTTAAGTCGTCACCTATAAGATGTAAAGTAAAGCCTATAGAAACTAAAGATTATCCTACCCCTGCAAAGCGACCTCATTACAGCTTATTGAATAAAGCTAAAATTAAAAACACCTTTGATCTGACTATTCCTTATTGGAGAGATAGTTTGCTTCAATGTCTAAAATACATAAAACATTCAAAAGGAAAGTCTTTATGAAAGCAGTCTTAGTGACTGGATGTGCCGGTTTTATTGGTAGTAATTTTGTGCCTTATTTCTTGGAAGAATATCCTGAAACGAAAATTATTAATCTTGATTTACTCACCTATGCGGGTAATTTGGCTAATCTTAAAGAGGTAGAAGATACTGAGCGCTATACTTTCATCGAAGGTGATATTTGTGATCGGGTTTTGCTAGAACAGATATTTGCTGAGCATGATATTCGTGGCGTTATTCATTTTGCAGCTGAAAGTCATGTTGATAACTCGATTAAAAATCCGGGTGTATTTGTGCAGACTAATGTTAATGGTACCTTTACCTTGATTGATGTGGCTTATAAATACTGGATGGATAAGCCCTTTGTGTTTAAGTCGGGCTATGACAGTTGTCGCTTTCATCATATTTCTACCGATGAGGTTTATGGCACTTTAGGTGAAACCGGTTTATTTACCGAAGCGACACCCTATGCGCCTAACTCACCTTACTCTGCCAGTAAGGCTGGTAGCGATATGATAGTCCGTAGTTATTTTCATACCTATGGTATGAATACGGTGATTACCAACTGCTCTAATAATTATGGCCCTAAACAACATAACGAAAAGCTGATTCCAACCATTATTCGTAAAGCGATTAAGGGCGAAGATATTCCTATTTATGGTGATGGTAGCAATATTCGTGACTGGCTGTATGTATTGGATCATTGCAAAGGTATCGCCTTAGTTTACGAAACAGGATCAGTGGGTGAAGTTTATAATATTGGTGGCTGTAATGAGCGTAACAATAATTATATTGCAGATAAAGTCTGTGAAATTCTCGATGATTTACAGCCTAAAGTTGCAGGGAGTTACAAAGATCAGATTCGTTTCGTTGAAGATCGTGCAGGACATGATCTACGTTACGCCATTGATGCCACTAAAATTGAAACAATGTTAGGCTGGAAAGCCGATGAGAGTTTTGAGACAGGCATTGTTAAGACTATTGAGTGGTATTTACAAGAATTAGGACTACCAAGGTAAGACGCCATAATACCCCCCCCTATAGATGCGCTTCACTATCGTTCAGCACATCTATAGGGGTGGTGTTTTTTGCGAGTTACCCAACTTAATACGGGACAGTTTAGCTTAATCTTTCGCCCTGAGCCTTTCGTCTGCGCTGAAACTGTCCTGCTTAAGTTGGTAACCAAAATTAGCAACGACAGCGTAATTATCTATTGATTATTAATAGCTATATCACATTTGTTGATGAATTTAGACTTAATCAGTGCAGTTAAAACAAAAGCTTATGAGTGGTCTTTAACATGAAATAGACTAAACACTCTATATTTTGGTATGATTGACACGTTTTTAAATGCTTTGGCCCACCCTTTTAATTAATTATCACATCATCACACTGGAGTTATTCAATGCCAATTAAAGTTGCAATCAATGGTTATGGTCGTATTGGACGTAATATCGTTCGCGCATTATACGAATCAGGCCGCACCAATGAAATTCAAATCGTTGCAATCAATGATTTAGGTGATAGCAATACTAATGCTCACCTAACACAGTATGATTCAGTACATGGCAAATTCCCTTTTGACGTGACTGTTGACGGTGATTATATTTTGATCAACGGTGATAGAATCCGTGTTTTCTCAGAAAGAGATCCTTCAAAACTACCATGGGCTGAATTAGATATTGATGTTGTTCATGAATGTACTGGATTTTTTACCAGCAAAGCTAAAGCATCTGCTCATATTACAGCTGGCGCAAAAAAAGTAATTATTTCTGCACCAGGCGGCAATGATGTTGATGGTACTATCGTTTTTGGCGTAAACCACAATACCTTAAAAGCGTCTGATACCGTTATCTCAAATGCTTCATGCACTACTAACTGCTTAGCACCTATTGTTAAGCCTTTAAATGATGCTATCGGTATTGAAAGCGGCTTAATGACTACTATTCACTCTTATACCAATGATCAAGTGTTGACTGACGTTTATCATGCTGACTTACGTCGTGCCCGTTCAGCTACACAATCAATGATTCCTGCAAATACCGGTGCAGCTGCGGCTGTAGGTCTAGTATTGCCTGAATTAGCTGGAAAATTAGATGGTTTCGCTATGCGTGTACCGACTATCAATGTTTCTGTGGTTGATTTAACGTTTACTGCGGCAAGAGATACGACGGTTGCAGAAATCAACGAAATCTTAACGGCTGCGTCTAATGGTGCTTTAAAAGGTATCTTAGATATCAACGAAAGACCACTGGTTTCAATCGATTTTAATCACAATCCAGCGTCTTCTATTTACGAAAAGTCATTGACTAAAGTATTAGGTGGTCGTTTGGTAAAAGTACTTTCTTGGTATGACAACGAATGGGGTTTCTCAAATCGTATGTTAGATACCACTATTGCTCTAGTTAATGCTAAATAACGGATTCCCTATCTAATGTTAAGAAGAACCAAAATTTTAGCCACATTGGGCCCTGCAACGGATAAGCCTGGTGTACTTGAAGGCTTATTCAAAGCGGGTATTGACGTTGTTCGAATGAACTTTTCTCACGGTTCTGCTCAAGATCATCTTGATAGAGCTGAGGCTGTCCGTGCGATGAGTAAAAAAACAGGCAGACGTGTGGGTATATTGGCAGATTTACAAGGCCCTAAAATCCGTATTGCTCGCTTTACAGACACTAAAGTCTATTTAAATGAAGGTCAAGATTTTGCTTTAGACATTAACTTTGATCCTATGGCAGGTGATAATACTCAAGTCGGTATTACTTACGAACCCTTAGCGTTAGAAGTTAAGCCTGGCAGTCGATTATTGCTAGATGATGGTCGTATCGTATTAGACGTCGTTAATGTTGAAAACATGCGCGTTAATTGTACGGTAGCTGTAGGAGGTGATTTATCTAATAACAAAGGTATTAACCTGTTAGGTGGTGGCTTATCAGCAGCGGCGTTAACTGACAAAGATAAAGAAGATATTAAAACCATTGGTATCATGCAATGTGATTATGTCGCTATATCTTTCCCTCGTTGCGCTGAAGACTTGAATGAAGCCCGTCGTTTATTGGTTGCAGAAGGTTGCTATGCCGGTATCGTTTCTAAGGTTGAACGCGCAGAAGCGATCGTGCCTGAAGTAATGGATGAAATCATCTTGGCATCTGATGCGGTAATGGTAGCGCGTGGTGATTTAGGTGTTGAAATTGGTGATGCTAACTTACCCGCAGTACAAAAGCTGTTAATTAAGCGTACTCGTGAACTTAATCGTGTGGCTATTACTGCAACGCAAATGATGGAATCGATGATTGAAAATCCGATTCCTACACGTGCCGAAGTATTTGATGTCGCCAATGCAGTTTATGATGGTACTGACGTTATTATGTTGTCAGCTGAAACAGCCTCAGGAAAGCATCCTATTAGAGCCGTTGAAGCCATGCACCGTGTCTGTGTAGAAGCTGAAAAACAACGTAGCGTTCGTGAATCAGATCATCGTATCAATATTCAGTTTGAGCGTGATGATGAAGCGATTGCAATGTCTGCGATGTATATGGCTAACCATACTAAAATCAAAGGCATAGTCTCTTTAACAGAGTCAGGTTCAACAGCTTTGTGGATGTCCAGAATTAGTTCGGCAATTCCTATTTTTGCGATGAGTTCGCATGAAAGTACCTTGGGTAAAGTCACTTTATACCGTGGTGTTTTTCCTGTGTACTTTAAAATTGATTCTACTCAGGATCACGCTGAAGTTAATCGCAATGTAGTCGCAGAACTTAGAAAATGGAATAAAGCCAAAGACGGCGATAAATACATTATTACTAAAGGCGATTTAAACGGTGTTAAAGGCGGCACTAATGGCTTAAAAGTGATAGTGATTGGTCAAGGCTTAACACCCTAGTTAATCTTCATTCAGTTCCGTATTATAAATAAGCCTCGTTATTCGAGGCTTATTTGTTTTGAGGGAAACGGTTTATTTTACAAAACAGCTTTTCTCAGCAGAAGCTTCTACTTCTTTAATGCGTTTTCTTAGGTCTTTAGACTGTGCAGGATCTCTGAATACAGCACCAGCATCGCCTGTTTGACCTTTACTTAAATAAGTAAAGGTCTTTGCCGCTTCAAATTCAGCAAAAGTCATTTTTTCAGCGATCTTATCAATTTTACAGCCGCAAGCATATTGGCTGATATAGGTGAGGCCACCATGTTGAGCAACACAATTAAGCACATATTCAACTCTATCACGAGTAGGATAGTCATTGACCACGGGTGCAAGTTCTGTGGTTACTATAGCTTCTGGCTTTTCTTCTAGTGTTGAACAGCCGCTTAACAGGATGCAAAGTGACACGCTAATAACAATGGATAGATATTTTTTTTTCATGAGTAGAATGTAAGTTATAGGTTTAAGGATGAATGGCGGATATTTCAATATTAATCATTGTAATTTAAAACGGTGATTATTGTTCTCATGCTCTGTCAGTTAAGTAACCTGTATGTTTAGAGTAAAACAGCTTCAGCTGTTTTAAAAAGCTGAGCTGAAGCTATTGCACTCCACCTAAGCTGTTCTGGCTTAACTATATTGGAGCCGGTAGGATGGGCAAAGGCAAGGCCGTGCCCATCGAGCTTTTGTTGTGTTGATGGACACGCTGGCGCTTTGCCTATCCACCACTATGTCTTGTCTTAAGTTGGTGGTCTGATTTTAACTTAAAATAGCTGGTTTTATTCGGTAACTTTAGCCAATTTACTATGTGCCATCGAATAACTAAAATAAACAATTAAACCGATGACTAACCAAACTAGGAATCGCAACCAAGTAAGCGCAGGCAAAAAAGCCATCAGCGCCCCACAAGATAACATACCCAGAATGGGAAACAATGGACTAAAGGGTGTAGTAAAGGGGCGGGGCATAGTTGGTTGTGTAATGCGCAACACAATCACACCTAAACAAACTAAAACAAAGGCCGCCAAGGTGCCAATATTAACCAGTTCAGCTAAATCACCTAATGGCATAAAACCTGCGATAAAAGCAATAATCAAACCACAAAGCACGATAACACGGATAGGCGTTTGGGTATTCGGGTTTAATTTACTAAAGAAAGGTGACAATAGTCCATCACGGGACATGGCAAAGATAATACGCGTTAACCCATAGTATAGTACCAACATGACGGTGGTCAGGCCTGCAATGACACCTGTCGATATCAGAGCCGATGCCCAGTTATAACCTAATAGAGTTAAGGCATGTGCAACGGGTGAAGACACATTGAGTTCAGTATAAGGCACAACTCCTGTCAATAATCCCGCAACAATGATGTAGACCAGGGTGCAAAAAGCCAGTGACGTCACTATGCCAAAAGGCAGATCTCGCTGAGGATTTTTGGCTTCTTCAGCCGCAGTTGAGACGGCATCAAAGCCGACATAAGCAAAAAACACCAAGGAAGCGCCCGCTAGAACGCCAGTAGTTTTACCATCGGGTAAAGTTTGAAACCAACCAAAGGGCATAAAAGGATGCCAATTATCTGGATGTACATTGAATACAGCAATGCCTATAAAGATACTAATAGTGATTAATTTAACAATAACCATGGAGTTGTTGGCTTTGGCACTCTGTTTAACACCCATAATTAATACCCACATGAGTATTAAAATAATGACGAAGGCCGGTAGGTTAATGTAACCACCCAATTTGGGCGCTTTAGTTAGCACATCAGGTAAGCCCCAGCCTATTGCAGTAAGGGCATTATTAAAATAGCCCGACCAGCCATTGGCGACAGCGGCTACAGAAATTCCGTATTCCAGTAATAAATCCCAGCCGATAATAAAGGCAATTAATTCACCAAAGGCCGCATAGCTATAACCATAGGCACTACCACAGCCTCCTACAGAAGAGGCTAGTTCTGCATAGGAGAGTGCTGCAAAAGCGCAGGCAACGCCTGCAATAACAAACGATAGAATAACAGCAGGGCCTGATTGTGTCGCAGCAGCGATGCCCGTTAACACAAAAATTCCAGTACCAATAATAGCGCCTACCCCCAGAAAAGCCAGATCCCATGCTGACAAACAACGATTGAGACCTTTGCTATGTATATCATGAACGGCGATTTGTTTAGTGCGAAAAATTTGCAGTGACATGATAATTAACTCTTGTATAGTCTTGTAGGGTGGATAAGCATAGCGCATCCACCTATTATTGTCGCGACCACCTTGCATATAAACGAGGTGAGTGTCGCTCACAAAGACTCGGTTTCAAGACTATTTCGGTGGATGCGCACAGCTATAGTGCTAATTCCCGCACTTTTAATCACAGCCATAGTGTTTTACAAAATAGTGTAATACACGGGCTCATGATAAAATGCCGCTATTTAAAAGTGCTCTGCCATTTTTTTGTTTAGTGTTAGCTTTATTTAGTCGTTGAGAATTTATAGTAATGAAAATTTGTACCCTCTTAGTTAGTTCATTGTTGTTGACTATGGTTGTTGGCAATAGTTATGCCACCACTTATTCCTTGCCTCATCTTAAAGGCGATAGGGTGGTCGCATCCTCTACCGGAGAGACCGTTACTATAACGGTTGATCAAGATCAAACCTTACTGGATATAGCCAAGCGCTTTAATCTGGGTCAAACTGAAATTGTAACCATAAACCCTAATCTTGATCGTTGGCTAATAAAAAAAGGTACGGTGGTACGTTTACCGAATAGACGTATATTGCCGGATTCACCCCATGAAGGTATCACCTTAAATGTTGCAGAATACCGTATGTATTATTACCCAGCAGATCAACCGGGTACGGTAAGATCATATGCTCATGGGGTGGGACGACAAGATTGGAAAACACCCTTAGGTAAAACGAGCATTATTAAAAAAGTAAAAGATCCAGCTTGGCATCCACCCGAATCAATTCGACGTGAACACGCTGCGAATGGCGATCCTTTACCAGAAATAGTGCCGCCAGGTCCTCATAATCCCTTAGGTGCCTATGCGCTGTACCTTAATTTGCCTGGTGACTATCGCATACATGGAACGGATATCGATAAAATATTTGGTATCGGTATGCAGATTACTCATGGGTGTGTGCGTATGTATCCTGAAGATATTGGCGCTTTATATCAGTCTGTTTCGGTAGGTACTTCTGTTTATATCGTTAAACAACCCGTTAAAGTGGCTTGGTTAAACAACGTCTTGTATGTAGAGGCGCATCCTGATTTGGAAGGTGAAGAAAAGACCCCAGATGAACGTTATGCGATTGCCTTATCTCTTATTAAAAAAGAAAACAATCAAGTGCTCCCTGATTTTGATCAAGTCGTTTTAAATAAAGTACTTAAAGATTTAGATGGTATCCCCACACCTATTTACGAAAGACTACCACCGTTAGATGGTGAAGTAGTAGAACCCTTAGTTAAAGCCGCGCCTGTCGCTAAAGCTGTCGCTATTTCTAGTGCCGCAAGTAAAAAACCGATCACAGCTAAAGTCATTAAAGCAAAATCTACAGAGCTTGCTGCGACTGTCAAAAAAACTAAATCAGCAGTAGTGCCAGTGGCTAATAATGCTAAGAAGATACCCGCGAAAGAGCCTGTCAAGCTCAATAAAAGTAAGAGTCTAGCGACTGAAACAGCCAGTAATAGCGACTCTACAGGCTCATCTGGTGGTTATTATCACGGAAATTAACATTAAAGCGACCTTAGTAGCCTAGCCGCGATGCAGCAAAGGCCGAAGCTAGGGTTTACGGAGTTCTTATTTCCTCGCAGCACTATGTTACATCAATGCTACTTGCTTGCTCGGATTCATATCGGGTCGTATTGTCTTAGTAGTCGCTGTACTCTGGCTCATATCGGGTCAGTTTTGCACCTTATCGCCTCAGTTGTACGAAAAACACAGCGACTAGAAAGACAATGTGCCGGTATAGCAAACAAAGTTGCCGCTACAGTGGCGCATTAAGGCTGGCTAGGGCGAAAAGTTGACCAGCTAAGTGATCAAAGTGGCTAGCTGGCACATCAAACACAATCACTACGAATAGTGTGCGCAACAAAGGTTAAAGAACTAAGCGTATAAGTAAGTTTAGTACATATTGACATCCTCCCTCTCTTTGAAAAATAGGGGGAAGAAGATGCTCAAGTTATTTCATGCTCGTTCTTAGACATTGCAACGTATAATAAACCCATACTACGACTATATTGCTAAGCCTCATGTGTAAAATAAATCCTCGCGTTGATTTTGCTTTTAAAAAACTCTTTGGCAGCGAAGACAACAAAGATCTATTGATGTCATTGATTAATGCCATCGTTTCTAGCGATGAACAGGTGGTCGAAGTCGAGCTTAAAAATCCTTATAACCTAGCAGACTACCAAGCAGGTAAAATGTCCATACTCGACATTAAAGCCAAGGCCGAAAACGGTCGATGGTTTAATGTCGAAATGCAAATCAGTGAAGATTACAACTTTGATAAACGCGCTATTTATTACTGGGCCAAATTAGTTACCGAGCAGTTGTCCGAAGGCCGCATGTTTAATGAGCTGAAAAAAACCATCAGCATTAATATCCTCGATTTCAACTTCATACCCGCTAATACTGAAGTGCATAACTGCTATAAAATTATCAATACCGCTACCGGTAAAGATGACAAATTGCATGATATTTTTGAGTTGCACTATGTAGAACTTAGAAAGTTTAGTAAATCCACCGAACAAATCACTACCGCCCTCGATCGTTGGAGCACATTTTTAACTAAAGCCGACAAGTTAGACAAATACGCTATTCCCGCAGAACTCGCCTCAGATCAAGCCATCGTTAAAGCCATAGCGGCTGTGGATAGAATGTTTGATGAAGACGAACGCTTAATCTATGAAGTACGTATGCAATCGTTAGCCGATGTCGAAAGCAAGATCGCTTCGGCTGAAGAAAAAGGCATAGAAAAGGGTTTGGAGCAAGGTTTGGAGCAAGGTTTGGAACAAGGTTTAGAGCAAGGTATCAATTTGGCTACCAAAAATATTGCCTTGAATTTAGCGAAAGTCGGCACACCGTTAGCGGTTATTGCCGAAGCAACGGGTTTATCAGAAGCTAGCTTAAATCAACTATTATTAAAGCCATAGCCGCTGTAGATAGAATGTTTGATAAAGACGAACGTTTAATCGTAAGCGCTTAATTCTCCACGTCATTTATTGTTCCTTCTTATCATGCCAAACTTCCGCAATATTAACTATTTAGGAATGTTCAATACTGTTCAATTTTAAAAAACACTTTTTTTGGATTGCTGCTGGGCTGAGTAGTTACAATTATTATTCTTTGCGCTTTCAAATTGAGTTTAATTTTCGCGATGCAAAACAATATTGGGGCTTAGAAGATTTTATGAATGTCAAAGAAACTCAAGTCAACAATGCGGCTAACTTTTCTTTGTTCATGGTTACTTTTTCACAGCGGTTAGCCGCAAAAATAGAGGGGGTAAACAAAGACAGTATGCTGGACTTGAAAACCATCTTTAGAGCCCGAAAATACACGCGGTGCATTATTAATGCACTGGGCAAAAATGATGATACATTTTTAATTGATGATCGTATTTTTCAAGCCGCAGAAATAGGCAGAATTCATGCAAGAGCGGCTTAAATTTTGGCGAAGGTATTGACTAGGAAACACTATTGAAACCATCCTTTTATGACTTAAATTATTCTGATTTAGAACGGGTTATCCATCAAAATAATTTAAACAACTCTGCTGCGGCAGTTCTTTTTAATTGGCATTATAAGAAAAAAGAAACCGCTAGATGCATTGATAAAATTGCTCAGTGCTCATCGGCCTTTTTTGAAAATACCTTCGACTTTTCTCTACCTGAAATCGATACTGTTCATGAGTCAACAAATGATCGAACGGTAAAATTTCTTTTTAAGCTTAAAGATCATCATAAAGTCGAAACGGTGCTTATTCCGTTTCATAACAAATATTCTATTTGCCTTTCATCGCAGGTTGGCTGTGCCATGAACTGTTCTTTTTGTTTTACAGGCACACAAGGACTTAAACGAAATTTGACGACCAGTGAAATTGTTGGCCAATTTATACAAGCTTGGCGTTGGTTAGCGGTCAATAGACCTGGAGAAGAAAGAATTTTAAATATTGTTTTTATGGGGCAAGGCGAACCTTTACATAATTTTGATGCCGTTAAAAAAGCCTGTGAGATATTTTTATCACAACACGGCGCGTCAATTGGTGTTCAAAAAATCACCATTTCAACGGCAGGTTATATGCCTGGTCTTAAACGATGGAGCTTAGAAATACCTGGCGTAAACCTTGCGCTATCTCTACATTCGCCCGTTTCAGAAAAAAGAAATGAACTGATTCCCATTAATAAAAAATATCCGCTACATGAGGTATTGGCAATGATTGACCAGATACCTTTAAATAAAAAACAATTTATCACTTATGAATATATTCTGATAAAAGATTTTAATGATACGCCAGAGGATGCTAAGAAATTGGGCGAGATACTAGCGGGTAAGAGTGCTTATATCAACTTAATTCCTTTTAACGCCTTTCCAGGCTCACATTACCAGCGTCCGGATTTAGAGAGCATTGAAAAGTTTAAAGCCGTTTTAGATACCTTTAAAATCCCGACGCTAATAAGAACCGCTAAAGGCGATGATGTATTAGCCGCCTGTGGACAACTCAATTCTAAAAACTAGCGCCTTTTTTCCCAGCTTAAATGGCTTTTTTCCCAAAGAGGCTACCCACTTAAGGCGTGACAGATATTAGGCTTAACCCTTCGCTTAAGAGAACCTTATCTAAAAGTGAACGATTAAGCTAAACAGTCTCGTCTTAATTGGGTAGCCCTTTACTCGCAATAGCTGAAGCTATTGCACTCCTGCTGATTAAACAAGCTGCGCTTAATTTTACATCTACGCTAAGCATTATTGAGCGCTTAGCGATGATTAATAAGCGCTCAATAATGTCTAACCTCATTTATAGTGACCTTGCGCAGTCCTGCTCTAATCTGGCGTAGTGCTCTGCCAACCTCAACGAGTGCTTAGCCAATCTAGGGTAGCTTTTACAGTATCTATGCAGCACTCATCACTATCTGAATTGGTGCTCAGCAGACCTCGCCTAGCACTCAGCAAGGCTAAATGAGCGTATGCTGTACTTGCTGAGTGCTCTGCAAGATTGGCGTTTCACTGCGCTAGATTGAAAAAATAGCCGTGAAGATTAGACTATTGCTCAGCAAGGTTGGCTTATCACTGCGCTAGATTGAAAAAATAGCCGTGAAGATTGGACTATTGCTCAGCAAGGTTGGCTTATCACTGCGCTAGATTGAAAAAATAGCCGTGAAGATTGGACTATTGCTCAGCAAGGTTAGCTTATCACTGCGCTAGATTAAAAAAATAGCCGTGAAGATTGGACTATTGCTCAGCAAGATTAGAAAAACACTCATCAAGACTCGTGTAGCACTTATGAAGAATGCCAGAGCACTAGGCAAGACTGGCCTAGCGCTGCTTCAGGTCAGGCCAACACTGCGCCTAAGCTACTGGCTACCAACTTAAGGCGTGACAGATACCAGGCTTAACCCGACCTACATGGCTGGAGTGCAATAGCTTCAGCTATTGCACTAAAACAGCTGAAGCTGTTTTACTCCAAGCTTAACTTAACGCACAATGCCGGGCGAGGGTTATAAACCCCGTCTCGCGAGGTAAAAATAAACGCGGTAGTCCAGTAGGTCGGGTTAGCGCTAGCGTAACCCGACCTACTGGCTGAAGTGCAATAGCTTTAGCTATTGCAATAAAACAGCTGAAGCTGTTTTACTCCAGGCTTAACTTAACGCACAATGCTGGGCGGGGGTTATAGTCCCGCCCGAAACGTTTAGATGCATCCAAACGGCGTTATATAACTAAAAGTAGGCCTATTTCTTCGCTGATCTTTCAAAGATAATGGCAATGCCAAACGTTTGAGACGGGGTTATAAACCCCGTCTCGCGAGTGTTTTGGCTTAGCTTAAGCGTATGGGTTGCAAACAAACCCCGTCCTGCATGGAGAAGTTTCATCCTTCGCCCTTAGACTGCGCTTAGAATAATCCTATCTAAAAATGAACGTTTAAGCTAAACCGTCCCGTTTAAATTGGTAGCCTTATTCACTAACAACGTGTAGCGATTAAAAGATCGTCCGTTAGTTTTCTGCTCTTTGCCATGAAACGTCACGGTAACTAAATCGCCCAAAGCGGCGTTATGTAGTTTTAAGCTGTGTATCAAATAACGATTGAGTTCAACAATGACAACCGCACCGCCATCCTCTTGTAAAAATAGAATTTTCTGTTCGTCATAGAGCACATCATTGGTAGCACCAATGCCTTGAATGATACCCGCGATAGTGTTACCTGCCGAAGGTTGCCAGTAGGTCATATTGTTAATGACTTCATTTTTAATCATTTGTTTATCCTGCTTGTTAATGTAAGTAAAACTGGGGACGATTGTACGCAGTTCACGGTCATCTTGCTTAATAGTGACAAAAGTCTGGGGACGCATGAAAAGTTATGTAAAGCAGTCTTAAAGACTGCACTGTATTTTAAATAGAAGACTGTTTTATTCGATCATTACGGTTTATCATGCGCCCCTAACACTATAATAATAAAAATAAACTAGGAGTGTAGTCTATGTTGCTATCAACATCAGTATCAATTGTAATTGCCTTATTAATGGGCATCGCTGGAGTAGGATTTGTACTTTGGCAATTAAAACGAGTTTTCGCATACGATCAGGGCAATGAGCTCATGCGTGAAATTGGTAGCGCTATTCAAGAAGGCGCATCGGCTTTTCTGGCGAGGGAATATCGTGTTATTGCGATTTTTGTAGCCATTGTCGCTACTGTTATTGCTGTATTTTTACAATGGCAAACGGCATTTTGCTTTGTTTCAGGCGCTATTGCTTCAGCCGGAGCAGGCTATCTGGGCATGTATGTAGCGGTTCGCGCTAATACCCGAACCGCATCTGCGGCAAGCCGTGGCTTACATGAAGGTTTACGGGTTGCCTTCGGTAGTGGCGCGATTATGGGCATGTCTGTAGTCAGCTTCAGCCTGATTGGTATGACCATACTATTTCTTACCTTTAACAGCGATCCTAACCAATTAACCTATATTACTGGTTTTGGTTTCGGTGCCAGCAGTATTGCCCTCTTTGCCCGAGTAGGCGGTGGTATCTTTACCAAAGCAGCCGATGTTGGTGCAGATCTAGTCGGCAAGATTGAAAAAGGCATACCAGAAGACGATCCACGCAACCCTGCCGTGATTGCAGACAACGTCGGTGACAATGTCGGCGATGTTGCCGGTATGGGCGCAGATTTATTTGAAAGCTACAGTGGCTCTATCATTGCAGCCGCTACACTGGGTGCCGCTTTAGGCAATGGCTCATCGGTAGCTTACATTGGCTTACCATTTTTGGTTGCCGCTGTCGGCGTAATCTCCAGTCTGTTCGGCATTTATATGGTGATTGGCAAGGAACGCGATGAAAGCGAAGCCGCCTGTATCGCTGCCAATACCTCGTATTATTCAAAGTGTGTTTATTATTTAAGCCAATACGTAGCAAAAATCAACGAAAACGCGACGCTAGAAGATTTACTGACGGCACTGCGTCGCTCAGTTTGGGGTGCGTCTGTGGTCGTTTTAGCTCTAACCTTGCTGGCGGTGTTAGTCTCTGGCTTACATTTTAATTATTGGCTAGTTATTGTGACTGGCTTAGTGGCTGGAAATGCCATTGCCTATGTCACCGAATACTTCACATCTTATACCGAAAAACCAACCCTAGCGATTGCTGAGGCCACTCAAACGGGTGCAGCAACGACTATTATCCAAGGCTTAGCCGTAGGCATGATGAGTACTGCATTGCCCGTACTAATCACCGCCTTTGCAATCCTTATCAGCATCTGGCTGGGACATAAAGCCGATGGCACACTGGCTGCCGGCTTATATGCAGTCGCCTTGGCAGGCGTGGGCATGTTAAGTACCTTGGGTGTTACCTTGGCCACCGATGCTTATGGTCCCGTTGCCGATAATGCTGGTGGCATTGCTGAAATGAGTCACCTTCCTGAAGAAGTCAGACACCGTACCGATGCACTAGATAGCCTAGGCAATACTACTGCCGCCACCGGAAAAGGTTTCGCGATTGGTTCTGCCGTTCTAACCGCCTTAGCCTTGATTGCCGCTTACGTTTCCGCAGCTAAAATAGAATCTTTGGACATACTGGCTCCGACTATGCTGCCAGGCTTATTGATAGGTGCGATGATGCCCTATTTGTTCTCCGCTCTCACCATGATGGCTGTGGGCAAAGCCGCGCATGAAATCGTTTTGGAAGTAAGGCGTCAATTCCAAGAAATACCCGGTTTGATGGAAGGCACTGGCAAACCCGATTACAAAACTTGCGTAGGTATTAGCACAGAGAGTGCCTTACGTGAAATGATTCTACCTGGTGCTTTAGCGGTACTGGTACCGATTATTGTCGGTCATGTACTTGGCAAAGAAGCGCTGGCCGGATTATTAGTCGGCACCTTATTATCCGGCTTTCTACTAGCGGTGATGATGGCAAATGCTGGTGGCGCCTGGGATAACGCAAAAAAATACATCGAAACGGGTGAGTACGGCGGTAAAGGCTCAGATTCCCATAAAGCCGCCGTTGTTGGCGACACGGTCGGTGACCCTTTTAAAGACACCAGCGGTCCCTCCTTAAATATCTTAATCAAACTGATGACCATTGTAAGCCTAGTGTTTGCAAGTTCATTTGGCTCAGGATGGTTGAGCTTTTAAGACTCATTTAAGTTGAGCGGTGTCGACGGTTCAATTCTGCCCCTGCTTTTACTAAGTTCTAAAGGCTCCGATCTGATCGGAGCTTTTTTATGCCTACTATTTTCTGCCAACTACACTAATACCGCCTATTCTTTAGTTGCATATCAATACGTTTAACATAGCTTTCATAAAAAAATGTTATGTTGACTGTCCTAAATATGTTTAAAGAAGCCCCCCATGTATAAGGTACACCTAGCCCAACTGTCCTATGATTTTAAAACCTTACGTAACTTGATGGCTAAGGCGACACCTTTACGTTCTGGCGATTATCTAGCTGGCGTGGGTGCTGACAACAATCTTGAACGAGTCGCTGCACAGTGGGCATTGGCTGACGTACCCCTTAAACAATTTCTGAATGAAGCACTAGTGCCTTATGAGCAAGATGAAGTCACGCGTTTAATTATCGATGAGCATGATAGCGTAGCTTTTGCGCCCATCAGCCACCTGACGGTTGGAGATTTTCGTAACTGGCTATTATCTGAACAGGCAACAACAGAGGTATTAACAGGTATTGCTCAAGGTTTGACACCCGAAATGGTCGCTGCTGCCTCCAAAATCATGCGCATTCAAGATTTAATCTTGGTGGCTAAAAAATGCCGAGTGATTACTCAATTTAGAAACACTATTGGTTTAGAAAATCGTTTGTCTACCCGCTTGCAACCTAATCATCCTACTGATAATCCTGCCGGTGTTGCTGCGAGTCTGCTAGATGGATTGCTCTATGGTTGCGGCGATGCCGTGATTGGCATTAACCCTGCTTCTGATAATCTTGAGGCAACCTTGCGACTGCTACACATGCTCAATGATGTCATTGAGCGCTATCAAATACCGACCCAATCTTGTGTGCTAAGCCATGTAACCACCACCTTAAGAGCAATCGAACAAGGTGCTCCTGTGGACTTAGTGTTTCAATCTATTGCCGGCACACAAAAAGCCAATGACAGCTTCGGCATCAATCTGAATTTATTAAACGAAGCAAGACTTGCGGCCTTAGAACTAGGCAGAGGCAAGTTAGGTAATAACTGCATGTATTTCGAAACCGGACAAGGTAGTGCGCTTTCGGCCAATGCTCATGAAGGCATGGATCAGCAAACGTGTGAAGTCAGAGCGTATGCAGTAGCACGCAAATTTAAACCGCTATTGGTTAATACGGTGGTGGGGTTTATCGGCCCGGAATATCTTTACGATGGTAAACAGATCATTCGCGCAGGCTTGGAAGATCATTTCTGTGGCAAATTACTGGGCTTACCGATGGGCTGTGATGTCTGTTACACCAATCATGCCGAAGCCGATCAAGATGATATGGATAGTTTGCTCACTCAATTGGCCGTAGCTGGCAATACCTTTATTATGGGCATACCCGGCTCCGATGATGTGATGCTCAACTATCAATCCACTTCATTTCATGATGCGCTCTATGTGCGTCAAGTATTGGGATTGCGACCCGCACCTGAATTTGAACGCTGGCTACAACAGCAGGGTATTTTTAATACTGACAATCAGTTGCTGCAACAATCAGAAGTGCCGGCCTTATTTAAAGCCTCTTTACAAAAACTGGGAGGATAAAATCATGAACCAAGCTAATGATCCAGCCGTTATCAGCAACTCCTGGGATAGTCTTAAACAATTCACGCCTGCACGTATCGCCTTAGGTCGTGCGGGCATTAGCTTACCGACTCGTGCCAGCTTGGATTTTCAATTAGCACATGCCTTGGCACGTGATGCGGTGAATATTCCTATTGATTTTTCAGAACTAGAGCTAAACTTAAGTTTGATGGGCTTAGAATCATTAACTTTAAATACGCAGGCAGAAAATCAGCAGCACTATTTACAGCGCCCTGATCTAGGACGCGTGTTAAGCGATACGACTTTAGCCTGCTTACAACAAACCGCACCAATATCGACTGATGCGGTTATCATTGTTGCCGATGGCTTATCCTCTAAAGCCATACAACATCATGCCCTACCCTTTTTGACTCTATTACTACCTCAGTTGCAGGCTTACCGCTTAGCACCTGTGTGCTTAGTTAAACAAGGACGTGTAGCCATAGGTGATGCTATTGCCGAACACTATGCCGCTAGGTTGTGTATCGTATTAATCGGTGAAAGACCGGGCTTAAGCTCACCTGATAGCATGGGCATTTATTTCACTTATCAAGCTAGAGCTAAACTAAGTACCGATGCCAAGCGCAATTGTATTTCTAATATTCATAGCAATGGACTGAGTTATGAACAGGCACTCAAAAAGTTAATGTTTTTAATCACTGAGGCCGAAAAGCTAAAGCTTTCTGGCGTTAACTTAAAAGACGAAACCACTGATGCCTTAACGGATGATTCGCTAAAGTACGTTAATTTCTTATTGGATTAAAGACTTTCGGGAACGCCGAACCCCAGCTCGGCTTAGCTAATAAAAACTTAGAGAGCCATAGGATGCGCTGAAAAAAATGAAGCGCATCACTTTTGAATGATGCGCCTCCTAGCGTCGACATATCCTATGCACTGTGATAATTTTTTCTTCGATTAAAACCTATAAAAACGGGAAGAGCCGCGACAAACAACCATATAACATTTGGTGTTGGAACGGGGCTTGAAATAGGCGTTTGAACAAAAGATTGGTAAAGTGCGCTCACATCGGCGCCACTAAGTGCGTTATTATAAACTTGTACATCTGAAATTAGGCCTTGGAAAGCGCCAGTAGGTAGTCCGTTACGAAATGTCCCGCCAGCCATGAAATCAGCACTAATATCTGAGTATCCATTGTTTTGGGTACTTGCCGCTAAGTTGCCATCGACAAATATATTGTTCGTACCGTTGTTATAGACTCCTACCAATTCATGCCACTGCCCATCATTTACGACTACATTACCAACTGCTGTGGTTCCTGGCATTGAATGAAAGCCTTCCGAATTTAATGAAGTATAGCCATCGTTAACATTGTTTATTGACAGATAGTATCCTTGTCCTACTCCTGACACATGCTTAGATGCAACCACCATGCCAGAGGTTTCGCCAGAGGCAAGTTTTATCCACGCTTCAATGGTGAAGCTAGAGGTAGCTGGAAAATTATTGCCCATGTCTACGTAACCACCCATAGGAATATTGACAGCTCCACCACCCATAGAGCCACCTGTCCCTGTGAATGTAGCTCCACCTTGCAATGTGCCATTCACGCCTCCGACACTATCGTGGGCAATCGTGCCACTAATTTCGTTAAAACTCCAATTAGCAACCAAGCTTGCGTTTGCATTGCCAGCGACTAAAGCAAATATTGCAATAGATAAAACACGTAAAATTTTCATAATGTGAACTCCTTTACAAATTTCAAAATTTTGTGGAGTGGGTTAACAACTTTATCGTTTACCCAATCCTTCGGTTTGTTCTTTCGAACAGAGCTATAGGTGCTGAACAAAGTGAAGCGCATCACTCATAAATGATGCCTTTAATAAGAATTTACGGTGCATACCAAGACCTATCAACCCCAAGGCAAGCAACACAAGTCCTATAGGTTCTGGGACGGCAGTAGCGGCAGTAGCCGCATTAATAGAAATAAAGCTTGGTGTACCCCAAAACTGAGTAGTGCCATCAGGGCCGGATATTCTGAACCATGTATCGTTTACATCCCCAGCTTGCGGGCTGTAAGACCAGATTTGGGTGTAGCTCAAACCGATATTTAATGGATTGGCATAAGAATACACGCTCATATTGATAATCAAAGATTGTCCATCTGTTGTATATCCGATTTGATTTTGAGAAGCCTGATCCACACCAACGCTTCCGCCTACTAGACCTTGAGTTAACCCATTTACAAGAGCAAATTGCCCAGAATTAGATTGAGTTAAATCCAATAGATAAGATTGGGTCAGCCCATTAACGGTAATAGTTTCAGTAGCTGTGCCGGCAACAAGACTACCCCTGCCCCAGTGCTGAATGGAAGTTGTAATTTGCTCGACATATTGAGTAGGATCTAACTCGAAGGTTTGAGTGTAAGCTAACCCAGTCAAATCTACGTTGGCTGCACCGAAAACTCCCGTAGCGTCAAAGCCTGAAGTAATAATGCCGTTAGTAGTAAAAACCAAAGCTTGCGCCTGCCCGGTGTATAGCCCCATTAACAGCAATGCTGTTAAGAGCTGTTGTTTGATAATTGTTTTCATGTTGTTCTCCCAAGCGCTTATAAAGCAAACGGTATAAGATAAAGGGGCTTCAGTTATTTATCACCCGATTATCTTGTTTGTTCTTTCGAACAATTAATCCCATGCAATTAATAAACCATATTAATTTTAATGTTACTATTCAGGTAGCTACAACACAGCCAAGGTAAGGTAAGGTAAGGTAAGGTAAGGTAAGGTAAGTGTAAAATATCCTGACAGTTCTAGCCTATTAATAGCTCACGTCTCTTTACACTCATGCCCCATCAGGAGATTAAGCATCTGTACGAAACAAAAAATCAGCACCTTTCAGATCATGACGAAACTTTTTTTCATTTATTAATCAGAGTATTAGGTTCGCTATCGATTACTAAAACCATTTATTTTCAAGAGACTATTTTTAAATGCGAGCTGTAAAGAATACTGACACTAAACAAAGCAAGGTCGAGTAAAAGTACCAAAGGTATTCGACGATGTTATGTCATAACCGTAGAGACAGGTCGCGACCCTAGATATTAACCTAAAGTGTGGCTGACCGTAAAAAGCTGTTAGAATCCCCATTACTGGCAATGTGAATTAGAATGGTCTCACTAGCACATTGCTAACGGGCGGAGTATTCCACTCGCGAGACCTATTTAGTTGGCCTCGTCCAGGCGTTTCTCCTGCATGAATTGCAGCCGCTTCCGCCTTTTGCATTAATGCCTCCGCATCATCTAGCATGCTGCGCCTTTCCAGTTCTTGCAGGAATGGTCGAGTAGTCATTATGTAGGTTTGACCTTTAGGATCTGCTGTTCGCATAAATTTTTCATCCTCTGAGACAAGCAGGGCGTATTCCCAGTCTGAATCATCTTCCAACCTGTCGATAATTCTACGAATAGACTCATCACCTGGATCGACACCAAGTTTTCTTAGTTCTTCAGCAATTTGTGGAACGCCTGTGTCAATTTCATCTAAACCATTGTTCATGTTTGACTCGATGAATTCAAGCGCCTTGATGTTACCTATAAATTGCTGGCCGTTACGCAACTCGCATATAACCATATCCGAGATATGTACTGGAATACCAGGAGCTAGCAGCAACTCCAAGCTATCAGCATAGGCAAGTGTCTTGAGTGGGCCTGTATCTACTATAACAATACCGCACTTCATGAAGATGCTTTATCCAGCATTTCACCAAAGCGCTTTTGCATAGCGTCTGTTTCCTGTAGAGAAAGCCTAGGAATAGGAAAACCAGCATGAAGCGTTATTTTCTCTAAAGCTGCTTCATTTTCTAGGTGCAGAAGTTTTACGGCTTTCTTTGGAGTAATCTGCCCTAGCGAATATTTAAGAAGTATCTCTAAGTTACCGGACATAGGAGAGCTTTCATTTTGAACGAAACCATCAAGAAGCGTGCGAATTAAAGCATTAACTGATGTACCTGCTTTAGCTGCCATTACCTTGGCGTCAGTCAGAAGGTCATCAGGTATTGCTACTGTAAAATTTGACATTTCTTACTCCAATCTATACGAAAAACAGTATTTTACGTAAACCCGTATCGAATATCAAATATCAAATCTTTTTACCAACTTCCGATTGCCCAGATATGGCGTCATCAACAAACAAATTAGTTTCTTCCGTAGAATTATCCAGATCATGCTAATAAGTTAGTCACCTAACAAGGCGTTTTTAATTAAAAAATTGATGAGATCTTGTGAACTGTAAAAATTTGAAGATGAGTTTGGCTATCTAGGTAATATATTCACTTAGGTCCTGAAAATTCAGCCACATTTTAAGTTAATGGCTAGGGTCACAACCTATCCCTACTTTATTGTTAACCATTGAACTCATCAAACTACCCTACAAATAAAGCTCTACCATGCGCCTCCAATAATAACCACTATGCGCCCTACCGTCCCACACGGGCATTTGATGTTTAATGTCTTTTTGCGACAAGATTGAACTTAAATGTTCATTATTCTGTAAAAAAGGATCTTCCTTGCCAATGACTAGAGTAATATCCATGGCTCTTAAATGGCTTAAACGCCATGAGCAATCCATGTTAGGCATAAAATGACTGGGCGTATGGAAATATATATCTTCATTATAATAACCCTCAAACAAATCATTAAAATGCTCCACATTCAACGTTAGATCATAACGTCCCGAAAAGGCGACTAACTTTTTAAACAAATGCGGATAACGAAAGGTGATATTGGTGGCATGAAAAGCCCCCAAACTTAAGCCATGAGAGATCACACATTCATGGGGGTTCTTGCTTTGCATAAAGGGCAAGACTTCGTTAAGTATATATTCTTCAAATTCCACATGACGACGAATGCGACCAGAAGGATGCGCCCAAGCGCAGTAAAAACTTTCAGCATCGATACTATCGACACAATAAAGCTGCAAATGACCTTGCTCTAACTTGTGCTTTAAAGCGTGTACTAAGCCTAACTTTTCGTACTCATAAAACCGTCCTAGACGTGAAGGAAAAACCAACACCTTGGCGCCGGCATGGCCAAAAACCAGCAACTCCATATTCCGTCGTAAGCGCTCACTCCACCACTGATGATATTCGCGATTCATGAAATGTCCTGTGGTTAAATAAATCTGTTATGGGATAAGTGTCATAAAAAAAGCATCGAGCTCAGCCAGTAATTTAGTCTCTTGCTGCGCCTGATTAGGATAACTGTGATGGCCCGCTTCAAGCATGAACAACTGTTTTTCGCAAGACAAGGCATTGTAGATGGCAAATTGCCCTGGAGGTGCTACGCAAGGATCAAAGCTTGCCAAGGCACAATGTATAGGCTGGACTATGCGCTTGGCTGCTATAGCGGCATCGTAATAACGTAAAGTATTAAGCGTCATTTTTTTATGCTGACAATAAAATTGCTGTACGCTGTGAGCACTACCATTACTAGGCAGTCTTATTCGCAAGGGCTGATGACCAAAGCTCGGAACATTAAAATGTGCTTGGCTAATCCTCGGCTCATACGCTAAAGCCAACGCACCTATCCCACCTCCAAAACTGATACCCAGATAAGCCAAGTGGCCGGCCGTTTGTGGAAACAAGATCAACAGCACACTGACAGACAACCACAGATCTTCAACACAGCCACCCAGTATATAAGTCTCTTTCTGATTAATAGCATGTAATACGTGCCAGCAAGGATCGGCAGAAAAAGGAGACTGGGCACTGAGGGCTAAACCGCGAAAACAGGGGAACAATAATGCGGATTCTTTAAACGGCAAATGATAATCAGGTTCATCACGACCGCCATAACCGTGCCCGATAACAAAGCTTCGTTTAATCTGCCCAGACCTTGGTACCAATAACCACGCGTGAATAATAACGTTATCAGTAGAGCTATAACTCAGACTAAAGACACGCCAGCCGAATTTATTGTTATGAATAAGCTTAATGTTCGGTTTAGGCACAAGCCTTAATGCTTTTTGATAACGTGACTGCCAAAAACCATCAAAATCTTTAGGTTCTTTAGGTGTTTTTATTGCTAATAATTGGGCTAATGAATAACCATAAGTAGGATCAAAATTATAGTCGAGTACTGGATCCATAAGCTCTTACTGTTAGTGTTGCCTTAATAAACTAAATTTATAACATAAAACTATAACAGAATTGTGTAAAACCTAGGGGCTTGTAGGACTTTTTTAAAACAGCTAAAGCTATTTTACTGCAAACTTAACTGTAGGCAGTAACGCTCTAGGTCGGAATACTGGAACATGAATACGCTTGCCGCCAGCTAAGCAATAGAAAATTTGCTTTCCAAATCCGATTGTTTTTCAAGAGGAAGTGTAACGGTTAGATGGATTTGTCCGGCAAAGTCTTGTTCAACAATATGGCCATTTACTTTTTTCAATTCGTACTCAAAGCTCTGAAATTTATCATAATCTAATATGAAATGTACTGTAGTCATTTCAATATAAGGGTGCAATGTCGATGCTTCAATCACCTGCTTCGCCATCTGACCATAAGCTCGAGTAAGCCCACCTGCCCCCAACTTTACGCCACCGAAATAACGAATGACGACCACCAATACATTAATGACATCCTTACCTTCAAGGTATTGAAAAATCGGCTTTCCTGCCGTACCAGTCGGCTCACCTGCATCATGAAATCGATAAATAATGCCTGTGTTTGTTTTGATACGATAAGCATAAGCAATATGGTTTGCCTGTGCATGTTCGGTATGTAGTGTTTTTAATAGCGGCAAAACCAAGTCAGCACTGGCACAGGGCAATATCACACTGATGAATCGTGATTTTTTTATCATGTCTTCGAAAGTACAAGAGTCTGTCACGTAAAACATATTTGATTAATTCCGTTGAATTTTGAGCATCAGCGTTAGGATAATAACCAACTATCATAACTTCAGCAGCAAGTATTCAATGAATCCAATTAAACATACTACGATTTGGTACTGCGCTAAACAGAGAGTTTAGCCTAATATATTGCTAGTTACTTTAGTCGATAACAATCTATAATGAGCCTTTTTATTAATGAACAATGATGATTTATATGACAGTTAAACTGAATATTTCTGGTGGTATGGCTAACCATACACATACTTTAATAATCGCCATTGGACTCCTTTTAGCTCAAGGCTTTTCTGGCGCTCAAGCCGCAGAACCTGAAAAAAGTTACAGTAAAGCACCTGTGGCCTCTTACAATTATGCAATGGATGATGCTTTATTAGGCAATTCCTATGAAAAGCCGACTTGGAACTTACACGACACCTTGCATTTGCCTGATTGGTTAACGGTAGGGCTTGAAAATCGTACTCGTTATGAATCATTAAGCGATACTTTTAAAGCCAGCCAAGCCGCACCTGCTTCTAAAGCAGGCGGTGGCGATCAACAAATCGCTTTGCAAACAGACCTTTGGATACAAGCTAAGCTGGGTAAGTTTCGCTTTGCGACTGAATTTATGGATGCACGCGCCTTGTCATCAGATTCAGGTACTAATAACACGCCTAATCCGCCCAATAACACTATGGTTGATACTTTAGATTTCACTCAGATCTATGCTTCATGGGCCGATCAAAATACCTTATTGAGTGGCTTAGGTGTCGAGATTAAAGCGGGGCGACAAACTATGGATTTAGGCAGCAGGCGTTTAGTGGCTAGACCAGTGTTCCGTAATACCGTTAATAACTTTACCGGCCTACGTATTAGGGTATTAGATTATGGTCGCTGGCAATTAAATGCCTTCGGTACTATGCCGGTGCTACGCTTTCCAAACTATAGCAAAACACCTAGCAATGGTGATCCTAATTTAGTAGCACCTAATGCCAACTTATTGGTTAATGGTGATCAGCAATGGGATCAAGAAGATACCCATACTTGGTTTTCTGGCGGTATCTTAGAAGGTTATGATGTTGTTAAGAATGTTAATGCCGAGTTAGCGCTGTATAGTTTAAATGAGAGCGATAGCAATAATAACGCCACGCGCAATCGACAATATTTAACACCGAACATTCGTTTTTACAGCAAGCCAAGCAAAGGTCGCTTTGATTTTGTGGCCGAAGGTATGGGGCAGTTTGGTACCGTACAAGCCAATACCTCCGATAACAGCCATCAACAAAATCATCAAGCTTGGTCTAACCATCTTGAAACAGGCTATAGCTTTGACCTACCTATGTCACCTCGCTTCCTAGTGGAATATGACTGGGCAAGTGGCAGTAAAAACTATGCCAATGCTGCTGGTACTGATGGTCGTTTTGACCCACTCTATGCTGCTTCGGATTTAGACTTTGGTTCCAGTGGAATTTATTCGGCCTTTCAACGTAGCAATATCAATTCACCCGGCGCTAGATTTAATTTCTCACCTAGAAAAGATGTCATGGTCTCATTACAACAACGGGCAATTTGGCTAGCCTCTGCGGGTGATTGCTGGGGTGGAACTTCTTGCTCAACATCAAGCGCACCGGGAGCAGCACCTGGTTTAGTCGGTAATAGCAAAGCAACTAGTGGCGACTATGTCGGTGATCAAATAGGCGCATCCAGTCGTTATAACTTCAACAGCAGTTTGAATTTTGAAGCGGGCTGGTTTCATTTATTTAAAGGCCAGTTTGCTACTACGGCCGTTTCAACGGCAACGACGACACAAACCACAACTTCGGGCGGTGACACTAATTATTTCTATGTACAAAGCCAAGTTAGGTTTTAATCATAGCTGGTATTAATGCAACGATACCTTACTGCCTAATGGTGCTAGCCAGTCAAAGTAGCACCATTAAACACAGTTAATCTAAACAGACTCTAATAGGAAGTTCATTTGTTTATACCTATGCTACTACGTATTTTCACTACTATTCTATTATTGGTTATCAGCTTTAGTCCTTATGCTGCCACGACCTTAGTCGCTGTTGCGGCTAACTTCAGTAAACCTATGAGCGAAATTGCCATCGAATTTGAAAAGGTCACAGGGCACAGCGCTAAGTTATCGTTAGGTTCGTCTGGAAAATTCGTCTCCCAAATTGAAAACGGCGGCCCTTTTGACGTATTGTTATCCGCTGATGAAACAGGACCACAAAAATTAACACAAGAAGGCTACGCTGTACTTAACAGTCAATTCACTTATGCCCTAGGTAAATTAGTCTTATGGTCAGCAACCCCGGGCTATGTTGACGATCAAGGCACAGTGCTCAGCACTGGCAACTTTAAGCACATTGCTATTGCCGATCCTAAGCTGGCACCTTATGGTGCAGCTGCTATGGAGGTATTAAAAAATAAAGGCTTACAAGCTAAATTGCAATCGATAATGGTTATGGGTGAAAATATTGCTCAAACCTATCAATTTGTTAGTACTGGCAATGCTGAATTAGGTTTCATAGCCTTATCTCAAGTCATAGATAACGGAAAAATTAACAAAGGTTCTGCATGGATGATACCTAATACTGATTATTCGCCTATAAAACAAGGTGCTGTACTCCTTAAATTGGGTGCAAACAATCCAGCCGCACAGGCCTTACTTGACTATTTAAAATCTGCTCCAGCATTAGCTATTATTGAAAAATATGGCTATGGCTTACCAAAATAATTTAGCTATTAAGATCTTAGATTTAAGTACCATAGCTGACTCACAATCGCTAGAAATAGAGTCTTCCTTCAGACTTATTGTGTATTGAATGAGGCTATCAGTTTTATTACAGCTGTAAATCATATAAAATCCCACTATTACATTACTTTACTTTAAAAGAGATCTTTGTTGAGTATTTTATCTATTCTTGAATTTCCAGACGATCGTTTGCGTAAGAAAGCCGCTACGGTTAAGTCAGTTGATAGCAAAATTAAAACCTTACTTTTAGACATGCTTGAAACCATGTATCACGCTCATGGCATAGGCTTGGCTGCTACCCAAGTGAACGTGCATTTACAAGTGATCGTCATCGATGTCAGTGAAGAAAAAAACGAACCGTTGTTTTTCATTAATCCTGTGCTCATCGAAAAGGATGGTATCAAAGAGGCTGAAGAAGGCTGTCTTTCGGTACCTGGTTTTTTTGAAAAAGTCACTAGAGCCGAACATATCCGAGTCAAAGCACTAGGTAGCAATGGCAAAGTCTTTGAGCTTGAAGCCAGAGACTTATTGGCCGTCTGTATACAACATGAAATGGATCATCTAAACGGTAAGCTTTTTGTGGATTATATTTCCTCCTTAAAACGCCAACGCATTAAGAAGAAGCTAGAAAAAACTCATAAAGCATAAGTAGGGAACTGTGCATTCGCCCAAGACTATTGCAATGCCCCCTACATGCCCACAGGGCGAATAAAATTCGCCCCTACATCCTAGGTTGAAATCACATTGAATACACGACTCATTGCAGCACGGGTGTTAACTCGCGTTTTACAGGACGGTCAATCACTGACTGCGGCATTAGATGCTAATCTACCTTCCGTCGAACTGAGCAAAGATAAAGCCTTCGTTCAAGCGCTATGCTATGGTGTTTGCAGACATTATTATCGTTTAGATTTTATACTCAATGAGTTGCTCGCTAAACCCATCAAAGACCTTGATGTCAAAGCCCTAGCATTAGTCGGTTTATACCAACTGAGCTATATGCGTGTAAAGCCACATGCCGCAGTTTCTGAAACGGTATTAGCGACCCGAAAAAAACCGTGGGCTAAAGCGCTCATTAATGCGCTATTACGCAATTTTCAACGCGATCAAGCAAGCCTAGAACAAAAAGCAGATACGGTAAATTGGATATCACTAAGTCACCCTCTCTGGTTAGTGCAAAAAATCGAACAAGACTGGCCGGAACACGCTCAAGATATCTTGTTAGAAAATAACCAACAACCGCCTATGAGCTTGCGGGTTAATCTTTCACGCATCAGTACCGAACAGTATTTACAACAATTAACGGCACAAGCTATAAACGCTGTTGCTGTAGATTGCTGCGCATCGGCTATTATTTTAGATAAACCTGTCGCAGTGGATTTATTGCCCGGTTTTATGGATGGCTTAGTTTCGGTACAAGATGTAGCAGCGCAATTAGCCGCTGGCTTGTTGGATGTACTGCCAGGCCATCGGGTATTAGATGTTTGTGCCGCACCCGGTGGCAAAGCCGCGCATATACTAGAGCATCAGCCTCAACTCAAAGAGCTAGTCGCAGTCGATATTGATAGTACTCGATTATTACGCGTCAATGATACCTTACAACGCTTAAAGCTACCGGCCACCTTAATAACTGGCGACGCACGAACTCCACAAGATTGGTGGGATGGACAAGTCTTTGAGCGTATTTTATTAGATGCCCCCTGCTCTGCCCTAGGGGTTATCCGTCGTCATCCCGACATTAAATTATTACGATTAGCAGACGACATAGACCCCTTACAAGCCTTACAACAAAATATTCTTAATGCTATCTGGCCACTATTAGCACCCGGAGGTCTGATGGTTTATGCGACCTGTTCTATTTTAAAACAAGAAAATGAACAGCAGATCGCCGCTTTTTTAACATCACATGCTGATGCGATAGAAGTGCCTATTGAAGAAGTGACTTGGGGTATAGAAACCAGTCATGGCCGTCAAATCATAACGGGGACATCGTCTATGGATGGTTTTTATTATGCGCGACTTGCTAAAATCGCCTAGTAAAACAAAAGGTCGAGTTAGCGTAACTCGACCTACCGAATGACTCTTATGCCGATTAATATTGGGCTGCAAAAAGCATGCAGCCCAACTTACAACAGCTAAAGCCTTAAACGCCGCTAGGGTAAGCGTAACTATAATGCTTACGTAATGGCTTAACCACTTCCCATTGACTATCTAAGCCGGCATGAAAAGACACTAAATCACCAGCGACAATACGAACGGGCTCACCACCTGCGGGGGTTACCAAAATTTCGCCTTCTAACACATAAGCACATTCTGTTTCATCAAAATCGATAGGGAATTTTGAAATCTCTTTTTCCCATATTTCCCAACTAGAAACACCTAGCTCGTTTAAACGTTCTTCGCTAGGCTTGTGTTCGATAGTAATTTTGCTCATGATGTTCCTAAAATAATCTAAAGTGTGAGTGCTAAGTTTAACACTCCACACTGAGCTTAGGCTACACTCATAGCCTAAGTCATTTTTGTTTTGTAACAAGCGTGGGAGTCATTAACGATTAACGTGAATGACCTTAGCGGGCGGAAAACCATTAAAATACGTAGAGGTTGCACCACTATAAGCACCAATATTTTTACTGGACAACAAATCACCACGCTCTAAATCCTCGGGCAACTCTTCAGTCATAGATATTACATCAAGGCCATCACAAGTAGGGCCAAATACCGTACAAATTTGTGTAGGACCTTCTTTAAACGCATCAAAATGATATTGGCAATGATCAAAAATGACACCTGAAAAGGTATGGTAAACACCATCATCAATGTAATAACATAATTTGCCGTGCCTTACCGCTTTACCAATAATTTTGGACACCGCAGTTGCTGCCGTCGCCACCATAAATCGACCGGGTTCAGCGATGATTTTTATATTTTCTGGAATCAATCTATCTAATTCAGTGTTAATTCTTTTGGCCAGCTCACTAAAAGGTTTTACCGATTCATCGTAAGGCGCGGGAAATCCACCACCAATATCTAATAAATCCATTTGGTCATAGCCGCGTTCTTTTACTTCTTTAAATATTAATGCCGCCATATTGATGGCTTGCATATAATTTTCAAAATTAGTTGTTTGACTACCTACATGAAAACTTAAACCAGCAACGGTAAGACCCGCATTAACTGCCTCAAAAATAAGGTCTAGTGCTTCATCATGAGATGCCCCAAACTTTGAGGACAATTCAACCATAGCGCCCGCATTAGAGACTCTAAGGCGCAATACGACTCGTGAATTAGGCGCATGATCTCTAATTTTAAAAACTTCTTCACGGTTATCAAAAGTCATCAAAGGCTGGTACTTATCTAACTCGGCCAGAGTTTCTTCTGCCTTAATAGGATTAGCGTAAATAATATTATCCCAAATCCATTGATGCTGTTCTTGTTCAGGCAAGTCTTTTATATTGTCAAAAGCAATATTAAATTCGGCAATAGATGACACATCAAAACTAGCGCCCGCTTCAAATAAAGTTTTTACTATGACCGAATCCGGATTTGCTTTAACTGCATAATAAGCTTGAACACGAGGCAAATTTTCTTTAAAAATCGCATAATTACTACGCAACTCATCATGATCGATGATGAATAAGGGGGTTCCGTGAGTTTTTGCAAGCTCTTGCAACTGATTAGCAGTGATCATATTTGTTCCTAAGTATGCTATTTTAGTCTTGTAATTTAAGCCTAACTGAGATCAGCTAGGCTTACGTAATAATGGTACTTTTGGTAATTCTTATAGCCATTCTAAGCGATATAAATCCAAGCGGCGATTTGCGAGATTACGAACGGCGCCACGAGTACGTACTTGTTTTAATAAATCCAAATTGACATCAGTGATTAAGGTCATTTCGGTATTGGGAGTTGCTTCTGCGAGTATGGCATCATGTGGAAATGAAAAATCACTAGGACTAAAAATAGCGGCCTGTGCATATTGTATATCCATATTTTCTGCATAAGGCAAATTGCCAACACTACCTGTAATGGCGACAAAACATTCATTTTCAATGGCTCGAGCTTGAGAACAGTAACGCACCCGTTGATAAGCATTTTTAGTATCTGTCCAAAATGGCACAAACAATATTTGCGCTCCCTGCATGGTCGCTAATCGAGCTAGCTCTGGAAATTCAGAGTCATAACAGATTAATACAGCAATTTTTCCACAATCCGTATCGAAAACTTTTAATGCATCCCCCCCCTGTACACCCCAGCAACTCACTTCATCAATGGTGACATGAATTTTGTATTGAGCTTCAAAAGTACCATCACGTCTCAATAACCAAGACACGTTATAAAGCTCATGAGAGCTATATTCGGGCATAGATCCAGCAATAATATTGATATTATAGGACATCGCCATTTCTAGCAGACCATTGCGGATTTCACTAGTAAAACCTGCTAAAGCACGTATAGCATCAGGTGGGTTTTTGTCATTAAACAAACCCATCAGAGGCGCACTCATATATTCTGGAAACAACACAAAGTCGGATTGATACCCTGAAACCGCATCAATAAAAAATTCAGCGTGTTTAAGCAATTCTTCAACACTCGTTAAAGTACGCATCTGCCATTGCACGACGCCTAAACGAATAATATTTTTAGGTCCACCTATTGAAGGTAATTTTTCAACATAATCCAGATTAACCCATTCCAGCAAGGTAGCAAAACCTTTAGAATCGGCATCGACTGGTAAATAACCGGTTAAAACCTTACGAACATGAAAGCCATTTAATAATTGAAATGACAATACTGGATCAAAAATCTCGCGATTTTTAACCTCTTCGATATAACGAACAGGCGTTAATGTGTCTGCATATTCGGCATAACCTGGAATCCTGCCACCCGCAATAAATCGACGTAAATTTAAGTTACGACATAATTCTTTACGAGCATCATACAACCTTCGACCTAATCGCAATCCTCTGTAAGAAGGATGTACAAATATATCCACGCCATATAACGTATCGCCATGAGGATCATGATGCGTTAAATAACCATCACCGGTAATTTGTGCGTAAGTATGGATATCACCAAACTTAGAGTAATCGACAATCATACTTAAAGCGGCCGCTACTAATTTGCCATTATCTTCTATGGCAATTTGGCCCTGAGGAAATCGACTGACTTGAGACGCATATTGATCCTGCTTCCAAGCTCCACCCAGATTACCGTAGACATGCTCCATTAAAATGGCGATATTACTATAATCAGCTAAGGTTAGATGGCGAAGCAGTAGCTTATGTTTTTCAATCTTTATTTTTTTCATAGACCAACACTATAGCTTTTTTTTTTGACAATATCATGACAACACAACCTAACTAAACATTAAAGCCTACTGTAGGTAGCACTGGCATTAAGTTAAGTATTTATAAGTTTGGAGTAAACCAGCCTTAGCTGTTTTACAAAGCAATAGCTGAAGCTATTGCACTCCACGTTTTATACTATTTTCATTGTACTTAATTACTGTGATCCTGTAGAAGTTACAACTATTCGGGCTAGCCATTAACAATCAAGCCATCTTCCATATGCAGCACCTTACCCATACGGGCAGCAAGCTCATGATCATGGGTGACGACCAAAAAACTCACATTAAGTTCTTGATTTAACTCCAGCATTAATTGATAGACTTGATCGGCAGTTTTACTATCCAGATTACCGGTAGGTTCATCGGCTAAGATTAAACAGGGCTTATTGATTAAAGCTCTTGCTACCGCTGCTCGCTGCCGTTCTCCACCTGACAACTCACCCGGTTTGTGTTCAACCCTATGCCCTAAACCTACTCGCTGCAATAGCTCGGCAGCGCGAATACGAGCCAGTTTTACCGACACACCAGCGATTAATAAAGGCATTGCTACATTTTCTAATACAGTAAACTCACCCAACAAATGATGCGATTGGTAAATAAAGCCTAAGGATTTATTTCTTAATTTAGCTAGTTTTGCAGCACTGACTTTATTGATATCGATGCCATCAAGTATTACTTCGCCACTGCTGGCTTTTTCTAGACCACCCAAAAGATGCAGCAAAGTACTCTTGCCTGATCCAGACGCTCCCATAATAGCAACGCGCTCACCTTTTTCGATATTTAAATCAACTCCTTTCAATACCTCAACATCCAAACCACCTTGGTCGTAACGTTTAGTCAATTGACGACAGTTTAAAATGCTAGTGCTAGTACTATTCATAGTTGGTATGGTTAAAGGTGGTAATGGAATAATGTCAGAATCATTCATATCTAAGCACTTCTGCGGGATTTATTCGAGAGGCTTGCCAAGCTGGGTAAATAGTGGCTAACAACGATAGGAAAAAAGCCATGCCTGCGATGGAATAAACATCAGACCACACTAATTTCGAAGGGAGTTCACTAATGTAATAAACATCTGCCGCCATAAACTGTACTTGCAATAACTTTTCTATAGCAGGGACGATGGTTTCTACATTTAAAGCTAGCACTACACCGCCCAGTACACCTAACACCGTACCGACAACGCCAATAATAGAACCTAATACCATAAAGATCCCCATTACAGCACCCGAAGTTAGCCCTTGAGTTTTTAATATAGCAATATCGCCGCGCTTATCGGTAACAACCATCACTAAAGTGGAAACGATGTTAAAAGCCGCTACCGCGACTATCAATAACAGGATAATAAACATCACTCGTTTTTCTGTTTGAATAGCCTTAAAAAAATTATTATGTGCTAACGTCCAATCGCTAACCTGATAATCGCCATAAAGAGCAGTAGCCATCGTATGTGTAATTTTAGGTGCGTTAAATAAATCATCTAGTTTAATGCGCAAACCAGAAACTGAATCATCCATACGAAATAATTTGGCTGCATCGTCAATGTTAATTAAAGCCATATTACGATCATACTCATACATACCGACCTGAAATAGACCCACTACAGTAAATCGACGCATTCTAGGTACTATGCCTGCCGGTGTAGAATTAACTTGAGGACTGATCACTGTAATCTTATCGCCCATCATAACGCCTAAATAATTGGCTAATTCAAGACCTAAGACTATGCCATATTCACCCGCAACCAAATCTGTCAACTGCCCTGATTTCATTTTATTGGCAACTTCCGAGACTCGAGACTCATACTCAGGTAGTATTCCGTTAAGCATAGTACCGCTCACGCGCCTATCAGCATTAATCATCACTTGACCCGTAATAAAAGGTGCTGCACCTTCAATATGCGGCATGCCTTTTAATTTTTTATCCAGTGCTTGCCAGTCATCTAATTGACCGTATTTACCGGTAGCAGTAGCATGAGCTGTCATACCCAAAATACGTTCACGTAATTCTGCCTCAAAACCGTTCATGACCGATAAAACCGTAATCAACGCGGTAACACCTAAGGCGATACCCAATACTGAAGTTAAGGTAATAAAGGAAATAAACTGGGTACGACGTTTTGCTCGCGTATAACGCAAGCCAATATACAAAACAAGAGGTTTAAACATGGAATATATAAGCTAGGGGATAAATTAAGATTCTTTGCACTGAGGACAAAACCCATATAAATAAAGACTGTGATCTGTTAAATCATAGCCTAGTTTTTTAGCAACTTCTTTTTGCCGCGTTTCGATAGATTCATCAGCAAACTCGTCTACTTTACCGCATTTCATACAAACAATGTGATCATGATGTTCAGCCGTAGTCAATTCAAAAACCGAATTTCCCCCCTCAAAATGATGGCGAGTCACTAAGCCTGCGGCTTCAAACTGAGTTAAAACCCGATAAACAGTCGCTAAGCCAATTTCTTCATCTTCACTTAATAGTATTTTGTAAACTTGCTCAGCCGTTAGATGACGTACATTAATTTGTTTTTCTAATATTTGTAAAATCTTAACCCTAGGCAAAGTGACCTTTAGACCTACATTCCTTAAATCTTGTGTTTCCAATATTAATCTCCGGTTAATCAACTATGTATAAGGCTAGTCGAATACAATTATGGGGCATTGTAGCCTTTTTAGATGCTCATAGCATGACAGTTTTATAGGATAATGATTAGACATCCTGTATGATTTCAAATTTTATTACTATTTTAGCCAAAAATGAGAAAATCGTTTTTTTCTGTATGCCTGTTGACTAGCCTGACACTGATGTCTTGTTCAACCATACTGAACAATTTACCAGGCGTCTATAGCTTGGAAATCCAACAAGGCAACATCATTACTCAAGCCATGATTGACCAACTACGGCCAGGCATGAGCAAACGCCAAGTCATTTATATTATGGGCTCCCCGATGTTGGATAATTTCTTCCACAAAAATCGCTGGGATTTTCTTTATTCGGCTCACCCGACGGGTGGCGAAAAGATACAACAACAAATTTCACTGTTCTTTGATAATGATCAGGTTGTCGGTATTCAAGGCGATTTTAGACCTAGTACCACACCAATCCCTTTGGTTTCCAATGAATCGACAGTAGAAATCCCAAAACGTGATCTTGACAAGACGCTCTGGGAAAAAATTACCGGATTTTTGGGTATTAGCAATCTTGATACTCCAGCTACATCAAATACCCTCTCTACACAAAAATCATCACGCAAATAAATCGAGACGCTATGCTCTCAATGCTGAACTGCGATGATAAACCATGTACTACATGGTTTATCATCAACTGATCGACTCAGCCTGATACCGATAGACTTTAATCGTATTAGACCAATAGTCAGCGGCTAAACCCGACTTTTGTTTTAAATGCCGCAAAAATTGTTTAGGTTCGGGAAGTTGCTCCCAAACTGAAGGTAAAAAAGTGCCTCGCCGGTGTCCCTCTACTAATATCAAGCCATCTATATTAGGTTGCAACTGGTTGATTAAATCCTGTTCAGAAGAAAATAGAATAGGTACATGCTCTGTTAATAACGATAGATGTATCTCCAATTCTGTTAACTCATCCATGACCAAAGGTCGAAAACGAGGATCTTGAAAAGCAGCTAAAAAAGCATTTTCGGCGACATCTTCAATTAATGGCCGAGTCGCTTCTAATTGACCAATACAGCCACGCAACTGTTGATGTAGCTCCAAGGTAACAAAAGTAGCACGAAACTCGGTCAACACACTAGGGTAGTCAGACAACTTAATGTTTAAAGGAGAACCGGTTTGCAAACCGTGCAGAATAGAAGCTCTCGCTACCGTTAATAGCAACTGTTGATGTTCTTTAATCAATGACATAAGCACCATACCCAACCACGCTACGTTTATCGCCCGCAGTATCACCAGAATTACGTAAGTCTATGGTCTTAATGCTTAATGATCTTTCTCTAGCTACCTTTAATAGCCCATTGAGCGGCACTTGACCACAGGCAGCAGCCGAACTTATTCGTTCATATTGCAACTGCTCTATTAGCTCACTCGTTGCTTTATCCAGTTGCTTTGCCTGCGCATATTCATGATAATGACTCAAATCTGAACTAATAATAATTAAGGTTTCATCGCCCCCCCACAAGATATCAATGATATGACTTACTTGTTCTGGCGTTGCCTCACCGGTAACGATAGGCACAATTTTGAAGTCATCTAGCATTTCTTGCAAAAACGGCAAATGAACTTCAATGCTATGTTCGTAGGTATGTGCCTCCTCAAAATAATTGACATAATCTAACTTAGCGATGCTTGCGACCGCTTTCTGATCGACCGCAACAAACCCTAAAGGCGTTACAAAAGATTGAGCCTTACTGACCGCCATGCCGCTAAAAGCAACTCGATGAGAGGGGCCTATAATAACAACGCGAGTTATTTGGTCATTGGCTTTTTTTAAACGAACATAAGCAGTTGCGGCAACATGGCCTGAATAAATATAGCCGGCGTGCGGTGCAATAATCACTTTAGGAACTTTAGCTGCCGTTTCAGCCTCGTTTAGATATTCATTTAACATTTGATGCAATTGATGCGGATTTTCAGGGTAGAAAGTGCCTGCCACAGTGGGTAGTCTATTCATAGCGTAATCCTCTTATTTCTCAACCAAAAGTTCGATAGCTCATTCTATGCCATTAATGACATAGATAGAAAACAAAAACCTTACATACTAATAATTCTCTACGACAACATGATTCATTAACGGTTCAAGGAGTATGACAATGACTGACTTTATGACTGATGATACGGTAAAAACACACTATTGGCATCAACTGGAAGATGGGCGCATTCAATGCGATCTCTGCCCTAGATTTTGCAAATTACACAACGATCAACGTGGTTTATGTTTTGTTCGGAAAAATCTTAATGAACAGGTCGTTATGACCAGTTACGGTCGCTCTAGTGGCTTTGCTATAGATCCTATCGAGAAAAAACCACTCAACCATTTCTTACCAGGCACGTCAGTATTTTCTTTCGGCACAGCTGGCTGTAATTTGGCTTGTAAATTTTGCCAGAATTGGGATATTAGTAAATCAAGGGAAATGGATACCTTAATGAGTAAAGCCACTCCCATGGCGATTGCCGAAACAGCTTTAAAATATCATTGTGAGAGTGTGGCTTATACTTATAATGATCCCGTTATTTTTCATGAATACGCCATAGATACCGCCCAAGCCTGTCGTAGCCTAGGCATAAAGTCAGTAGCGGTATCCGCAGGCTATGTGTGCGACCTACCTAGAGCCGAATTTTATCAATGGATGGATGCTGCTAATATTGACTTAAAAGCATTCAGCGAACGTTTTTATCAGCAGATAACAGGTAGCCATCTGCAATCTGTATTGGAGACGCTCTGTTACATTAAGCACGAAACATCGACTTGGCTAGAGCTAACAACACTACTTATTCCGGGCGAAAATGATAGTGAAGCTGAACTGGAAGCCATGACTCAATGGGTCGTTGAAAATCTAGGTCACGATGTGCCTATGCACTTCACTGCCTTTCATCCCGATTGGAAAATGCGTGATAAGCCGCCTACACCAACGGCAACTTTGTTAAAAGCGAGGAATATCGCTTTAAAAAATGGCGTACATTATGCGTATATTGGCAATGTGCATAACAAATCGGCCGAAAGCACTTATTGTCATGGCTGTGGCCAGTTATTAATCGGTCGCGACTGGTATGAATTATCTGATTGGAATATGGATGATTCAGGCTGCTGTCGCTTTTGTGGTGAACGTTGTGCTGGCGTATTTAAGCCAAAACCAGGTGACTGGGGAGCAAAACGTCAAACGGTTTTAATGCCTAAATAATGGCGTGGTCGAGTAGTCTCGATGAAGCAAGGCGGAAGCTAGAATTTACAGCTTGCCGACGTCCTCGATTCCTCTGCATTTCATCAAGGCTACTCGCTTGTTATTAACAATCTTAGATTCAACTCATAAGTGCAATTCATTTTTAACAGAATTGAAAGGGTTTAACTGATATAGTTCAGAGCTTTTTCAATCCGACCAAAGACGAGGAAACTCATGAAAGGCTATAAACAGCTAAACAAGATACAAAGATACCAGATTGAATCGTTAATGAAAGCAGAA
>Ga0214235_1000120_pt1 | contig 42621 bp, 31 predicted proteins | sample TroBogypolimnion_2_FD_153073 | JGI IMG/M metagenome (GOLD analysis project Ga0214235, IMG submission 153073) | Freshwater microbial communities from Trout Bog Lake, WI - 15JUL2008 hypolimnion | ecosystem: Environmental > Aquatic > Freshwater > Lake > Hypolimnion/Profundal zone ... | reverse complement strand
TAGCAGTGGCACCAGTATCACCACCAACTAAGCCTGTTAAGACATATGCACCATTGCCACTACCTAAGGTGGTTGAACCAGCATAGGTTGCGGTGGTATTGGAGATCCCTAAGGGTGCTGGTGTAACCGTCCAATTTGCTGAGTTACCTGCAAAAAGGCCATATGAGGTTTTGCCCAATGTAATGCCGCTACCATAAGTTAGGCTATAGATACCAACATTAGAAGTTGGCGTCGGCACAGCAGGTGCCCCTACCCAAGTAACTGTTCCCGTTGGTAATGCATCGGTGACGAGCGTCCCTGCTCCATAAATTGGCGAAGTGTAATAGCCATAATTAAATGTGATGCCACCACCATAAATACTGGTACCTACAAGCATGTCTAGATAGATGGGAATAATGCATGCCGGCGAAAAAGCAAGGCACGGGGTACTTCCTGGCATGATCCGCCACACTGGAATTGTTGTGAAATCCCAATTAGGATTTACGCTGCCATTTGCAGCGGTTGCAGTTGTGAAATTCGCCTGCAGCTTCATGTCGGCTGTACTCATACCAGTCACGCCACCAGGAATACTTTGCGCACCAACACCCCTCATTCCTGGGTTAGATTCGGAATCAAAAAAATTATTACTGTCTGTAACTGTGCTGGTACCGAGTAATGCGCCAGTGGTATCAGGCGCACTAGGCGCGCTTACTACGCCTGTGGCATAGCTTTTTTGAACATTTCCTGTTGTGTCGCCAATTAATCCCCCGGCATTACTATTCGCTGTTACAGAACCCGTCGCATAAGTATTGAGAGTAAGGCCGGTAGAGCTTCCGATTAAGCCGCCAACCCCAGCACCTCCAGATACCGCACCACTGGCATAACTTACACTTATTGGACCAGTAGTTGAGCCAACTAACCCACCTACACTAGCTGCTCCGCCGGCCCCAGGAACGCCGGCGACTGTTCCAGTCACCTGTCCAGTAGCATAACTGTTAGTAATTGGGCCAGTTGTAATAGTTCCAACTAAACCACCAGTACCTGCACCACCAAGTACCGCCCCTGCTCCATAACTATTATCGACGCTACCCGTTGTCATTGCTCCAACCAAACCACCTGTTGAGGCGGCGCCGTGGACACTGCCGGTGGCATGACTATTGGCGATAATTACAGTAGTGCCTCCGCCAAGCAAGCCACCAGTTTGGGCTGCGCCAATTATTGCTCCGGTTGCATAACTATTAGAAATAATCCCAGAAATATCTTGACCAACAAGCCCTCCAGTAAAAACAGCACCCGTAACATTTCCAGTGTTGTAACTATTACGTATTAATCCAGAATCGTTATACCCAACTAAGCCACCAGTTGCAGCGCCTCCATTCATACTGCCACCAATCAACCCTATATTTTGTATGCGTGTTGGGCCCATGGTGTAACCAAAAAGGCCGGCATTTGCAGTTGCACCCAAATTAAAGTTTAGGTCCGTAATCGTATGACCCAAGCCATCAAAATAACCAGTAAATGGAGTTGCTAGGGTCCCAACAGGAATAAAGCCGGCGGAACCGTTGTAGGCGGAGTTAGCTGTAGCAGAGGCATCAATATTATTACCGAGTACAAAATTGGCACCCAAGTTTGAAAGTGCGGACATCCCCTGTAAGGTCGTTGGCGTAGGGGAAGTAGTAGCATCGCTAAGGGCACCTAGGGTTGTAACAACCATATAGTTTTTAGTAACACCGTCCAAGCCTAGAGTCGTTTTGAAATTTTGTCCCGCCGGTAAGTTAATGACGTTATTAACAACATAATCATAAGGATTGGTAGCGGCAGGAGCCGATAAACCATAATTCAGTGTCAGTTGAGCAGTGCTGCCAGTAATGACACTATTAAGGTTACTGGCCGAGTTACTTAATAACGCATTAAAGTTAATATTATTTTGTGCGTTCAGAATTAAATTTCCCTGCGTCCAATAAATCGGCGCAGAAATATTTAAATCGTTTGCAAGGCTTCCTGTGCCAGTAATCGTAGTTGGTGCATAACTAATGTTGTAGCCTTGTTGGGTGCTGCCAAAACCATTCAATGTGGCTGTTTCGCTGCCGGGGGTGCTGGTGCTACTCAGTGTTAATCCCGCAGTTGTTGTGATGAGCTTGGCTGGATCTATTGTGATGCTACTTGTGTAGCCAGCAATATTAGAAAATGCTGTAGGCTGAGCACCGCTGTAAGTTGAAGTTAGAACCACGGGGGTTAAAAAGGTACTTAATAAAGGGTTGGTGACGCCCTCATAAATGATCCATGTACTACCACCTGTATTAGAAATACTAAAGCCTGCGAAACTTGAAATGCTCTGCATCTGCGCCGTTGTAAGATTAGTTCCGGTTCCAACGCCATTATTAAGCGTGCCATTAAAGTAACTATTAGTAACCTGTGCAGGCACTGAGGTTGTTCCGATCAATCCATTAGTGAGTCCTGTAGTTGAAGTGCCAGTAGCATAGCTGGTAGCGACCGGTCCGGTAGTAATTCCAATGAGTCCGCCACTTGATCCCGCCGATCCAACTACAATGCCGGATGCATAACTATCTGACACATTACCAGTCGTGTTAGCTACCAATCCACCAGTATTTGTTGCACCAGTAACATTGCCAGTCGCATAACTGGTCGTAATTAAACCTGTGGTAAGACCAACTAAACCACCTGTTGAAGTTGTGCCGTTTACACTGCCCGTGGCGTAACTTGAGCTCACCACACCTGAAGTAATAGAGCCTACCAAGCCACCTGTATTAGTCGTTCCAGTCACGGCACCTGTTGCATAGTCATTGGTGACATTTCCCGATGTTCCACCACCCAATAGTCCACCAACCCCAGTGGCACCGATCACCACGCCAGTCGCATAACTATTTACAATACTCCCTGTGCTACTGTAACCTACCAAGCCACCAACACCTGCGGCAGCACTTGTTACATTTCCGGTTGCATAGTCATTTGTAATAAGACCAGTATCGTTGTATCCGATCAAGCCACCAACGTTAACTGCACCACCCACAGCCCCTGACGCATAGCTATTACTAACAATTCCAGCCTCATTGCGCCCAATTAGCCCACCGATACCACCACCTGTTGATGAAATACTTCCTGTGTTATAACTATTTGAGATGTTGCCAAAGTTGTTGCCTACTAAACCTCCACTATTCACCCCGCCCTGAGTTGTTCCACCTACCAAACCTATGTTTTGTATCAAAGATCCTAGGGAAGTTGTAGCAAACAAGCCTGTGCCAGCTCCAGAGGTGATACCAACGCCTGTAATGGTGTGTCCAAGTCCATTAAATGCACCTGTAAATAGAGCAATCGGACTTGTAGTAATGCCTGTCGCAGTAAGGTTGCTTCCAAGCGCATAGTACCCTATGGGCGTTGCGTTGATAGCCTGAAAATCACCCGAAGTAGTGCTAGTAGTTAATCCAAAATTATTAATGACGGTATAAGGATTGCCGTTGATCGTTAGTAAGTTATTACCATTGACGGTTTGCCCTGACTGAGTAAAGTTCACGCTACCAAGAAATTGTCCAAGAGATGTACCGGTTGTTCCCAGTCCAACATTAACCGTACCACCGAGTACAGCTGCACTCACGTTCGATCCAGTTGTGTTGGTTGTAGCCGTATTCATCACCAAAGTACCAGTGCCACTGACATTCATAGCAGCATTTATATTAATATTATTCGCAGCAGTCAATGTTAGGTTATTCAAACTCCAACTCACAACATCATTGACATTAATATTTCCTGACGCAGATGTTCCACTCACGGTTCCTGCCGATGATTCAATTATTGGGCTAGTTGTTTGGAGGGCGGTTGTTAAAGCAGTACCTGTCATATCGCCACCGCTTGCGGCAATCGTAAAGTCAGCCGGATCAATTAGCCAATTACCAGTTTTTCCATTGACGGCAAGCGTAGTGATCTTTGCACTATCGGCAATTTTAACTTGTGAAGCACTAGTTTCAATATTGCCACCATTACCACCATTGGGTGCGCTGGCATTAAGTGTCCCGCCGACACTTGTTGTGCCAGACACCATACCTGCTAACAACGTAATTTTTCCACCAATATTTTGTAGTGTCTGTGCTTCAATCACACCCGTGTTTTTCACAACACTGGCAAGCAAGCTATCTTTAGCGCCGGCACTCATGATGACAATGCCACCATCGGCTTTTATAAGTTGCTTATTCTCAGCTAGGTTATTGAGTGTGCTTTGGTCAATTTGAAGTTGCACGAGGTTGTTGTTATCAAACGTCAACGTAGCTGCACTACCAGCTCCGAAAGCCACAGTTCCTGAAGGCGCGTTAATAGAACCCTGATTGCTGACCGTGTTACCTAAGAACGCAACATAACCGCCTTCAGGCGTATTAATCGTGCCTTGGTTAATAACGCTTCCCAGCCCATTGCCACTAAATTGACGGATTGCACTATTCAAGCTTGCATCACTCATATTCAGCGTAGAGGCAATTAAGCCACCTACATTAATCTGCGCGCCTAAACCAAACAAGATGCCGTTAGGGTTAATGAGATAGATTTTGCCGTTGGCATTGATTTGGCCAAGAATCTGACTACCATTCGTATCGTAGATACGATTCACTGCAATCGCAGTGCTATTGGGTTGCACAAAGTTAACGACTTCGTGTGGAGCAACATTAAATTTATCCCAGCTTAACGATAGATTCTGGCTGGTTTGGTTAATAGTGGTAGTGTTTACCGTTTGGCTAATAACACCTGCACCAGCTGTGACTTGTCCACCTAGTGGTTCAGCATAAGCTACGCCGAGCGAAAGCGTGCTGGCAACAGATGCAACAACCAACAGTTTACGGATAGATTTTTTGCCATGACCACGAGCAGATTCTGCAACGGCAATCCAACTGCTGTTGGTCTTACTCCAAACAAGACGGTAAATATGATTCATGAAAACCTTTGCTTTGCTGGAGTGGTGCAGTGTGAATTGCATCAATTAGACTTCCCACACCCACTGCAAAATGGCAGTAAGTACGCTTTAGGGAAATCAAACTCCAATATTTACAAAGTCGGAATCGGCTTGTAGCTGCGCTAGCACAGCAAGGAGCACGTTCAAGTAAAGGCGTGCATGACAACTCTGAGACTTAAGCTACTCAGGTACCCGGTTAAAGTATCGATTGATAGATAATTGGTTAAAAAGCAATTAGATTCATTTCTTAATAAATCACCGCATATAACCCATCTGATTCTTAAATAAGATATGGGGCTATATCCCTACAAATCAATATGGTAAATATACCGCCTTTATAAATTATCAAATTGATATTTATCAACTAGAGCTTAATTGAAAGAATTCTTCAATTAGGCCATAAAAAATAAAAGATAAAGTGAGGGGAAAAGGGTGATGGAAATAACGACTAATTAAACAAAATTTCTTACACCCTTAAAGATAGCGGTAATTGCCAAATGCAACTCATATAAATATCTCTCATTACACTTATAAAATCAGCAAATCTATAATCTTTATTATCTCGTGACCATCCGCTTAGGGTCGGAAGCACCATCTGCATACTTCTGCTATTAGACAATGCAAAAAAATCGTTGTTACTGATTACTTTTAGATTGGTGCTTTAATAAGTTGTGTATGCGTACTCATTTAAGCGGTCTGTGGAAATCTTGCAATGTGGTGGTATCTCTGTTTCGCTTGCCAAATATCATATTGCACTTGTAGTCGTGACCAAAAACCTGCTGATGTGCCTAGCGCATCTGACAAAAGTAAATCCATTTCTGCGCTAATGCCTGCCTTGCAATTCAATATGCGTGATAAAGCTACGCGAGTAACACCAAGGTGCTTCGATGCGTCTGTAATAGTTAGATTTTCTGGTAGGTATTCTCTTAATACCTCACCAGGGTGTGCGGGTGTATGCATTTCCATTTTTTTTCCTAATTTTAGTTTCATCACTATTTATTAGTGATAGTCCAAATAATCCACTAGTTCAATATCATTATCATCAAACTTAAAAATTACACGCCAGTTACCATTGACTGTGAGCGACCAAAAGCCACCAAGATCGCCTGTTAACTGGTGAAGTCGCCATGAAACAGGTGCTCTTAAATCGTCTGGGGATTCTGCCGCATGCATGGCGGTGAGTTGCACTTTAAGCTTCATAGCATGATGTGACTGAATGCCTGACTTGTTGCCTGTGTTAAAGAACTGCTCCAAGCCTTTATGACGAAAGTTTTTAATCATACAAAATTATAACACCGTATAGCTAAGCTATACAATAACCGCACGATTTACTGTATTTAGCTGAGATATGGATGATTTTATAGTTGTATATTAATGGGCGATATTAATAACCCCACTACAAATGAACGACTGCTATGGGTCGTAGTGAATTTTCTCAATGTCTGCTTCGGGGAGTTTTAGCTCTAGAAAGTAGCTTTTTTCGTTGTAACCAATTTAAAAGGGTAAGAACAGCGGTAAGAACCCTAGAAACAGAAAAGCCGTACACCCAATAGGCATACGGCTTCCTGAACTTTCATTGGCGGAGCGGACGGGACTCGAACCCGCGACCTCCTGCGTGACAGGCAGGCATTCTAACCAACTGAACTACCACTCCATAAAACTTACGCAACTACTACTTAATATCACGTACGAATTTTTGCGCTTATAAATTAATAATTCACTCTTTCGAGCAAATTTTTAACAAAAATAAAGAGCGCTTTAATTACCAGCACTCACAATTTTTAAAATTAAAAACGACTTAGTCACAATTTGTTGGTTTTTGGTGGGTGCTAACGGGGTCGAACCGCTGACATTTGCCTTGTAAGGGCAACGCTCTACCAACTGAGCTAAGCACCCTGCTCAACCAACAAGAACGCTAGTTTACAGCATCTTTGAACGCTTTGCTAGCCCTATTAGCATATTTACTAATGGGTTGTTGCGTCTGAAATAGTTGCAGGAATGTCTTTTGATGCAGCATCCGTAACTTCTGCAACCTCAGTTAAAGGTTGAGGCATTGTTGCCAAAGCAAGTGCCAATACTTCATCAATCCATTGCACAGGATGTATGTCCAATTTATTTTTGATATTCTCTGGTATATCTGCCAAATCTTTAACGTTTTGTTGAGGAATTAACACTGTTTTAATGCCGCCACGATGCGCTGCTAGCAGTTTCTCTTTCAAACCACCAATGGGCAATACTTCACCTCTTAATGTAATTTCCCCTGTCATTGCAACATCTGCACGTGCTGGAATACCTGTTAGGATTGAAACTAGCGCAGTCGTAATAGCAATTCCTGCACTTGGGCCATCTTTAGGGGTAGCGCCTTCAGGAAAGTGAATATGTATATCATTTTTTTCATAAAAGTCAGTTGCAATACCCAAGCGTTTAGCGCGACTACGTACTACACTCATCGCTGCCTGTGTTGACTCCTGCATGACGTCACCTAACTTTCCAGTGGTAGTCGTCTTCCCTTTACCTGGAAGCAATACAGCTTCAATCGTGAGTAACTCCCCACCCACTGAAGTCCACGCCAATCCAGTTACCTGCCCTACTTGGTTTTCTTTAGCAGCCACACCATAGTCATACCGTTGCACTCCTAGATACTTATCTAAGGTTTTTGGTGTAACGTTGATCTTCTTAACGGCTTTAACGCCAAGTTTCGCATTACTGGTTAGCAATTCCTTCACAACCTTGCGACAAACTTTTGCGATTTCTTGCTCTAATTTACGCACACCCGCTTCACGGGTGTAAAAACGCACAATATCACGTACTGAATCTTCTGAAATGCTCACTTCATGATCATGAAGGCCATGCGTCTTCAATTGTTTCGGTAGCAGATAGCGCATAGCGATATTTACTTTTTCATCTTCCGTATAACCAGAAAGATGGATAATTTCCATACGATCCAATAAAGGAGCAGGAATATTCATAGAGTTAGCTGTGGCCACGAACATCACATCTGATAAATCATATTCAACTTCAACATAATGATCAGAAAATGTATGATTTTGCTCAGGATCTAACACTTCTAATAGTGCTGAAGATGGATCGCCTCTGAAATCTTGACCTAGCTTATCCACTTCATCTAATAAGAATAATGGGTTTCTAACACCCACTTTAGCCATACTTTGTAAAATCTTGCCTGGCATAGATCCAATATAGGTACGACGATGACCACGAATCTCAGATTCGTCACGCACACCGCCTAAGGCCATGCGCACAAATTTACGATTCACGGCTTTGGCAATACTTTGACCCAAAGAGGTTTTACCAACACCTGGAGGCCCAACTAAACATAATATAGGCGCCTTGATTTTATCTACGCGTTGTTGCACCGCTAAGTACTCAACGATACGTTCTTTTACTTTTTCAAGACCATAATGATCGCTATCTAAAATAGCCTCAGCAGACAATAAATCTTTACTGATTTTGGTTTTCTTCTTCCAAGGTAGATTAATTAAAGTATCGATATAGTTACGCACCACTGATGCTTCAGCAGACATCGGAGACATCAATTTTAACTTCTTAAGTTCGCTTACTACTTTAGTCAGAGCATCTTTAGGCATACGTGCGCCTTCAATCCGCTTTTCCAATTCTTCCATCTCGGCATTTTCGTCTTGCTCGCCTAGTTCTTTTTGAATAGCTTTTACTTGTTCATTTAAATAGTACTCACGTTGCGTTTTTTCCATTTGACGCTTAACGCGTCCACGGATGCGCTTTTCTACCTGCAGAATATCAATTTCGCCTTCCATCAATCTCAGCAAATGTTCAAGACGTTCAGCGACACTGAACATTTCTAATATTTTTTGCTTCTCATCTAATTTAAGCGTCAAATGTGCTGCAATCGTATCGGCTAGGCGACCAGCTTCATCAATTGTAGCTAATGAAGTTAAAATTTCAGGTGGAATTTTTTTGTTAAGTTTTACGTATTGATCAAACTGCGCGAATACTGTGCGCATTAAAGCTTGAATCTCAATATCGCTTTCAGACTCTTGAATCAATTCAGCATGAGCCGCAAAGCACTCTTGTGTCTCCACAAAACCGGTGACTTTAGCTCGCTGAACACCTTCAACCAGAACTTTAACTGTACCATCTGGCAGCTTAAGCATTTGCAGAACAGTTGCTATAGTTCCGACTTGATATAAGTCATTGGCATCTGGTTCATCTTTGTTTGCTGATTTTTGGGCGACCAGCAAAATTTGCTTATTGCCTTCAGAAGCAATTTCTAAGGCTCTGACTGATTTAGTTCGCCCAACAAATAAAGGGATGACTAAGTGCGGATAAACTACAACATCGCGCAAGGGCAATACTGGCAATGAGCCATTATCTGATGTGTATAAAGGTAATGATTGTGTCATGAATAGACCTCAAAATAAGCTAAAAAATTAAGCTGGAATGCCTATATACATGTTCATGGGGCTGAATCTGAGCAGTTCAAGCCTTTTATACTGCATAACAAGCCTTAATTTAGCATTAAAAGCTAATTTAAGGCCGTTAATATCGACAGGAATCAATCTTAATTCACTGAAGTAAATCTTACGCTGTTTAAAACAGACTCATCGCCAAACTAAGCGGTCGCTTCTGCCGCTGGTTTATCTTCATAAATAAGCAGAGGAGCTGAGTCGCCACGGATGACGCCCTCATCGACTACTACTTTACTTAAGTTTGTTAGCGATGGTAGCTCATACATAATATCAAGCAAAGAGTGTTCCATAATGGAACGCAATCCACGCGCACCAGTTTTACGTTCCAGTGCTTTTTTAGCGATTAATAGCAACGCCGACTCTCTAAATTCCAAGTCAACACCCTCCATCTTGAATAACTTAATGTACTGCTTGGTAAGCGCGTTTTTGGGCTCGGTTAAGATAGTCATCAATGCTTCCTCATCTAACGACTCCAGTGTAGCTACAACGGGCAAACGTCCGATAAACTCAGGAATTAAGCCGAATTTAATTAAATCCTCAGGCTCAACATTGCGCAATACCTCACCAACCGCACGCATATCATCTTTACTCTTTACTTCAGCACCAAATCCAATACCGCCTTTTTCTGACCGTAAACGAATGACCTTCTCAAGTCCGTCAAACGCACCACCACAGATAAATAAAATATTAGTGGTATCCAGCTGAACAAACTCTTGATTAGGGTGCTTGCGACCACCTTGTGGAGGTACAGAAGCTACCGTTCCTTCGATTAGCTTAAGCAAAGCTTGCTGCACACCTTCACCAGAAACGTCGCGTGTAATAGATGCGTTTTCTGACTTACGTGAGATTTTATCAACTTCATCAATATAAACGATGCCGCGCTTAGCTTTCTCTACGTCGTAATCACATTTTTGCAATAATTTTTGCATAATGTTTTCAACATCTTCACCCACATAACCAGCTTCAGTAAGCGTAGTCGCATCAGCCATCACAAAAGGCACATCAAGAAGCCTAGCCAAAGTTTGTGCCAGCAATGTCTTACCGGAACCAGTAGGCCCAATGAGTAAAATATTACTCTTAGCAATTTCAACTTCGTCTTTCTGACCGCCATTAGATAGGTTGTTATGGCCTAAGCGCTTGTAATGATTGTAAACTGCAACCGCTAAATTCTTTTTAGCATGCAATTGTCCTATGACATATTGATCTAGAATTTTGCATATTTCTTGCGGGGTTGGCAGGCTTTCATCAGTTGATTTTAAACCGTCCGTGTTTTGCACTTCTTCTTTAATAATGTCGTTGCATAAATCAACGCATTCATTACAAACGAATACGGATGGTCCAGCAATGAGCTTTTTAACTTCGTGTTGGCTTTTGCCACAGAATGAACAATAAAGTAATTTATCGCCGTCGGCTTTAGTCGCCATGATTTATTTCCTATTATTTAGAGTAGCTTTGCCTACTTATGCTGCTTCAATACGGCTATTAATGACCTTGTCAATCATGCCATACTCAACCGACTGATCTGCACTCATAAAGTTATCACGTTCGGTATCACGATCAATTTCTTCAGCAGTCTTTCCAGTGTGATGTGCCAAAATCGCATTAAGTTTACCGCGTAAATATAAAATTTCTTTAGCATGAATCTCTATGTCAGATGATTGTCCTTGAAAACCACCTGAAGGCTGATGAATCATCACACGTGAGTTAGGTAAGCTAAAACGCTTATCTTTAGCACCTGCTGCTAACAAAAAGGCTCCCATGCTGGCCGCCTGCCCAATACATAAAGTACTAACATCAGGCTTAATAAACTGCATCGTGTCATAGATTGACATACCTGCAGTGACTGATCCGCCAGGCGAGTTAATGTAGAGGGAAATATCTTTGTCTGGATTTTCAGCTTCTAAAAAAAGTAACTGTGCCACCACAAGATTAGCAGACATATCATTAACAGGCCCCACCAAAAATATCACACGCTCTTTAAGTAACCGTGAATAGATATCGTAAGAACGCTCGCCACGGCCACTCTGCTCCACGACCATTGGGATATAACCCAAACCTTGTGGATTCCACTCTTGTGAAGATTGCAACCGTTGCATGCTATTCATTTATGCCGTTCCCATTAAGTCGTCAAATTTAACTTTTTTGTCTGTTACTTTAGCTTTGGACAATACCCAAGCCACTGCGTTCTCTTCAGTAGCTAATGCAGACGGCTCATCCAAACGCTTAGGGTCAGCATAATACCAAGTCACTACATCTGCTGGACGTTCAAAGCTTTGTGCAAACACATCTACCATGGCGCGAATTTGATCAGGACCCGCATGTAGTTTGTTAGTATTAATTAACTCACCTAAAAGCAAACGAAGCTTAGTGCTACGCTTAGCCTGGACTTCAAACATACTAGGCTCAAGCTTAATTGTGTTTAAATCAGCACCACGTTGCTTAAGATTTTGCTCAGTAGTTTCCATCATACGGTTAATTTCAGTCCCTAATAACACACTAGGAATCTCAAAATCAGCGCCATCAACAAGAGCTTGGAACACCTGTTCTTTTAATTTAGCATTTACACGCTTAACAACTTCCTGCCTTAAGCTTTCAGCGACTTCAGCCTTCATTTTCTCAACATCACCATCTTCAACACCAAGGCTTTTTGCAAAGTCAGCATCAATTTTAGGCAGTTTAGGCTGAGATACACTAATGTAATTCACTTCATAGCTTACGGTTTTACCGGCTAACTGCTCAGGACTATGGTCCGCTGGATAGGTAATTTCAAACTGTTTAGAAGTGCCAGCTTTACCGCCAGCTAAATGCTCGTCGAATGACTCAACGCGACCAGCTTCACCTAGAACCAAATCTATACCGGCATCACCAGTAGATTCTACTTCCTTACCATCAATGGTTGCCTTAAGCGTCACATTGATTTGATCACCTTTTTTAGCAGCACGCTTCACTGGCTCGAAACTAACGCGTTGTTTTACAAGGACGTCTAACGTCTTATTAATATCAGCATCGCCTACTTCTATCACTGGGCGTTCGATTTTAATTTTTGATAGATCAGAAATTTTCACTTCTGGGAACACTTCAAATGTCGCGGTGTACTCTAAAACTTCTGATGCTGCGCCAAATGGCTTGTGTTCAATATTAGGGTAGCCAGCAACACGTAACTTACTTTTCTCAACAGCATCACCAAAGCTTTTCTCAACAGCACCTGAATAGACTTCATCACGCACTTGATCGCCATAGTGTTGATTCACTAAGCCGATAGGCGCTTTCCCAGGTCGAAAGCCAGAGAATTTCGCTGTCTTTGAAATCTGGCCTAACCGCTGATTAATTTCCATCTCAAGTGGTTTAAGTGGCACCGAAATCGTAATACGGCGTTCAAGGTTACTAAATAGTTTCTACATTCAAGGCCATGCGGTATTCCTGTTCTAATTGCACACTTTGAACTGAGTTCAGTCCGGACGTGCTTCAAAGTTAAATAGGTGCGTTAAAAAGCAAACGGCTCAATCAAAAAAAACAAACCAGCAGCTAGGCTAATAAGCTTACTTAAATCGTACCAATAACTCTGATCGCACCGCGTTATAAAAATTCCCCTGCAGTTTAGCAAACATTTAGTCTAAAGCCGAGTGGTTTTTTCGTTTTTACCAACCACAAATCTTATTACTTCCTACTAATTTTCATCAATTAGCTATGTGCGAGCGAGCCTATAAGCTAAGTTTCAAACTTGTGTACTAAATTTGACATCACGCTCAGTCAATGTACACTTGAATCAAGCTTGCGCTTGCATTAGATACAAATTATAAGCGTTTATTACATTAGGCAAATTCACCTTGCACAATACTTTACGTATCGCCACTTTCAACATTCACAAAGGCGTGACGCATTTTAACGCCCGCTTTGCCTTACACCATCAGCGAGACTTACTAAGAAGACTTCAAGCTGACGTTGTGTTTTTACAAGAAGTTCGTGACGAACACGCTGAACATAGTAAGCGTTTTGCAGCTTGGCCAGAGACGGGTCAGATGGAGTATCTATCTAATGCATTATGGCCAGACTATGCCTATGGAAAAAACTCTACTTATCCAGCAGGGCATCATGGCAACGCCCTGCTTTCAAAATTCCCAATCATCAAAACCACAAACTTTGACATTTCCGCACATGCCTCAGAGCAGCGCGGCATGTTGCATAGTGAAATCAATGTACCAGGGTGGGATATCCCTTTACATGCCATTTGTGTTCACTTAGGTTTATTTGCGAAGTGGCGTCGGGAGCAATTATTGTCCGTCACCAATCTCATTGCTCAACATGTACCCGCTGAGGCGCCCTTAATCATTGCCGGCGACTTTAACGACTGGGGTATGCGCACTGGCCGTATTTTTGCCGAGAATTTAGGCATGCATGAAGCATTCGAACAACATGCCGGCAAACCAGCACGTAGCTTTCCTTCTTGGTTACCAATACTTAGGCTTGACCGTATTTATGTTCGCGGCTTTCATGTCAAGCACGTAGAAGTCCATTCTGGTGCAAAGTTCGTCAAAATTTCAGATCATGCCATGCTTACTGCTATATTAACTAGAGTACCAAATTCACCATGATTGAATTTGTCAGTGGCAATAATATCCAATTGCTTAAAAGTGGCTCTGAATATTTTCCCGCTTTACTTAAAGCCATCGAAAAAGCAACGTCTGAAATCTATATACAGAGTTACATTTACGAAATGGATGCGGTCGGGATTTCTATAGGTAACTCACTTAAACAAGCGGCACAGCGTGGCGTGGTGGTCAACTTAATGCTTGATGGATTTGGCAGTCAGAATTTACCTGTTTCTTATATCCATGAACTTGAGCTTGCAGGCGTGCAAGTGATCCTTTACAGAGCAAAGATATCCCCTTGGACTTTTAAAAAAACGCGTCTACGCCGACTGCATCATAAAATAGTGGTAATAGATAGAGGGCTAGCCTTTGTTGGCGGGATTAATATTATTGACGACAACAACGTGCCACACAACACGGCGCCGAGAATAGATTACGCCGTTCGCATCAAAGGCCCATTGTTAGAGGCTATAGTAGCCAGAACCCATAAACTTTGGCGCCGCATTGCTTGGTCGTATATTGGTAAAAATTTGCGGGTCAGCAAAGCAATAGAAAAACTATCCAAACCTGCGCTCAAATCAAATGTAAAAGCAGCGCTGGTTATACGCGACAATATTATGCATAGGCGCGATATTGAAGAGGCTTACTTAAGTGCAATTAACAACGCAAAAACTGAAATTATTATTGCCAACGCATATTTTTTGCCGGGCAGGAAGTTTCGTAAGGCCTTAATAACAGCTGCTGAAAGAGGGGTAAGCGTAAAACTTTTATTACAAGGCCGAAAAGAATACCTCTTGCTGCTGGCCACTAGCACTTTCTACACCGAGCTACTAAGCAAGGGGATAGAAATTTACGAGTACAGAAAAAGCTTTATGCATAGTAAAGTAGCAGTGGTGGATCAACATTGGGCTACCATTGGCTCCTCTAATATAGATCCATTTAGCTTGCTACTAAGCCGTGAGGCTAATATCGTCATATTAGATGCAGCTTTTGCCCAAGAATTGCGAAGCGATATATTGGCGACTGTACAAAATGGTGCTCACCACATTTCAATTCTTGAATGGGCACACGGAAAAATGATGCACCGTGTCGTTTCATGGTTAGCTTATAGAGTAGTACGTATACTTTTAGAATTAATTGGCTATTCAAATGAATAATAAGAAAGTATATTATTGGAAATTTTTATAGTTTTTCCCAAAAAATTCCGTCATCATAAATTCTTCTAAACCCGCGTTATCTTGAGGCCGCGCTGATAAAACTATCACGCGATTTAAACGATGCGACTCCCAGTTAAAGTCACCTTGGTAATGCTCGCGTATGAGCTTAATCATCCTTTTAATCATGACCAGCCTGACATCTTGACCTGTTACGGCTTCTACTTCAAAAAATTCAAGTCTAGAACTGCTGTAATCATTGGTCCAGCCTCTAAAAGCAAAAGTCGCATGACGGCTGGATAAACTAGTAATGTCAAAAATACCATTAGTCCCATTTTGCAAATTGCGCTTAATTGTTTCATTTCGAGCCATCTCTTCACTTGAACCAATTTCACGCGCTACTGCCTCAGCATTCTGTTTAGCGGCATCCATTTCAGCTACTTGCCGTTGAGCCTGCATAGATTTTACGTAAGACATCATGTCGGTAGGTTGATTCACTTTAGGACTGACCTCAGTCACTTTTTCTGGTACAGAAAATACTGGCTTTTCATGTGAATTCGCTCGTCGTGTCATCACCTTCGGCGGGGCTTTTTGGGGCGTGACTAAAGCAACTGGAGGTGGAGGCGGCGCTGGTGGCTGTTCGACTTGCCGTGGCGTAGGTGGCGCAAGACTTACCTCCAATGCTCGCGGCGGCGGCGCAGAAGCAGTATTCATTTGCATGCTAGGCAATGCAAAAAATAAAATTAACCCATGTATGATCAGTGAAGCGGCAATCGCAATCAAAGTTCTGCGATTAATATCAATGCGAATCAGACCGTCACGGAGGCTTGTACGCGAACGTGGTTGCTTTAAGAACTCATCCAAACTATGGTAAATAATGTGATCAAAAGTCATCAGAATCTATTAGGCAATATCTTGCCAAGTTTTTTCTAGGCGTTTGATTGAGATTGGAAATGGCGTTTTTAGCTCTTGCGCAAACAGAGACACACGTAACTCCTCAATAAGCCAACGATATTCCAGTAAGTCCTCAGAAACATCCAAATGTGCTTGTTGTAGCCCATTGATTTTATCTTGCCACTTTTGCCATAGCACACCAACACTCCCCGCGTTCTTCCCATCACGATCTGGATTGCTTGGATGTTTTTCAATTCGCAAACGTAAGGCTTTTAAATAGCGAGGGATATGTTGTAAATGTTGCCACGGCGTTTGACTAAAGCTATGTTTATGCACAAGTAAGCCAACTTGTTGTTCTAAATCACGCCTTAAGCGATTACCGTTAATAGGCATTTGCGCCTTCTTCTGCATGAGCAATTGATACTCAGTGGCGATTGCTTGCGCTTGCCTAGCTGTAGATTGGCTTACTGCAGGCAATCGAGTTCGTGCCCGTTGCTTTAATTTCATAAACTCAGCATTACTCCGAGGTAGCTCATCTTCACCAATAAAAGCGCGATCAGCAATGGCCAATATCATATCTTCACGCAGTTCATCTGGGGTCAACACGTTTCTTAAAATGAGTGCGTATTGGTTAAAGTTAGGTAAACCCTTTTCCAACTGCTTCATCTGTTCTTTAAGCTCAAAGCGCATTAAACGGCAGACACCTTTACGATGACTAGCAATCGCTTCACGCTCTGTATCAAATAGTTTAACCGAAATGCTGTCTTCAGCATCCTCTAATGCAGGGTAACCAGTTACTTTCAATCCATCTCGCTCAAAGCTTAGTGTGGCTGGCAAGTCGCCGAAATCCCATTGCTTTAAACCAGTCTTTTCTATATCAGGCGAAGTGTTTCTAAAGGTAAGTTGCGCTGCTGAACCTAATTGTTTCTTTAGTGCATTCCAATCACGACCCATGGCAAGTTCACGGCCTGCATCATCGACTACACTGATATTCATGAGCAAATGCGCTGGAATGGATTCATTCCAATCCTCGACCGCTATTTTCAGTGTAGTCACACCCTGTATATGTGCCGCCAGCACTTCTTTAATAGACCCTTCTCCCACCTTAGTCTGCTCTAAAAACTGTGTAACAAATTCCGGCACTGGTACACACACGCGGCGAAAAGTTTTAGGAAGTGCTTTAATCAAATAGGTCAGTTTTTCACGTAACATGCCTGGCACCATCCACTCAGTTTGCGTGAGATTTAACTGATTCAATAAAGCCAATGGAATCGTTGCAGTGACCCCATCCAAGATATGATTAGGCTCAAACCGATATTTTAGAGATATTTCTACACCATCCAATATAATTCTTTCAGGAAACTGCACCGCAGTGACTGCATCTGCACCATGACGCATTAAATCCTCGCGCGTTAGATAGAGCAACCGCGGATTTTCTTTTTCAGCTTGAGCCCGCCAAGCCTCAAAAGTTGCAGACTGAAAAATATCGGCAGGGATTTTCGCATCATAGAATGCAAACAACTTATGTTCATCAACCAGCACATCCTGCCGCCGCGCTTTATGCTCCAACTCCTCAACTTCAGCAATTAAATGCTCATTGGCAGTAAAAAATGCAGCTCGGCTATCAAATTCTCCATTAGCCAAGGCTTCACGAATAAAGATTTCACGTGATTGCTTCGGGTCTATTGGCCCGAAATGCACACGACGCTTAGGGATAATAGTGAGGCCATATAAAGATACGCGCTCCCATGCATTCACCATGCCCATCTTTCTATCCCAGCGCGGGTCTGTATATTGACTCTCAGTCAATCCCTTTGCTAACGGCTCTATCCAATCAGGTTCCATCTTAGCTAAACACCGTGCGTATAACTTACTGGTATCCATCAATTCTGCTGCCATCACCCATTTGGGACGAGTTTTCTTTAGTGCGGAGCCTGGCGCCACATGAAATCGAATGCCACGTGCACCTGCATAAGAGTCATTATCACCGTCTTTAAAGCCAATATTCCCAAGCAATCCAGCTAATAAAGATCGATGAATTTGCTCATAGTTGGCTTCTTTAGTATTCAGCTTAAACTCCATATCATCGGTGATTTGCTGAATTTGTGTATGCAACTCACGCCACTCTTTTAAACGCAAAAATGATAGGAAGTTACTATGGCACTGATTAAGTAAATCTTTATTAGACTTTTTTGTTTTTAAGGCGTTATCAAAAAAATCCCAAAGCTTTAGGTAGCTCATAAAATCTGAACCTTCCCCCGAAAACTTGGCATGGGCACTGTCAGCAGCCTCACGCTTATCCATCGGGCGTTCGCGTGGGTCTTGTATGCTTAACGCACTACTAATAATCAATATTTCTCGCAAACAACTTTCGCCCTTGGCAGCTAAAATCATACGCCCAACACGTGGATCTAATGGCAACTTAGCCAACTGCAGTCCGGTATCAGTGATTTGACGTCGGCTATCCACCGCGCCTAACTCTTGCAATAACTGATAACCATCACTAACCAGTCGACTGCTAGGCGCTTCAATAAATGGGAAGTCAGCGATATCGCCCAAACGCAGTGCAGCCATCCGCAAAATAACACTGGCTAGAGAGCTACGTAATATTTCTGGTTCCGTAAATTCAGGGCGACCATTAAAGTCCTCTTCCGCATATAAGCGCACACAAATACCATTAGATACACGACCACAACGCCCTGCTCGTTGCTTAGCAGCCGCTTGACTAATCTTCTCAATCTGCAATTGCTCTACTTTGGCACGGGTACTATAGCGGCTCATTCTTGCCAATCCAGCATCTATAACATATTTAATACCAGGCACTGTGAGGGAAGTTTCTGCAACGTTGGTCGCAAGCACAATACGACGCGAACTATGGCTTCTAAAGATTTTTTGTTGATCATCAATGCTTAAGCGCGCAAACAATGGCAATACTTCGATATGCTTTAGTTTTGCGGAACGACCTTGGTATTTGCGCAAGTGATCAGCCGTATCGCGAATTTCACGTTCACCGGGTAAAAATACCAAAATATCGCCATCACCCTGACGTAATAAGTCATCCGCTGCATCTAAGATCGCCTCCTCTATCGCTTCCTCTTCGTCATCTTCTTCTAGCCAACGGGCCTCGGTTTTAGCCTTACGCGCAATACCGAAAATCGTTTCATCATCTTCATCAAACTGGGCGTTTTCTGAAGCCGCAATTTCTCTAGCGCGAAAACCGGCTTTACCTAAAGGGCGGTAGCGAATTTCAACAGGAAAAGTTCGTCCAGAAACTTCAATGACTGGTGCGCCATTAAAGTGTTGTGAGAACCGATCAGCATCAATAGTCGCTGAAGTGACAATGACTTTTAAATCAGGCCGTTTAACAAGCAATTGCTTTAAATAACCCAACAAAAAATCAATATTGAGACTGCGCTCATGCGCCTCATCAATAATGATGGTGTCATAAGCATTTAGGAATTTATCGCCCTGCGTTTCTGCCAATAAAATCCCATCCGTCATGAGCTTGATATAACTAGATTCAGACAGCTTATCGTTAAAGCGGACCTTATAGCCCACAACTTCTCCAAGAGGACTATTAAGCTCCTGTGCAATTCTGGAGGCTACCGATCGTGCGGCAATTCGGCGTGGCTGGGTATGTCCAATTAAACCAGATACACCTCGACCAAGCTCTAAACAAATTTTAGGGATTTGAGTGGTTTTACCAGAACCAGTTTCACCGCAGATAATGACCACTTGATTCTGGCTGATGGCCGCTGCAATCTCTGATTTTTTGGCACTAACTGGAAGCTCTAATGGATATTCAGGTTTAGGTAAGTTACTTAAGCGCAAAGCATACTTATTAGTTGAAACGCGCAATTTCTGTGTAATTTCAGCGAGTAGGCGCTGTGCTTTGGCTACAGATTTTTCATCGGTACCTTTTTTAAGATCATTCATCTCGCGTAGCTTGCGACGCAATATAAAACGATCAGCCAGCATGCACGTTTGCAGGCTGGCTTCTAAACTACTTAAATTTAATGCTCTTGATTTAAGGTTCAAAAACTTTTCATCATTCATATTGATTGGGATTTAACATGTACGAACTAACAATATCAATAAGCCTCAGTACGAATGAAGTAGCGTCAATGGTAAGCGGCCTAAAAATCGTTATTGGAAATTAACTTGCTGAATACCCGCTAATAACCAAACAGATTGATCATCCCGCATATTTTTTTGCAAATTCCAAATTTCATCCACGTTTTCAATTTCACCCGCATTCTCACGTAACTGCGCATTAAAACGCACACTGGCAATCACATAATCACCGTCATTGGCCACCTCCAACAATCTAGCATCTAGATTTAATACTTCAGTGTTTTGCACAGTATTGCCACGCTCTTGCATCTGCATTGAGATTTCAGCGAATATTTCAGGTGTAGTGTATTCACGGACATCATTGATATCCTTGCGATCGTTAGCCGCTTGTAAACGTATGAAAGAGGCTTTGGCATTGCGTAGAAAACTTTCTACAGGAAAATCTGCTGGGATATTTGGTTGCGCCGAAACTGGAGCATATCCAGTTTGAGGGGGTGACTGGCTAGAGGGAGCCGCATAAGCGTTACCAGTCTGTTGCGAACCCCTAAATCTTGAAATTAGAAACATAACAACCGCTGCAATTAACAATGCTGGCAGTAAGGAACCCATCATGCCACCCATACCACCACCAGAAAACATAGCCATTAAACCTGCACCAACGGCCAATCCTGCTAGAGGGCCTAACCATCTATTGCCGGAAGGCGATGCTGGCGCTGGTGCGGCAGAAGGAGCTCTTTGTGCCTGCTGTGCTGGTGCTGAGCGTTGTTTACCAAAACTGCCGCCGCCGCCAAAACGTCTAGCTTCAGCAATACTCGCCAATAAACTGACACAAGTAATAGCAATGATTAATAACATCAAAAAACGTTTCATGCAGTCCTCCTAAAATTAGTAAATCACAGTAAATAAAATGGAAGAGGTGTATCAGAATAATGGCAAATTATAACAGCTTAGGAACTGCTCATTATGTCAGTGGACTAGCTCGGTTAGAAATCGACTGTTAAGCGCTTCTAAATTGAGCTCATTTAAAATAGACACTAATCTAGATTGAGCATTTTTACGTGGCTGACCCGTATATTTAGCAATAATTAATTCGTTTTTCATGGAATGCTCCCATCCTACCAATTCAGTCACGGTCACTTGATAACCGGCCGCCTCTAACTGTAAACAACGTAGCACATTAGTCAATTGACTTCCAAATTCACGCGTATGCATAGGATGTCGCCAAATCTCACTTAATGGCGTCTTAGCAAAACTTTCATTTTTATGAAGTCTTAATACCTCAGCCACCTCGGCTTGGCAACACGGTACCAGCACCATATATTGCGCATGCTTTTTCAAGCCAAATTGTATGGCATCATCGGTGGCAGTATTACAAGCGTGTAAGGCAGTCACAATATCAACTTTAGCAGGTAGTGATTCTGATTCAATGGATTGCGCCACACTTAAATGTTGGAAGTCCATACGACTAAAACCTAAAGTTCCAGCAAGATGCCTGGATTTCTCCACCAAGTCACCACGAGTTTCTATACCAATCACCCTTCCAGAAGCATGTTGCTTAAGTAATAAATCATACAGAATAAAGCCCAAATAAGATTTTCCAGCGCCATGATCAACCAAAGTCGGATCAGGATTTCTCGTTAGAACATCATTAAACAGGGGTTCAATAAAATTCACGAGGTGGTATACCTGCTTCAACTTACGGCGGCTATCTTGATTCAACTTGCCGTCTCGCGTCAGTATATGCAGCTCTTTAAGCAGCGCTATGGATTGATTGGGACGAAGTTCCAGCTGTGCTTCAAGTGTTTTCATGCAGGTATTTTAAGGCAAAAATCAGTGCTTAGCTGATAAACGCGCGGAATCGCAGATAAAAACTTAGGTTTAGCATCTAAATGTTAAAATGCGCCCAATTAGAAATAGAAAGCACCTTTTTTGCCTCCGAATCAAGAGTTAACGAGGCGATAAAGCAAGCATTGATTAGGAGAGAAATAAATGGCAATCCAATGGTACCCGGGGCACATGACCCAAGCACGCAAAAAAGCCGAAGAAACAATGGAGTTTACCGACATTGTGATTGAGGTGCTGGATGCGCGCGTGCCTGCTGCCAGCCATAATCCAATGATTGATGAAATGCGTTTATTTAGACAACGTCCTCAACTTAAAATATTAAACAAGGCTGATTTAGCCGATCCAGTAGCTACCCAAGCTTGGCTTAATTACTTTAATCGCCAACCGAACACTAAAGCAGTCGCACTGTCCTGTAAAAAACCTGGTGAAGCTAATAAAATACCAAAGCTATGCCTTGCATTGACGCCACATCGTGGCACACACTTAAAACCCTTACGCATGCTGATTATGGGAATCCCAAACGTTGGGAAATCAACCTTAATGAACGCATTACTAAATCGTCGCGTTGCCAAAGTCGGCGATGAGCCGGCGGTGACTAAAAGCCAACAGCGTTTTGATTTAAGTGAGACGATGAGCATTACTGACACGCCAGGCATGATGTGGCCAAGAATTCAGTATGAGTCTGATGGCTATATGCTAGCGGCTAGTCATGCCATAGGACGCAATGCGGTTATTGATGAAGATGTGGCGCTATTTTTAGCCGATAACTTACTTAAATCCTACCCTGCCCTTCTTAATACACGTTATAAACTTGATACCATGAAAATAGAGAGTGGCTTTCTTGATGTATTTAAGATGGATGGTGTTGATCTGCTAGAAGCAATCGCTAAACGTCGCTCATACAAGCGCCATGACGGTTTGTGGGACACTGAGAAAACTGCTGTTGCTTTCTTAACCGATTACCGAAGCGGCGCAATTGGAAGAATTAGTATGGAAACACCAGAAAGTCGCCGATTAATGATGGAAGAAAACTTACCAGTGATGGCTGAAGCCTCTGCAAAAATTTCGGGAGAATCTGCAGATGAAGGGACTGGAGAAGAAAATCTTGAATAGAAACTTTGGGACAGTCCTCACTCACCTACTTTTCTAAGTAATTGTTTACTGAATTCAACTTCTAACTTACTTACGCGTTTAGGTGTTTGTGGGCCATAGCCATTCACGAAAGACACGAACTCATCCATGATCATGGGCTCACAAAGGCGCTCAGAGTCACCATTACCGGTAGATAAAACTAAACTAAACATGTTATTGCTACCAAAGGTCATTGAATACTGAGCATTACCACTACGACGTTTTAGTCTGTCTAGCGCAGCACTGGCGCGGGTTGATCTCATAAACTTTCCTTATTTGGACTGATGCCATAACTTGACGAGCGAATTATGGCGCTTATTTAGATTTGTGCCAACGAAATTCGGCTGTCTTTTAGCAGAGATTCTAATAGCTAGTTAGCGCTGTAAACGCTAAACTCACGCTCTTGTGTTTTTAGTGCAACTTCAGATTTTAAGCAACTTCATGACTTTCAAAACCATCCCTTCTGGCACTAACGCATGCTGAATTCTTTAAACGCCCCACAACGCGAGGCAGTAAAGTACTTAGATGGCCCTCTGTTGGTTCTAGCGGGTGCTGGTAGCGGAAAAACCAGAGTTATTACGCAAAAAATTAACTATTTGATTAAAGATGCGGGATACTCCCCTAAAGAAATTGCGGCAATTACCTTTACCAATAAAGCCGCACGCGAGATGCAAGAGCGCGTTGGTAAGTTGATGCAAGGCACAAGCACTAAAGGACTCACTATTGCGACCTTCCATTCTCTCGGCCTGCAAATGCTTCGTTCGGAAGCGACGCTTCTCGGTTATAAACCACAGTTTTCCATTCTAGACTCATCCGACACTTTTAAGATTATTGCCGATATTTTAGTCACAACAGATAAGCAACTATTACGAAAAACACAATGGCAAATATCTTCCTGGAAGAGTGCTTTTGTCAACGCAGATCAAGCTAAAGCACAAGCTGATGAAGAACTAACTCATGCAGCGGCAAAGGTCTATGGCCTCTACCAACAAACCTTGCGTGCCTATCAAGCTGTGGATTTTGATGATCTGATCAAGCTGCCAGTAGAGTTATTTGAACAACATGAAGTTGCACTCAATAAATGGCAACGCAAGCTACAGTACTTGCTCGTTGATGAGTATCAGGATACCAACGCCTGCCAGTACAAACTGATTAAAATGCTGACTGGTGTGCGTGGCCAATTTACTGCGGTGGGTGATGATGATCAGGCAATCTATGGCTGGCGTGGCGCAGACGTGGAAAATTTACATCAGCTTACTCACGATTTCAGCAAGCTTAAAATAATTAAACTAGAGCAAAACTATCGTTCTACCGTACGTATATTGCGCGCAGCTAACCATGTGATTAGCAATAATCCTAAGCTTTTTGAGAAAAAACTATGGAGCGATCTTGGTACCGGCGATTTAATTCAGGTCTCTGCTGCGATGAATGAAGAAGCTGAAGCTGAGTCTGTCATTATGAAGTTACAAGCCCATAAATTTGAAAATAGAACTAAGTTTCTTGACTACGCTGTCCTCTACCGTGGCAACCACCAAGCCCGTATCTTTGAGCAGCAATTACGCAATCATAAGATTCCGTACACGGTTTCTGGCGGAAAATCTTTTTTTGATAAACCAGAGATTAAAGACCTCATTAGCTATTTGCGCTTAATTGCCAATGAGGATGATGATCCTGCCTTTATCCGAGCTGCAACTACGCCTAAAAAAGGCATAGGCAATACCACTTTGGAAAGACTAGGTGAGTTTGCCAGTGCGCATAAAATTTCATTATTTGCGGCTGCATTTGAGCGAGAGTTTCAATCAGATATCGGCAATAAACAACTAGAAGATCTACTCAACTTTTGCCAATACATCAATAAGCTTCAATATCGCGCCGTGCATGACCTAGCTGGAGAAGTGTTGAATGACTTACTCACTAGCATTCAATATGAAGCCTTTTTGTATGACTCTGATGAACCTCGAGCCGCCGAAAGTAAATGGGCGAATGTGCTAGAATTTATAGGCTGGCTAACCAAAAAAGGGGAAGCCAATAATGACTTTGGTCATGAGTCTGAAGGTAAGAACCTGCTTGAATTGACGCAGATGGTGTCGTTAATGAGCATGCTTGAAGGCCGCGAAGATGGGGAGCCAGATGCTGTGAAATTATCTACCTTACATGCAGCTAAAGGCCTAGAATTCGGCCATGTATTTTTAATCGGTTGCGAAGAAGGAATCTTGCCGCACCGCGAAAGCATCGATAACGACCAAATCGAAGAAGAGCGCCGTCTGATGTATGTGGGCATTACCCGCGCACAAAAAACTTTGAATATCTCTTGGTGCAAAAAGCGCAAGCGCGCTGGTGAAATACAAATGTGTGAACCCAGCCGTTTTATTTCAGAACTACCCAAAGACGACGTAAGACATTTTGGTAACCCGTTTAATGATCCTGAAATTAGTAAAGATTTTGGTAAGTCTAAAATGGCGAATATCAAGGCCATGTTAGCAAATAAGCAATAAAGAGCAGTCACTTAAAACAATTTAATAATGAACGTAATTTAATCAAGACGAAACTATGCCCTACATTACCCTAGATAACGCCTCCTTAGCTTTTGGTCATCACGCCCTACTCGATCATGCCTCTTTTCAACTAGACGCAGGAGAGCGTGTTGGTTTAATTGGGCGTAATGGCGCAGGTAAATCCAGCTTACTAAAAGCCATTGCGGGCGTGATTAAATTAGATGAAGGCAGTGTATGGCGCGCGCCAAATGCTCGTGTGGTCTATGTGCCACAAGAGCCAGAACTAGATACCAGCCACACAGTATTTGAAGCAGTCGCAGAGGGTCTGGGGGCATTACAGCAAACCATTATTGACTACCACCAGGTGACTCATGATATGGGCATGATGGATGCCGATATTGAAGCCTTAATGGAAAAAATGCAGGCATTGCAACATGATTTAGATACGCAAAATGGATGGGCCGCACAATCAAGGGTCGAGACGGTATTAAGCCGTTTGAAATTAGATGCTGATGCTTTGGTCTCTACGTTATCTGGTGGTTGGCGCAAACGTGTAGCTTTAGGCCGCGCTTTGGTTGCCGAGCCTGAAGTACTGCTATTAGATGAGCCCACCAACCATTTGGATTTAAGTGCGATTGAATGGCTGGAAGACATGTTACTAGGCTTTAACGGCTGCATACTCTTCATTACCCATGACCGACGCTTTTTGGATAAACTAGCCACCCGCATTACTGAACTTGACCGAGGCATATTGACTGACTTTGTTGGCAATTTTAGTGCCTATCAAATCAAGAAAGAAGAATTGGCCGCAGTGGAAGAAACACACGCCGCTAAATTCGACAAGTTTTTAGCCCAAGAAGAAGTGTGGATTCGTCAAGGAATTAAAGCACGCCGGACCCGAAATGAAGGGCGAGTTCGCCGCTTAGAGGCACTTCGGCTCGACCGTGCCGCACGTCGTGAACGTCAGGGTAGCGTTAAACTGAATTTAGATAGTGGTGAGCGCAGTGGAAAACTGGTTGCTGAATTAGATAATGTAGTTAAAGCCTATGGTGATAAAACACTCATTAATGGATTCAGCACACGTATCTTGCGTGGTGATAAAATTGGCTTGCTGGGGCCGAATGGTATTGGTAAAACCACGCTACTGAAACTCATATTGGGCGACATTGAAGCGGATAGCGGCGACATTCAACGCGGCACTAAAATTAACGTGGCTTATTTTGACCAAATGCGCGAGCAATTAGATGAAGAAGCTACTTTAGTGGACACCATCAGCCCAGGTTCGGACTTTGTAGAAATCGGTAATGAACGCAAGCATGTGATCAGTTATTTAGAGGACTTTTTATTCCCGCCACAACGATCACGTTCACCAGTAAAATCTTTATCTGGCGGCGAGCGTAATAGACTGTTATTGGCGCGCTTATTTGCCCGCCCAGCCAATGTACTAGTGCTAGATGAGCCTACCAACGATCTGGATATTGATACCTTAGAGCTACTAGAAAGTTTGCTACAAGAATTTGCCGGCACACTGTTCCTTGTCAGCCATGATAGAGCATTCCTAGAGAACACTGTGACACAGGTTATTGCCTTTGAAGGTAGTGGCGTCCTAACAGAGTTTGGCGGCGGATATGATGATTGGAATCGCTACACTCAGCAACGGCTACAAGACACCCGCAATGCAGATAAGCGAATCGCTGATGCCAATCAAACCAATAAAACTAAAGCGGTTACACCTCAAGTTAAACCAAGCACTAAGCTCAGCTTTAAAGAACAAAAAGAACTCGATGGCATACCGTCAGAAATTGAGCAGTTAGAAACGGAACAACTCACTATCAATAGCCAACTAGCGGATAGCAACCTGTATCAATCCGAAGATAAAGCCCAGGCTGATCAAGTAAAAAAACTACAAGCGCGATTGATTGTTATCGAAACTACGCTGGAAGCCTTACTTGCACGATGGGAACAATTGGACGCCATCACTTCATAATTAAACTCCGATGACTATGGCAGAAAACATACCCGATATTTGGACACAAGCCTGTCCAGACTTACAAATCATCGCTGATGCTGTCTCTGAGGAATTAAAGAACGAAGTTGATATAAGGCCTAAACGTGGGCTTTGGTACGAAGCCTTTCGCAGCGTTAGTCCGAAGCAAGTGAATGTCGTTATTTTAGGTCAGGACCCCTATCACGGAGAGGATAAAGGCATACAACAAGCCCATGGCTTAGCCTTCTCAGTGCCAGAGGGCGTCAGTCCCCCACCCTCGCTTAGAAACATCTTAGCTGAGCTGAACTCAGATATTGGTCCATGCTCATTCATCGGCGGCAACCTTAGCCATTGGTGTGACCAAGGCGTATTATTATTGAACGTGTCTTTAACTACTAAAGGTGGCATAGCTGGTGCGCACAAAAAACGATGGGCACCCTTTGCATCTTTGTTGCTTGGATATTTAGGTAGCCAAACGCAACCTTTGGTATTTATTTTATGGGGTGCGGATGCCCAAAAATATAAATCATTAATTGCACCACAACATGTCGTAATTGAATCTGTACACCCATCGCCACTCTCTAGTTACCGCGGCTTCTTTGGTAGCAAGCCTTTTAGCTTATGTAATAGCGCTTTAGCAGCAATGGGTAGACCTCCCATCTCTTGGTGACAATACCGCTATAATTTAAAAAATAAGAAACAGCATAATTAATGTGAAATTAAAAAGCTTACTTCGGCTTCTATTGAGCTAGAGTTATTGAAAAGTGATTTTGTTTGATACAGAACAACATCCATAACAGAGAGTTAAAGCATACTAAATCAGTTAATACTGAACTAATACCGGAGGACTTTGATATGCAATCAAAATATTCAACAAAACTTGACCCGAAAGAATTAATAGGCGCTGTTAAATATCTAGAAGAAGGGGTTTCTACAGGAAGAGTTGCCAAAGGCGTTGCTAAGGGAATTTTATATAGCTTGACTGAAACTTTGGGTGTGATGCTTGGAGACATTGATCTGCCAAACCATATACAACAAGGCTATCAGGGTGTTCTTGAAGAGATTGCAGAAGTGCAGCAACAATTCAGCCGAGCGGAGTAATGGTGCTTGATTTACTTGATGAAATTGCATGCTAGAGTATTTTATGGATCTAGCTAACAAACCAACCACCCCATTAAATAACAGTCAAGTCATTCGTTTTTTTAGGCAACGCATTCCAAGCTTCGCCTGTGAGCCAGGCTGTCATGATTGCTGCGGACCAGTCACTGCATCCTCTGAAGAAGTATCCCGACTCCCACAAAAAACAGATGCGGATCACGAAGTGGCACTTTCCCACTACAACTGCGTTTATCTTGGTGAAGATGGCTGCCAAGTCTATGATGAGCGCCCATTGATCTGCCGATTATTTGGCACAACACCTCGCTTGCTATGCCCCAAAGGCAAAGCACCAGAAGTGATGATCAATGGAAAAATTGAAGCTGACATCCACCATTTTATGGCAAAAACACGGCAAGTTTTACTCTAGATGTTTGAACATTACATACTTGTGTAAGTAGGCCCGCTTCCACCTTCAGGCGGCACCCACACAATATTCTGCGTTACATCTTTGATGTCACATGTTTTGCAATGAATGCAATTTTGCGCATTAATCTGTAGCGCGGGAACGCCTGCAATCTGTACAATTTCATACACGCCAGCAGGACAGTATCGCTGCTCTGGGGCATCATACAAAGATAGGTTAATCCTTATTGGAGTGCTCGCATCGAGTAACTTCAAGTGACATGGTTGATTAGCTTCATGTGCAATATTGCTTAAACTAATAGAATTCAACTTGTCAAAACTAGTCACACCATCTGGCTTAGGATAATGAATCATAGGCATATCTTTAGCAAGTCGCGTACATTCATGATCTGCTAATTTGTGATGCAAAGTCCATGGCAAACGTAATTTAGCTGAAACCAACCACATCTCAATACCAGCTAACAACATTCCACCCCAAGTACCAAACTTTGACAACATCGGCTTAACATTTCTAACGGCGTCTAAATCTTGCCATAGCCATGATGCTCTTAAAGTGCGTGGATAATCATGTAATAACTTATGCTCGCTAACTACACCCAATGCAGAAAAGGCGGCTTCAGCTGCCAACATGCCAGACTTCATCGCATTATGACTGCCCTTAATACGTGGGACATTTACCATACCAGCGCTACAGCCAATGAACGCACCACCTGGGAAAATCATCTCAGGCCAAGCTTGCATACCACCTTCACTAATCGCTCGAGCGCCATAACTTAATCTCTCACCATCCTTGAGCAAGGCCTGCATTGTCGGATGGGTTTTAAATCGTTGGAATTCATCAAACGGTGACAGATGTGGATTGGCGTAATCTAAATGGACAACAAAACCAACAGACACCAATTGCTCACCATAATGGTAGACAAAAGAACCTCCCCCTGTATCTCCAGTAAGAGGCCAACCCAGACTATGTTGCACTAAACCAGACTGATGCTGCGCATCAGGAATGCGCCAAATCTCCTTAAAACCCAACCCATATTTTTGAGCCGATGCATGTTCACGTAAATTAAAATTTTGTTCCAGTTCACGGGTCAGTGAGCCTCGTGTACCTTCAGCAATGAGCGTATATTCTGCTCTAATTTCAATGCCAGCAGTATATTGTGGTCCTGGCTTGCCACTAGTGTCACACCCCATATCACCTGTCACTACACCCACTAGTTGTTGCTGCTCGTTGTAGATTCCGTTCTGTGCTGAGAATCCCGCATAAATTTCTACACCCAAAGCTTCCGCCTGCACAGACAACCACTGGCAGAGATCGCCCAAACTAATAATATAGTTACCAGCATTACTCATTAATGGAGGTAATAGCCAGTGCGGAACATTCCAAGCCTGAGATTTACCTAGTATGGAAAATCGATCTTGATTAACGTGAGTATGCAGCGGTGCGCCAAGTGAGCGCCAATCAGGAATAAGTTCTTGCAGGGCAATGGGGTCAAAAACAGCACCAGAAATAATATGTGCCCCAACGGCCGCACCCTTTTCCAACACACAAACACTAATTTCGCGGCCGGATTCTAATGCCAGCTGTTTTAAACGTATAGCTGCCGAGAGGCCAGCTGGGCCTGCACCCACTACTAAAATATCATAATGCATTACATCGCGTTGCATGCTCATCCTTTATTCGATTCCTGGAAGATTCACTAAGTCACTTCGCATCACGCCAGCAGTCATCTGCTTGCAAAGTGCAATAAACTCTCTCATGCCAGTAGTTTGGTATTTCTGCTTATGCCAAAGTATGTAAAAAAATCGACTTAAATCTAATTGCGGCGTATGCAGAGCCACAAGACTACCACGCCGAAATGCATCCTTAAGCGCCAAGCGCGAAATACAACCTATGCCTAAACCTGACTCAACTGCGCGTTTGATTGCCTCAGTATGCTCAAGTTCCAACCTAATACTGAGGCGAGCATGGTAATTATGAAAGGCGCGATCAAAAGTTTCTCTTGTTCCTGAGCCTTTTTCGCGCAATATCCATGCATGCGCCAATAACTGATCAATGCTTACTTGCTTCAGTTTTGCTAAAGGATGGCTTGGTGCTACAAACACGACCAATTCATCTGCAATCCAAGGCTGCACCTCTAAATCGGTATGGTAACAGTCGCCCTCAATTAGACCTAGATCCAATTCGTAATTAGCAATTTTTTGAACAATAGTGCTGGTATTATGAACTTGTAGCTGAATACGGCTTTTCGGATGGTCATGTAAAAAGTGAGCAACAATCATAGTCGCCAAATAATTACCCACAGTTAAGGTTGCCCCTATTTTCATATGACCAAAACCAGCATGTCCTTGCAAGAGGGCCTCAATTTCATGGGCACGATCAAGAAGCTCAACTGCACGAGGCAATAGTTGCTGTCCAGTTTCATTAATACGCAAAGTTTTGCCGATACGGTCGAACACCTGTAGATTAAACTGACGCTCAAACTCGCCAAGTGCCGCACTGGTAGCGGACTGAGACAAAGACAAAGCTTCGGCAGCACGAGATACGCTCTGCTCCCGACTCACCGCCACAAAAATTTCAAGCTGCCTTAAACTATATTTCATCTAGTTACTTTGTATTATTAATCTGTTTTATAGATATATATCATCATTATAATTCATTTAACAAATATTATACCTGTCTATATAATGCGTGGCAATTGTAAAGGGAACTCCAATGAAAATAGTGGTTGCGATTAAACGTGTAGTGGATTACAACGTGAAAGTGCGTATCAATGCAGATGGCTCCGACGTAGCGATTAACGGCGTAAAAATGGGTATTAATCCTTTTGATGAAAACGCTATCGAAGCTGCACTTCAACTAAAAGAACAAGGTAAAGCTACTGAAATTATTGCCGTATCACTTGGTGGCAGCGTTAATCAAGATGTGCTGAGGCATGCACTTGCTATGGGTGCCGATCGAGCTATTTTAGTGGAAACTGAGACCAAGCTACAACCTTTAGCTGTTGCCAAGTTGCTCCAAGCAATTGTTGCACAAGAGAAGCCTGATTTAATTCTACTTGGCAAACAAGCGATTGATGATGATGCAGGTCAAGCTGGACAAATGCTGGCCGCGCTATTAGATTACCCACAAGCTACTTTTGCATCTAGCTTACACCTTGAAAACAACGAACTGCTGGTGACGCGTGAAATTGATGGTGGCACTGAAACAATAGCGCTAAATTTACCAGCTGTGGTCACTGCCGACTTGCGACTTAATAACCCGCGCTTTGTTAAGCTTCCCAACTTAATGATGGCTCGAAAGAAACCTATCACAAGTATTGCCGCTACAGATTTAGGTGTAGATATGGCTTCACGTCTAAAGTTACTTAAAATGACTGAGCCAGCCCCAAGAAAGCCTGGCATGATGGTTTCTAGTGTAGAGCAGTTACTGCGCCAATTGCGTGATCACGAAGGAATTAACCTATGAGCGTACTTGTTCTCGCCGAACACAATGGCAAACAATTAAACCCTGCCACACTGCAAGCAATCACTGCCGCACAGTTTTGGCAAGCGCCAGTGCATGTTCTGGTTGCCGGCAATAACATTGATAGCATCATAGAAAGCTTAGCTACGGTCAAAGGTGTGGCCAAAATCATTAAAGCTGAAGCGCCTCACCTAGTATCCCAATTGGCTGAAGATCTCGCGAACTTAATCGTCAGCATCAGTGCAGACTATGAAGTTATATTAGCCGCGCATAGCTCGTTTAGTCGCAACACCTTGCCTCGAGCTGCCGCACGGCTAGATGTTGCTATGATTTCAGATGTACTAGAAATTAAAACCGAAAACACTTATGTACGCTCAATTTATGCTGGCAATATTCTCACCCACATACAAAGCCAAGATACGCTTCAAGTGCTAACTTTGCATAGCAGTCGTTTTATTGCGGCAAGCTTACAAGGCGGCACAGCAGAAATAATAAGTATCTCAGCCCCCAATGCTTTCGCAAAAACGCGATGGGTGTCAGCTAACCATGTCCAATCTGATCGACCAGCCTTAGGCTCTGCTAAAGTGGTTGTATCTGGCGGCAGATCTCTAGGTAGTGCAGAGTGTTTTGAACAAGTCCTGTCCCCCTTGGCCGCCAAGCTCGGTGCCGCCCTAGGAGCTACCCGAGCCGCTGTCGATGCTGGTTATGCACCCAATGAGCTTCAGGTAGGTCAAACAGGTGTGGTGGTTGCCCCTGAGCTTTATTTTGCCGTTGGCATATCTGGTGCTGTGCAGCATACCTATGGCATGAAAGACAGCCGTATTGTGGTTGCAATAAACCAGGATCCTGAGGCTCCAATTTTCAAAGTAGCAGACTATGGCCTAGTAGCCGATCTTTTCACCGCCATCCCTGCGATCACAGCATCAATTAAATAATTAATAGAAAAAATATGAAAAAATATTCAACTGAAAAAGTCCTTAGCGTCCATCACTGGAACGACAATCTATTTAGCTTTAAAACCACACGTGATCCTGGTTTACGCTTTGAAAATGGACAATTCGTAATGATAGGTTTAGAAGTAGATGGGAGGCCACTAACGCGCGCTTACAGCGTTGCCAGCCCTAACTACGAAGAACACCTAGAGTTCTTCAGCATTAAAGTGCCTAACGGTCCACTAACTTCACGTCTGCAGCATTTAAAGGTAGGCGATGATTTATTGGTTAGCCGTAAGCCTACAGGTACCTTGGTGATTCATGATTTAAAGCCTGCTAAAAATTTATATTTACTCAGCACAGGTACTGGACTGGCTCCCTTTATGAGCCTAATTCAAGATATTGAAGTGTATGATAGATTTGAAAAAGTAGTGTTAATTCACGGCGTGCGCTATACAAGCGAACTGGCCTATGCAGACTTCATTGAGAATGTGTTGCCCAACAGCGAGTTTTTCGGTGAAGAAGTAAAGCAAAAACTAATTTACTACCCGACTGTTACACGCGAGCCATTCCGCAACCAAGGCCGCCTCACTGATCTGATTAACTCTGGCAAACTATTTGACGATATCGGTCTACCACCACTAAACCCTGAAAATGACAGAGCCATGATTTGTGGTAGCCCACAAATGCTAAAAGACACTGAGAATCTACTCGATAGTAGAGGGTTTATTGTATCCCCACGTATCGGTGATCCAGGTGACTACGTGATTGAAAGAGCTTTTGTAGAAAAGTAAGTGTTTAGGTTGGTAATTTAAAGCCATTTAAACCATTGTCATTCAACTGAAATATGTCTTAAATGCATAGTGATAGGAAGATATAGGCGATTACCGCATTAAAAGTAACATTTTTTTACATTTACTGCATTAAACCAATTGACAGTTAGTTTAAATGCAAGCAAAGTAGCAACGCGGTTATGATAAACACATAAATAAGGGGTTAAAACATGAACAAATCTGAATTAATTGATGCAATTGCAGCCAGTGCTAATCTAACAAAAGCTGATGCAGGTCGTGCTATTGATGCAACTACAGCGGCAATAACTAAAGCGCTTAAAAAAGGCGAGTCAGTTACATTAGTAGGTTTTGGTACATTTAAAGTTACACAGCGTGCTGCACGTACTGGCCGTAACCCACGTACTGGCGCTGAATTAAAAATCGCTGCACGTAAAGCACCTGGTTTTTCAGCTGGCAAAACATTGAAAGATGCTGTTAATTAATTTTAAATAATTAACCTCATTAAAAAGGGAGCCCTAGGCTCCCTTTCTGCATTATCAGATCAGCTTATTGCACTTTTACATCCAAGAAAATAAAACCAACTGATAGTGGCAGTGATAATAAGAGCGTCTTTAAAATCTAAGCCCTTCTGGAAAGTCCATACCGATCAAAAGTCTGCGACAACAATTAAAATAAAGTGTCGCTAAATCTCAGAGTGAGAATGGTTACATTCTAAATGTGGCTGCTTGTCACAAATAGATTTTAAATGGGCTGGGTTTAAGATTTTGACGTACCTTTTTTTAACATCAATGCTACCTGTAGCCCCTAATTTTGAAAAAACACGACTTACTGTATTAAGTGTTAATCCTAAGTACATCCCAATCTCTTCTCGTGACATTCTTAGCTGTAATTCAGTTTGAGAAAACCCTCTAACATGTTGGCGTTGTGATAAATTGAGTAAGAAAGTGGCTAAGCGTTCTTCTGCTTTCATGTTACCTAATAACATCAATACACCATTTTCTCGCACAATCTCACTGCTCATCAACTGATGCATATGGTGCTGTAGTGCCGAATAATCCTTTGAAAGCTTCTCTAAATCAGGATAGGGTATCGCGCAGACTACTGAGTCCTCAAGTGCCAAGGCTTTACAACTATGACTTTCATTTACAATACCATCAAGACCAAGGAGTTCTCCCGCCATCTGGAAGCCTAATATCTGTTCACGACCATCGTCTTCAGTCAGAGATGTTTTAAAGAAGCCGTTACGGATAACATAAAGGGCTCTAAAAGGGTCGCCAGCATTAAATAATGATTGGCCACGTCTGAGGTGAAGGCGTATCGCCACTATTTCACTGAGTTTTTGCATACCCTCTGGACTAAAACCCTCTGGCATACAGGTTTCACTCAGGCTACACTTTGAGCAAGCAGCATTAAGGATGTCTTGCTTCATATTAGATGCACGCCTTCTTGGTTGCTATTATAAAATTCAAGAAGCACCATGAAAAATTAATTCCATGGTGCTATGCGGTAAAACAATAGGAGATTAAACGCGCAGTGATTAGACTGTAACTTATTTATCATCAAAAAGATAATTATAAATAAAAATAATATTTAATTGATACTTATCGTAGCAATTTATTTAGCAAGCTGCAGTGAAGTATCAGGTTAGTGAATAAAATCTGGCTCAAAACTGACTTTGAAGTTCGATGCTTCCGACCCTAAGCGGACGGTCACCTTAATGAAAAAAATACCTAATGTTTGTGTTTGATTTTATTAGTAGGTAGAAACTAAAATCAATGGTGATAGCATTAGTATGCCAAATGGTGCTGGAGCATCTTTGTTGCTACTTATGTTTTAAAGTAAACTTCAATCCTTAGATTCTTGAGGGCGGTAGAAATGGGACATACATATTTAGCATTAAAGTCTATTCATATTTTTGGTGTCATCTTGCTCATGGGGAATATCATCGTGACCGCATGGTGGAAATTTATGGCAGACAAAACCAAAAACCCAAGTGTTATTGGATTTGCTCAACGGCAGGTGACACTTACTGATTTTGTTTTTACTGCCCCAGGTGCTTTGTTGGCCATTACAGCGGGGGATTCTATGGCTTATACTTTTATGTCTAATACTTGGGACATTCAATGGCTAACTTGGGGACGTTGTCTCTTTATCGCATCTGGCATTATTTGGATTACGATTCTAATCCCAACTCAAATTAAACAAGCTCGTATGGCACGCAACTTTGAAAACACCAAATCAATTCCTGAGGAATACTGGAAGTTAAGCAAGCGTTGGAACATATTTGGAGCCATTGCCGTTTTACTTCCACTCATTAACATTTACTGGATGGTCTTTAAACCCATCTAGAAGAGTCTTGATGACTGCTTCTGACCTTATGTACTAATACCCATCTCAAAGAGCCTATCTATAAGCGTTCTGTGGAGATAAGTGAATGAAACTACCTCAAAGCAGTCCTTGAATTTCGGCACTTCCGACCCATTGCGGTCATTGGGTATTTAGCACATCCTGAGCTATGCCTGATTGGATGGGGTTAGTAGAGATACAGAGAAAATAGCGAATGTCTTCAACTGGCCCTTAGCACTCAGTCGACCGCTAAATTAGCCTTCCAGGAAGCAGACCTTGGGCTCGCATGGCCAAACTATTCCTTTAGAAATGAAAACGCTTTTTCTAAAGCTTTACTTTTTCGCTCCAGGGAAGAGGCTTCACCATAGTTAGCAGAGGACTTTTGATTACTGTGGCCAGTGATTTCTTCTCGCAAATCCTCAGGTACGTCAGCTTCCCTTAACAGCGTTGTAAGAGTGTGCCTAAAGCAGTGAGAGGTAATGCCCTTCCCAACTATTTTATTTAGCCACTTATTGATATTTGCCGATGCGTTATCCCCTTTAACAGATTTACCGTCGCTATACCTTGGAAAAAAAACAGCATCATCGCTTGGACATTTACCAACAGCTAGCAATCCGAAATCTAATAGTGGTGTTGTTCGACGGGAATTTTCTGTTTTGAGAGTTCTGTTTTCATACTCGATGATTGTAATCGCCTTAAGCTGACTACTAAAATCCATCAATCGCAGCCCAGCAATCTCAGAACAACGTGCACCGGTAGCCATCTGTATCAAGGCGAAGTTTTTGTTTTCACATTCTGGTGCACTAATGATGGCGCGTACCTGATCGTGTGTAAGTGACGGTTTCTTAGTAGCATCTTTTCCCAAGCGATCTGGCCGCAAATTCTTGAATGGGTTATTGGTTTCTAGAATTCCTAACTCTAAAAATGCCTTACTGAATCCAGATTTGAGGATGTTTAACTCCTTCATCACTGTTTGTGTCTTAGCGCCTTGAGCTGATCTTGTATCTTTGTACTCTCTCGCTAGCAGGTGAGTAAAGGAGACCAAGGGCATATCACCCTTAAATGATATCAATCGGTCCCAGTAGGATTCACTAGAAACCCTCCACTTTCCTTCCCTAGGGTCTTGCAAATAAATCCGCTTAGCGTCGCTTAGGAGTGCCGGGAAACCATCACTCAGAGCCTTAAATGCGTCTGCATCTAAGTTGGTTGCCAGCCCTTCCTCCACCCGCTCATTGTAGTAATGTAAGAAGTCATCCAGGTGTGGAGTTTCACTGTATTTATGGTATGGATTCTGGTGGCGCGGAATGGGGGCTGACCCAACCCCAGCTCGAAGACCATATTTATGTAGAAGAGCTTCTACCGCTCTTTTATCGCCTGGAAGCTTAGCATTGGGATTGGTTCTAAATGCATCAAATAGCTCAGAATGTTGCTGCCCCAATTTGTAGCACTGGGTTGCTAAAGAACCATTTTTCTCAAATAGCCGAGTAAGAATTACTGACGAAGGGAATCTATGCCTTAAATCGGCAGGCACAATCCTGCGATAATATGGCAAGCCACGATCATTTTTGAGGTATGGAATCAAGAATTGATTATTATAGAATTTGAATTTAGCCAAGTATATCACCCTTTGTGTCGATAATATGTCGAAAACAAAGGACTGGCTTAACACCTAACCTATTAATTTATATAGGTTTTGTGTTCTTTAATTGGTGCCCAGAGCCGGAATCGAACCGGCACACCCTTACGAGCGAGAGATTTTAAGTCTCTTGGTAAACCTATATATAGCAAGACTTTCAAGACATTTATTGACTTATTGCCACACTCTTGCCACAATGGAAGCATAAATCATTCATTTGGTAGCGACATGGCAACGATAAGAAAGCGTGGAGAATTTCAGTGGGAAGCGCAGATTCGTCGCAAGGGATACCCTGCCGTGTCTATGACTTTTGAAATTAAAGTAGATGCCGAGGATTGGGCTAGAGACCTAGAAAGGGATATGCGTCGTGGTGTTTTTATTGATCGGCGTGAATCTGAGACCACTACACTTAAACAAGCACTCAACAAATATGAAATAGAAGTCACCGTTAGAAAAAAAAGTAAAGTGCGCGAAACATCTCGCATTAATAAATTACTAGATCATAAACTAGCCGGCTATTCACTTGCAGGCATCAAGGCCAAAGATATTGCTGAGTTTCGCGATGCAGGAAGGAAGCGCGGGCTAGCTGAAAATACAATTCGCCTTGATATCGCCCTTCTCTCTTCAGTTTTTGAATATTGCCGAAAAGAATGGGGAATTGAAGTAGATAACCCATGTAGAAAAATCAAACTCCCAGGCGGCTCCAAAAAGCGTGAACGTAGACTATCAACGTTGGAGGAATCTAGCTTACTTGAATTCATTGTTAAAGCTTTACCACGGACTAAATATACTCGCGAGCTGATAGAGCTAGATATTGAGACTGGCATGCGCCAATCTGAAATATTGGGTATCGAATGGTCGGACGTTAAGCTTTCATCAAAATCTATTCACCTTGACGATACTAAAAGCGGCGACCCTAGGGAAGTACCTCTGTCGCCAAGAGCAATACAGATTATACAAAGCATGCCAAGGCCAATAACGAACTGCAGGGTTTTTGATTTATCCCAAGATAGGCTGATCAGAGGGTTCAAGCGAGCTTGCAAGTTAGCAAGAGAAGCGGCAGAAAAACCTAAAGCTGGCTTCATGGAAAATTTAAAATTCCATGACCTGAGGCATGAGTCAGCAAGTCGCTGGGGAAGCATATTAAACGCGCAGGAACTGTGCAAAATGTTTGGATGGAAGACCATGCAAATGGCGCTTCGTTACTACCACCCTACCGCCTTAAGCATCGCAGACAAGCTGATTGTTAAGGTAAGTGCAATATAACTTCAAAAATAACGGCATTTACTTATGCTTGGTCAAAGGCAATTTAATAGCCATTTTTTGACATTCCTATGAGCCCTTCCCCTAGCATTTCCTCTTGCCGACCACTAACATTCTTAAAAAAACAATAGATTGACTCAGATTTTGTTTTCATTCATCATAAAGATTAATTCATTTTGAATGAAAACAAATGCCTTCTAAATTAACCAACGATCAACGAAAATACTTGATTGATACATCGCAGATGTACGAATCTTATATAGAAGCGAAACGTCATGCAAACACTTACCGTAATGGTATGGCATGGAAAAAGTCACGCGGCAAAGAGTACCTTTTTCGCCTCTCAGGTAGAACAGGTTACGGGAAGTCCTTGGGTGTGAGAAGTGAAGTTACAGAAAGTATTTTTACAGAATTCAAATCTGGTAAGGATGCCGCCAATAGCAGATTAGATGGCATTACGGAAAGACTGGACCAGATAGCTAAAATTAACAGAGTATTGCAACTTGGTCGACTGCCAACAGTGGTAGCAAAGATCCTACGTGCTCTGGATGAACGTGGAATGCTCGGTGACGAGTTTATTGTTTTAGGCACCAACTGTCTCTTTGCTTATGAAGCGGTTGCTGGCGTACGCATTGATCCATCCCTTACCGCTTCAGGTGACGTCGACCTTATGTATGACGCTAGAAAACGTCTTTCAATAGCATCAAACAAACTTGACGGTGAGGGCTTGATTGGACTACTACGCAAGGTAGACAAGACATTTGAGCCACTGAGAGAAAATTCATTCCGAGCTGCTAACTCACAAGAGTTTATGGTGGATTTAATTACACCACCAAGGGATATGCGAATCAAATCACCGATAAGTTTTGCCGAAGGTGATCTTGTGGCTACTGAAATTGCTGGCCTAGAATGGCTGATGAGCTCTCCAAGATTTGAGGCTGTATGTATCGCTGAAGATGGCTGGCCAGCCAAACTGGTTGTTCCTGACCCGAGAGCTTTTGCAATACACAAAAAATGGCTATCAACACGAGTTGATCGTGAACCAATCAAAAAACCTCGTGATGCAGATCAGTCTCGCCTTGTGAAGGATATAGTGAATGAATACTTTCCTCATCTTCCGTTCGAGGATGCCGCAGTGATGGCTTTTCCCGAGGATTTAAGAGAACCATAGTATTTTATTTGAATAGTGCTTTATACAAGATTGATTGTTAAGTTAAGTGCGATATCAACTTTAACTTATAAATGGATAGACAAAGAGTTAATCAAGGAAAAAGATAAATGGGAATTAAACTAGAAACTATAGATGAAACCAACATCTATGAATCAATCAACTTGTATAAATCAGCCGCCATACTAACGTGGATTCCAACGGAGCTCATTACCCGTGAGGTTTGCCTTGCCGCTGTTAAAGCTAACGGATTGGCGGTGAAGTTCGTTCCAGCTAAATTCGCAGTAAGAGAAGTACTGCTAGCAGCCATTAATCAAACGCATCAGGCGCTGTGGTCAATCTCTCCCCGTCTAATTGATCGCATAGTAATTAAAGCCGCATCGGCATCGCTTTTTAAGCAGTGTAATAGGATATTTTTCGATTGGCAAAAATGAGTGAAGTTAAACTACCGAAGAGCAGACATTGAAATTTGGTGCTAACGACCCATTGCGGACATTCGCCACCAAACAAAAAGCACCCGAAGGTGCCCATGTTTTATTACTGTAAGATCTAACTAGAAACCAATCGTGTAAGTTCCGTAAGCGGATGTTGCACTGCTGTTACTAAAGGCTTGTTCGCTATAGAACACACTAAAGGCTAGTTGCTGTCTCTTATCAATGGAAACAGTAGTTCCGATACTTGCAACCGGTCTAGTCTTGTTGATGTCTGTGTTAAACACAATTGGCGTAAGTCCTGCTACACCAGTCGCTGTGTAATTCGAGTTGTTGTTACTCACATCTTGCTCAACACCCACGCTGCCATTTAAACCAACTCTATCAGTTAACTTACCTGACCAACGGATACCAGCTAAGAGTGAAGTTGTTGACTGGCTAAGGCTTGCATAGGACAAAGGTGCAGTCACAGTTGCGCTTGATGCTTCTGTATAACCACCTGCCTTAACATCGGTGTAGCGAATGCCGACATAAGGCGAAGCAATCCAACTGCCTTGCATCTCAACACCATAACTACCAACTAAAGATACTGCTTGGCTGATAAGACTGGTTGAACCTGAACCTGCTTCAGATGTGCCTACCACTGCACGAGTCACCGTCATGTCTGAGTCGTTGTAACCAGCCGCTACTTTAACTTGAGCGCCTAACCCATCTTGTCTAGCTTGCCAAACAGCAAAGGCACCGAATAGAGGGTTATGTTGTTTTAGGTTAATGCCAGTAGGTGTTGATGAAGAAATACCCTGGTCTAAATAAGCCCCTACACGGACATTGTCATTCACACGGTAACCGCCAATCACTAGAGCACTCGTGCTATCACCTGTAGGCGTATTCGTATTGGTGATACGGCCACCAGTAGAAATACATAGGCCGTGCACATCAAACAATGAACAGTCATAGCCCAAACCATTGTTGATGATAGAGGTTTGTAGGTTGAATGCACCTTGGAGGGATGCTAGATTGTTGGTGAGGGATGCTTGGGTGTCCTCTGCATTTGGGCCAGAGACAAGTGGTACATCTGCTGAAAACAATAAGTCCCAAACATCCGTTGTACCTATTGTGCCAGATTCTTCGACTAAGCTATAGCTATACCCAGAATAGTGGCCTGTTAGAGTTGATGAATTTAATAAACTGGCAGAAACTCCAGAAATAACAGCTGAATAAATTGTAGATTTGATTGAACCACTGAAGATACTAAAATTTGTCTGACCAGAACCTACTAGCTTCCAAGTACCGTTAACTAAAGTCAATGTATTGGCGTCCCAATTATTTGCATTTGTCACAGCTAACTGACCATAGTTGGAGGCATTGGAACCAAGAATAATCCCATAATTTTGCGGAAGATTTTGATAGAGAGTTAAAGGCGCTGAAATGCTACCTACTTGCCCCTGCAGATTGTTAAGAGTGGTTATGACACGACTATTATATATTCCAAAAGTAGCACA
>Ga0214235_1000114_pt1 | contig 43811 bp, 34 predicted proteins | sample TroBogypolimnion_2_FD_153073 | JGI IMG/M metagenome (GOLD analysis project Ga0214235, IMG submission 153073) | Freshwater microbial communities from Trout Bog Lake, WI - 15JUL2008 hypolimnion | ecosystem: Environmental > Aquatic > Freshwater > Lake > Hypolimnion/Profundal zone ... | reverse complement strand
ACGTCATTGGGTTATTTTGCGTAAAATTTGCTATGGCACACGGACAGCAGAAGGCTCTCGTGTGTTTGCCATTCTTGCCAGCGTAATTGAAACATGTCGGATACGCCAATGTTCACCTTGGCGATATTTAGCGGAGGTCATTGCTAATAGGCGGGCTGGGCTATTTGTGTCCCCATTGCCTGTTTATGTGGCGGGGGTGTGAATGATTACCCCTACAGAGCTAATCTCCTCGCTTTTAATTACACTCCAAGATAATAGCCATATTGACAATGGCTTAATCATTTTAGTTGGTAGCCGATAACTTCAGGTAGGAAAAAAAAGACTACAATTTCGTAGCTTATTATTTTATTTTAAATAGTATTATGTTTTATGATATAACAGTTTCTTTATAAATTTATTGGAAAGATTAATGGAAAATAACGATACGATTAACGATAAAATAGTAAAGACTAGAAAGACGTATGATGAAAAAATTAAGGCATTAAATGCACAAATTAAGCTTCTAGAAGAAAAAAAGAAACTTGCAGAGACTGGGAAATCAAATAACAAATTAACTTTAACATCAGCTGGTATGCCAGAGCTATTGGCCGCATTAAAATTTGTTACTCGCGAGAATAAGGTTGTTGTTGCTGATGCAATAAAAACATTGGCTCTAATCAGTAAAGTTGGCGTTCGCGGCAGACAACTCAATGAAAATGTAATCGTCAATCTTGAATTAAAAGATGATGAAAATAGACTTGATCAAGAAAAAGAAGCGCTTGATGCATTGAAAATCATCAAAAAAACTACTAAATCCTCCGTAATTATTTTCTAATTTTGGAAAAAATAGAAATTTTTCGTCATAATTATTCTCAATTCATCGAGAATAATTTGGAAAATGACCTGTTTTATAGAAGTCTACAGATTGAATATAATTCATTATAAATGGCAGTAGGCATGCAGTCAGTGACGCTCTGCGTCACGCATCGCTGGAGTGTGCAGGATGCATTTCCACGCGGAGCGCTCATCGTTATACATAACTTTTGTAGCGCTACCCTTGTCCAACGACTGTTATTTTGAAATACCGTAGGGACAGGTCGCGCCTGTCCGGTGTGCCCAATGAGCGCCTTGGATAGCCAGGTAGGGTGGATAAGCGCTAGCGCATCCACCAAGACATAGCATTGTGTGCGACACTCATCGAGTTTGTAGACTAAACGGACTCGATCATACTTACGAATATAAGTGCTGTATTACTAAGTTAGCTATTTCAAAATTGTTGGTGGCTAGTCACATTGTTCCGTGGCGAGTTGATATAGAAAATCGTCTAAATCCAAGCAATGGTCTTTGTTTATCGATGCTGCACGATAAAGCTTTTGATGTCGGCATATTAACGATATTGGAAGATATGCCCATCTGTGTTTCACAAAAATATACAGATGATACCGATCAGTTTTTTAATTCTGCTCTATTGGCCTATGATGGCAAGCCTATTTTGTAGCAAGCAAAGCTAATGTACCTGACTTACATTTTAAAGAATATAACGATCAACTTGATCATAGCTGGCATGAATTTCATGCTGTCGCACAAAAAACCGAAGAAGCTACCAATGATCCGTTTGGACGAAATATTGAAGAATTTATTAAATCGCTTCAATTTTCGGAATCATAATAAGAAAATAGTATGCCGAATATCATGATCCAGCAAATAGCCTTGATGAAGTACAGTGCATAGCTTCTGATGCGAGAGGTATTATTTATAAACGATGCGCTTGATTTTGTTTGGCATATCTTATGGTTCTAGCGCGAGTCCACCTTACATTCATACACCTTATAGGTTAATAGTCGAGTGTTACAAAATACTAAATGAGTGTTCTGTTAATACTGATGAGTATTCGTGTGATATTGATGAGGATTCATGCCCTGTGCTAGAGCTATTAGCTAATCTTGTAGACCATTACGCTGACCTTGTTGAGTGTTTATGCGATCTTGCTATGCGCTCATCAAATGAGTAGCTAGTGCTCATGAGATACTGCGAGGACTGCTCAGACCTTGCTGAATGCTGAGCAAGTTCTTCTGAACACTTGCTCAGGCTTTGCTAAGCACTCAGCAGGTGGCATAAGACCTCTGCAAGATTGCATGAGTACTTAGCAAGATTGGCAAAGCGCTTTATCAGGTCAGAGGAGCACTTAATAAGATCAACATTTTTGAGTTAACGATTCGCATAGCGCCACGTCATGTTAACGGAGTGCTCAGTGAGTCTTGATTAGCGCTCTTCAATGAATGGATAAGCCATCTTACGGCCTTAGTCTTAAAACGAATTAACGTCTACGTACCACCTGATAGGGACGAGTGATATAGCCAAGGGGTACGCTCCATACATGCACCAGACGACTGAAGGGAAAGACTAAAAATAGTGTTTGCCCTAACACTAAGTGCAATTTAAAAAGGATGCCTATGTTGTTGATTTGGTCTGCTGCACCACTACGAAAAGTGACAATGCGTTGCGCCCATTCCGATAGCAATAGCATATTAGAACCGTCGCTGTGGTAAATAGAGATAGGCAAGGTTAACAAGCCTAAGGCTAATTGCACGGCTATCAGTAATAAAATAAAAATATCCATACGACTGCTGGTGGCGCGTATGCGGGCATCGGTTAAGCGACGACGTATGAGTATATAGATACCTTTAGCACAAATCCCACCAAATACCCCGCCTGCAACCACGGCTAGTATTTGCTTACCCGAAGTAGACAAGCCCAAGCTATGGTAAACAGCTGGTGGCGTGAGTAAACCTGCAAAATGTCCGACAAACAATAACAGTATGCCTATGTGAAATAAATTGCTGCCCAGTCGTAATTCTTTGGCGCGTAAAAACTGGCTAGAGCCTGTGCGCCAAGTGTATTGATCGCGATCATAACGCGCTATGCTGCCGACTATAAATACGCTGATCGCTATATAGGGGTAATAACCAAATAATAAGGTATTAAGATAATTCACGATAGACTCCTTAAAGAGAACGATATTGCGCTTTTAAATACTGATCGCGCGGCGTGATAGTTATTGGACTGACGGTCGCTGTTTGGCTGTTACACGCGTCTTTTGCGCCCATAAAACTGACGGCTTCTTCTTCCCAGATTTCATCCATGTTGACTAGGGTTTGGTCTTCGCCTTCGGTAGCCGCTTGTTGTAAAATGTCTGCTAGTGCTTCAGGTTCGCCTGCAAAACCCGCCAATGCCTCAAAAATAGCGTTAAAGGGACTGCTACGTTCAGTGAGTCTTGCCCCTAACAAACTTAATACTGGCATAGCATCGTGCAATAATTGCACCGCTTCGGTTTGTTCTTGTTGCGAAAGAAACTCCAAAAACAAAGGAATGTAATCGGGCAATTCCTGCGTGGAGAGCTCAAAGCCATGAGCTTCGTACATCTGTAACAAATTAACCATCGCTTGGCCGCGATCGCGAGATTCGCCGTGTACATGTTCAAAAATATGCAAAGATAAAAACCGTCCTCTATCAAATAAGGCCACGTAAGCTTCTTGTACATCGAGCAGATCGACGCCGCGATAAGTGTCAATCAGTGCTAGCACTGATTTTTTATGCGCTGCCAATAATAGATGTTCTTGCTCAATAACAGCCGTCATCTCATCGAGTGCGGCTAGCATTTCGGTTTCTGGATAGCTTAATAATAAGGATAAAACTTTTAGAGTACGCATCGTGTGTCCTTATTTTACTGATTCCACTTTAATAGGAATTTTGATGGGAATACCAGCGCCGCGTTGTGGCTTGCTGTTGCCACCAAATAGATTGGTGTCACTATTGCCAGAAGAACAGCCACTACCAAAACTAAAGCCACAGCCGCCTTGCTCACCATAAGCATCAAAGGTAGAGCTGGCGTATTCGCGGTGACTGCTTGGAATGACAAAGCGATCTTCGTAATTGGCAATGGCCATAGTGTGATACATGTCTTCAACTTGTAACTGAGTCAAAGCTACACGATCCAATACCGTGGTATTAATGACACCCTCAACGGTTTTACTGCGCATATAAGCACGCATGGCCAGCATACGTTCTAAGCCTAAGACCACAGGCTCTTCTTTGCCTGCGGTGAGTAAATTGGCCAGATATTGCACAGGAATGCGTAAAGAACGCACGTCAGGAATATCGCCATCCATGCCAATTTGATCGTGTTCCGCCGCTGATTGGATAGGTGATAGTGGAGGTACGTACCAGACCATTGGCAGGGTGCGAAATTCAGGATGCAATGGGAAGGCGACTTTCCAGTCTATGGCCATTTTATAAACCGGTGATGCTTGGGCGGCGGTTAGCCAAGACTCTGGAATGCCTTCGGCGCGCGCTTGAGCAAGTACCTGTTCGTCAAAGGGATCGAGAAATACATCCAGCTGTTGCTGATATAAATCCTGTTCATTTTCGCAACTGGCCGCAGCCTCTATACGATCAGCGTCATACAACAAGACGCCTAAATAACGGATGCGCCCAACGCAGGTTTCTGAGCACACGGTAGGCTCACCGGCTTCGATGCGCGGGTAACAGAAGGTGCATTTTTCTGACTTTCCGGTTTCCCAGTTGTAATAGATTTTTTTATAAGGACAGGCGGAAACGCACATGCGCCAGCCGCGACATTTGTCTTGATCAATCAAGACAATGCCATCTTCTTCACGCTTGTAAATCGAACCGCTAGGGCAGGCCGCCACACAGGTAGGATTTAAACAGTGTTCGCACAAGCGTGGCAAATACATCATAAAGGTGTTTTCAAATTCACCGTACATGTCTTTTTGGATGTTATCAAAATTGGTATCACGAGAACGAGATGAAAACTCCGTACCCAGAATTTCCTCCCAATTCGGGCCGCCTTCAATTTTTTCCATGCGCTTACCAGTAATCACCGAATAGGGCCGTGCCGTCGGTGGATTTTTTGATTCTTTACTGGTGTGTAAATGTTGGTAATCAAAATCGTAAGGTTCGTAATAATCGTCAATTTCGGGTAAATCAGGATTGGCGAAAATATTGCGCATGATTTTGTATTTACTGCCTTGACGCGGCTCTATTTTGCCATTGATTTTTCGTATCCAGCCGCCATTCCACTTATTCTGATTTTCCCATTGCTGTGGAAAACCGATACCTGGCTTGGTTTCAACATTATTAAACCACGCATATTCCACGCCTTTACGGGAAGTCCAAACGTTTTTACAGGTCACCGAGCAAGTATGGCAACCGATACACTTGTCCAGATTTAACACCATACCTATTTGTGCGCGAATTTTCATTGTGCCTCTCCCGATGCGGTTTGTTCTTCCAGCCAATCCACTTTGCTCATTTTGCGGATAATGACAAATTCATCTCGATTTGATCCTACCGTGCCGTAATAGTTAAAGCCATAACTTAACTGAGCGTAACCGCCGATCATGTGCGTGGGTTTAAGGGTTGCACGGGTTACCGAGTTATGAATGCCACCGCGTCCACCGGTGGTTTCTGCACCCGGCATATTGACGATTTTTTCTTGGGCGTGATACATCATACATAAGCCTTCGGGTACTCGTTGACTGACCACAGCTCTAGCCACCAGTGCGCCATTCACATTAAAGGCTTCTATCCAATCATTGTCTTTAATGCCCACTTTTGTGGCATCAATTTCACTCATCCATACGATAGGCCCACCGCGTGATAAGGTCAGCATGAGTAGATTATCGGTGTAGGTGCTGTGTATGCCCCATTTTTGATGCGGCGTCAGAAAATTCAACACCAGCTCATCATTACCATTGGGCTTTTGACCTAAAATGGGCTTGATAGAACGCGTGTCTACCGGCGGTTTATAAACGCACAAGGTCTCACCAAAAGCTCGCATCCAGCTATGATCCTGATAAAACTGTTGGCGACCAGTTAGGGTGCGCCACGGAATGCGTTCATGAACATTGGTGTAACAGGCGTTGTAGCAAACTTGCTCAGATTCCAGACCGCTCCAAGTTGGCGATGAGATAATCTTACGCGGCTGCGCCTGAACATCCCGAAAACGAATTTTGTCGTCTTCCCTTGGAAGTGCTAAATGCGTATGATCTCGTCCGGTGATTTTACTCAAGGCTTCCCAGGCTTTAACAGCAACGTGACCATTGGTTTCGGGTGCCAGCATCAAAATCACTTCGGTTGCATCAATATCTGATTCAATGCGTGGCAGACCTTTACTGATGCCTTCCTCAGTCACTAATCGATTCAGCTCGCCCAGTTGCAGGACTTCCGTTTCGGTATTCCAAGCAATCCCTTTACCGCCATTACCGACTTTACTTAGCAAGGGCCCTAATGAGGTGAACATTTTGTAAGTATTGGGATAATCACGCTCAACGACCACCAGTGACGGCATGGTTTTGCCCGGAATCGGCTCACATTCGCCTTGCTTCCAGTCCTTGACATCAAAGGGCTGAGCCAGTTCTCCCGGTGTATCATGCAGCACCGGCACGGCAACGATATCTTTTTCTAGTCCTAAATGACCTACGGTAAGTTCCGAGAATTTCTTGGCGATACCTTTGTAAATATCCCAATCAGAACGTGATTCCCAAGCGGGATCAACCGCTTTGGATAAGGGGTGGATAAACGGGTGCATATCTGAGGTGTTGAGGTCGTTTTTCTCATACCACGTTGCAGTCGGCAAAATAATATCCGAATACAGACAGGTTGTGGACATCCGAAAATCCAGTGTTACCAGTAAATCAAGTTTTCCTTCTGCGGCCGTTTCATGCCAGAGCACTTCCGAGGGTTTTTTACCCTCATCATCACCTAGGTCTTTGCCTTGTATGCCATGCTGTGTGCCGAGTAAATACTTTAAAAAGTATTCATGGCCTTTGCCAGAAGAGCCTAATAAATTGGAGCGCCACACAAACATATTACGTGGAAAGTTTTTGGGATTATCGGGGTCTTCGCAGGACATTTTCAAGCTGCCGTCTTTCAGACTATTCACGACATAATCAATCGGTGCTATACCGGCGGCTTCGGCATCGCGCACCACTTGTAAGGGGTTAGTTTGTAATTGTGGTGCTGAGGGTAGCCAGCCCATGCGTTCAGATTTAACGTTAAAGTCAATCAAACTGCCTTGCCAGTCTTCAGGCTTGGCGGTTGGTGATAAAATCTCGCTGACCTTAAGGGTTTCGTAACGCCATTGGCTGGTGTGATTATAGAAAAACGAGGTGCTGTTCATTTGTCTAGGTGGACGTTTCCAGTCCAAGCCAAAGGCGAGCGGTAACCAACCTGTTTGCGGACGTAGTTTTTCTTGACCCACATAATGCGCCCAACCGCCACCGGACTGCCCGACACAACCACATAACATCAACATATTCATGATGCCGCGATAATTCATGTCCATGTGATACCAATGATTAATACCAGCACCCAGTATCACCATGGAACGACCTTGAGTTTTTTCGGCATTCGTTGCAAATTCCCTCGCTACCGCAATGACATTGCTCCGTGTCACACCGGTGATTTTTTCTTGCCACGCGGGTGTATACGGAACATCTTCATCATAAGAGCTCGCGACATTACCGCCACCTAAGCCACGATCTATGCCGTAATTGGCCACCAGCAAATCGAACACCGTAGTGGCTAAGACTTCTGTGCCGTCGGCTAGGGTGATTTTTTTAACGGGCACATGGCGTCTTTGAATCGCGTCATGAGCGGAATGAGTAAAGTGCGGATGTTCAGAGCCACCAAAATAAGGAAAACCAACACTAGCAACGTCATCTTTATGATCAATCAAGCTTAAACGCAAGCTGATAGGCTGATTATCTACGGTTTTTTGTTCTATATTCCAATGCCCGCTTTCGCCCCAGCGAAAGCCGATAGAGCCACACGGCGGCACAATCTGGTCGCTGATTTCGTCATAAGCGACTGTTTTCCAATCAGGGTTATTATCTTGACTTAAGTTGCCTAAAAAGTCGGATGCTCTTAAGAAACGATCTTGCACATAAGCACCATCTTGTTCTTTAAGTATCACTAGAAAAGGCAGGTCGGTATTCTCACGTACATACTGATTAAAATAAGGGCTTTGGCGCTCAACATGAAATTCTTTGAGGATTACGTGTCCTATCGCCATTGCCAATGCCGCATCGGTGCCTTGTTTGGGATGCAACCACAAATCGGCGAATTTACTGGCTTCTGAATAATCAGGGCTGACCACGACAATCTTGGCGCCTTTATAACGCGCTTCGGTCATAAAGTGCGCGTCAGGCGTGCGAGTTTGCGGGACGTTTGAGCCCCATAACATCAAAAACCCAGCGTTATACCAATCGGCTGATTCAGGTACATCAGTTTGCTCACCCCAGGTTTGCGGGGATGCCGGTGGCAAATCGCAATACCAGTCATAAAAGCTCATGCTCACGCCGCCAATCAACGACAAATAACGACTACCGGCGGCATAAGACACCATAGACATGGCGGGTATAGGCGAAAAACCAATAATACGATCAGGGCCAAAGGTTTTTGCCGTATAAATATTCGCGGCTGCGATAATTTCGTTGACTTCTTCCCAGTTGGCACGAACCAAGCCACCTAAGCCGCGCTTGGATTTATATTCAGTACTTTTTATGGGATCTTCAACAATGGATGCCCAAGCGTCAACGGGTTCTAAGCTTAATCTAGCCTCACGCCATAGTCTAACTAAACGGCCGCGTATCATGGGGTATTTAAGGCGATTGGCGCTATATAAATACCAAGAGTAACTGGCGCCTCTAGGGCAGCCTCGTGGTTCGTGATTGGGTAAATCAGGACGAGTACGCGGATAATCGGTCTGCTGGGTTTCCCAGGTGACTAGTCCATTTTTAACATAGATTTTCCAGCTACAAGAACCCGTACAATTTACGCCATGCGTAGAGCGTACAATCTTATCGTGTTGCCAGCGCGATCGATAACTGTTTTCCCAGCTACGATCTTCATTAGTCACTACCCCGTGATCACCGGAGAAGGTGTCTACTTTTTTCTTGAGAAACAGCAAGCGGTCGAGGAAATGGCTCATAATGATTGACCTATAATTTTAGGGTTTTACTGATTCCCAAACGTAAGCTTGGGAATGTGGTAGCTGAAGTTGCAAGTTTTGCGAAAATCAACACGGCATAGCCGCCGTTTTTCGTGCGTAATTCCACCAAGTAATCGCTATGCAAATGATGTAAAAAGCAATAAAGCAATACAACGCAGCGTCCGGTCTACCCGTCATGCTGATTGCCGTACCGTAACTCTTGGGAATAAAAAATGCGCCATAAGCGGCAACCGCCGAACTAAAGCCTAAGACTGCCGCCGCTTCTTTGGCTGCATCTTTTCGTGCTTGAGCTAATACCTCTGAGGCTTGTCCTTTGACAGCACACAAACGCTCGGTCATAAAAATAACGGGAATCATCCGAAATGTTGAACCATTACCAATGCCGGTGGTGATAAATAACAGCATAAACATGGCTAGAAAGCCCCAGAAATCACCTAGACTTCCTTCGGTAGGCATGAAATGCAACACGCCCAATACCGCCATGATCATGATAACGAAGTTCCACAAAGTGACTTGTGCGCCACCGAGTTTATCGGCCAACCAGCCACCGACGGGTCTAATTAAAGCACCCACCAAAGGACCTAAAAAGGCATATTGAGTTGGATTAATATCAGGGAACAAAATTTTGATTAACATGGGGAAACCCGCTGAATAACCAATAAAAGAACCGAAAGTTCCGGTATAGAGCCAGCACATTAACCAGTTGTGTTTACGTTTAAAAATGACTGACTGCTCTTTAAAGGAGGCTTTAGCTGAGGCGATGTCATTCATGCCAAACCAAGCGGCAATACTGGTCGCAATAATAAACGGCACCCAAATAAAACCAGCATTTTGTAACCAGATGTTTTTAGTCACCTCTGCTTTAACCCACAGTTGTGGCTCGCCACCCCATGAGCCGAATACGCTCATAGCAATCACCAGCGGTACAACGAACTGCACGGTACTGACGCCTAAATTACCCAAGCCGGCATTTAAGCCCAACGCTGTACCTTTTTGTGCTTGCGGATAAAAAAAGCTAATGTTCGCCATGCTGGAGGCAAAGTTACCGCCGCCAAAACCGCATAATAAAGCTAACACCGCCATTAAAATATAAGGCGTTTCGGTATTTTGTACGGCAAAGCCTATCCAGATGGACGGCAATAATAACGATAGCGTACTAATAGTCGTCCAGCGACGACCACCAAAAATAGGCACCATAAAGGAATAGAAAATTCGTAAGGTCGCCCCAGATAAGCCCGGCAATGCTGTCAACCAGAACAATTCATTGGTGGTGTATTTAAAACCGATACTGGGTAAATTAATAACCACTACGCTCCAGACCATCCATACTGCAAACGCTAATAATAAGGCGGGTATGCTGATCCATAAATTGCGTGTGGCAATACGTTTCCCCGTTTTTTCCCAGAAGCCGGGCTCTTCAGGACTCCAATCCGTCAATATTAATGAAGAAGGGTGACTTAGTTCAGGTAAGTCAGTTGAAACTCTAGCTAATTCAGGTACAACGCGGCGCTCCATTCTGGCAATAGAAAAGTGCATCCAAGTGAGTGCGATGATGACTAAAGCAAACAATAGCATGAAGCAACTACTCCAGATGCCAGTCAAATCGTTCAACATGCCGAACGTCAATGGGAGTAAGAAGCCGCCTAGACCTCCGATCATACCGACGGCACCGCCTACAGCACCGATATTATTGGGGTAATAAACGGGGATATGTTTGTAGACGGCGGCTTTGCCAAAAGACATGAACAGCGCCAATACTGATGTCAGAAATATAAAGCCTACAGGCCCCATAGCTAGGCTAAAGTTGAGATCACCCTTAATGCCATGTATCACATAATCGGTAGGTGGGTAGGACAGAAAAAAAGTACAGATGGCTGCGACAATAAATGTCCAGTACATGATCAAACGAGCGCCGTAGCGATCGGCTAACCAACCACCTACGGCCCGAAACAAGCTGGCAAAAATAGAAAACAAGGCCGCCAGCATACCGGCGACCTTAATATCAAAGCCATAAGCACCTACCAGATAACGAGGTAACCATAGCGCCAAGGCGACAAAGGCACCAAATACACAAAAGTAATACAGTGAAAAGCGCCAAACCTGAATGTTTTTAAGAGGCTCTAGTTGTTTTATAAAGGAATCCGGCTTAGCACCGGATAAGCGCCTCGCTTTAAGTAGTGGGTCATCGTCACTAAAAAACCAGAAAACGATTGCCATCAGCAATAGAACCGCTCCCCATAGTTGCGCGACAGTATGCCAACCAAAGGCAACCATCACAAACGGTGCGCTAAATTTTGTGATAGCCGCACCGATATTACCTAAACCGAAAATACCCAATGCTGTGCCTTGTTTTTCAGTAGGAAACCAGCGTGACGTATAGGCAATACCCACGGCAAAAGAGCCACCAGCGACACCGATACCTAATGCGGCCACCAAGTACATCAGGTAAGTATCAACGGTCGTTAATAAAAAGGTAGCGATGGCCGAGGTCACCATTACTATCGTGTAAATAATACGACCACCGTATTGGTCAGTCCATATACCCAATATCAGCCGAATTAAGGAGCCAGAGAGAATCGGCGTACCTACCAGCAAACCAAATTCGGTTTCGCTTAAGCCTAAATCCTTTTGAATTTGCAGACCGATGATGGAAAAGATAGTCCACACTGCAAAGCAGGTCGTGAAGGCAACGGTACTTAAAGCGAGTGCCCGTGATTGCTGCTCAGGTGTAGCATTATTAGTGATAGACATCATAATCCTTGTTTACGTGTTAAATAGTGAGCCTTTACCGTTACGTCCCGCTTAAGAGGCAGGTCGTAACAATTACATCGTAGTCATTTAGAACAATAGGCTACATTGCCTATATCTCAATTTTATGACTTGAGTTAAGTGATAGTAAAGCGTCGCCTATCGTTAATAAATGGCTGAATGATTTTTAACAGAACAAGCGCATCTAAAGGCAATGGTTTTGCCAGTAAGTGGTTTTCAAACTGAGGGTGTGAGGCGTTATGAGTTGATTTCAAAAGAAGCGAGCCTATATGAATTATGCACTTGTGTTAAATGCTACATTGGAAATACCTTGCACAATGTAATTCTTTTGTTGAAAACTAGCAACATAAAATTACTTGTTGTTTGTAAGGTAGACGGCCGTTCTGGAATGATGCCTTAATTTAAACTAGAGGAAGATAAGCGTCACTGTTCAAGCGTTGCTTTTGTATGATGGCATCGCTATAGATGCTTTGTATCGAGTCCCAAAGGGTATAAATCTATGATTAGGCATAATGTCTAAATCAAAATTTGGTGCGATAGGCAGATACCATCCATGGTTTCAGATTTCTTCATTCCTGCTGGAATGAAGAGGTTTTTGCTTTGGCGAAATTGCTGATTAATCAGGATGCGCTAGACCTTGCTGGAAGGAAGTTGTAAATCTACTGAATGCTCATTAAGTCTTGCGTAACGCTCTCATTGGGTTTTGTTTTTTTTCCAAAAATAAATACCCACAGCAATAGTGCCCGCTATAAAGATCACCATTAAGCTCGGATGCTCATAAAGTAAATCAAACGTTGTCCCAATACCTTGTGTGGTATGTTGATAATAAGGTCCCATGATGCGCTCCACACTATTAAAGAGGTTGATTGAAAGTAGCGGTTATCAACTTAAGAAGGGATGGAAGCTAGGCCGTTCGCCCTGAGCCTGTCGAAGCGTGAACGGTTAAGCCGTTCATGGTTCGACAAACTCACCATGAGCGGCTTAAGCTCAAACTGTTCCGCCTTAAGTTGGTAGCCAAAGTAGCTTAATAAAGATCAAATGGGTTTTTATTTCGCTAGTTTAGAACTTACCTTAAAAATACGCATTGTCCAGTATAAAGATGGCTATCGATAGTCTAATAAGCTTTAAGCCAAAGACGATTAATGCCCTCCTTACTCTATATCAATATGGATTTCATTGAGCCTAAGAAATGGTAGTGTCCAAGGTGGATCGTAAGCGGCAGAACGTGCGGATGACAGAATTTTAATATCGTGCTGGTTTAGCCAGCTTATTAAAGTGTCGGCGTTTTTTTCAATGCCTGATTCACAAAGACTGCCCGTATAGCGAATAACCGCAACTTTTTTTGCCGGCAATTCTTTAATAGTGATCGCTTTATCATTAGGGATAGGCGCAGTTGAAACCGAATAACCTGTAGGGAGTACAAACGCCATTAGCCAGACGGCGCCTGATTTTTGTTGAAGAACGGGTGCGGACATGGCTAAGGTTTCAGCTTGTCGTTCCTGAATAACCGGTGCTGTCATTACTAAGCTTTGTTGTTTTTGGTTGTTGCCAAAAATATATCCGGCAAGGCGTTGGAAGCCTTGGTTACTAGCATTTTTATAGTCGTCTACTATCGTAGTCTCAGCGATAAGTAGGGCTGGATAGTGTCTGATTTGAATGTTTCCAACCTTATTCAGCACTTGATAACTGGGCTGGTCTGCCGTTCGTATGCCTAACACACCACAACCAGTTAGAAACAGAGTGGTTAAAACAGTGATTAATTTTTTCATAATGACTCGGTTGAATAAAAGGCTATATTCCTAGTTCAGGAATAATAGTGTAAAACAGCTATGATATCGAATATTACCGATTTAACCGCTATTCAAAAACGAAGAATCCATCGTTAGAGTCGTTGGGGATATGCTTTTTTGAGCCGATATTCCAAAGATTAAAGGTCGGTTTAACCTTCGTTCTATCATCAGATGATCAAAATGTTGGGCAACGATAAAACGCTTGCTAGACCGACTTGGCTTTTGGTATAGCCTATAATTTAATAGTTGCTTGATTTTCTAGCAGAAATAAACTTAATATAGTGCCGATTTCAGGGGGCGTGGGTATTTTAAGATATCCTTAGACAATAAATAATAATCCTTTGTTAAGCTTATCTTAGGCATTGATAAGCACTAATAGAAATATCACTCAATAACCTTAATTACTTAAACATTTCGTTAAATTCACATACTCTGATGAAAAGAAAGCTAGCCATAATATTTGTAGTTGTATTGCTCTTTGCCGTTAATTTTAGCATTTGGAGCTATATTAATAATCCACTACAGCTACAGTCTTGGACCAAAACTACCATGGGCGTTACTTACGATCCCATGCGTAAGCAAGATACACAAACCGGTAATACCTATCCCAGTATTGAAGATATGGATAGTGATTTAACCTTGCTGGCAGACAAAGTTCATGCCGTCAGAACTTACAGTATGCTTAAAGGCCAAGATAAAATCCCCGAGTTGGCTGCTAAACATAATCTGAATGTGACCTTAGGGGCATGGATAGATGGTAATCTGGAAAAGAATCGACTAGAAGTTGATAAACTAATTGAAGTGGGTCGCCAGGGTAACCCTAAAGTTATTCGCATGATGGTGGGTAATGAGGTGTTATTACGTGCCGATATTACTAAAGCCGCGCTGATTGACTATATCCGTGAAGTAAAAAAGAATAGCTCGCGTCCAGTGAGTACTTCTGAGACTTGGGATGTCTGGTTAAAAAATCCAGATCTTGTTGATGAAGTTGATTTTATTGCCATACATATTTTGCCATTCTGGGAAGGTATTGCCGCCGATGACGCCGTAGACTATGTTTTTGCTAGATATCATGATGTGCAACAGGCTTATCCTAATAAGCCGATTATTATTACCGAAGTAGGCTGGCCTTCAGATGGCCAACCCTTTAAACATGCAACCGCTTCAATATCCAATCAAGCTACATTCTTGCGTGAATTCCTTAATAGAGCAGATGCTGAAAAAGTTAATTATTATATTGTTGAAGCCTTTGACCAGCCTTGGAAGAAATCTATAGAAGGTTCTGCGGGTGCTTATTGGGGTATTTTTAATGCGGATCGCCAAGCTAAATACCCTATGGACGGTGACGTTCTGACCATGCCCACTTGGCGAAATTGGGCGACTGGGGCTGCGGCGTTCAGCATGGTATTAATGGGTTTGTTCTTGTTTACTCGGACTACCTTAAAACTACCGGGCGTGGTGTTTTTTGGCTTAATTGCAAATTTGGCGGTATCCGTTATTTTTTGGTCAGCCTCTACAGGGGCGCAGCAGTATCAAACCAAGCTCAGTGTTTTGTTTTTGGGTCTGATGTTGCTGATGCAGGTCATGGCCGTCACCATCTTGCTAATAGAAGCCTTGGAAATTGCTGAGGTCATTTGGCATCGAAAAACAGCAAGAAGCTTTCTGCCATTAACACCGAGTGCTGATTTTAAATATCCTAAAGTGTCATTACATTTGCCTATCCATAATGAGCCGCCCATGATGGTGCGCAAAACACTGGAAGCTTTAGCTAAGGTAGATTATCCCAATTTAGAAGTATTGGTGATGGATAACAATACTAAAGATCCAGCTATTTGGCAGCCAGTGCGTGATGATTGTGAACGTCTAGGGCCTATGTTTCGATTTTTCCATTTGGAAAACTGGCCTGGCTTTAAAGCCGGGGCGATTAATCATGCTCTTGAACAAACCGCAGCAGATGCAGAAATTATTGCCGTGATTGATAGTGACTATGTGTTATCACCCGATTGGCTAAAATGCATGGTGCCTTATTTCGATAATGAAAATGTCGGTTTTGTGCAGTCACCACAAGATTATCGGGACCGCGATCAAAGCGCTTTTAAATCTTTTTGTTATTGGGAATATGCCGGATTTTTTAATATCGGCATGGTGCAGCGTAACGAGTATAACGCCATTATTCAACATGGCACCATGACTATGATTAGAAAGTCAGCCTTGTTGGAAGTCGGAAATTGGGCGGAATGGTGTATCTGTGAAGACAGCGAATTAGGTTTGCGTTTGTATGAAGCCGGATATGATTCGGTATATGTCAAAGATTCCTTTGGTCGTGGTTTGATGCCCGATACCATGTCCGGTTATATGACCCAACGCTTTCGTTGGGTTTATGGAGCTATGCAAATTATTAAAGGTCATTGGACTAGCTTTTTACCGGGTAAGAAATCACCTTTGACTGCCGCACAGCGTTATTATTTTGTGGCGGGCTGGTTACCTTGGTTTTCTGATGCGCTGGCCTTATTCTTTACAGCGGCGAGTTTGGTGTTAACGGGAATTATATTGACTGATCCCATACACAGTGAGTTACCCGCTAATGTATTTTTGTTGCCCACCGTTGGTTTATTTAGCTTTAAAATTTTACGGGGCTTATGGCTGTATCAAGCGAGAGTTCCTTGTTCAGTATGGAAATCATTAGGTGCTGCTTTAACCGGTCTGTCTTTAACGCACACCGTAGCAAGAGGCACTATACAAGGCTTGTTTACTTCAGGTAAGCCTTTTATGCGTACTCCTAAGTATGAAAAACAAGGGCCTTTGTTTGCAGGATTAATGACCATTAGGCAGGAATTGTTTTTATTGATATTGCTGGGTTCAGCTATTGCGGCGATGTGTTCCATAGAACATTTCGATAATTTAAGCGGTCGATTATGGATTGCTGTTTTATCGGTACAAGCCGTGCCTTATGTGGCTGCTTTAGTTACCTTGTTGATTAGTATTGCACCGAATTATGGTCGTCAATCTAAATTATTGGCTGAAGAGTTGGACGAGTAAGGTTCAAGGCTAAAGGCCCTCGCGAGACGGGGTTTATAACCCCGTCTCAAACGTTTGATATTGCCATTATCTTTGAAAGATCACAAAAGAAATAGGTCTACTTTTGGTTATATAAGGCCATTTGGGTGCATCTAAACGTTTCGATCGGGGTTGCAAACCCGGACCGGCATTGTTATTGGCTGAAGAGTTGGACGAGTAAGGTTCAAGGCTAAAGGCTAAAGAACGAAGGGCGAAAGAGATTAGGTATCGCTTTTTTCGTCTTTAACCTTGCGCCTTTTGCCTGATCTCCTGATCTCTCAATCCCCAAAATAGTTACTGCATAATTAACCCTCTCTCTATTGCCAAGAACAACAAATGACCCTTATACGCCAAGACGATTTTATTCAAAGTATCGCAGATTCGCTGCAATATATTTCTTACTATCACCCTCTCGATTTTATTCAAGCGTTGAATACCGCTTATCAAAAAGAGCAAAGTTTAGCTGCCAAAGATGCTATGGCGCAAATACTCATAAATTCGCGCATGTGTGCGGAAGGTCATAGACCGATTTGTCAGGATACCGGCATAGTCACCGTGTTTTTAAAAATTGGCATGGCCGTGCAATGGGCCGCTGATCTTAGTGTCACCGACATGGTCAATGAAGGTGTACGTCGAGCTTATAGCGATCCTGATAATGTATTAAGAGCTTCCATACTTAAAGATCCCGCTGGAAAACGGATTAATACCGGTGATAACACACCGGCGGTGGTGCATATGGAAATGGTGCTAGGCGATACCATAGACATTAATATCGCCGCTAAAGGCGGCGGCTCTGAAGCTAAAGCGAAGTTTGTTATGCTCAACCCGTCAGATAGTATTGCTGACTGGGTACTGAAAATGGTACCGACGATGGGCGCAGGCTGGTGTCCTCCAGGTATCTTAGGGATAGGCATAGGTGGTACGGCTGAAAAAGCCATGCTACTGGCCAAAGAAGCTTGTATGGAATCCATAGATATTCAAGACTTACTAGCGCGAGGCCCTAACAACGCACTGGAAGAACTGCGCTTAGAGCTGTATGAGAAGGTCAATGCCTTGGGCATAGGCGCACAGGGCTTGGGCGGTTTGACGACGGTACTGGATATCAAAATTAAAGATTACCCAACCCATGCGGCTAACAAACCCGTGGCAATGATCCCTAATTGCGCGGCGACTCGTCATGTTCATTTTGTCTTAGATGGTTCGGGTGTCGCTGAATTTAAAGCACCTAGGCTAGAAGATTGGCCTAATGTAACGTGGGATGCAGGTTCTAGTGCTCGCCGAGTTAATCTGGATACGATCACGCCTGCCGAAGTCGCTGGCTGGAAACCGGGTGAAACCTTATTGTTGAGCGGCACCCTGCTTACGGGACGTGATGCCGCTCATAAACGCTTAGTGGATATGATAGAGCGTGGCGAGTCCTTGCCGGATAATATTAATTTTACTAATAAATTTATCTATTACGTAGGTCCTGTCGATCCAGTCCGTGATGAAGTCGTAGGACCCGCAGGGCCTACCACGGCCACACGTATGGATAAATTTACTGAAACTATGTTGGCTCATACGGGCTTGCTAGGCATGATAGGCAAAGCCGAACGTGGCCAGATAGCGATAGATGCTATTAAGAAACATCAAGCCGTTTATTTGATGGCCGTAGGTGGTGCCGCTTATTTAGTGTCCAAAGCCATACGCAAGTCACGTATCGTGGCTTTTGCTGATTTGGGCATGGAGGCGATTCATGAATTCGTTGTTGAAGATATGCCTGTGACTGTCGCTGTCGATACTCAAGGCAGCTCTATACATCAAACAGCACCTATCATCTGGCAGAATAAAATAGCTAAGATTCCAGTGGTTGAAGGTTCGTAGGCAACGCCGAGCCCCAGTTCGGCACAGGATAATGATGCTGATTACAATCGGTTGCTGACTACGCCGAGCTGGGGCTCAGCGTTCCCTGAGACTGCTCTTTAGCTAATAACTCAGCAAACGCCTGTGCAGATAAAGGTCGATTTTTGAGATAGCCCTGATAGGCATCACAGCCTCTTTCACGCAAAAAATCTAACTGAGCGGATGTTTCTACACCTTCTGCCAATACCTTAAAGCCTAGATTATGGCCCATCGCGATGATAGTCGTAGCAATTTCCCTATCATCTTTATTAACAGGAATTTTCTCAATAAAACTTTTATCTATTTTTAGTACATCGACAGGAAAATACTTTAGCCTAGACAGAGAAGAATAGCCTTTACCAAAATCATCAATGGCCAGTCGTATGCCTTGATGACGTAAATTAGTTAGAATATCTAAGGCAAGATCTTGATTTTCCATTAAGCCACTTTCAGTTATTTCCAGTTCTAATTGCCCTGCCGGCAAACCGGTTTCTACGAGAATACTCGCCACTAAGGCATTGATATCACTACGTCGAAACTGATGCGGAGAAACATTCACAGCCATAGTTATGGGTAATAAACCACTCTCTAGCCACTGTTTAGCTTGCTGACAGGATTCCCGTAACACCCATGCACCAATTTCAACAATCAGATGACTTTCTTCCGCAAGGGGAATAAATCCTAAGGGTGGAATTAAACCTTCTATAGGATCTTGCCAATACACTAAAGCCTCTGTACCTATAATCTGACCACTATTAATATCTATCTGGGGTTGGTATAACATGCGTAATTCATCTTGCTCTATCGCTCTACGCAAACGAACTTCTAAAGCAATACGTTCTTGAGCGGCACGCGTCAGTGACTCAGAAAAATAAGCAAAACAACCTCGACCCTGATCTTTAGCTTGATATAAGGCCGCATCCGCATGATCTAACAAGGTTTCTGGACAACTGCCATGTTGTGGATACAAGCTAATGCCTATGCTTACACCGATACGTACATCGTCAGACTGACTTAAATTAAAAGGCTTGCTTAAATCACTGATAATTTCTTCAGCCACCCGTGCCGCATCATCAGGATGGGCAATATCATCAAGTAGCACTATAAATTCATCGCCGCCTAAGCGAGAAACCATATCGACATTACGTAATCTCGCCGTCATACGCGCGGCAACTTGTTGTAGTAGTTCATCGCCCGCCATATGTCCTAAACTATCATTGACAGCTTTAAAGCGATCTAAATCAAGCATCAATAGTGCTAAAGGCTTATTGTCTCGTCGTGCCATTTCGATGCTATATTTTAAGCGCTCTTGCAATAAACATCGGTTAGGCAATTGAGTTAGAGAATCATAAAAAGCCAAATGCTTAATCTTTTCTTCAGCTAACTTTTGTTCCGCAATGTCGATAAACGAGCCTACATAATGAGTCACCACATTATCACTATTTTTTACTGCACTAATAGTTAGTAATTTAGGATTAATTTGACCTGACTTGTGCCTATCCCACACCTCTCCCTGCCAGCTTCCGGTTTGATTGATAGCCTCCCACATAGCGGTATAAAAAGCATTATCATGATAATTTGATTTGAGTAGGTTAATTTTTTGGCCAATGATTTCTTCCTGTGTATAGCCCGTAGCGCTTATAAACGCGTTATTGGCTTGCAAAATAATCTTATCGGCATTGCAAATAACCATAGGTCCATGAGATTCAAAAGCAGTAGAAACAATACGAAGCACCAGTTCTATGCGCTTTCGTTGGCTTATATCCGTCAGCGTAACGCGTATGGTTGGCGATTTGTCATCATCTATAATAAGTCGGCAATGAAGCTGGGCATAAAATGAGGACTGATCACCACGGTGCAACTCTAATTCAAAATCATGCTCAATATTCTCCTGAATGAGGTGCTGAAAAAAAAGATGCCAGCGGTCGCCATCTTTGTGTGCGACTAACGCTGAGAAGCGATGATTAATCAGTTGATGACGCTCCATTTTGAACAAAGTTGTTCCGGTTAAATTGATTTCATCAATCAGCCCTTCGTGCGTCAGTGTCAAATAACCGACTGGTGCAAACTCATAAAGACTTAAATAGCGAGTACGAGATTTTTCCAGAGCGATATGCGCGTTACGTAACTCTTCATTTTGCATCTCCAGTTCAATCTGATGATCGTGAAGACTTTGTAATAACTCATCGTTAGATATCATAGCTGTTTTGGTAGGCTTTCATAGTTAAGGGTAATTTTGCAATGAGATGAGTGGACTAATAAACAAGCCATAAATCAAGAATGTTAAGGTGTTTATGTCATCGTCACTCAAGCATGATATCAATTAATAAGGGCTGTAATGATTAGCGCCATTTATCGGTTTTTATGGAAAGTAGGTACAGAGTAGAATGAAACAATGATTTGTACAATACGCAAAACTACCGACACAATGAATTAATGACTTAATAGCCAAGCGAATAAAATACTTATTAAGGTTAAAGGCTTACGTGTTTATTTATGCGAGTCATTGATGCGTTTGGCCATATTCTTGATGTAAGCTAGGCTAGCAACTAGCCGCTATGAAACGAAATAAAATCAAGGAAATAGGACTATTATCAAGCCTCGCTTTGGCCTTGCTGTATCGAGACTACGGATTAGAGGTTTTATGTTTCATAAAAATTGTAGCTTATAGCCTGTAATAGCAAGATGAGCACTAGAATGCCATCTGGTTGATTATCCAATTTAATTGATGATGTCAGTAGTTCTACGAATAGACTGAGCTAAGGTGGAAAGTCTATACTCTGCACCCTAGCTTATGAGTTGGCTGGTGTTTTTATCGTTGTTTAGGGTCGCAAGGTTTATGGGTAACCATTAGGGTTGGTTTAGCGGTTCGTACGATGCTTTTAATAACTGTTCAGGCTAGCGCTAAGCTAGGGTAACTCGATTAGCGCAACACTCAACCAAACGCTACAGACACTGATTCAGATTAGTGGTGTTTCGATGTCAGTAGATACTCCGTTTTAATACACGGTTAAGCCGTCATCATACGGGAATGGAGCGTTTTTATACTTGAATTAGTTTCTATCATACGGGAATGAAGCGTTTTAATATTTGGTTCAAAGTTCATCATACTAAAGTGGGACGTTATGATGCTTGGTTCAGTGTCTATCATGCATGAGTGATGAGTTAGGATGCCTAGTTCAGAGTTCGTTACGGCTTAACAGCAGGTCTAGGCAACAGTAATAATGGCTTGCTTGATCTTTTGTATTCGGTTTTTTATAGATTAAATTTAATAAGTTAAGGAGTTTACTATGTCTGATTATGTACCTACTGGCGATAATGATTTTTTAGTCTGGTTTGATCATTTTGTAACTAAAATTAGCACCGATACAGCGATTGCACCCGCTGATTTAGTGGCATTGACAGCAGCTAATGCTGATATTCATGCTAAGGTTGCTCATGTTAATGATATGGCAGCACAGGCTAAACAAGCGACGGCTGATAAAGAAGATAGTCGTAAAAATGCCGAAAGTTTAGTGAGGGCGGAAGTACGGCGAATTAAAGCACGATCCACTTATAATGACGGGCTAGGTGCTCAACTGGGTATTGTAGGTGCTAGAGATAGTCACGATTTGAGTGCGTCTTATCCTGAATTGAACGGAGTTGATCTGTCTGATGGTGTGGTTAGCTTAAATTTTAGTAAATATAATAGTGATGGCGTCAATATTTATAGTAAGCGTGATAATGATGCGAATTGGGTGTTACTGAGTCGAGCCAGTGTTTCACCTTTTATGGATATGCGACCTTTATTGCAAATAGGCAAGCCTGAGTTGCGTTACTATTGTGCTGTTTATGTTTTGAAAGATAAAGAGATCGGTCACTATAGCAATGAAGTGGTGGTTAACTGTACGCCTTAGGAATGAGCACAAAATAATGTAGTTAAGTAGCATCCAACTCCCCCCTTTGAAAAGGGAGGCTGGGGGGGATTTTTAAAATCATTGTGCTCAAGTGTGTCATGTACGTTCCTAAGCGGACTAATTCTTGGAGTATGCTCGATTGACTGATTTCTTAAGCTCGCAATTTGCGCCTCTAGTCATAGGTACTATAGTTGAAATTCATGGGCCAGTCGTTATTATGGATTGCAACCCTCTGCCACCCTTACGTCAAGCACTGTACAGCACGATAGGCGACAATCGCTATATATTTGAGGTACATCAGCATCTGGATGAGCATCATATACGCGCGATTACCTTACACAGTACGGCAGGCTTAAGCCGTGGCTTGGTGGTTATTGATAGCGGCGCACCCCTACAAATTCCGGTTTCTAAAGACTGTTTAGGGCGCTTATTAAATATATTTGGTGAGCCCTTGGATGGGCAACCGGCTTTGCTAGAACATGAATTTCGGAATATTCATGCCAAACCATTGCCTTTATCCGAAGCCATTGGTATCAGTGGTATTTTAGAAACGGGTATTAAGGTGGTCGATTTACTCTGTCCTTTTGTTAAGGGTGGAAAGACGGGACTATTTGGTGGGGCAGGGGTTGGCAAAACCGTGTTGGTGATGGAATTTATTCATGCCGTTTCTGCGATTCATAAAGGGGTTTCTGTTTTTGCAGGCGTAGGCGAACGTATACGTGAAGCTCATGAGTTATGGCGAGAAATGCAGCAAGCTGGGGTGATGCAAGATACCTTGATGATCTTCGGGCAAATGGATGAATCACCGGGTGTGCGTTTTCGAGTAGGCTTATCAGCACTCACTTATGCTGAATATCTGCGTGATACTTTGCAAAAGGAAGTGTTGTTTGTGGTTGATAATGTCTTTCGTTTTGTACAAGCGGGCAGTGAAATTTCTAGCTTGCTAGGCCGTATGCCGGCAACAGTCGGTTATCAACCCACCTTAACCACTGAAGTCGCTGAGTTAGAAGATAGAATCCTGTCTACTCGGCAAGGTGCGATTACCTCCGTTCAGGCCGTATATGTACCGGCTGACGACATGACCGATCCTGCGGTTAGCGCCATACTCAGTCATTTAGATACCATTGTTATTTTGTCACGAGATCAAGCCAGTAAAGGTATTTATCCTGCGGTTGATCCTTTGCGCTCTAGCAGTAAACTTATGGATAAGCATACGCTGGGTGAGCGTCATTATACGATTGCTCAACGGGTGCGCGAACATCTGGCGCGTTATCATGAATTAGAAGATATTATCGCCATGCTGGGCATAGAAGAATTATCGGAGCTAGATCGTAAAGTGGTGATGCGAGCGCGTAAATTACAGCGTTATCTGACTCAACCCTTTGCTGTTTTAGCCAAACATGCCAAACAAACGGATGTGTCGGTGCCGCTGGAACAAACCTTAACGGATTGCGAAGCTTTTTTAGCTGGTGACTATGATGATTTATCTGAAGAGCGCTGTTATATGCGCGGTTCTATGCAGGGACTGTAATGAGTTCGTTTAATTTAAATCTCTTCGATATTTATCACCAGCAGCGTATGACTGGCGTGAGCTCTTTTGTGGGCCTAGATGCTACGGGTAGTTTTGGTATCTTGCCTCATCATGCCCACTTTATGACGACACTGGTGTTCGGTTTAGCTCGCTTTTGCTTGGACTCAGATAATTGGCAATATTTGGCTGTGCCCGGTGCCGTTCTCTATTTTAACAACAATGAATTAACCATCAGCACGAAACATTTTTTGTGTGATACCGATTTTGACCGTATCAGCAGCTTATTAGAACAGCAGTTAAGCACCGAGGAAGATAAGTTACGCGCCACTCGTGAAAGCTTAGGGCTTATGGAGCAGGCCATGCTTAAACGACTCTTAGCGCTTAAAGGTAAAACGTTGTAGATTTCATGATGGGCATGCTGCGCTTTGCCCATCCTACCGCTTATATATGTTATTAGAACAAAGGGTTTTAAATGGATAAGCAACTGTTGTTTAAAAAGACCATCGCTAGCCAGATTAAACGCATTAAAAAAGCAAAATATGATAGACCGAATTTATTATCACAAACCGTTTATATCGGCACTTTAGGCTTGGTACTGGTGATGCCTATTATCGGCGGCGTTTATCTGGGTCATTGGCTAGATAGTTTACAGCAAGGCTATTCCACGCGCTGGACGCTGAGTTTATTATTGACTGGGGTGGTTATCGGGCTCTTTAATGTATACCATTTGATCAAAGATGGGGAATGAGGCTGCTATGCTATTTCAACGGCATATTTGAATACTACAGTTAGATAAGCTATGGATCATGACTTTTCCTTTGCCTTAGGCCCTATCGTCATCGGTAATTCTGTGATGACTACGTGGGGCATTATGCTGGTGATTTCGTTGCTTGCTTGGCTGAGCACGCGGCGAACCCAACAATTACCTAACTTTTTGCAAGCTATGGCTGAAGTTATTGTCACGGCTATCGACGAAGCTATCTGCGAAGTTGCACCTGAACACGGACGGCAAATCATGCCGTTTATAGCATCATTGTGGTTATTTTTAATTATTGCCAATCTGGTTGGTTTAATACCAGGACTGCATTCACCGACCCGCGATTTATCGGTGACCTCTGCCTTAGCGGTGCTGGTGTTTTTTTCAGTGCCTTGGTTTGGTATAAAGACCCTAGGCTGGAAGCGTTATTGCCATCATTATCTGACGCCTAGTCCTATTTTGTTGCCCTTTCATATTATCAGCGAATTTACCCGTACCTTAGCACTAGCGATCCGTTTGTTTGGCAATATGATGAGTTTGGAAATGGCGGCTATGCTGATTTTATTGGTGGCGGGCTTTTTAGCTCCTATCCCTATTCTGATGCTGCACATCATTGAAGCGCTGGTGCAAGCTTATATCTTTGGTATGTTGGCACTTATTTATTTGGCTGGGGCTATGCAATCTCAACAACTGACTACACAGGAATAATGATGACTGATATCTCAATGATCGTCCTTGGCTCTAGTGTCGCTGCGATTATAGGCATCGCACTAGGCGTTATGTTACCTGCTTTGGCGATGGGCAAAGCCATTAGTAGTGCATTAGAAGCCTTATCGAGACAGCCTGAATCAGAGCGTTCGATTATGCGCACCTTGTTTATCGGTTTAGCGATGATCGAGTCTTTGGCTATTTATAGCTTAGTGATTATTTTAATCGTGCTGTTTAGAAATCCGTTGTTGGAATATATTGTTAATAAGGGCTAAGGGCGAAAGGTAATGCCGGTTGGGATTTGCAACCCCGATCGAAACGTTTAGATTTTGATAACTTCGAAGCGTGAGTAACGGCGTTATAAATCGCGTCATGCTTTGGTATATTTAGGTGGATGCGTGATGCTTATTCACACTACGGTTGACTCAATAACAATTTAATAATCGCTTATGGAATTTAATAGCTCTACGTTTATTCTTGAAATCATTAATTTCCTGATACTGATCTGGATATTGCAGCGCCTTTTTTATAAACCGATACTGGCAGTGATTGCTAAGCGTAAAACGTTTATTGATCAATCTCTCAGCGACACAAAATTACTGCAACAGCAAGCAGAAGAGCAGCGCAGGATTTATGAAAGTCGTCAGCAGTTATGGGAGCAAGAAAAACAAGCGGCTTTAAGTGCGCTGCATCAGCAAATTGAGGACGAAAGACGCCTGCAAATGGAGCAACTAAAAGCTGATTTGATACTAGAGCGCACAAAACTCAATGTGACTAGCCAACATCAACAGCAAGAATTTCAACAACAAGCCCAGCGACAAGCCTTACAAAATGGCGCTCACTTTGCCAGTTTAGTGCTGAAACAATCAGCCGGACCTGAACTGGAAGCGCGTTTAGTGGCGCTTTTAGTCAACAATCTTAAAACCTTGCCAGCAGCCTGTACCTTATGCCTGCAAATGCTGGCTAATAAGAAAACGTTAGTTATCAAAGTCACCAGTGTTTATCCACTCGCTTTTGAACAACAAGCTCAGTTAGAACAACAATTGACTGAATTAATTAACAGCCCCATTACACTAGAATATCAACAAGATGCAGATTTAATTGCTGGTCTACGTTTAGATATTGGTGCTTGGGTATTAAATGCTAATTTGAAACATGAACTCATAGGTTTTGCCGAGATAGCCAATGAGCTGGAGTAAACAAAATCCTGCGGACTGCTTACTCGATAAGCAAGCTAATTGGCTGGCAAACTATCAGACTAAACTGCGTGTTACTGAACAAGGCACGGTGGTTTCTATTGGCGATGGCATCAGCTGGATTAAAGGTTTGCCGTCTGCTGCCATCGAAGATATTTTAATTTTTGCTGATGGCAGTCGAGGTATGGTTTTCGATTTAAACCGCGATAGAATCGGCGCTATTTTGTTATATGAAACGGAGACACTGACCTCCGGTATGACGGTATTTCTGTCTAAACATAGCTTAGAAATACCGGTGGGTGATGAATTTATAGGACGAATCATTGATCCTTTAGGTACCGCCTTAGATGGCCTGCCTTTACAGATGCCTACTGAAAGAGGTCATTTGGAAAAAGCTTCACCGGCCATTATTACCCGTGATTTTGTTGATAAGCCTTTGTATACGGGTATTAAAATTATCGATACGCTGATTCCTATTGGTAAAGGTCAACGTCAACTCATCGTTGGTGATGAAGGCTTAGGTCGTAGTTCTATTGCCATTGATGCTGTGATTAACCAAAAAGATCAGGAGGTCATCTGTATTTATGTGCTGATTGGTCAAAAACGCTCGACGGTGGTGAGCACCTTAGAAATATTGAAAAATCAAGGCGCCTTAGACTATACCGTCTGTGTAGTCGCTGAAGCCAGTGCCTTGCCCGGCTTGCAATATTTGGCGCCCTTTGCTGGTTGTGCCTTGGCTGAGTATTGGATGGCACAGGGTAAAGACACTTTAATTATTTATGATGATCTGTCTACCCATGCCAGAACTTATCGAGAATTATCGTTATTACTGCGCAGACCACCTGGGCGTGAGGCTTATCCTGGCGATATCTTCTTTGTACATTCGCGTTTACTAGAGCGATCTACGCATTTGAATGCTGAAAAGGGTGGCGGCAGTATGACCGCTTTACCGATTGTTGAAACTAAACAAGGGGAAATTGCCGCTTACATTCCTACTAATCTGATTTCTATTACCGATGGACAAATCTATTTGGATAATGATTTGTTTGTCTCAGGCTTTCGGCCAGCTATTGATATTACTAAATCGGTATCAAGGATAGGAGGCAAAGCTCAACACCCCCATATTAGTAGCCAAGCGGGGCAAATGAAGCTGGATTATTTACAATTTCTGGAGCTAGAATCATTTACTCGTTTTGGTCAGCGTTTGGAAGCGTCTATGGAAGCGCGTATTAAACGCGGACGCTTATTACGAGAAGTTTTAAAGCAAGATAGGCTAGCGCCCCTGTGTAGTCGGTTTCAACTGGCTTGGCTGATGGCTTTTAATGCAGGGCTTTTTAATGACGTTAAGCCTGAGGATATAACGGCCACTTTAGGGCGTATAGAGCGGGGTATTAAAAGCTCTGCGCTAAGCTTAGATTCTAGCCCAGAGCAATGGCTAGAGGCACTTCATGAATGGCTTAAGTAATATTCAATCTGTGCTATGAGCCAAAGTCGTGAGCTGCAATTGCGTATCAGGCAAATGGAAGAGATACGCTCTATTTTAAATGCCATGAAAAATCTGGCCTTGATAGAAATGCACAAGCTGACGCACTACGAAAGCTCTCAAAGTCTAGCGGTAGCTAATATAGAGCAGGCTGCGCAAGATTTTTTAGCCTTTCATCCGCCGGCTATTGCTAAAGATCAAGCTAATCTTATCGCTGTTCTAATAGGTGCAGAGCGTGGTTTTTGTGGTGATTTTAATGAACAGCTCATTAGCTTTGTGAACACAGGTCGCTATTCTGGCATTATCGCTATCGGCACTCGGTTGTGTAATCGTTTAAGCACTCATCCTTTAATCATCGCCGCTATTAATGGCGCTAATAGCGCAGAAGAAGTGTCGAGCATTCTTAATCAGCTGATTGAGGCTATCACAGCAATAGCTACAGAGAATAGCGATAAGCCTCTGTTCAATGAACGTTCGCTTCGCTTTCGATTGATCGCTATTTATCATGATTATCGCTCAGCACAACTTCGCGAACGACAGATAGTGCCGGCTTTTTCAGCGTTGTCACAAAGGACTTTGCATAAGGGTCATGCTCCGATATTAAACTTAAAGCCTAGCGAGTTTTTTTCTGAGCTTAGTTATCATTATCTATACGCGGTCTTGCATGAGATTTTTTATCTGTCATTACTGGCTGAAAACCAACAACGCTTACAGCATTTAGAAGGCGCTGTTAAGCACCTAGATGATGCAAGCGTCAATCTGCACCGCAAAGTACAAATCTATAGGCAAGAAGAAATTACCGAAGAAATTGAGGTGATTTTATTAAACTCAGAAAACCTTTAGTCCCTCGTTTCTAAGCAGTGTCGCTGGAGTAAAACAGCTTCAGCTATTTTAAAAGGCAATAGCTGACGCTCAGCATTCCAAGATGCGCTCTAAACGAGGGTAATGATGGTTTTCTCGGCTAAGGTCTTTAGTATATCCAAACCAGCACTGATGATAAGTTCAGAGTTGGGATGCTCTGATTCTACAGCGAGTTGTTGTAAGCTATCGCGTGTGATTATCGCTTCCTGTGCTTGAATCAATTCCAACAAACGGTACGTGAGTGCAGTGATTTCTATGAAGTTAACGTCATCATTAGGATCTCGATAAACCACGATAAAAGTGGCTTGTGCTGAGGCGACTAACGGTAAAAAATCTGGGCCTATTTTATGGACAGGATATTGATACGCTAAGGGCCAGGCTAATGGAGAGAGGGCAATAGCGTGATTAAGTAGTTCATCCAGAGGCTTATCATGACTGATTATGTGCTCTTCGGAGGTAGATAAGGCCATTTCTACCCATTCATAATGAGCCAGTTCCAATATAAAAGGAAAGTCCGTTTCACACTGGCGTTCATGTTGTAAAAATAATAGAAACTCGGCAGGTATCTGTAAAAAATACGGTGTATGGCAGGGGTGTTTAGCGTAAAAATCTTGGACTAAGCCTAACCATTGTTCATCATCGAGTAGTGCGCGTAACACGGGAAAATTGCCGGACAAAAAGCCTTCGATGTTATTAAAGAATAAGGCTCTATACATAGCCATGCGCGGCTCTGCGACATCAGCAGGTTTAGGATTGTGTTGTGGATCTCTGATATAAGCGGCAAAGGCGAGTTGGGTGCTTTTAAAGTCTTGGGTTGCTTTCATGCCCTATAACCATGAGTCTGTTGTAGCGTCTTGATGGTGTGTACTTCTTTTAGTAATTCAGGGATCGCAGGAATATTAAAATCACGTTCCAGCAAGGTCGGAAACACCCCATAAAGTTGGTAAGCTTGATCTAACAATTGCCAGACAGGGTCAATAATATCTGCGCCATGCGTATCGACTAAAAAATCATCGGCTTCTTTATAGTGTCCTGCAATATGAGCATAAGCAATACGTTGTGCGGGCATGGCTTTTAGAAAAGTTTCGGCATCATAACCATGATTAACGCTGTTAACATAAATGTTATTTACATCGAGTAAAACCTTGCAGTCGGCTTCTGCGACAATGGCATTGAAAAAATCAATCTCGGTCATTTCTTGGCCGGGAGCGGCATAATAAGACACATTTTCGATAGCTATTTTTTGTTCTAGGATATCTTGTACACGTTTAATGCGCGTGGCAACATGAGACACCGCTTCTGAAGTAAAAGGTATGGGCATCAGATCATATAAATGGCCGCCTAGACTGCAATAACTCAGATGTTCACTGTACAATTTAATCTGATGATCCGTCATGAAGCGTTTAATGTCACGAACCAGTTGTTCATCCAGTGCATCAGTACTGCCTATGGATAAGGATAAACCATGGCAGATAAAATCAAAGCGTTCGGTCATTGCGCGTAGTGCTTTGCCTGCTTTGCCGCCCATGCCTATCCAGTTTTCTGGAGCGATCTCATAAAAATTGACATCTAGCGGTGGCGTAGCAAGTAATTGATTTAGCAAGGGTCTTCTTAGACCTAAACCGGCGCCATGAATGAGGTGTGGAGTAGTGTCCATAAGAACATTTGTGAGTGATAGACTAAAAAGTGGAAGGCATGACTAATCATACCTTCCATTAAAGCGTTTAAGAGTTAAGCAATGCTAACCCTTGACGTTTATTTTGTATGTATTACGACGGGTGCTGGCGTATTCATTTTATCGCCACAAGCGCCTTCTTTACCTTTCATAGATTCGTTGTTCATCATTTCACCGCAAGCGCCTTCTTTGCCTTTCATCATAGCGCCGCAAGATTTTTCCATGCCTGCTTTCATTTTGCCGTCTTTCATCATATCGCCGCATGATGCTTCAGCAGCTTTTGTTGAAGGTGGAGTCGTTGCAGGTTTTGCATGTCCTGCACAAGAGCCTTCAGGGGCTTTAGGCTTAGCCATGCCGCCCATTGCAGCACCACAGGCCATTTCAGTCGCCGCTTCAGCAACTTGCATATAGCCACTGCTGAGTTCAGTCATCCCGAAAGGATTGACCTCTGCGTTAACGTTAGTTGCAGCAAAAGTTGAAAGTAAAGCAGCGCCCATTGCTACAGCTAAAGGTGATTTATTCATAGATTTCATGTTAACTCCCGTGTTGGTTATAAATATTCGACCATTACAAAGTGTCGAATGGCACTATCATACCAAAGACCACTTAATAAAGAATGAATATCCTTTGATTAGAGGTGTCGTGATGGGATTGAGTTGAAAAAATAAGATTTTGGTTTACTCTTATCGGCCATCAACTTAAGGTGGGACAGTTTAGCTTAATCTTTCGCTCTGAGCCTTTTGTCTGTGTTTAAGCGGTCCAATAAACAGTTAAAATGAAATAACAGCCATGAATAAAAATAAACGTCAGGCACTCTTTGATAAGTTGGCTGAGGCGATACCTGATCCTAAAACAGAGCTAAATTATACCAGTTCCTTTGAATTACTGATTGCCGTCGTCTTGTCAGCACAAGCCACCGATAAAGGGGTCAATAAAGCAACAGCTAAGTTATTTGCCGTTGCCAATACGCCAGAGACACTATTGGCTTTGGGTTTAGCAAGCTTAAAAACCTATATTAATAGCATTGGTTTATATAACACTAAGGCTGAGCATATTATTAAGCTTTGCGCACAGTTATTGAGCTTACACGCAGGACTCGTACCTGAAACGCGTGTCGAGCTTGAAGCCTTGCCTGGTGTCGGCAGAAAAACAGCGAATGTTATTTTAAATACAGCCTTTGGTCAGCCTACGATTGCTGTGGATACCCATATCTTCAGAGTAGCTAATCGTACCAAAATTGCCACTGGCAAAAATGTAATGGTAGTTGAGCAAAACTTGAATAAAACAGTGCCTAACGCTCATAAGCAAAATGCCCATCATTTACTTATCTTACATGGTCGCTATACGTGTATTGCCAGAAAACCACGCTGTCAAAGTTGTGTGATTGAAGATTTGTGTGAATTTGATGGCAAGTTAATAGAGTAGTTTGTTTTTTTAACGATATGATTCAATCAATATTAGTAAGGAGTTTATGAATGAAGCCGCATCAAATTATCCGCTCTGCTGATGAGCAACCGTCAGTTATAGCCAAGGCAGGGTTTAGAGAGTTATTGGCTTGGGCCTTTTATGACTTTGCGAATTCTGGCTATACCACCGTGGTACAAACGACTATTTTTAGTGCTTATTTTGTAGGCGTTGTCGCGGGTGCAGAACAAGGCGTTACACCGGGATTATCAACCTTGTTATGGTCATTAGCGATTGGACTCGCTAATTTTGTGGTCATGATCAGTGGGCCATTGATAGGCGCGATTGCCGATCATCGTGCTTGTAAAAAACGCTTTCTATTAATCTCTTCAATAGGCTGTATCGCAGCAACCGCTAGCTTGGCATGGGTAGGGCCAGGAGATATAACTCTGGGCATGATTTTAGTCACCCTCTCGGCCATTATGTTTGCTAGTGGTGAAAATCTAATTGCAGCCTTTTTGCCAGAATTGGTGCCTGAGCAGAACATGGGCAGGTTGTCAGGATACGGTTGGAGTTTGGGTTATTTCGGTGGCTTACTGACGCTAGGTATCTGTTTAGCCTATATTACTTGGGCTAAACAACAAGGATTGGCTGCGACTCATTTTGTACCCGTGTCGTTATTGATTACGGCGTTCATTTTTGCTTTGGCAGCATTGCCGACTTTTATCTGGTTACGTGAGCGAGCCATACCCGCAGTATGGGATAGGAGTCGTTCCAGTTTACACATCAGTTTTACCCGATTAGTACATACTTTTAAAGAAGCGGCTCGCTTTCGTGATTTGCTTTGGTTTTTAATCACCTTGGCTGTGTATCAATCCGGTGTGAGTACGGTCATCGTTTTGGCGGCTATTTATGCGCAAGAAGTGATGGGCTTTGATACTCAAGCCTTAATTATCTTGATTATGGTGGTTAATGTGACGGCGGCGGTGGGTGCTTTTATCTGTGGGCATTTACAAGATCGCATCGGATCAGTGCCCACGCTGGCCATCACCTTAGTGATCTGGATTATTGCGGTCATTGTGGCTTTGTTGGCAGAAAAATCCGTCGATATGTGGATCGCTGGAAATCTTATTGGTTTAGCGATGGGAGCCAGTCAAGCCGTAGGGCGTGCTTTAGTGAGTAAGTTTTCTCCGGTTGAACGTACCGGTGAGTTTTTAGGCTTATGGGGCTTAGTCAATCGCTTGTCGGCTATCGTTGGGCCATTGAGTTACGGCTTAATTAATTATTGCAGCCTAGGCAATCACCGAATGTCCTTATTGTCGACTTTGGTGTTTTTTATTGTTGGTTTAGCGTTATTAGGCAAGGTCAATGAATGCCGAGGCAAAGCGGCTGCTCTTATCAATACGACTAGATAGTATTCAAGCAAGCGTTCTAAAAATTGTATGTTGAGAGATAATTCTCTATGATTGCAGTCTGTCGTCATTATCTTAATCCATGAGAGCCAATATGAAACTAATAACTGCTATTATCAAGCCATTTAAAATGGATGATGTAAGAGAAGCATTATCTGAAATAGGTGTTGCCGGTGTTACAGCAACTGAAGTAAAAGGCTTTGGTCGTCAAAAAGGCCATACGGAATTGTATCGAGGCGCTGAATATGTCGTCGATTTTTTACCTAAAATTAAGTTAGAAATTGCCGTAGCGGATGGGATGGTTGAAAAAGCCGTTAGCACGATAGTGAAAGCCGCTAATACGGGAAAAATTGGCGATGGAAAAATATTTGTGTCTAATTTAGAACAAGTCGTACGTATTAGAACCGGTGAAACTGGGGAGGACGCGATTTAAGTCGCTTAGAAAGAATAATGTTTAATAACTATAATAAAAAAAGAAATTGCTTGCTGGCAGCCTTGCTATTACTACCCACAATAGCGTCAGCGGCAGAGTTGAATCAAGCCAATACGGCTTGGATATTAACATCAACAGCTTTAGTGTTGTTTATGACCATTCCAGGCTTGTCTTTGTTTTATGCAGGTTTAGTAAGAAGCAAAAACGTACTGTCGGTGTTAATGCAATGTTTTGCGATTACTTGTGTGGTATCCATACTTTGGCTGGCAGGCGTTTATAGCTTTATTTTTGCCGATGGTGGCGATTTACAGCCGTTTATAGGTGGTGCATCTAAAGCCTTTTTACCGGGTATAGGTACGGGGTCAATGACTGGAGATATTCCTGAATCGGTTTATTTCATGTTCCAAATGACCTTTGCCATTATTACCCCCGCTTTAATTGTCGGTGCTTTTGCTGAGCGTATGAAATTTTCTGCTATGCTTTTGTTTAGTAGTTTATGGTTGCTTATTGTCTATATGCCAGTTTGTCATTGGATCTGGGGTGGCGGCTGGCTCGCTAGTTTGGGTGTCATGGACTTTGCCGGAGGTATCGTCATTCATGTTAATGCCGGTGTCGCCGCTTTAGTCGCCGCCTTGGTATTGGGTAAAAGAAAAGGTTTTCCAACCACTGCAATGCCTCCTCATAATATGACCATGGTTGTTACAGGGGCTGGTATGTTATGGGTGGGATGGTTTGGCTTTAATGCCGGCAGCGCTTTAACTGCCGATGGCCGTGCAGGAATGGCCATGTTAGCGACGCATATAGGTGCGGCTTCTGGCGCCTTAACGTGGATGGTTATTGAATGGAAGCGTTATGGTAAACCCAGTGTATTAGGGATAGTCACCGGGATGGTTGCAGGCTTGGGTACTATTACTCCGGCATCTGGTTTTGTTGGTCCTGCCGGTGCTTTGATGATAGGTGTCACCGCTGGTATTGTATGTTTTTATGCCACCCAATATGTTAAACGTAAGCTGATCATTGATGATTCCTTAGATGTTTTTCCTGTGCATGGCGTGGGTGGTATTACGGGCTCAGTATTAACCGGTGTATTTGCAGCCAGTAGTTTAGGTGGCTTAGGTCTAGCTGATGGCGTTTCTATAATGCATCAAGTTAGCGTACAAGCTTTAGCGGTTCTGGTGACGGCTTTATGGAGTGCCTTGTTTAGTTATCTAATTTTAAAAGGCTTAGATAAATGGATAGGCTTACGGGTAACACTTGATGAAGAAGTACAAGGTTTGGATACCGTATTACATGAAGAAACTGGTTATCTTGATTTATAAACAGTACCGATAATGAGCGGTTAATATGAAGAAGGCGACTAATTAGGTCGCCTTTTTTGTTTAGTGCCAAGATAATGCTGAATTAATTGCCGAGGGCTTTATGGTTATTCAACGTATAGGATCTAACATTAAAATACCTGCTGTTATTTTAGGCAGTTTAATGCTTATTTATCTAAGCGTTACTGTTGTTATCCTGCCTAGATTATTAAGCTCCAAAATTCCTGAGCTTATTGCACAGGAGACCGGTAGAAAAGCCTTAGTTACAAAAGTTCAGGTTCAGCCCTTTCCTTTAGCGATTAATATCCACGGTTTTGAAATTCAAGAAGCCGATGGTTCTGTATTGGCGCAGTTTACTGACTTTTATATCCGTTTAGGCTTCATTCAATCGCTACAGCAATCGACGTTGGTGATTGAACAGCTTATCCTGACAAAACCCTTAGTTCATGTTATCAGGCAAGAACAGGGTGATTTTAATTTTCAAGGTTTGGTTAAGGCTAAGGCTGATGATAAGCAAAATAAGGGGGCGTTGTTGCCTTTAAGTATTTTGCAGCTTAAGGTCGAGGATGGACAACTTATCTGGGAAGATTTTAGTTCGGGTCAATTAGTAAAAGAAACCTTAGCGCCCATTAACGTAACGCTAGAGAATTTTTCTACACAGACCGATCAGCTAGCCCAACTCAATTTATCGATAGCACTAAGTTCAGGTGGAAACCTCAATTGGCAGGGGCAGGTGGGTTTAAATTCTAAAATGTCTGAAGGGCATGTGCAATTAGATCATGCGCACTTAGAGACCTTGTTAGCCTTGGCCAGTCAAAATATCCCACAAATTAAGGTTACCGGCTATGAGGTAGTCGCTGCTGATTATAAAGCGACTTATACTGAGCTAGGCTGGCAATTTGTTATTACTCAAGGTGCATTAGAGCTGAAAGAGGTACAAGTGCTAGAAAAAGCCACAGCAAAGCCGCTCATCAACATGCCCGTTTTTGCTATGCGCGGTATAGCGCTGGATCTTCAAAAACGAAGCCTGCGGGTTGAATCGGTGTCTGCTGAAAATGCCGATATTCAAGCATGGTTAACGCCTGAGGGAGTTATGAATTATCAGGCTTTACTGCCTGCTAATGCGAATAATCCAGCCACTACTATCAAGTCACCACAAAAAGCACCTTGGCTTATAACGCTTAATAGCCTTTCAGTTAATAATGTTGCTTTGAACTTTGAAGATCAGACCTTAAAAAAACCACTGACCATTACTATTAAACCGATTGCTTTTAAGCTCACCCAGTTAAATAATCAAGCGGATACTCAAATGCCGGTACAGCTAAGTTTGGGTATGAATCAAACGGGATTGATAACGCTAAAGGGCAACGCGACACTTAAACCGGTTTCTGCCAATTTGGCAGTGGAGGTTAAAGATATAGACCTAGAAAATTTCCAGCCTTATGTTGATAAGCGGGTGCATTTAGATGTCATCGATGGAGGATTGCATATCACAGGTCAGTTATCGCTGGCAGATCTTGATAAACCCGATATTAAATTTAAAGGGGATGCAAGGATAGATCATTTATTAACGCGTGATCAAACGCTACATAAGGATTTTATAAAATGGTCTGACTTGAGCTTAACCGATCTGGACATTGATGTATTGGCTCAGCGTTACACGGCAACCGCGTTGTTGATTGATAAACCTTATGCCAGAGTAACCATTAAAAAAGACAAAAGCACTAACTTTAGTGATCTTATTATTCGTGATAAAAGCAATGAGCCAACTCAGGCAAGCTCGCTAAAAACAACGCAGTCCTTAGATAATCCAGTGTATTTTAAGTTGGATAACATTAAAGTGACTAACGGCTCTTCAGATTTTTCTGACCTTTCATTGATACTGCCGTTTGCCGCCGAAATTAAAAGCTTAGATGGCGGCGCTAGTGGACTTTCTTCAGATAAAAAGTCGACCATTAAGCTTGCTCTAGCGGGCAATGCTTATGACTTAGCGCCTGTTAAGGTTAAAGGTGAAATAAGTCCCTACTTGGGTGACTTTAAGGTTGCTATCAATTTTAATGATCTACCGATGCCCTTAGTGTCACCTTATATGGTGCAATTTGCAGGCTACAAAGTTGAAAAAGGCCAAATGACCCTAGGGTTAAAATACAATGTGAGTCATCATGAGTTGACAGCAAGCAATGCTATTTTAATTAATCAATTTGAACTAGGGGATAAAGTTGACAACCCCAACGCGGTAGCCTTACCTCTTAAGTTGGCGGTGGCTCTACTAAAAGACGCTGATGGTAAAATAAAAATAGATGTGCCTATTTCGGGTAGTTTAGATGATCCTAAATTCAGTGTAAGCGCCCTAGTCGAAGAGGCTTTGCTAAACATGCTGAGTAAAATAGTGACGGCACCGTTTCGAGCACTGGCCTCTCTTATTGGTAGTGAAGAAGACTTAAGTACGGTTAGTTTTCCTGCCGGCCATTCATATTTGACTAAGCCACAGGAGACTAAATTAGCCAGTTTAGCGCTAGCGTTAAAGGCGAAGACGACCTTAAGCTTGGATATTAAAGGCGCGGCATTTATCGACCAAGATTGGTTAATCATTAGGGAAGATGCTTTATATGAGCAACTTAAAAGACGTAGAGCCATAGAGATTAATCAAAATACCGATAAAAAAATACGTCATGAATATGTCGAGCTATCAGATGAGGATTACAAACGGTTATTGGCCGATATGTTTATAGAGAAGTTTCCCTTATTGGCAGATAGATCATTGTTCGGATTACCTCAATTGAAAAATGCTAAAGCCGGTGATTTTTATCAAACAGCCAAACAAAAGTTGTTTACTATTATTAAACCAGAAGAAGATAGGCTCAAACGCCTAGCTTCGGCTAGAGCCCAAGTGATTGCTAATTATATGGTTCAGCACGGAATAGCCAGTGAGCGCTTGTTTATTCTGGATACCGTGATTAATCCTGAGCGAGACACTAAAGAGATTTCTGTTGTTTTGTCGCTGAATAGTCATTAATAGCATCGTGATAATTGATAGATAGGCACACATGGAAGATTGATGAAAGAAGAAAAGTATAAGGGTTTTATCCGCGTTAAGCCTGGAGAAAAAATTCGTCTTAAAGATTGCCCTACCGGCTGGGCTCAGACTGAGGCACTTAAAAAAATCGGTAAGGTGGATTCAAAAAATAACGCTCGCAGCTTACTGGAACAAGATTTGGCTGAATTGGCTGAGGTACAGCAGTTACTGTATGTCGATGATCGCTACTCGTTATTAATTGTATTTCAAGCTATGGATTCGGCAGGCAAAGACGGTACTATTAAGCATGTAATGTCTGGTATTAATCCTCAGGGTTGCCAAGTATTCAGTTTTAAGCAGCCCTCCGTTGAAGAATTAAATCATAATTTTCTCTGGCGTTACATGAAAAGCGTGCCCGAAAGAGGGCGTATAGGGATTTTTAATCGCTCGTATTATGAAGATGTGCTAGTCGTTAAGGTTCATCCTGAGCGACTGCAACAATTGCCTGATGGAAAAAAAAACCAAGCGTTCTGGGAGGGGCGTTACCAAGACATTAATGCCTTTGAACAGCATTTGACGCGTAATGGTACGATGATACTTAAGTTTTTTTTACATCTCTCCAAAAAAGTACAAAAGAAACGGTTTATGGAGCGCCTAGATAGACCTGAAAAAAACTGGAAGTTCTCAGCATCTGATCTTGCCGAGCGAGAGCGCTGGGATGATTATATGTCCGCTTATGAACAGGCTATTAACTCGACCAGCACCGAATGGGCTCCTTGGCATATTATTCCTGCCGATGATAAATGGGCTATGCGTGCTGCTGTTGCCGATATTATTACGACGCGTCTGAAGAATCTTGATTTAAGTTATCCATTATTAACGGATGCCCAAATAGAGTTATTAGCAGAGGCCCGTAAACAGCTTGAAAATGAATGAGTTCTGGGTAAAGTTTGATGCAAGTGATGTGGCATGACATACTTGCCTATTGTTGGTGCAAAGTATGACCGTTGTGCTGATTGCCAAGCGTAGCTCTCATGGTTATAGACACGCTACAGTTATCTAAGGGTGGATAAATACGCGCATCCACCATTGATGCCGGATGCACAGCCTACAGCTCGCCGCTTGGGAACAAGCCGTACACGTATATAATTCGGCATAGATATGAAGTAGAACAAAGTCAAAGATTAAAGAAAGCGATGAGGCGAATTATATGAAGAGTTTATTGTTTGCAAAGGCTAGCGTATTAAGCCCCGCCTTAATCATTAAGGGTCAGGATGTATGGTTTTTAACTAGGATTAATCTATGAGTTTTTTATATAAAACAGGTCGATGGTTAGTTAACGAAAATATTCGAAGAATGAGTTATATGGTTATTTTTATTATAGTCGCCGTGGTAGGGGGGCGTCTTACCCATCTTTATGATGTGTCTAAAAAACCTAAAGTAGTCGTTGAACAGTCTATCGTTGAAGGCGATAACGCCTTAAATATCGCTCATTATGCTGAGGCTGCGCGAATCTTTGCGGCAGAGTTTAAGGGCAATAGCAAAAACAACGAGGCTGAATGGGGCTTAAAAATAGCACAACTTGGACAGTCGCTATTAATACCGACCTTTAAGACTGATCTTGATGTCTTTTATCAAGAAGATCCTAATGATGCCTATGTTAATTTTTTTATGGGTGAGTATTATGCAGCAAATCAGCAGCCCGATAGCGCCATACCCTATTATGATCGAGCCATTGCTTTAAATCCAAAATTGGCTGAAGCGCATTTTAAGTTAGCGGATCTTTATGAGCAGCAAGGTCTTTTAGAAGCCACGGCTGTTGAGTTGCTTAAAGCCATTGATAGTGCTTCTATCCCTAAATACCGAAATAAACTGGGTACGCTGTACTTTAAACAAAAGCGTTACGAAGCGGCTATTAAAGAATATGGAAAAAACCAAGGCTATCCGCTTTCTGCACTTGAAAGCGCTATGATTTACTGGCGGCTTGACTATTTAAGTCAGGCATTAAGCTATCAAAAGCAAGCGTTAGCTTTACTTGAAAATGAAGGGCTAATGAACAAGCCTGAAAATCAAGAGTCTTGGTATTTTGATGTACAGTCTAAAAAAGTTATTAGTTTTAATGCGCTAAATCAGAAAATAGCGTATGCCTACTATGGCTTATCAGTGAGTTTTTATTTACAAGGTGATACGGTGAGAGCCGAGAATGCTGTACAAAAAGCACCTGAATTAAGTGCTGCCCAGCAACTCGATCTTAAGCGCGTATTATCGACTGATCTGGAGGCATTAGCGCATGCAAATAGTGGTCTTTCAGATCAAGTTGACGCGTATAAGTTACGTTATCAAATAGTTAACCGCGAAGAAGACTAGACCAAGCTATAGCTAAGTTTCGGCTATCAAATTCTAGCCTGCTCTATTTCGGAAATCAGCAGCTTTCAATGTCGTATTCCCAAGCGGAGCTTAAGAACGGATGCTCTGGCGCAGCTTAGTTGGCGTATTCCATGAGCTATAAAACAACAATTAAATTATTGTTTTATAGCATATTTTTATTATAATTCTTTAGGTATAAAGCAATAGCGAGTACTATACTTCACCTATAATAATAGGCTTAGGCTTAGGCTTAGGCTTAGGCTTAGGCTTAGGCTTAGGCTTAGGCTTATAAGCTATTTACCTATAGATCACTATGAAAAAGAACTCTGTCATACAATTAATAGAAACTTCTGCCTTACAAGACGCTATTTTTAATAGTCGTAACTTTTCCAGTATTGCCACCGATGCTCATGGTGTGATTCAGATTTTCAATGTCGGTGCAGAAACCACGCTGGGTTTTGTTGCTGAAGAGGTAGTGAATATCATGACCTCTGCTGATCTGTCCGATCAAGCCGAGTTGAATGCAAGAGCTGAGAGCCTAAGCCTAGAATTTGGCGAGATCATTCATTCAGGCTTTGAAGCGCTGGTTTATAAAGCGGCACGAGGCATGGAAGATATTTATGAACTGACCTATCTTTGTAAAAATGGCAGTCGCTTAGCGGCGCTGGTTTCAGTGACGGCTTTACGTGACCATGAACAAAATATTATTGGTTATTTGCTGATAGGTACTGATAATACAGCACGCAAACTAGCTGAAAATAGCAACCGTATTGGAGCCGTTGCTTTTGAGTCGGCGCATTCCATGTTTGTTACCGATGCTGAAGGTTTTTTTATTCATATCAATCACGCTTTTTCAGAGATGTCTGGATATAGTATGTCTGACCTAGTGGGTAAGAAGCCCAATATCTTAAAATCAGGGCGTCAGACTGATGAGTTTTATAAGGCGATGTGGCAGACCGTTAATGCGGCTGGGACTTGGTCAGGTGAGCTATGGAATAAGCGTAAAAATGGTGAAATCTATTTAGAGTTCGTCAATATTCTTGCCGTCGTCGATGAGCAGGGCAATATCACAAATTATGTAGCCAATTACACCGACATTAGTCAGCTTAAAGCTTACGAAGCCGGTTTAATAGAGGCTAAAGAAAAAGCCGAGCGTTTTTCAACACTGAAAACGCAATTTATAGCCAGCATGTCGCACGAGATCCGCACGCCTATGGCGGCTATCATTGGCTTTTCTGACTTAGCCTTGTATGAAGAGATGTCTGAAGAAGTCCGGGTTTATTTACAAGATATTAATACCGCCTCCACTAGTCTACTGGGGATATTGCAAGATGTCCTTGATTTTACAAAACTAGAAGCGGGTCGTGTGGTCATTGAATCCTTACCCTTTAAGATGTTGGACTTACTTGGCACTATTGGCACACTCTTTTCTGGCTCTGCACAACAAAAAGGTCTGGTATTCACTATAGCGCGTGATAGTACCATCCCTCTTGAGTTGCTGGGTGATAAACTCAGATTGCAACAAGTGCTGACTAACCTAGTTGGCAATGCGCTCAAATTTACCGCGCATGGCACGGTTAAGCTAGAAATAACGCTGCAAGCTATGACGATCTCACAAGTGCAGTTATTATTTTGCGTGACCGATAGCGGTATCGGCATTTCGCTGGATGATCAAGACAAGTTATTTAAAGAATTTAGTCAGGTGGATGGTTCTTTTTCTAGGCAATATGGCGGCACTGGCTTAGGTTTAGTCATTAGTAAAGAACTGGTCGAATTGATGGGGGGTGAGATTTCTGTCGTTAGCGGCACGGGGCAAGGCAGTGCCTTTAGCTTTGCCGTGCAGTTAGGCGTCATTAACGAATCTATAGGCCATACGACTCAAGTAACGCCTATAAGCCCTAAAGTGCCTAGCCAACTAACGTCCAATAAACTAAAAGGCTATCGCATTCTAATCGTGGAGGATAATGTTTTTTCACAAAAGCTCATCCAAAAACATCTGGCTAGTTTCGGGATTGATACCCTGCTTGCCCAACACGGTGAAGAAGCGCTGACCTTATTGGAAGAGCATGATTTTGATGCCATCTTAATGGACATACACATGCCCATCATGAATGGCATTGAAGCAACTCAGCGCATACGTCAGCAAGCAAAGTTTGCAACGCTACCCATTATTGCCCTAAGTGCCGGTGTTACCGACACAGAACGCAATAACTGCATCGCTGGTGGTATGGTCGGTTTTGTCTCCAAGCCTATTAATGTAGAGCAATTATGTGCGGTACTTGAACTCTGGCTAAAGCCTAAGGCATGAGCATAAAAGCAATGCCTTAGAGGCAGCGCTAACGGGGCTTTAGCCTTAAAATAATAGGCTTAACTTGAAAATATACAGGGCATATACACCCGCCAATGCCGGTCGGGGTTTGCAACCCCGATCGAAACGTTTAGATGCACCCCAATGGCGTTATATAACCCAAAGTAGGCCTATTTCTTTTGTGATTTTTCAAAGATAATGGCAATATCAAACAGTTGAGACGGGGTTATAACCCCGTCTCGCGAGGGAAAATATACAGGGCATATACACCCGCCAATGCCGGTCGGGGTTTGCAACCCCGATCGAAACGTTTAGATGCACCCAAATGGCGTTATATAACCCAAAGTAGGCCTATTTCTTTTGTGATCTTTCAAAGATAATGGCAATATCAAACAGTTGAGACGGGGTTATAAACCCCGTCTCGCGAGAGTAGGCCTATTTCTTTTGTGATCTTTCAAAGATAATGGCAATATCAAACGGTTGAGACGGGGTTATAAACCCCGTCTCGCGAGAAGTGATCTTTCAAAGATAATGGCAATATCAAACAGTTGAGATGGGGTTATAAACCCCGTCTCGCGAGAAGTGATCTTTCAAAGATAATGGCAATATCAAACAGTTGAGACGGGGGTTATAAACCCCGTCTCGCGAGAACTTGAAAATATACAGGGCATATACACCCGTATCTGCCCCCTAAGAGCGTCTTAATATTGCAAATTAAAGCTCGGTTATCCCCCATATAGAGCTTTCAACTGTCTAACGAAAGCGGCCATACGGGGGTAAAAATTGATGATAAGGGGGCATATAGACCTGTGTCTGCCCCCTAAGAGCGTCTTCATGTTACAAATTAAAGCTCGGTTACCCCCCATATAGAGCTTTAACTTCACAAGTTAAAGCTCTATATGGGGGGTAAAAAATGACGAATTATATCGTTCCTATGC
>Ga0214235_1000111_pt1 | contig 45661 bp, 41 predicted proteins | sample TroBogypolimnion_2_FD_153073 | JGI IMG/M metagenome (GOLD analysis project Ga0214235, IMG submission 153073) | Freshwater microbial communities from Trout Bog Lake, WI - 15JUL2008 hypolimnion | ecosystem: Environmental > Aquatic > Freshwater > Lake > Hypolimnion/Profundal zone ... | reverse complement strand
TTTGCACATATCGTAGATGGTGAGGAGGGCCACTTGGACTGCGGTGAGAGCTTCCATTTCAACTCCGGTTGGTCCAGTAGTTTCTGCTCTGACTTGGCAGGCGATACTGCTTTCTAGAGGATTGGTTTGAAACTCTAGACTGACGTGGGTCAGTGCCAATGGGTGGCAAAGAGGAATAAGGTCTGATGTTCTCTTGGATGCCTGAATACCTGCAATGCGGGCGATACCGAGAACATCCCCCTTTTTATGGGTGCCAGCTTCTACCATTTTGAAGGTCTCAGGAAGCATTGTGATCTTGCCGGTGGCAATAGCTATACGATGGGTATTGGGTTTATCGCCAACATTAACCATGTGGGCTTGCCCGCTGGCATCAAAATGAGTTAGTTTGTTCATGGGATAAGTTTTACCATATAGAGATGCGAGACATAAAGTCAGTTCCAAAAACCGCTTTTTTGCGCCGTGCTTTAGCTGTTCAGCTGATGTTGGGATTGGCTTGCTCAAGGTTTCCTGCGCAAGCCGCCACCCCTACAGGTGATGTATCTGTAGAGGGTAACTCCGCAGCTATTCAAAATATTGGTAGAGCAATGCAGTCGCCCGATGCCCGCCCTACTAATGCACCAACGCGCAGCACTATGCAGAGTCAGCCTACTATTATTTTGCCTGATATGGGTGATCCAGGCGGTGATGCTTTAAGTCGATTGGATGAGCGTAAGTATGGCGAAATGATCATGCGCCAAATTCGTCCGGATGCTGATTATTCTAACGACTTGCCGCTCTATGATTTTTTAAATCAGATGGAGCGGCGCTTATTGCAGGCCGCCAGAAAGTTACAACTCGGTGGTGCAAACGAACAGGGTAGTGGAGCGTATAACTTTGAAGTGTTTGCAGTGAAAGATAGCACTATCAATGCGTTTGCATTACCCGGTGGATTTATTGGTTTTCATACGGGTTTGATTGTGAGTGCTGAATCTGATTCAGAGGTGGCATCGGTAATGGGTCACGAAACTGGGCACGTACTACAGCGCCATCTTGCTCGTCAGATGGATAAGCAAACCACTAATATGATGATTGCGATTGCTGGTATGGTGCTTGGTGCGCTGGCGATGTCTCGTAATCCCCAGGCAGGTGCCGGCTTGATGCAGGGTGGTCAAGCAGTCGCGGTTAATAATCAACTCTCCTATTCTCGGGATGCAGAACGTGAAGCTGATCGTGTAGGCTTTCAAATTTTGGACGCCAGTGGATACGATGTTAATGGTGCCCCTGGATTTTTTCAGCGTTTGCAAAAAGCTACTGGCATCATGGACAAAGGCGTTCCTACTTACGTTCGTACTCACCCTTTAACTACAGATCGTATTGCAGACATGCAAGATAGGGCGCGAACTGTGGGGGCACGTAATGTGCCGACATCAGTAGAGTTTTATTTGATTAAGGCTAGGGCTCGCATGGAGCAATCTGGCACATCTAGCGGTATGTATGACTTAAAAAATACCTTTGAAAGCTTGAGTAAGCAGCAGCCTATTGGCAAACAGTTAGAAGGCTTTTATGGCTTAGCTTTAATAGCGCAGCGCCAAGGAAAAATAGACCAGGCAGAAGCCGATTTACTACAGGCTCGCAATCTCGCTCAGAAGGCGAGTACCCCAGGATCACCTATTCAAAGACAGAGTCTGTCATTAGATATCACGGCTTCTGAGCTTGCTCTGGCAAAAGGTAAGGGTGAGGAAGCGTTACAAATTGCTCAAGCTACTTTGCGCGCCTATCCTCAGTCATATGCTGCTGGTGCTGCCATGATTAATGCGGAATTAAAACTTGGCCATAGCAACGAGGCAATCACTTGGTTAAAAGCGCGAACAAGGGCGCAGCCAAACGAAGTCGTGTGGTGGAACTTGTTATCTAAGTCTTATGATCAAGCCGGGAATATTCCTATGCGCCATTACGCACTTGGAGAAAAGTATGCTCTTGAAGGGGCTTGGCCATCAGCGATCGAGCAGTTACGTATAGCTCGCTCTGCCGGCGGTGCTGATTTCTATCAGGGCTCTAGTATTGATGCTCGCTTACGTGAAATGCAGCGGCAATATCAAGATGAGCTTAAGGATCAGGGCAAACAAATGCCAGGCTAGGGAGCTTAAGGCAGTGGGTTTGCAGTGAAGTGAAAGCGAGTGGCTAACTCGTCAGAATGAATGGGATCCAAAGGTAATTGTTTATCTTGCCAAATCCATGAGCCTCCAAAGCTACAAGCTTCTTCACGGAGTTTAGCTAGCCCAGAAAAATGGTCTAAATCGTGATCGTGTAATAAAGCGACTGCTTGAGAAGTACTCTTCGTAAATTGATCACTCTTATTAGCAACGCTGTTATAAATTATTTGATCTATATTCCCAACAATATAGATATTGCCTTTTTCATCGCTGAGTGCTGCAGTGGGCTCCATTGCTTGATTGCATTGGTTTATCATTTTTGAACCAATGTCGCTTGGAATAATACGCACTATCCATGGGGTAGCATCTAGGCTAATAAAAACCCGTTGAGGTCCGTTCTGAAAAAAATATCTTCCGAGCTCATCACACGCATAGTTTCGGGAAATAAATTCATTTAAGGCGGCGTGCTGAATTACCTGGCCTGGGAGTTTATTTTGTTGTGTGAATTCATCCCGCATGCGCCATTGGCCGCGGCGATCTAAAGCAAGCCAACCATAGCAATCAGGCACATTGGGCCACTTCATGAGTGACCGTAGTACTTGATCATCCATGGTGCTTAATGTAATCCGTGTGGAGTAGAGGGCGCGTCGAAGGTTTCTTCAGTCGAGTGGCTAGCATGTAAGTGTGCAATACGCCAGCCCTGACTATCTTGTAGTAACACAAGAGTGATATTGAGAAAGAATTCAGCTTCAACTTGATCAGCTCTCAGATGAACTGCTTCTGTAGTGTCGTACACAGCAGCACCCAAGATAGAGTGACTAATGCAAGCGATGGGCTCTAGAAATAAAGGCTGCTTAGCAAGTAGCCTTTCTAGACCTTCACGTATTTCTGCATGACCACTAAGGCGGTGACCTTCGGGAAGAACGCAAGTGATAGAGTCATCATCTAGCCAAATATCTAGAGCACCCTGAACATCGCGATGACGTAAGGCATCTCGCCATGCCTCAACAACATCATCTGCATTGTGAAAGAGTCTGGCAAGTTTAGTCATAGCTCACTATTCCTAGATTATGGCTGCAAGGTACTCAGTGTAGCGAATACTTGTTCCGGCAAGATGTCATTTAAGCACCTCAAGTGACCAAGCGGACATTCTCTTTTATGACATGGACTACATGGGAGATTTAACCAAATCACTTTAGCTTTATTGGATATGGGTGGCGTATGTGCTGGATCACTCGAGCCAAAAATAGCAACTTGGGGCGTTTTGAGGGCCGCTGCAATATGCATTAAGCCCGAATCGTTACTGATAACTGCTTTGCATATACCGATTAAGGCAATTGCTTCGTCTAGAGAGGTCTCGCCGCACCAGTTATGGATGTGAGTATGTTGCTCGGCCTGAGAAACAATTTCTTGAGCAAGCGCATGATCACTTTTGCTGCCCAACAGAATGATCTGAGTATTTGAATCATTAGCAATGAGTTTTTGTGCTAAAGCTGCAAAGTGAGCTGTAGGCCAGCGTTTGCTTGGACCGTATTCGGCGCCTGGACACATCACGTAGATATTGGCAGGTTTAACATTGGCGCTCAGTAACTTAGCCTGCACGGATTGCTTGGCTGTAGTCGCAACATTTAGCTTGGGTATAAGGCTGTCTACTGTTAATGCAGATTGCTCTTCATTGAGCAGCCGGCTTAATGCAAGATAGTGCTCAACCATGGGTGGTCGATTTACCTTGCTTGGATTGTCTAGTGATAAGTTAATCAAGCCAAAGCGTAATTCACCACGATAGCCAAGCCGAAAAGGAATATTAGCGAGCCACGGGATAAGTGCTGACTTAAAGCTATTGGGTAATACAAAACAGGTCTGATATTTTTTGACTGCCAGTTCTCTTGCTAGTTTTTTGCGCAAGCCCCATTGCAATTGTTTGTGCGCAAACTTTGCTTCAATGACTTGATTGACTTCAGAGCAAGCTCGGTAGACAGGCGCAACCCAAGTGCTGGCGAGTACATCAATATGAGATTCTGGATATTGTTTTTTGAGAGCAGCCAGTAAGGGCTGGGTCATCACTGCATCCCCGATCCAGTTTGGGGCGATGATCAGAATACTGTGCATGTAATGTATCCCGACTCAGCACCTCATGGTGAGGTGCTGATGAGGTTTAGTGACCGTGCGGTTCAGTACCGGGAATAAGTTTGTACTCTGCACCACAGTAAGGGCACTTAGCTTCACCGGTTTTAGTAATGTCTAGAAAAACGCGCGGATGCGAATTCCATGCTGGAGTTTTATTAGTGGGGCAGTGGAGTGGCAATTCTTTGCCATCCACCATTACCACTTGAGCTTGAGTCATGTGCTTTCCTAATTACTGAATATATTACTTAACGTAAGTGAGCCAAGATTTGTATTGATCGTTTCTGCCGTACACCGCATCAAAGTAAGTCTTCTGAATTTTCTCTGTGATTGGACCGCGTTTACCATCACCAATAGTGCGATCATCGAGTTCGCGAATAGGAGTTACTTCAGCAGCAGTGCCGGTGAAGAATGCTTCATCAGCAGAATAGACTTCATCGCGCGTAATACGTTTTTCACGAACTTCGTAACCAAGGTCTTTTGCAATCTGAATGACAGAGTCACGTGTGATGCCGTCTAAGCAGGATGCTAAGTCTGGTGTGTAAACAATACCGTTGCGAACCATGAACAGGTTTTCGCCCGAGCCTTCGGATACGTAACCTTCAGTGTCTAGTAGCAAAGCCTCGTCGTATCCATTGGCTGTCACTTCTTGGTTGGCCAAAATGGAGTTGATGTAGTAGCCAGAAGCTTTAGCACGCACTAGTGAAGAATTCACAAAGTGGCGTGTAAATGAAGAGGTTTTAACTCGAATTCCCTTGTTTATTCCATCTTCACCTAGGTAGGCGCCCCATTCCCAGGCGGCGATAGAAGTGTGAATACTGTTGCCTTTTGGGGAGATACCCAGCTTTTGGGAGCCGATAAAGATGATTGGGCGGATATAGCAAGCTTCAAGCTTATTGCTATTAACCACATCAATAATGCCCTTGCTAATCTCTTCTGGGCGAAATGGCATATTCATTTGGAAGATCTTAGTACCGTTAAACAGGCGTTTTACGTGCTCTGGGAGGCGGAAAATTGCTGTTCCCTGGGGGGTTTTATAGGCGCGGATGCCTTCAAAAACGCCCATTCCGTAGTGTAGGCTATGTGTTAACACGTGAACATTGGCCTCACGCCAAGGAATTAGCTTCCCATCAGTCCAAATAAAGCCATCGCGGTCGGACATCGACATTTTCTCTACCTTTTTGTGTCTGTTAAGTATCTGTAAAAGCGGTTTAAGTGGGGCGCTAGGGCGGTAGATTTAACTCTTTCAGCCCAGAGTGCGTTTAAGTCCTTATTGTAGAGCAGGCAAGGCTGTCTGTCGGCTCCGATCCTCGGGGGTAAAAAGCCTGGAGGATTTAGAATGGAACATTCCCCATAAACTACTTATTTACCCAAACCCATGCCGGAATCCTTGTTTAAAGTTAAGCGTTTAAGCGAATTAGCCCAATCTGGTCAATTGAAGGGTAAGCGGGTATTGATCCGTGCTGATCTCAACGTCCCTCAGGATGAGGCTGGAAATATTACGGAAGACACACGCATTCGGGCATCGATGCCAGCAATACAGATGTGTTTGGATGCTGGGGCTGCCGTGATGGTGACCTCCCATTTGGGTCGCCCAACCGAAGGTGCATTTAAACCCGAAGATAGTTTGGCGCCAGTCGCCGATCGTATTGCTTCTTTACTGAATCGTAAGGTTCCCTTGATTAGCGATTGGGTTAATGGTGGTTTTGAAGTGAGTCCAGGTGAATTGGTTTTGCTCGAGAACTGCCGCTTAAATGTTGGTGAGAAAAAGAATAGCGACGACTTGGCAAAAAAGATTGCAGCCTTGTGTGATGTTTATGTAAACGATGCATTTGGAACTGCGCATCGTGCCGAAGCAACAACTTATGGAGTTGCTAAGTTTGCACCAGTAGCTTGCGCAGGTCCTTTGATGGCTGCGGAATTGGATGCACTGAGCCGTGCGCTGGCAAGTCCAAAACGCCCTTTAGTTGCGATTGTTGCCGGCTCTAAAGTTTCTTCTAAGTTGACGATTCTGAAAGCGCTCTCTGAGAAAGTGGATGAACTCATCGTTGGTGGTGGCATTGCCAATACTTTTATGTTGGCCAAAGGATTGCCAATTGGTAAATCATTGGCTGAGCCTGACTTGGTCGATGAAGCAAGAGAGATTATGGAGATCATGGAGAAGCGCGGGGCCCATGTACCGATTCCAGAAGATGTAGTGGTTGCTAATGAATTGTCTCCCTTGGCCCGTGCAAATCGCGTCTCTTCGGATCAAGTAGCAGAAGACGACATGATTTTAGATATTGGCCCAAAGACAGCTGCACGTCTATCTACCATGCTTGCACACGCTGGCACGATTGTATGGAATGGCCCGCTGGGTGTATTTGAAATCGATCAATTTGGTGGTGGTACCAAAATGTTAGCTGCCGCGATTGCGCACTCACCTGCGTTCTCAATTGCTGGTGGTGGCGATACTTTGGCGGCGATAGCGAAGTACGGTATTGAGAATCAGGTGGATTACATTTCTACTGGCGGCGGCGCCTTCTTGGAGTTTTTAGAAGGCAAAACCTTACCAGCCTTTGCAGTACTTGCTGAAAGAGCGAAAGACTAAATATGTTGAGAGCTACCAAGATTATTGCAACCTTAGGACCGGCTTCCGAAAAGCCAGAAGTGTTGCGTGAAATGATTCGTGCTGGTGTGGATGTGGTGCGGATGAACTTTTCACACGGTACTGTTGCTGACCATAAAGCACGTCATGATTTAGTACGCACTATCTCTGCTGAAGTAGGTAAAGAAGTGGGCATCATGGCTGACTTGCAAGGACCAAAAATTCGCGTAGGAAAGTTTGTAGACAGCAAAATTCTCCTGAAAGAAGGTGATAAATTTACTCTAGATGTAGCTTGTGAGCTCGGTGACCAAACTAAGGTGGGTCTTGATTACAAAGAGCTGCCAGGTGATGTAAAGCCGGGTGATCGTCTTTTATTAAACGATGGCTTGGTTGTGCTTACAGTCGAGAGCGTTAAAGGTGGCGAGATATTTACCATCGTTGAGCAGGGTGGACCTCTCTCCAATAACAAAGGCATTAATCGTGCTGGTGGTGGCTTAACTGCTCCTGCACTGACAGAAAAAGATATTGCTGACCTAGATGCCGCCATTGCAATGGGCGTTGACTTTTTGGCGATTAGTTTTCCGAAAGATGGCGCTGATATGGCTTATGCCCGAAAGTTGGCAGATGCTGCCAGTGCCAAGTATGGGGTTGGAAAAGTCAGAACCATTGCTAAGGTAGAGCGTGCAGAGGCGATTGAACCAGAAGCATTGAAAAGTATTATTGCGCAGAGCGACGGCATTATGGTTGCGCGTGGCGACCTTGCTATTGAGGTTGGTAATGCAGCCGTACCTGCACTCCAAAAGCGCATGATTGCTTGGGCGCTTGAAGCTGATAAATTTACGATTACTGCTACGCAAATGATGGAGTCTATGATTAACGCTCCAGTACCCACACGTGCAGAGGTAAGTGACGTGGCCAATGCGGTGTTGGATGGTACGGATGCAGTAATGTTGTCTGCTGAATCTGCTGCAGGCATGTATCCAGTCCAGACCATTAAAGCGATGGCGGAGATTTGTGTTGAAGCTGAAAAATCTGATCGTGTAAAACTCGATACCGACTTCTTGGATCAGACCTTTACCCGGATTGATCAAACAATTGCTTTGGGCGCCTTATTTACAGCTCACCATTTGAATGCTGATGCGATTGCTGCCTTAACCGACTCCGGATCCACTGCAATTTGGATGAGTCGTCACAATATTCACGTGCCGATCTTTGCATTGACTTCCAAGATTGCTACTCAGCGTGCCTTAAGTACCTATCGCAATGTCACCCCAATTGGTCTGGACTACACCAAGGATCGTGATACTGCATTACAAGAGGTAGAGGCGTGTTTGAAAAAGTTAGGCGCAGTTAAGAAGGGTGATACCGTTGTATTAACTTCTGGTGAACCCATGGGTGAACCTGGTGGAACCAATACCCTCAAGATTATTCATGTGAAGTAATTCACGCAATCAGCATTTAAAACAAATTGATAACCGATTTATTTTTTAACCTTATTACTATTTATTAAGAAAACATCATGGCTTTAGTATCTTTAAGACAACTCTTGGATCATGCTGCTGAAAACGGTTATGGCCTACCAGCATTTAACGTGAATAACTTAGAGCAAGTGACCGCCATTATGGAGGCGGCTCACGAAGCAGACTCTCCAGTGATCATGCAAGCTTCTGCAGGTGCTCGTAAGTATGCGGGTGAACCATTTTTACGCCACCTCATTGCTGCTGCGGTTGAAGCTTATCCGCATATTCCAGTGGTAATGCATCAAGATCACGGTCAAAGTCCTGCAGTGTGTATGGCGGCCATCAAGAGTGGCTTTACTAGCGTAATGATGGATGGCTCATTAGAGGCTGATGGTAAGACTGTTGCTAGCTATGAGTACAACGTTGATGTATCTAAAGAGGTTGTAAAGTTTTCTCACTCTATCGGGGTTACGGTTGAGGCTGAGCTGGGTGTATTAGGTTCACTGGAAACGATGCAGGGCGATAAAGAAGACGGTCATGGTGCTGATGGCAAGATGACTCGTGAGCAGTTGCTGACTGATGTCGAGCAGGCTGCTGATTTTGTGAAAGCAACTCAGTGTGATGCCTTGGCGATTGCAATAGGTACGAGCCATGGCGCATATAAATTTAGCAAGAAGCCTACGGGCGATATTTTGGCCATTGATCGCATTAGAGAGATTCATGCGCGTATTCCGAATACGCATTTGGTAATGCACGGATCTTCTAGCGTGCCACAAGAATTACTCGCTGAGATTCGTGAATTCGGTGGTGATATGAAAGAAACTTACGGCGTTCCAGTTGAAGAGATTCAAGAGGGTATCAAGAATGGGGTTCGTAAGATCAATATCGATACTGATATCCGTTTGGCAATGACTGGCGCTATCCGTCGTTACCTGATTGAGAATCCAAGTAAGTTTGATCCGCGTGATTACCTCAAGCCAGCTCGTGAAGCTGCTAAGAAGGTATGTATTGCGCGCTTCCAGGCTTTTGGTTCAGCAGGCCAAGCCTCTAAAATTAAGCCAATCTCTTTAGAAAAGATGGCAGAGTTGTATAAGAGCGGCAAATTAACTCAAATTGTGAAGTGATTTAAATATGCCCGCTTTATACGCTACCTCAATTAAGTCATTGCCTTTGTTATCTAAAGGTAAAGTGCGCGATGTTTATGCATTAGATGACGATAAGTTATTGATGATTACTACAGACCGTCTTTCTGCATTTGATGTGGTGATGGGTGAGCCAATTCCTGAGAAGGGTGTAGTTCTGAATCAAATGGCTAATTTTTGGTTTGATAAATTAGCTGCAGTGATTCCTAATCATTTGACTGGTATTGATCCAGCTAACGTTGTAGCAGCGGATGAAGTAGATCAAGTAAGGGGTCGTGCGGTAGTAGCTAAGCGTCTGAAGCCAATTTTGGTGGAAGCTGTAGTGCGTGGTTATTTGGCTGGTAGCGGCTGGAAAGACTATAAAGAGACCGGTAAGGTGTGTGGCATTACTCTTCCAGAAGGTTTGGAGAATGCGCAAAAATTACCAGAGCCTATTTTTACTCCGGCTGCGAAAGCTGAAGTAGGAGAGCACGATGAAAATATTTCATTTGAAAAAGTGATCGAAATGATTGGCGAAAAATTAGCCAATCAAATTCGTGAAGTGAGTATTCGTTTGTACAAAGAAGCTTCTGAATATGCAGCCACTCGTGGAATCATCATTGCAGATACCAAGTTTGAGTTTGGTTTGGACGCCAATGGGCAGCTGGTATTGATGGATGAGATTCTGACTGCAGACTCTTCTCGTTTCTGGCCGGCTGAGACCTACTATGTAGGCTCAAACCCACCTTCTTATGACAAGCAGTTTGTACGTGATTGGCTAGAAACAGCAATGGTAGATGGCAAGCTATGGCCTAAAACTGCCCCCGCACCACAACTACCTGCTGATGTAATTGAAAAAACTGCTCAAAAGTATCGTGAAGCGCTTACACGCCTAACCCAGAAGGCTTAACGGATAGGTCTAACTCGGGGATAATAGAGTCCTTAGGAAATATTAAAAGTATTTGGAGAGGTAAATGAGCAAGAAGCCAATTGTCGGAATAGTGATGGGGTCCAATTCAGATTGGGATACCATGCAGCACGCCGCTCAGATGCTCGAGCAGTTTGGTATTGCTCACGAAGCTAAGGTACTCTCCGCACATCGCATGCCGGATGACATGTTTCAGTATGCTGAGTCAGCGCAAGCAAATGGTTTGCAAGCCATTATTGCTGGTGCAGGTGGCGCAGCCCATTTACCAGGTATGCTGGCTTCAAAAACGATTGTTCCAGTTTATGGTGTTCCTGTTGCGAGTAAATATCTACGTGGCGAAGATTCTCTTTACTCTATTGTGCAGATGCCTAAAGGTATTCCGGTCGCTACTTTTGCGATTGGTGAAGCAGGTGCAGCGAATGCTGCTTTGCATGTCATTGCAGGCTTGGCACTGCATGATGCTGATTTAGCGAAGCGTTTAGAAGACTTCCGTGCGAAGCAGTCTGATACTGCACGCTCAATGAATTTGCCGGGATATTAACTACATGGCAGATCGTATGGAACCCATTTTGCCGGGTTCGTATTTAGGAATTTTAGGTGGCGGTCAGTTAGGGCGCATGTTTACTCAGGCTGCTCAAGCGATGGGCTATAAGGTTTGTGTGCTCGACCCTGGTGCTGAGAGTCCTGCTGGCTCTATTGCTGAAAAATTTATCCAAGCAGATTACACCGACTCTACTGCCTTAAAAGAAATGGCTACATTGTGCTCATCTGTGAGTACTGAATTTGAGAACGTTCCTGCTCAAGCCTTGGATGAGCTCGAATCTCTTGGTGTATTTGTGGCTCCGCGTAGTAGCTGCGTTTCTCTTGCTCAAAATCGTATTGCTGAGAAAAATTTCTTGGCAACTTGGAAATCAGAAACCAATATTGGCCCAGCTCCTAACTTTGTGATTGAGCATGAGGCTGATATTGCACACACCCCAACCAATCTTTTTCCTGGAATTTTAAAGACTGCTCGTATGGGTTACGACGGAAAAGGTCAGATGACCGTCTATAGCTTAGAAGAGCTCACTACCGCATGGAGTGAGTTAGGGCGAGTACCCTGCGTTTTAGAAAAGCGGATGGAACTCGATTTCGAAGTGTCAGCTTTGGTAGTGCGTGGCTATGATGATGCAGTAGTAGCGTATCCGGTTTCCCAAAATATTCATCGTGATGGTATTTTACATACCTCGACTGTGCCAGCTCCATCACTCCAGCCCGCTCAAGAGAAGAAAATTATTGATGCAGCAAAGGCGCTGATTCGGAAGATTGATTATGTAGGTGTTCTTTGTGTGGAATTCTTTGTACTCAAGAATGGCGACATCGTTGCTAATGAAATCGCACCACGCCCACATAACTCTGGTCACTACACCATGGATGCTTGTGTAAGTAGCCAGTTTGAACAGCAAGTAAGAGCCATGGCAAGATTGCCATTGGGCGATACTCGCCAGTTAGCACCTGTGTCGATGTTGAACTTGCTTGGAGATCTTTGGTTTGAGGGAAGCGAAGATCAACCAAAAGAGCCTGCCTGGAATAAAGTGCTTGCTCATCCAGATGCCAAGTTACATCTATATGGAAAGTCTGACCCTCGTATGGGTAGAAAAATGGGGCACATTAACTGCTTAGGCGAGAATCTAAATGAAGCTCGCAAAAATTGCGCAGCTGTCGCTACTGAATTAGGTATCGAGCCCTAGAAATGTCCGCAGACAGTACGCCACTGCAATCTTCTGCAGTGATTAACGAAGCAGTACAAGCCTTGCGCGATGGCGGATTAGTTGCGTTCCCGACTGAGACTGTTTATGGCTTGGGTGCAGATGCTAAGAATCCTGGGGCAATTCAGAAAATTTTCACCGCTAAAGGACGTCCTTCTAATCACCCTTTAATTGTTCACTTAGCTGCTCCAGATGTATTTGATCAAGCACAAATTGATTGGGTCACTCTATTAGCACCATGGGTAAGAGATTTATCTGAAGAAGCACTAAAGCTTGTTAATACATTTTGGCCTGGCCCACTAACGCTGGTCTTTAAGAAAGATAAAAGCGTATTAAATGAGCTGACTGGCGGTCAAGATACGGTAGCGATACGTGCGCCTGCCCATCCAATGGCTCAAGAGTTGTTACGTAAATTTAAAGGTGGGATAGTTGCACCATCAGCCAATCGATTTGGCAAAGTTTCCCCTACTAGTGCCGCGGATGTTCGAGCTGAATTCGAAGGTATGCTGGACTTCATGGTTTTGGATGGTGGCGATTGTGAGGTCGGCATCGAGTCCACCATCATTGATATGTCTTCAGGTGATAAAGCCGTGCTACTGAGACCCGGTGCGATTACTCCGGGCGAGATCTTTGCTAAAACAGGTGTGAAGGTGTATCTACCCGGCGAAGCAGGGAGTGGTGAAGCTGCTCATGAATCAGCAGAAAACCTACCGAGAGTATCTGGAAGTCTAAAAGCGCATTACGCCCCCAATACCCCTTTGCGTCTATATGCCCCTGGTCGAGTCTTGGATGCTTTAAGTGAGTTTCCAGATATTAAGTCACGGGTTGCTGTAGCAGTATGGGATTCTGAATCTTCATTGGTTTTAGATGATCACCCATCAACCGATGTTGAAGAGATCATTGTACCGAGTGATTCGACTGCATTTGCCAGCAAGCTATACCGATCTTTGCGCGATCTAGATCAGCAAGGTTGGGATTTGATTTTGTTCCCAGAGCCTCCAGTAGGCGAGGAGTGGGATGGCGTTAGAGACCGACTTCAGCGAGCGTGCTTTGGTTCTGGTCCATCTTCAAGTAGCCACGATAGCAACTGATCATGTGCCTCCAGACCTCTCCAAGCATTAGGGTGGTTGATGAATGAAGTTACTACGTACATCTTGCCAGATTTACTTAAAACATAACCTGAGATTGCTCGCACATCTGTAAGAGAACCAGTTTTAATTCTAGCTTCTGGTTTTTTCTTGAGGTGTAAAAATTTACGCAATTGGCCCATTAAGCGATTACGCATCGTGCCATCACTACCAGCAATCGGTAGGCTGTTATAGAAAAGATCACCCACTGGGAGATTACGTGCAGTCAACAAGAGTTGATTCATCTGACTTGCAGAGATGGCTTCATTGCGAGATAGGCCAGAGCCATTCTCAATCACTAAACCTTGAAAATCCAAGCCATTTTGCTTTAGCCAACTCTGAATCACAAGATCACCATTAGCAGTGCTTGCAGGTTTACCCATTTTTTCCAAAGCAAGAGTCAACAGTAATTGACGTGCCATCACGTTATTGGAGTATTTATTGATATCTAATACATCTTCAGCCAAAGAAATGCCTTCGAACTGAAGTAATAAGCGCGCTGCTAGTGGAACAGTGCCATTTTTACCAACGGGAGCTTGGGCCCAAGTGCCGCCGGCCAATTCCCAGGCTGCAGCAAAGCCCTGCGTTAGAAAGGTGTTGGCATCTAATGCAACGACATTAAAGTTCACACTCTTGCATGAATTTGGAAATGCTCCAGAAAACTGTGCCGTTAGAGGCTGGTCGGTATTACTGACCCCCTCAGGATCTAAATTAAAGCGAATGTTGCTTTTCCAGTTATCGCATGAGCGATCAACCAGTTGCATTTGATTGGATACTTTCAGCTGCGAGAGTATTGGCGTGTAGCTGATATCAATAAAGTCAGCGGTACTTGATTTGCCGAGCTGAAACGATAGTGTTCTGAATGCGTAGAGTAAAGGATCTGGCGGCACGTTATAAGCGCGCAAGGATTCACCATCAATCGTATTGTGCTCCATAACGCTTGGCTCATAAGCGCTTCGGTCAAAGAATAGATTGCCATCAATTCTCTGAACACCAAGACCTTGAAGATCTTTCATCATCTTGGCCAATTCTTCAGGAACGAGCTTAGGATCACCAGTACCTTGCAGATATAAATTACCCTTTAGTACTCCCTGACGAATCACTCCATCGGTGTACACATTAGTTCGCCAACGATATTGTGGGCCCAATATATCTAATCCCGAAAGTGTTGTTAACAACTTCATCGTTGAGGCGGGATTCATGGGATCGGTAGCACGCCAATCTAAAACTTTCTTGGCTACATGTTTACCAGGGCGACCGGGTTCAATCTCGGATACTGAAATGCTGACTGTATCAAGAGGAATTTGATTGCGTTCCAGACTGCTTATTACAGACTGAGGAATATTTTGGGGTGCGGCCTCACGCGCAAAGCCGAAACTGCTTGCAAAGCAAAAAAGGATTGCAATGAGGTCGGCTGGACGAGGAAGATAAGAGTGCATTACCCATAGGATAAACCTACATTACGCAGAGAGATCTACTGGGGGTCAGAAAATCGAGATTGATATTCTTGAATTACTAGATTTTGCTCTTTCAGTAACTGAGTAAAAGTCGAGATTTGTTCGTCTAAGATCCCCCCTTGCTCCAGGGCTTCACATGCCCGAATAAATTGTGTGGCACTTAATAATTGCGCGCCTCCCTTAACTTTATGCACCATACTCCTTAAGCTAGCTTGATCTACCGCTTCATTTCTGAGGGTGAGGAGGGCTTCATCATGAACCTTTTTTATTTCATCTAGGATCACCAAAATATATTCGGGGCTCTCTCTTAAGAGATTCTCAAAGGCATCAAATGAATATTCCTCTTGATATTGCTGATGCTGCTTGGGAGCTGATTGGATATCTGTAAATTCCTCACTTTGGAAATACCGCGATAACTCATTCTCTAAAGACATGAGACTGATGGGTTTGATAAGAACACCATTCATGCCTGCCTCTAAGAATTGATGGCGTGAGTCTAGAGCATAGATATCGGCAGTAATGCCGATAATGATGAGATTGTGATAACCCTTCTCTCTTAGATATTTGGCAAGTTCGGACCCTTGCATTCCAGGAATCGATTGATCTGTTAGCAGAAGATCGAAGTGCTTTTGACCAATTAGCTCCAGTGCAGTATTGCTGTTATCACAAACCGAAGCTTCAATGCCTAAGGCTTGGAGCTGTAGAGAAATAATTTGACGACTGGCAGGATGATCTTCTATTACTAGCGCTTGTAATGGGCTCTTAGAGGCTTTATTTTGCTTTGAAACTAATTTTCTAGATGCATTGCTATGCTTTGGCGCTAAAGCGCTTGTTGCGGCAATACCCGTACGTGGGAAGGCAAGGCAAAAATGAATATTGCTACCAAAGCCGGGCGCACTCTCAAAGTACAGTTGGCTGTTCATAGAGTGGACCAAGTGGTTGGTAATGGTTAAGCCTAGGCCAGTTCCATTTGCTTGCTCGGTATTGCCTGGTATTTGCTCAAAGGCACGAAGTGCTATGGCAATCTCTTCAGTACCCATACCAACACCAGTATCAATTACCCTGAATTCAATAAGCTGTCCTGCATGATCATCTGCCAGCACGCTAATGGAAAAGTAAATTTCGCCATGATTGGTAAATTTAATCGCATTACTAAGTAGGTTCTGCAGTATTTGACGCAAGCGCAAAGAATCCAGCATCAGTACTTCTGCAATGCGTGGATCTTTTGAGGTATGTAGTTTGAGATTCTGCTTTTGGGCAACCGTTGAAAATGCTGAATCAATATTGTCAATCAAAGCATTTAAATTACATGGCTCGATATTGAGTGTGAGCTTACCAGCCTCAATTTTGGAGAGATCTAAGACCTGATTCAGAATTCCTAATAGAGACTCTGCTGACGAGTGAGCGCTTTTGAGCAAAGTCTTTTCATTTTCAGGTAGAGGGCTACTCAGTAATAGCTCTTGTACCCCCAAAATGGCATTCATTGGAGTGCGGATCTCATGGCTCATGGTGGCTAGGAAAGTAGACTTTGCTGCATTTGCATTCTCTGCCTGTTCTTTGGATGTCATCAGCTGCTTCACCTCTTGTTTTTGAAGAAACTGTTTCTGATACATACGCCAGATCACGATAGAGCTAAGCATCATGATTGTCAGAGTAGAAATCCATGGAAAAACATTGGATATAGTTGATGGACTTGCTTCAAGCGTTGAGGGGTTGAGCTTAAATAGTTGGCGTGATGAGATTGGATCGAGATTGCTCAGAAATTTTTCAAGTACGCCATGTAGAGCCTCATCTTGATTAGCAATAAGCCAGCGGTATTTAAATGGCTCTCTCTTGTATAGGCCATCAACTTGTAGCTCCTCTTTGTTTAGCTTTTGAATGAGCTGCTGCGCTAGGCGAAGCGGTAACACGAGTGCCTCAATGTCATTTTTGAGAAGATCAAAAAGTAATTTTTCAGCAGAGCTGTTCACATTTTCTTGGGTATGAGATGGGATTGGCTGGTTTTCATAGCCGCGATCAAAGTAGGCGATATTGATAGACTCAATTGACTGATCATTTTTTGTCTTCTTGGTGACGATGGCATCGTGACCCCAAAAAATAGCTTCTGATAAGGCGCCAAACTGAAGGTGCTCATCATCCCAGGAGGGCGGGTCAATAATGAAGTCCACTTCACCATTAGCAAGTTGGCGAAGTCCTTCTCGATCAGACTTACGCCACTGTGGTAGAAATTCTTGTTTGGTAAATTCCCCAAGTTTGCTTAGCAGGCTATGGAAAACTCCAGATTCACCTGTTTCACTGGACTCCAGGTAAGGGGCATACTTTTCATGAACACTAAAACGCACTACGGGATGGGCATCGATCCATTGCTGCTCTGTTGTGCTAAATAGATTCGCATAGGCATTGCCCAATAATCCACTGATCAGGAATAGAGCAAAAAAAGTGATGCGAATGATGGATCGATGCATGCCTACTTAGCTTTCGATAATGTTATTCATGCGGCAGAACAAAATGAGGTCGGCAATATTGTTAATACCCAGCTTGTCAAAGACTCTGGTCTTATAAGTTGCTACTGTCTTATTGCTAATATGTAACATGTCAGATATCTGTTGATTGGTGTTGCCTTTGCCAAGGTATTTCATGACTTGGAGCTCGCGATCAGAAATTAGTGCCAACTTATCGTTATCACTTAATGAGCTATTACCATTTTTGCCATGGGTGAAAAAGTTATAACCTTGAGAGATGGCAACGCAGGCAGCTAAGATGACATCAGCTCCTGCCGTTTTATTCACAAAACCATGTCCGCCCAGTGATCGAACTCTGCCACCATAAACTGCTTCATCCATGCTGGAGAGAACCAGCATGCGTACATCGGGATACATCAAGCCAATTCTCCGAATGACATCAAAGCCATCAGTCTTAGGCATATCCAGATCCAGAATGATCATATTGGGATTAACCTCTTTCATAGACCTGAGGCACTCCTCGCCATTCTGAGCTTGTCCTGCGATCTCAAATAACAACTGGTCTTGCAACATACTTTTGAGAGCCATCAGCATTGCCGGATGGTCATCTACCAACATCACGCGTTTTCTCATTACTTGTCTCCATTGTGGTTTAGGTTTGGGTGTGGATGAGGGTGCAGCGAAAAAATGGCTTTAGCGATACGGCTATCATTGATTTGAAGCATCTGATGGCGACTTACGGGCGACATCATGAGGCCGCCATAAGAATGGTCAGCGATCAGGGTTGAGGCATTTTCTAAATCCTTGACCAAGTTAATATTGCTCGCATAAATTTGTGTAGGCGAGTAGGGCGACTTTCTGAGTTGAGACAGAACATCGCTTGCCATTTCATTCTCACGAATCTGACTCATATCAATATGTACACCCTCTAATTGCATCCCTGTAATCCAATGCAATTCTTCCGCGCTGCCAGAGAATTTTAAAAAGTGAAGTAGGACGCCTAATCGTCGTAAGCGAAGTAATCCTTCTTTACAGGCATCGGTAATATCGGAATCAGGAATTGATTGGATGCCAATAGATAGCAGACCAACCGGTAGACGTGAATTCAAGATCAATTCACTCATAGCATCGACATATCCAGTCGAGGCAATGGCATGTGTTGGTATTGGCAAAATGCCAGGAATAAAACGGCCACTGCGATACCAATACGCAATCGTGTCTAGGCCTTCCATGAAAAGGCGTAGTAATTGCATGTCAGATGCAGTGAGTAATGGCCTAAATAAAGATCCTGTCAGTTTTGTTCCCTTGCAGTTAAAAATGGGTTCATGACTAATCGCTTGTCGCTTGGACCAGGATTGGTGTTCTTCGAGGGCTTGGCTACTAAGGCCAAGCCAGGGGTCGCCACAGGCGTCTCGTACTTCTTGGAAGGGTTTGTTCTTCCATGCCTTTACAAGCGTGTACAGCCGGGATTTCGGGCTCATCAGCATTCTCCAATCGGTGACTGTCCAGTCTAGGCAGGACGGATTGGAGCGGTAAGGGCTTTGGGCTGATTTATCTGTAGGAAAAGACCTACCAGCCTGTCCCTATTATAAAAAGAGACTAAATCCTTAAAGAATTTATGGTGATCTGCCCTTGAAATACCAGCAATCAGACCTATATAATCAGCACTCCCTACACGCGAGTGCTAAAACGGCTGGTTTTTAGTTAAATTAGCCTTAGTTTGCGTGTGAGAGATTATAAAGCATTGATTTATATAGTTTATTTAAATAGTTAACACTTACTAACATAGGAGAAGAGATGAATTTGCGTCCCTTACATGATCGCGTAATCATCAAGCGTTTAGATCAAGAATCAAAAACTGCTTCCGGAATCATCATTCCTGACGCTGCTGCAGAAAAGCCTGATCAAGGTGAAGTTTTGGCAGTTGGCCCAGGCAAGCGCGATGACAGCGGCAAATTAAACGCACCTGACGTCAAAGTCGGCGACCGCGTTTTGTTTGGTAAATATGCAGGTCAAACAGTAAAAGTTGACAGCGAAGAACTCATCGTGATGCGTGAAGACGACATCATGGCTGTTGTACAGAAGTAATTTCGGTATTTAAGAGAGGAATTTAATCATGGCAGCAAAAGACGTTGTATTTGGAGATAGCGCCCGCACCAAGATGGTCGAAGGCGTCAATATTCTTGCTAATGCAGTAAAAACTACTTTGGGTCCAAAAGGTCGCAATGTAGTGATCGAGCGTTCATTCGGTGGACCAACAATTACTAAAGACGGTGTATCCGTAGCAAAAGAAATCGAACTCAAAGACAAGCTCCAGAACATGGGCGCGCAGATGGTTAAGGAAGTTGCTTCCAAAACTGCTGACATCGCTGGTGATGGTACAACTACCGCTACTGTTTTGGCTCAGTCTATCGTTCGCGAAGGTATGAAGTATGTTGTTTCAGGCCATAACCCAATGGACTTGAAGCGCGGTATCGACAAGGCTGTTACAGCTGCAATCGAAGAGCTCGCAAAAATCAGCAAGCCTTGCACAACTACTAAAGAAATCGCTCAAGTAGGTTCTATTTCTGCGAACAGCGATCACAGCATTGGTCAGCGTATTGCAGAAGCAATGGAAAAAGTAGGTAAAGAAGGCGTTATCACTGTTGAAGATGGTAAGTCCTTAGAAGACGAACTCGAAGTTGTTGAAGGTATGCAGTTTGACCGCGGTTACCTCTCTCCATACTTCATTAATCAACCTGAAAAGCAAGTTGCGGTATTGGAAAGCCCATACGTACTCTTGTTTGACAAGAAGATTGCCAATATCCGTGATTTGCTCCCAGTACTTGAGCAAGTAGCAAAATCTGGCCGTCCTTTGTTGATCATTGCAGAAGATGTTGAAGGCGAAGCCTTGGCTACTTTGGTTGTGAATAACATTCGCGGTATTATCAAAACTTGTGCTGTTAAGGCTCCAGGCTTTGGTGATCGTCGTAAAGCGATGTTGGAAGATATCGCGATTTTGACTGGCGGTACAGTAATCGCTGAAGAAATCGGCCTCACACTCGAGAAAACAACTCTTGAGCACTTGGGTCAAGCAAAGCGTATCGAAGTAGGTAAAGAAAACACCATCATTATTGACGGTGCTGGCGATGCTAAAGCGATTGAAGCTCGCGTGAAGAATATTCGTGTTCAGATCGAAGAAGCTACTAGCGACTACGACAAAGAAAAATTGCAAGAGCGTGTTGCTAAGTTGGCAGGCGGTGTTGCAGTGATTCGTGTTGGTGCTGCTACTGAAGTTGAAATGAAAGAGAAGAAAGCTCGTGTTGACGATGCATTACACGCAACTCGTGCAGCTGTTGAGGAAGGTATCGTTCCTGGCGGTGGCGTAGCATTGATTCGTGCAATGCAGGGCATTAAAGGCTTGAAAGGCGACAACGCTGACCAAGACGCTGGTATCAGTATCGTATTACGCGCTATGCAAGAGCCATTGCGTACGATCGTTAGCAACGCCGGTGAAGATGCTGGTGTGGTTGTGAATGCGGTACAGGCAAGCAAAGGTAACAATGGCTACAACGCAGCTACTGGAGAATACGGCGACCTCGTTGCTCAAGGTGTGATCGACCCAACTAAGGTAACAAAAACTGCATTAGTTAATGCTGCTTCTGTTGCTGGCTTGCTGTTGACAACCGATTGTGCAATCTCCGAAGCACCAAAAGATGAGTCTGGTGCTGGTGGTATGCCTGATATGGGCGGTATGGGTGGTATGGGCGGCATGGGCGGCATGATGTAATAGCCGCATTCTCCAGCTAACTTGCTGTAGAAATATAAACGCCCGGTTCAAAAGACCAGGCGTTTTTTATTTGATACTCTTTTTCACTAATCGGGTTGGATACCACCATCCTTAATCACTTTTTTCATTTTGATTAATCCTTGTGAAATCATTTCTTTTAAATGATCCGGGCCAAGAGGAACAAATTCAAAGCCTTGCTGAATCAGTTGCTCGCGCAGACTCGGATCCCTTAATGCACTTGCTAAAGACCCATTGAGTTTTTCGATGATCGCTGGTGAAGTACCCTTAGGCGCTACTAGAGCGCCCCAGGTTGAGAATTCATAACCTTTAACACTCTCATTAATCGTGGGGGCATTAGGCAGTAAGGGAGACCGTGTTTTGCTTGCTACGCCTAATACCTTTAGCTTCCCAGCGCGAATATGGGGAAGTACAACTGATAAAGCGCTGATCATTACTGGAACTTGACCAGCCATGACGTCGGTGACTGCTGCAGCAGCTCCACGATAAGGAATATGAACGATTGGTGCGCCAGTGTATTGACGGAAGATTTCCATGCCAATGTGCTGTGGTGAACCATTACCACCAGATGCATAGTCAATCCTACCCGGTTTTTCTTTTGCAATGCGTACTAGGTCTGCTGCAGTATTCCCAGGAAATGCTGGGTTCGCTACCATCACAAAAGTTATAGCAGCTACTTCAGATATGGGAGTAAAACTTTGAATCGGATCGTAATCAACCTTTTTGTATAGATTAGGCAACATCGTTAGGATGCTGTCATTAAATGCACCTATGACATAGCCATCTGCAGGACTTTGTGCAACCTTGGCTGCGCCAATTAATCCCGCGCCTCCTGGAATATTTTCTATGGTGATTGCTTGACCTAGACTTTCGCTCATCTTCTGAGCAACTGGGCGCATTAAGATATCAACTCCACTTCCTGCCTGAAGTGGCATGATTGTTTGAATAGTTCGGTTGGGATAGTTGTTTTGTGAGTTAGCTAGTCCTGCCCAAAACATTGCGCAGATTGAAATGAGCAAAGCAAGAAATGCTGATTTGAATTGCATATTGTCCCGACCTATTAAGTGATAAACCATTCTCTCGACGGTTCTAAGGCATATCTTAGCGTAATAAAACTGCCCGTAATCAAGCTATAAAAATAAGAGTGACCGGTTAAAAGATTAGGTATTCTTTTATTTATAGGAGTAAGCTGTATCTAACCTTACCTATGGGATGAGCGTCAAAATGACTATTACCGTTCGGGCGACTCCCTTGATGTATTTACTTTTTATCACCGCCAGTTTTTTATCCACCCCTAAAATTACCTGGGCTCAACCAGTAGCCTCTCAGCCCACATTCCAAAAAAGTGTTTCCAATCTCCTTAATCAAAGGTATTGCGAAGTACTGGTTGGTAAGCGCAATTGGTTAAAGCTAGAGGTCAAGGTATTTAATACACAAGGCCTTAATTTATGTCCTCAGGCGCAATGGAAGGATTTAAACAAAGAGTCTATTTCTAAAGATTTTGATGCTTCCTTTGTTTTGTTAAATGGACCACGTTATTGGGTGATGGATGAAATTCAGGCGGCTGGCAATACTGTCAATGATATAAAAGAGTCCTTTGGCGGTATTGAGATGAACCTACGAGCAACAGTAAAAGTGAGTTTGTTTAAGGAGTTGATGGGGAGTAAGCAGTACACCCAAAATGAAGTTTCCCGTACTACCAATTTTCTATACAGAGCCGGTAGTGCGGTTTATGAGCTCACCTCTCCAGGTGGAGAGGTTTATGTAATGCAGTCTTACTCAAAGATTGTGAATCCACTGCTTAGTATGAAGGATCTCCCAGTCTTGGGAGAGCAACTCCAATTGCCTGTTGGTTGGACTTATCGCAGTCGAGTGCTAGATCAAGACCTTTCTTTGCTTGCTAATGGCGTTGCTTATGTAGTCCAGGATAATTTATTTAATAGCTATCAGAGAAGATAGAGGGTGAATAAAAAACCGCCCGAAGGCGGTCTTTTATTTAAGGCTTGATGGCTCACTTATTCAACAGCCTTAACCATATCTTCGACAACCTTCTTCGCATCACCGAAGACCATCATCGTTTTATCCATGTAGAAGAGTTCATTATCAAGACCGGCGTAACCAGCAGCCATTGAGCGCTTGTTCACAATAATTGTCTTAGCTTTGAACGCTTCCAAGATTGGCATGCCAAAGATTGGACTACCTGGAGTGCGAGCTGCTGGGTTCACCACGTCGTTCGCGCCTAGGACCAATACTACATCCGCCTGACCAAAGTCACTGTTGATATCTTCCATTTCAAATACTTGATCATATGGAACTTCAGCTTCAGCCAAGAGAACGTTCATATGACCAGGCATACGACCTGCCACTGGATGAATCGCATACTTCACTGTAACGCCATGATGAGTTAACTTTTCTGTTAATTCTTTCAATGCGTGTTGAGCGCGAGCTACCGCTAAGCCATAACCAGGAACAATGATTACAGTGTCGGCATTTTCCATGAGGAAAGCAGCATCTTCCGGTGAGCCAGTTTTGTAGTTCTTGGGACCACCATCATCGCCACCGCCTGCAGCAGCTTCAGCACCAAAGCCGCCGAGCAATACCGCAACAATAGAGCGATTCATCGCTTTACACATGATGTAAGACAGAATCGCGCCGGAGGAGCCTACGCAAGCACCAGCAATAATTAATACTGGGTTGTTCAGGGTGAAACCAATACCTGCCGCAGCCCAACCAGAATAACTATTGAGCATGGATACAACCACTGGCATATCAGCGCCGCCGATAGGGATGATCAAAGTTACGCCCAATACCAAAGCGATGGCGCACATTGCCAAGAAAGCGGCATGGCTATCACCCATGTAATAAGCAATACCGGCGCCCACCATGGAAACAGCCAAGATTAAGTTCAGTAAATGCTGACCAGAGAAAGTAACTGGTTTACCGCTGACTTTTCCGGACAACTTGCCGAAAGCAATCACAGAAGCAGTAAAGGTGATCGCACCAATAAATGCGCCGATAAAGAGTTCAATCTTTTGTGCGCCAGTGTGGTCATGTGCAGGATTAAATACAGCTGCAATCGCGATCAATACTGCTGATAAGCCTACGAAGGAGTGCATCAAAGCAACCAACTCAGGCATCTTTGTCATTTGTACGCGCTTAGCAGCAAGCGTGCCAATGATGGCGCCACCCACAACTGCAGCACCAATCAAAGAGACGACTGGTTTGAAATCAGGGATGAAGAAGGTGGTGATGACTGCAAGCAACATACCAATCATGCCGAAGGTATTACCTTGGCGCGATGTAGTTGGTGAAGACAATCCACGCAACGCGAGGATGAACAACACCGATGAAATGAGATAAGAAATAGCGGTTATGTTTGACATAGTTTTGGTCTCTGTATTGGTCTTGTTCTACTTATTTAGCAGCATCGGCCGCATTTGTCTTAGGTGCTTTTTTCTTAAACATTTCAAGCATGCGACGGGTGACCATAAAGCCACCAAAAATATTGATAGAGGCGAGGAACACCGCAACTGCACCAATGATGCTGGTGAGAGTGATTTCATCACCGCCGATTACTTCGGTTTGAAGTAAGGCGCCAACAATGATAATTCCAGAGATCGCATTAGTCACGGCCATCAAAGGCGTATGCAATGCTGGGGTTACGTTCCAAACGACGTGGTAGCCAACAAAAATGGCCAATACAAACACGGTAATATTTTGAACGGTGAGGATGCTTTGAAAGGCAGCGAGATCCATAGTATTTCCTTAGTATTTTTACTATTAGTTTTTACGGATGGCTTGGCCATCACGACACATTAAGCAGGCAGTAACGATGTCATCATCACTTGGGATAACTAACTTCGCATCTTTATCGATAATCAGTTTCATGAAGTCGAGCAAGTTACGTGAGTAGAGCGCAGAAGCATCAGCACCAACCATACTAGCTAAATTGGTATAACCAACAATCTTCACGCCATTCACATCAACCACTTTGTCTGCTTGTGTTAAAGGGCAGTTGCCTGAACCGTTATCACCTTTGCCGGCAGCTAAGTCGATCACGACTGAGCCTGGCTTCATATTGGCAACAGTGTCACTGTGAAGTAGAACTGGTGGTTTACGTCCAGGAATCAACGCAGTAGTAATCACGATGTCAGCTTGTTGAGCGCGTTCTGCAACTAAGGCAGCTTGGCGCTTCATCCAGGATTCAGGCATTGGACGTGCATAGCCACCAACACCTTTAGCAATCTCACGCTCTTCATCAGTTTCGTATGGAACGTCAACAAACTTCGCACCTAAAGATTCGATTTGCTCTTTAGCGGCAGGACGAACATCAGATGCTTCAATCACAGCACCAAGACGCTTTGCAGTAGCGATTGCTTGTAAACCTGCAACACCAGCACCAAGGATCAATACACGGGCTGCTTTAACAGTACCAGCAGCCGTCATGAGCATTGGCATAAAGCGTTGATATTCATTTGCGGCAACCATGACTGCTTTGTATCCAGCAATGTTTGCTTGGGATGACAATACGTCCATGCTTTGGGCGCGCGTAGTGCGTGGCGCTGCTTCCAAAGAAAATGCAGTAACGCCCTGAGCGGCCATTGCTGCAATCATGTCGTTATCAAATGGGTCCAGCATTCCCAATAAAACTGCACCAGATTTAATCTGTTTAAGTTCTGCTGCTTCAGGAGCGCGAACCTTCAGAACGATCTCAGCGCCAAATGCATCTGCAGCGCTACCAATGGTTGCACCTACAGCTTCATATGCAGAATCAGGTTGACTAGCTTTTAATCCAGCATCTTTTTGTATAACAACGGTATGACCTTGACCGATGAATTTTTTAACGGTTTCTGGTGTGGCAGCTACTCGAGTTTCCCCGGGCCTTGTTTCCAGTGGTACTCCTATGCGCATGGCATGTCTCCAAAAGCAAAATTTATAAACAATCTATTTTATAGATAAATAGGGTAGGTTTTACCTACTTATTGGGTCCCCAGGTCTGCAGGCTATGGTTTTGCCTAAAATCATGCGAAGCCTGGTTGAGGCTTCTACAATGGGGTAATCTGTCTGTCAGTATTTTCGCATTTTTTTCATGATCCAACCTAAATCCTCCTCGATTCCATCTTCTAGACCCAAAAAAGTCGTTATTGGCATGTCTGGAGGGGTGGATTCCTCAGTTGCGGCCTGGATGCTCAAGGAACAAGGCTTTGAAGTTATTGGCCTTTTTATGAAAAATTGGGAGGATGACGATAACGATGAGTATTGTTCGGCTCGTCAGGACTGGCTAGATGTAGTTTCAGTGGCCGATATGATTGGTATCGATGTTGAGGCAGTCAATTTCGCTGCCGAGTATCGTGAGCGCGTATTTGCCGATTTCTTGCGGGAATACGCTGCAGGGAGAACACCCAACCCCGATGTTTTATGCAATGCCGAAATTAAATTCAAGGCTTTCTTAGATCACGCCATGAGCTTGGGTGCCGATGCGATTGCTACTGGTCACTACGCGCGCGTTCGTCACGAGGGTGACAAAGTGCAGCTGTTGAAAGCGGTTGATGCAAGCAAAGACCAAAGTTATTTTTTGCATCGCTTAACGCAGCAACAATTGGCAAATGTGATGTTTCCCTTGGGAGAAATTCCAAAGACAGAAGTGAGAAAAATTGCCGAGCAAATTGGTTTGCATAATGCCAAAAAGAAAGACTCCACCGGAATCTGCTTTATTGGTGAACGCCCTTTTCGAGAGTTCTTAAATCGCTATTTACCGCGAGTGCCGGGCCCGATTAAAACACCAGAGGGGAAGATTGTTGGCGAGCATATGGGTTTAGCATTCTTTACCTTGGGCCAACGTAAAGGTATTGGTTTGGGAGGTAGCCAAGACGGTAATGGTGATGCTTGGTATGTCGCGCGAAAAGATATTCCCAATAACACACTATACGTAGCACAAGGCCACAAACACCCGTGGTTATTGGCTAACAAGCTAGCTGCTATGGATGCAAGTTGGGTGTCCGGTACTGCACCAACACCTGGAAACTACTCCGCTAAGACGCGTTATCGTCAAGCTGACTCTACTTGTGTATTGAGCGCAGGTAATGAAGCGTTGAGTTTTGATTTAAGTTTTCCGGAAGCGCAATGGGCTGTTACGCCTGGACAATCTGCTGTTCTGTATGACGGAGATATTTGTTTGGGTGGTGGAATTATTTCCGCATAATCAAACTTCAATTCAAATGTAAATTTTCTGCTCGTGGATACAAAAAAGCCAATCAGTCTTGATTGGCTTTTTTAATGAAGCTGTCGCTTGATCAAGCAGCAGGGGGTTCTGTTTCAATAAAAGAAGGCCGCTGCAGCAACTTTTGATACAGGCGATCTAAGTTTGGATATTGTGTCTGCCATTGCACTTCTGGAAAGCGGAATAATAAATATCCAATAGCGCAACCTACTGCGATATCTGCCAATGTCATTTGATTGCCGTGACACCAGGCGTTCTCGCCGAGTCGTTCTGACATTTGGTGAAGGGCAGCATCAATTTTGCCCATTTGGCGGTCATACCAAGACTGGCTTTGTTGCTCAGCTGGACGCAAGGTGCGCTCTAAACGAGCCAAAATTCCGGCATCCATAACTCCATCAGCCAGGGCCTCCCAGGTTTTGACGGCAGCTCGCTCGCGGTTATCCGCAGGAATGAGCTTGCTAACCGGGCTAAGGCCATCGGCATATTCAGCAATCACGCGGGAGTCATAAATGGCCTCACCATCGTCAGCAATCAGGCAGGGAACCTTACCCAAGGGGTTTGTGGAGCTAATTTTGGTGTCTGCAGCCCAGACATTCTCTAATTCGAGGTCTACATCGACCTTTTTCTCGTTAAAAACAATGCGTACTTTACGTACATAGGGGCTGGTAAGGGATCCGATAAGTTTCATGGGCTCAAGTATAGCGATCCTACTTGGGGTTTGCCAAAGCTCAGAACGCATTAAAATTAGTCTTTATTGACATATTCAATGCAAAGGCAATATTCGTGAGTCAGCCGCTTTCTACCTTAAATGCTCTTTCCCCTCTTGATGGTCGTTATGCCGGAAAACTGGATGCTTTGCGCCCCTGGCTTTCCGAAGCTGCTTTTATGCGCCAACGTGTTTTTGTGGAAATTCATTGGCTCTTGGCATTGGCTGCCGCTGGCCTTCCAGATGTGCCCAAAATTAATGCAGCTGATGAAGCCTTTTTGCTCTCGCTCCCAGAAAACTTCTCTGATGCAGATGCGCAGCGTATTAAAGATATCGAGGCAGTAACCAACCACGACGTCAAAGCAGTTGAATACTTTTTAAAAGAAAAAGTTGCTGGACGTCCTGATTTATTAAAAGCAAGTGAGTTCATTCATTTTGCTTGTACTTCGGAAGATATCAACAATACATCCCACGGTTTGATGTTGCGCGGCGCTCGTGATGAAGTGCTCTTGCCACAACTCAGAAAAGTACTCTCTGTATTGACTGATCTTGCAATTGAGCATGCAAAAGTACCATTACTATCCCGCACCCACGGTCAGCCGGCATCGCCAAGTACGCTAGGTAAAGAGATTGCTAATATTGCTAAACGTTTAGAGCGGGCGATTGATTCTATTGCTGCCGTTCCATTGCTCGGCAAGATGAATGGCGCAGTTGGTAATTACAACGCCCACATAGCTGCTTACCCTGATTTTGATTGGGAAAATTTTTCTAAGAACGTGGTTGAGAAGCGTTTAGGACTCACTTTCAATCCATATACGATTCAGATTGAGCCACACGATGGTATGGCGCAGCTTTTTGATGCGATTGCCCGTGCCAATACGATTCTCTTGGATATGGACCGTGACTTCTGGGCGTATATCTCTGTTGGTTATTTTAAGCAGCGTACTAAAGCAGGCGAGATTGGTTCATCCACTATGCCGCATAAAGTAAATCCAATTGATTTTGAAAACTCTGAAGGTAACCTAGGTGTCGCTAACGCATTACTACGCCACCTTGCAGAAAAATTACCAATCTCTCGTTGGCAGCGTGATTTGACTGACTCCACCGTATTACGTAACCTAGGTCCTGCATTTGGTCACAGTGTTTTAGCGTATGACAGCGCGCTGCGTGGTCTTGGTAAGTTAGAGGTAAATCTTGCAGCGATTGCTGCAGACTTAGATGCTTGTTGGGAGGTATTAGCAGAGCCAGTGCAAACCGTAATGCGTCGTTATGGCATTGAGAATCCCTACGAGCAGTTAAAAGAGCTGACTCGCGGTAAAGGTATTAACCAGGCAGATTTACAAACCTTTATTCGTGGTTTGAAGATTCCTGAAGATGCCAAAGCACGCTTGCTCGAGATGACACCATCTTCATACCTAGGTAAGGCGGTCGAGTTGACCGAACGTCTCAAAAAGTGAGTTTGACAACCAATTCAGAATACGGCGCGCGCCCCCTAATCTGGTTTGCTGCTTACCAACTGCTGTGGCATCTTTTATTGCCATTGGCCTTCATTCGTCTAGCATGGCGTGCACGCTATTCTCTCTCTTATTTGCATCACATTCCTGAGCGTTTAGGTTTTGGCTATAGCAAGCCAATTACCCAAGGCTCAATATGGATTCATGCGGTATCTGTTGGTGAGACTCGCGCAGCCCAGCCCTTAATAGAGGCTTATTTAGCCAGAGGCGAATCTATTTTGCTCACCCATATGACTTTAAATGGGCGTCGCACTGGTAAACAACTGTTTGCAAAAGAGATCGCTAATGGGCAAATTCGACAAGTCTATTTGCCGTATGACCTTTGCTGGTCTGTAGAACATTTTTTAAAGACCTTTAAGCCTAAATTTGGGCTCTTTATGGAAACAGAGGCTTGGCCAACCGTAGTTTTCCGCTGTAAAGAAATTGGCTTGCCATTATTTTTAGTGAACGCTCGTCTTTCTGAAAGAAGTGCGCGTCGTGTTAATCGATTTGGCCGGGCAGGACGCGCATTGTTTCAGGCTTTTGCTGGCATCTTGGCACAAACTCAATTTGATGCTCAGCGCTATCGCAGTCTAGGTGTTGAGAATGTTCAGATTGTGGGCAATCTAAAGTTTGATGTCACTCTCGATCAGGCCTTAGTGAAGCAAGGTAAACAGTGGCAACAAGATTTACATGCGAGTAAGCGTCTGATGGTCTGTGCGGCTAGCACCCGTGATGGCGAAGAAGCTATCGTTCTTAAAGCATGGAAAGATTTGCTGTTGAGTAATGCTTTTGCAGTCCCTCCTTTACTTTGCTTGGTGCCTAGGCATCCAGAGCGTTTTACGGAGGTGGCAGAGCAAATCAATAGCACTGGATTAAAGTTCCATCGCCGTAGTGAGTGTCCTAGTATTCCAAGCGAGTACTCTGAATTAGATGTCGTTCTGGGCGACTCTATGGGTGAGATGCCAATGTATTACAGTGCATCAAACCTGGTATTGATGGGCGGAAGCTTGCTTCCCTTTGGCGGTCAGAATCTCATTGAGGCATGCGCAGCTGGCTGCCCTGTTTTGCTGGGTGAGCATACCTATAACTTCCAGCAAGCGGCTCTTGATGCAATTGCTACTGGGGCTGCAAAGCGTATTGGCGGGGAGCTCATTCTGGGCGAACCAATAGCTTTAATGGAGTCTTTAAAAGGATTGCTATTGAATACTGCCGAATTGGCAAAAATGAGTGCAGCTGCTACGGCTTACTCAGTTGAACATCAAGGTGCAACTAATAGAATCTTAGCTGCCCTTGATCATCAAACTACATTACTAGCTTAAACCCGTGCCCCAAAGTTAGGGTCATCATTGCGGGCATTGTCATCGGGCTTTTTATCGCCCTTCACTAAATCTTCTCGTGTAACGCCAAGCCACATAGCTAGAGCTGCAGCAACGAAGACTGAAGAGTAGATGCCAAACAGAATGCCAATCGTGAGCGCTAAGGCGAAATAGAACAATGTTGGACCACCGAAGATCAGCATTGCTAGAACCATCATCTCGGTACTACCGTGGGTGATCACCGTACGGCTGATCGTGCTGGTGATCGCGTTATCAATGATTTCACGGGTATTCATCTTGCGGTACTTGCGGAAGTTCTCACGAATACGATCGAAGATCACCACAGATTCGTTGACTGAGTAGCCCAAAACTGCAAGGACTGCAGCCAATACGGAAAGAGAGAATTCCCACTGGAAGAAAGCAAAGAAGCCTAGGATGATGACAACGTCATGTAAGTTCGCAATAATGCCGGCAAGTGCAAACTTCCATTCAAAGCGGAAAGAGAGATAAACAACAATACCGATGATCACAAAGATCAGCGCCTTTAGGCCATCAATCGCGAGCTCTTGACCTACTTGTGGGCCAACAAACTCTACCCGTTGTAGTTTTACGCCAGTACTTGCCGGATCCAGAGCTTGCATCACTGCAATACTTTGGTCTGCAGAGGGAATCAATTTACCTTCAGCATCTTTTTGCAATGGCAGGCGAATCATAATATCGCGTGAGCTGCCAAAGTTCTGAATCTGGCTATCTGCGTAGCCAAGTTTCTCAACTTTGCTACGAATTGAGTCTAGTGGCGCAGTTTGTGGATAGGTCACCTCCATTACCGTACCGCCGGTAAATTCAATGGAAAGATGAAGGCCGTTATGCCAGAGGAAAAAAACTGCCGCTAAAAAAGTAATTAAAGAAATCGCATTGAGCACCAATGCATGGCGCATAAATGGAATATCTTTTTTGATTCTGAAAAATTCCATGGCTTATTTCTCCTGTGGGCGCCAAACTTGGCCGATAGCGAGCTTTTGAACCTTCTTATGTCTGCCGTACCAGAGGTTAACAAGACCACGCGAGAAGAAGACAGCTGAGAACATTGAAGTCAGAATACCTAGGCAGTGAACTACTGCAAAGCCCTTGATGGGGCCTGATCCAAATGCTAACAAAGCGAGACCAGCAATCAGAGTCGTTACGTTCGAGTCCAAAATAGTTGCCCAGGCTTTATCGAAACCGACTGCAATGGCTGTTTGTGGAGATGCGCCATTGCGCAACTCTTCACGAATACGTTCATTGATCAACACGTTCGAGTCAATCGCCATACCCAGAGCTAAGGCCATCGCAGCAATGCCTGGCAAGGTGAGGGTGGCTTGCAGCATGGATAGTACTGAAATGAGCAAGAGTAAGTTCACTGCCAATGCTACAACGGAGAAGGTCCCAAACAATAGGTAGTAGGCCATCATGAAGATAGCGATTGCACCAAAACCAATCAAAAGGGATTTGAAGCCTTTTTCAATATTTTCAGCACCAAGGCTTGGTCCGATAGTGCGCTCTTCAATGATTTCCATTGGCGCTGCTAATGAGCCTGCACGCAAGAGAAGGGCTAAGTCATTTGCGCTCTCAGTAGTTGGTTGGCCAGTGATCTGAAACTTAGATCCGAACTCACTTTGAATCGTGGCAATCGTGAGTACCTCACCCTTACCTTTTTCAAACAAGATCATGCCCATGGGCTTGCCGATATTTTCACGAGTGACTTCTTGCATTACACGACCGCCAGCAGCATCCAGAGAGATATTGACGGCTGGGCGTTGGTTTTGATCAAAGCCTGCGCTTGCATCGGTAATGCGATCACCACTGAAGATTACTGACTTCTTAAATACACCCAAACGGTTTTCGCCAAAGCGGAAGGTATCCATGCCTGGAGGGGGTGTTTCACCTACGCTGATACTAGATGCCAGAGGGTCAGCTAAGCGAGACTCTAAGGTGGCAGTGCGACCGATGATGTCCTTGGCACGAGCCGTATCTTGAACGCCTGGTAACTGCACCACGATGCGCTCAGCACCCTGTTGTTGAATCACTGGCTCTTTAACTGCTAATTCATTTACACGCTTATTTAGAGTGATGATGTTTTGTTTGACAGCATTGTCTTGAATAAGTCTTAATGCTACAGGCTTAAATTCGCCAACTAACTTTGGTAGAGAGCCATTTGATTTAATCAACCAAGTCAATTCAGGTTGAGCTATTGTTAGTAGGGAGCGCGCTTGCTCAGCATCATTTACATTGCCAAAATTAATGGAAATAAAGTCGTCGCCACGCTCAATACCTTGATGGCGAATACTCTTGTCGCGTAATTGGCTACGAATATCTGTTGCTAAAGAAGTCACTTTCTTTTGGACTGCACCCTTCATATCTACTTGGAGTAGGAAGTAAACGCCGCCACGTAAGTCAAGACCTAAGGGCATAGGCAATGCATTAATTGCATTGAGCCATCCTGGCGTATTCGATAGAAGATTGAGTGCAACGGTGTAGCTAGGTTCGTTTTGATCAATATTTAATTTCTGCTGCAAAAGATCGCGAGCACGTAATTGAATATCGGTGTTATTGAAACGAACTTTGATAGAACCGACATTTCCAGCGACCTCAAAGAAAATGCCTGTGTTGGCTATATTAGCTTCAGTTAGAATTTTCTCTACACGAGCCTGTGTTGCCAAATCAACCTTAATGGTTGGTTTGGCAGACGAGACTTGAACCGCTGGGGCCTCACCATAGAAATTGGGTAATGAATAAAGTCCGCCGATCAGTAATGCAACGGCGATGACTAGATATTTCCAGAGAGGGTAGCGATTCATATTGAGATACTTTTAAACAGATGAATTAAGCAGACTTCAGGGTGCCTTTTGGCAATACTGTAGTGATAGCACCTTTTTGCATTTGCACTTCAGTTCCAGCAGAGATTTCAACAGTAACAACCTGATCTTTCAATGTAGTTACTTTGCCCATGATGCCGCCAACAGTAACCACTTCATCGCCAACACCTAAGGACTCAAGCATGGCTTTAGTTTCTTTTTGACGCTTCATTTGTGGGCGAATCATAATGAAGTACAAAACTGCAAACATCAAAATTAAAGGGAGGAAGCTCATCAAGCCACCAGAATCTGCGCCCGCTGCAGTAGCTTGGGCAAAAGCGTTACTAATCCACATACAAAACCTCCATTAATTACCGATTAAAAACTGCTGAATTTTTCGACTTATAAATCTCAGGTCGTAGCCAGCAATTCTAAACTGTGTAGGGCTTTGGAGGTGATTTACAGGGGGTTTTGCCTCCTTTAGGGTTATTAGTCCTGTCCGGGTTCCACGCCTCGTTGGCGATTACTATGAAATTCCTCGCGATAAGCGCTAAAGCGGTCTTTGCCAAGAGCCTCGCGGACTTCAGTCATGAGCTGGAGGTAGTAAGACAGATTGTGGATGGTATTGAGCTGGGAACCTAGGATCTCGTTGGCCTTTTGGAGGTGATTTAAGTAGGATCTGGTGAAATTTTGGCAGGTATAGCAGGCGCAAGTAGGATCAACTGGGCGATCATCATCCTTGTAGCCAGAATTACGGAGCTTGAGGTCTCCAAAGCGAGTAAAGAGCCAGCCATTGCGGGCGTTACGAGTAGGCATGACGCAATCGAACATATCGATGCCTAGGCTAACACCCAGAATCAGATCTTCGGGGGTGCCAACGCCCATGAGGTAATGGGGCATATGCTCTGGTAATTTCGGCGCTGTGAAATTCAAGATCCGCTCAAACTCTGGCTTTGGTTCGCCAACGGAGAGACCGCCGATCGCAATGCCATCAAAACCTTGTTGACTAACCGCATCCAATGAGAACTCACGAAGATTTTCAAACATGCCGCCTTGGACAATGCCAAAGAGGCCATTGCCAGTATTCAGTTCGCGAAAACGTTTGAGGGACCGATCACCCCAGCGCAAAGACATTTCTAGTGAGGCGCGTGCTGTTTTTTCAGAAGTGGGTTGACCTTTGATTTCGTATGGAGTGCACTCATCAAATTGCATAGCGATATCGCTATTGAGTACCGCCTGAATTTCCATCGACACTTCTGGTGACATAAATAATTTATCGCCATTAATTGGTGATGCAAAGGTTACGCCCTCCTCGGAGATTTTACGTAATGCACCCAAACTAAATACCTGAAAGCCGCCAGAGTCTGTGAGGATCGGTTTATCCCAACCCATAAAGCGATGCAAGCCACCATGTTTCTGAATGACATCCAAACCTGGTCTAAGCCAAAGATGAAAAGTATTGCCCAAAATAATTTGTGCTTTTGCTTCATTAAGGTCACGTGGAGTCATGGCCTTTACCGTGCCATAAGTTCCTACTGGCATGAAGATAGGTGTTTGTACACTGCCGTGCGGAAGATCAAGCTGGCCCAGGCGCGCAGGACTTTGTGAGTCGCGCGCTAGGATGTTGAAGTGAACAGGTTTGGTCATAACTTTGGATTCTCGAGTCGACAAAGAAACATCGCATCTCCGTAGCTGAAGAAGCGATACTTCTGATGAATGGCATGTTGATAAGCAGCACGAATGTTTTCCATTCCCGCAAAAGCGCTAACTAACATTAATAAGGTAGATTTTGGCAGATGAAAGTTGGTCAATAAACAATCTACTGCTTTAAATTGATAGCCTGGGGTAATAAAAAGATTGGTCTCACCGCTACTTTGGCCGGTAGCTGCTTCACTTTCTAGGGCGCGCATACTGGTGGTTCCAACTGCAATGACTCTGCCGCCATGCTGCTTAGTAGATTTAATTGCTTGCAAAGTTTCATTAGGAATAGAGTACCACTCATAGTGCATCTTATGCTTTGAAAGATCTTCTTCGCGCACCGGTGTGAATGTTCCAGCACCAACATGTAATGTGACGGTAGCTTGATTGATGCCTAAGTCTTTTAGCTTATGCAAAATCGCTTCATCAAAATGTAAGCCAGCTGTTGGGGCTGCCACTGCCCCTGGATTTTTAGCAACGACGGTTTGGTAGCGCTGCGCATCTTCACCATCGGGTTGATGTTCAATATAGGGTGGCAACGGTAGCTCACCAAAGCGCTCAAGTAACGAGAAGACATTTTCAGGAAAGCGAACCTCGTAAAACCGGCCGTCATAGCCGATCATCTCCACTGGGAATGATTCGCCTGCTTGACTATAAATATGTACGATGCTACCGGTCTTAGGGACCTTAGATGCCCTTATTTGTACCCATGCTTGTTTTTCGCCACTAATCCGTTCGATCAGTAATTCAACAACGCCGCCAGTCTCTTTTTTGCCATGGAGACGCGCTGGGATTACTTTGGTGTCATTAAAGACCAATAAGTCCCCGGGCTGAAGAAGGTTGAGAATGTCCTTAAACTGTCGGTCTAGTAATTGAACGTGATTCATCCCGTCAGCCCTAACCTCTAAAAGGCGGCTATCAGTCCTATTCGCCAAAGGATGTTGGGCGATTAGATCGGGTGGGAGTTCGTAATTGAAGTCGGAAAGTTGCATAGCATTACCATCAGGTATTAGATTTTAACGATGACTACTAAACAAGCGCCAAGCACACTCAAAAAGATGGGTTTAGACAGCCCTATGGCCCTTGCTTTGCACTTGCCATCCCGTTATGAGGATGAGACTGAGTTACTGACCATTGAAGAAGCGCTTCATCAAGGACGATTTACTGCAGCTCAGACCCAGGGTATTGTTATCCGCAATCAGGTCTTGTTTCGGCCCAGAAGGCAGATGATTGTCACTATTGAGGATGAGACCGAGACCTTAAATCTGCGCTTTCTGAATTTCTACCCAAGTCAGCAAAAACAAATGGCGGTCGGGGTCAATATTCGAGTGCGCGGTGAAATCCGCGAAGGTTTTCAGGGACCAGAAATGGTTCACCCTACTGTGCGAGCCTTAGCTCCAGATGCTCCTTTACCAGCGAGCTTGACTCCAGTGTATCCGGCAAGTGTTGGAGTATCACAGACCATTATTCGTAAAGCAGTGACACAGGCCTTACGTGACCCCAGTTTGCAAGATAGCTTGGCAGAGTTTCTTCCCAAACAACTTATGGCAGAGTTATTGCCAAGTCATGATTGGCCAAATTTACAATCTGCGATCACTTACTTGCATCAGCCACCTGCCGATGCCAATACACAATCTTTGCTAGAACGTACTCATCCGGCATGGCGACGGGTTCAGTTTGAAGAATTACTTGCCCAACAAATATCGTTAAAGCGCGCACATGCTATTCGTCGTGAGCGACACGCGCCATGTTTTATAAAAGATAAAAAGAAACAAAGTCTTGAAGAAGGCTTGCTGAAAGTATTGCCGTTTAAATTGACGAATGCACAAGAACGCGTTTGGTCAGAAATTAGCGCGGACCTATCTAAATCTTTTCCAATGAACCGACTCTTGCAGGGAGATGTAGGTAGCGGCAAGACTGTAGTAGCCGCCTTGGCGTCTGCTCGCGTCATGGATCACGGCTATCAAGCGGCCATCATGGCACCTACCGAGATCTTGGCTGAGCAGCACTACCTTAAGATGAAGGAGTGGTTTGAGCCCTTGGGTGTTCAGATTGCTTGGTTGTCTGGTAGCTTAAAAGCAAAAGATAAAAGGCTTGCTCAAGAGATGATTGAGAGTGGGCAGGCGCAACTGATTGTTGGTACACATGCGCTCATTCAGGAGAGTGTGAGCTTTGCCAAGTTGGGCTTAGCAGTGATTGATGAACAACATCGATTCGGCGTTAGGCAGCGTTTAGAAATTCAGCAACGGGTTGGCTCAGAATTGTTTTACTGTCATCAGCTCATGATGTCGGCTACACCGATTCCTCGGACCCTAGCAATGACCTATTACGCAGATTTAGATGTTTCTGTGATTGATGAGTTGCCCCCTGGAAGAAAGCCAATTGCTACCAAAGTGGTTAAAGCCAGTCGGCGCGATGAAGTCATTGGTGGTCTGAAAAGCTGGCTATCTAAAGGATTACAAGCCTATTGGGTCTGCCCTCTCATTGAAGAATCTGAAGTATTGCAATTACAAACGGCTGTTGAGAGCTTCGAGCAACTAACTCAAGCTTTACCTGACTTTAAAGTAGGCTTGGCACATGGCAGACTGAAGTCAGAGGAAAAGGCGGCAGTGATGGCCGCTTTCAAAGCCAATGAAATTCAACTCTTGGTAGCTACAACGGTCATTGAGGTTGGAGTGGATGTCCCCAATGCAGCCCTCATGGTGATTGAGCATGCTGAGCGTTTTGGTTATGCCCAGATTCATCAACTGCGAGGGCGTGTCGGCAGGGGTTCTGCAGATTCTGTTTGTATTTTGATGTATGCCGAGCCACTTTCAATGGCCGCCAAGGAACGCTTGCAGACCTTGCGTGAGACTTCAGATGGGTTTGTGATTGCCGAGCGTGATCTATCGCTTCGTGGCCCTGGTGAGTTGCTTGGCGCTAAGCAATCAGGCGATGCGATGTTGCGCTTTGTCGATTTACAGCGCGATGCCTGGTTAATTGAGTTAGCTCAGCAAGCGGCTGATCGATTGCTCGCTGAACATGCCGATCTGGTAGAGCGTCATTTAGAGCGTTGGCTTGGATCTCGCGCAGAATTTCTAAAAGCTTGATAATTACCTTATGAATTTGAAAGAGCGTTTGATTTCTTATTGTTACTTGATTAGGCTAGATAAGCCTATTGGTACGCTCTTATTACTGTGGCCTACGCTTTGGGCTTTATGGTTGGCAAGTAGTGGCATGCCCGACTTATCTATCCTACTGATTTTCATTGTAGGTACTTTTCTGATGCGCAGCGCAGGCTGTGCAATTAATGACTATGCAGATCGCGACTTTGATCGCCATGTTAAAAGAACGCAAGGACGTCCAGTTACCAGCGGAAAAATTTCCGGTAAAGAGGCAATTGCTGTGGCTGGCATATTAGCTTTCATTGCTTTTTTACTCATTCAGCCCTTAAATGTATTTACAAAGCAATTGTCAGTACTGGCATTGCTAGTTGCCTTTATATACCCCTTCACTAAACGCTTTTTTGCTATGCCTCAAGCTATTTTAGGTATTGCGTTTGGCTTTGGTATCCCGATGGCATATGCAGCCGTGTTGGATTTCATTCCCTTAGAGGCTTGGTTTCTATTTATTGGGAATATTTTTTGGGCAATCGCCTATGACACTGCCTACGCTATGGTTGATCGAGATGATGACATACGCTTAGGCCTGAAAACATCCGCCATTACTTTTGGTCAGTACGACGTAGTCGCTATTGCAATCAGCTACGGAATGCTTTTTCTCAGTCAGCTATGGGTAGCGCAGTTAGCGGGCTTGAGTAACTATTATTTATTGGGATGGTTCCCAGCGCTAGCCTGCGCAATCTATCACATCAAATTGGTATCAACTCGCAATCGTGACAATTGCTTTAAGGCATTTCGCCATAATAATTGGCTAGGTGGATTTTTATTTCTTGGAATAATTCTAGGTTTGAAGCTAAATTAGTTTTGCCGAATGACTTTTTAGTCCTGACCTAATTCATCACCCATGGCTTTGCCGCGTTGACTAGCTGCATCAATCGCTTTTTCTAAAATCTCATGCCAGCCTTGCTGTTTCATGACATCAAGCGCTACAGCAGTAGTGCCGCCTTTGGATGTCACTCTTTCACGCAGAACTCCAGCATGTTCATCGGAGTTATGGGCTAGCTGCGTAGCGCCTTCAAGGGTTGCATAAGCCAGTTTGCGTGCTGTCTTTGCATCAAGGCCAAGTTTCTCGCCGGCAGACTGCATTGCTTCTAAGAATGCAAAGACATATGCGGGACCGCTACCAGAAACGGCAGTCACTGCATCCATGAGTTTTTCTTCGGACACCCACACAGCTTGACCAACTGCATTGCAAATGGCTTCAGCTAAAGCGCGATCAGACTGATTCACTGCAGCATCTGCAAATAGACCAGTAATACCTTTACCAATTAAGGCGGGAGTATTAGGCATAGCGCGTACACAGCGTGTGTGATCAAGCCAGCGACTCATATCTTTTAAACGAATACCAGCAGCAATACTCAAAATCAATGGACCTGGTGCGCTGGCATGTTTTAACTTAGATGCCAAACCTTTAGCAACGACATTAAAGTCTTGAGGTTTGATTGCCATGACAAGGACATTATTTTTAGAGAAGTCCAAAGCAATTTGCTCTAGAGCAGCAATTCTTTGAACACCAAAATCTTCGTGCAACTTTAGAGCAGTCGCTGTATTTGACTCTACAACTGAAATTTGATTAGGTTTAAATCCACTGGCTAGTAAGCCGCTAATGAGGGCGCGCCCCATATTGCCGCCACCGATAAAGGTAATATGGACGTTGCTGTTATTTTGCGTGGAGTTTTGTGCAGTTTTATTGGTGCTCATTTGCTAATCTTATCGCGCTTTCCAAAAATAGCCGTACCAACACGAACCATCGTACTGCCTTCGGCAATAGCGGCCTCTAAATCATCGGACATGCCCATTGAGAGGGTGTCAAAGTATTGGTAACCCAGTTCAACTGAGTGAGCGGTTTGGATTTTTTTGAAACAGTCTTGTACTGCTGCAAAAGCCTGGCGTTGCATGTTCGGGTCGGGATTGGGCGCTGGAATAGCCATCAAACCACGAAGAACCAGGTTTGGCAAAGAAGTGATGGCATTACATAACTCTTCCACTTCTGCCAGAGAGACACCGCTTTTGCTGTCTTCCTCACTGACATTAACTTGCACGCAAACATGTAAGGGTGGCAAATCTGGAAACTCACCGCGTTGAGCCGATAAGCGCTCAGCAATCTTGAGGCGATCCACGCTATGAACCCAATCAAAGTGCTGCGCTACTTCGCGGGTTTTATTACTCTGCAGTGGGCCAATGAAATGCCAAACTAACCAAGGACGTAATTTGGCAAGTTTCTCAATCTTTTCTACTGCCTCTTGAACATAGTTTTCACCAAAAGCAGATTGACCAGCATGCATCGCCTCTTCCACTGCTGAAGCGGGAAAGGTTTTACTGACAGCAAGGAGTTCAATTTCTTCAGGCTCACGCTTTGCTGCTAAGGCAGCAAGTTCAATTCGCTGTCTGACCTGCATCAGATTGACAACAATGGAATTCATGCGGCCTTAGAAGATTTGCTAAGTAATTGGTCTACGATCTCAATCCAATGCACCACGGGAGTGTCATCTTGTTGTAGGTGTGTAATACAGCCAATATTTCCAGAAACAATCACTTCTGCACCAGACTCTTCACAAGCGGCATTTAAGTGATTTAACTTATTTTTACGAAGCTGCTCAGAAAGCTCAGGCTGGGTCACTGAATAAGTACCCGCAGAGCCGCAGCAAAGATGACTGTCGGCACATAGACGTACACCAATGCCAATGCTTGATAGCAAACCTTCAACCTTGCCGCGAATCTGTTGGCCATGTTGAAGGGTGCACGGAGGGTGATACACCACGCCTGGCTTAGTATCTGTGCCTACGAGTTGTACTAGTTGATTTTCTAGGGATGGCAGAATCTCGGAAATATCTTTTGTTAATTCTGAAATCTTTTTTGCTTTAGCTGCGTAAGCAGGATCATTTGCAAAGAGATGTCCATAGTCTTTCACCATGACACCGCATCCAGAAGCTGTCATGACAATAGCTTCAATGCCACTTTCAACTAAAGGCCACCACGCATCAATATTTTGTTTGGCATTCTCTAAGCCGCCGGCTTGATCATTCAGGTGATAACGCAGGGCACCACAACAGGTGGCGCTAGGGGCGCTAATGAGTTGAATCTTGAGCGCATTAAGAACGCGTGCAGTTGCTGAATTGATGTTTGGCAACATGCCAGGCTGCACACAACCCTCGAGTAGCACCATTTTGCGCTGATGGACTGCTGTTGGTCTTTCATAAGCATTGGTGGAATTAGCCAAAGCTTTATTAACAGTCAGTGGGATCTTGCGCTGAATACCACTCGGCATCAATGGGCGCACCAAACGACCTAAGGTCATTGCTGTATTAAATAAAGCTGGTTTGGTTAAACCCTCCTTTAAAGCCCAGCGAGTCAGACGCTGAGTAATCGGACGCTCTGGCGTGTTTTCTTCAGCCCACTTGCGACCAATATCAATGAGCTTGCCGTATTGCACGCCACTCGGACAGGTGCTTTCGCAATTTCGGCAGGTTAGACAGCGATCTAAATGTAGGCGAGTCTTTTCAGTAGGCGCTTGACCTTCAGCAATTTGCTTAATCAGATAGATGCGTCCACGCGGGCCATCTAACTCATCGCCAAGTAACTGATAAGTAGGGCAGGTAGCAGTACAAAAACCGCAGTGAACACATTTGCCCAGAATGCGGGCTGCCTCGATACCTTCTGGCGTGTTAGCAAATTGAGGGGCGAGTTGAGTTTGCATAGAAAGACTTATGGAAGACGTTTAGTAGCGAATACACCTGCAGGATCAAAAGCGGATCGCAGACGTTCTTGCACAGCCTCAAGGGCTTTTGAGTGTGCTTGCTCTGATAACAATGTAAAGCGCTGGTGAGAAGGGTCTATATTTGTCCCTTGTCTAAAGCGGGTTGCATGCCCACCGTGAGAAGTCGCTAATGCCTTGATTGTTTGAAAGGTGGCCTCATCTCCAGAGGCTTTAATCCAGCGTTGTTGACCGTGCCATTCCAAAACAATTTCATCGCTAGCCCCAGGAATACTGATTGGCCCACAGGCAGCAGGTAGCGCTAAACGATAGAGTGTTTGATCTATACCAAGATGACTAAATGCAGCAATTTTTTGCTCGCGTAAATCATTCCAGAAATCTTCAGCAGCTTCGCTATTCAGTTCTGTAGCATTTACTAAAGAACTCATGAGTGGCATAGCAGCTTTCACGGCTGCTACTGCACCAGCGAGACGAAAAGTAAGCTCTCCATCACCACCTTTATCTGAACCAATCCAGCAGCTTGCTGAGAGTGGTAGTGGTTGACCGGCCCATTCATTAAGCACTTTGAGCGCCTTTTCTTGGGAGATCTGGCAACGTAAGCTTGCGGTCGCAGCAGGTTTAGGCAATACTTTTACTGAGGCTTCTAACAAGAGCGCCAGTGTTCCAAGGGAGCCAGGCAATAAACGAGAGACGTCATATCCTGCTACGTTCTTCATGACTTTGCCGCCAAAAGAAAGATCTTGACCTTTACCATCCAGAATGCGGGCGCCTAAAACGAAGTCACGAAAATTGCCAACCGTGATGCGTCCTGGGCCAGCAAGGCCCGCTGCAATAGCGCCGCCAAAAGTGGCGTTCTCACCAAAGTGTGGCGGCTCAAATGCGAGCACCTGATTTTTTTCTTTGAGGGCTGCTTCGATTTCTTTTAGAGGAGTCCCTGCGCAAGCGGTGATCACCAATTCTTCTGGCTGGTATTCCAAGATGCCTGAGTAAGAACAGGTATTGAGCTTGGCGTAATTATTAGGGTTGCCGTACCAAGATTTAGTACCGCCACCTTCAATGGAGAGTGGAGTTTTATTTTTAGCTGCACTCAGAATTTGTTCGCGAAATGAATCAATTTGTGGATTGGAGTGACCCATTAAAAGCGCTCCAATTCTGGATGAGGTAATTGACCACCACTAATGCGCATACGGCCATATTCTGCACAGCGACTTAAGGTTGGAATAGCTTTATCAGGGTTCAGTAACTTCTCTGGATCAAAAGCACTCTTCACGCCCCAGAAAGATTCTCGTTCACCTTCACCAAACTGTACACACATGGAGTTAATTTTCTCGATACCAACACCATGTTCACCAGTAATGGTCCCGCCTAACTCTACACAGGCTTCCAAAATTTCAGTGCCGAATTCTTCTGCACGATGCCACTCTTCTTGGTCAGCGCCATTAAATAAAATCAGCGGATGCATATTGCCATCACCCGCATGAAATACGTTTAAGCAACCCAGGCCATACTTTTTTTCCATACCTTGAATACGCTTCAATAAGGTTGCAATATGACGGCGAGGAATGGTGCCATCCATGCAGTAGTAATCAGCTGCTAAACGACCTGCGGCAGGGAATGCATTCTTACGACCACTCCAAAATTTGAGGCGCTCTGCCTCATCTTTAGAAATCTGAATACCAGTGGCACCTGCCTGTTCTAAAACTTTGGTCATACGCTCGATTTCTTCAGCAACCTCTTCAGGTGTGCCGTCAGATTCGCATAGCAAAATAGCTTCAGCTTCTAGGTCATAGCCAGCATGAACAAATTCTTCAACGGCGCGAGTAGTCGCCTTATCCATCATCTCTAAACCAGCAGGAATAATGCCGGCAGCAATAATGGCAGCAACTGCATTGCCCCCTTTTTCGATGTCATCAAAGCTTGCCATGATGACGCGAGCCAATTTTGGTTTCGCTACTAACTTGACGGTAACCTCGGTAACAACCGCGAGCATGCCTTCACTACCCATCATGATTGCTAATAAATCGAGTCCAGGTGCATCGGGTGCTAGGCCGCCAAATTCCACAACCTCACCATTCATCAAAATTGCGCGCACGCGCAGAACGTTGTGCAAAGTCAGACCATATTTAAGGCAGTGCACACCACCAGAGTTTTCGTTGACGTTACCGCCAATAGAGCAAGCAATTTGAGAAGAAGGATCGGGTGCGTAGTACAGGCCAAGATGAGCAACCGCTTCTGAGATGGCAAGATTGCGAACGCCTGGTTGAACAACTGCAGTACGCGTAAATGGATCAATGCTGATAATTTTTTTCAGCTTTGCTAGTGATAAGACTAATCCCTGAGCAAGGGGCATTGCTCCGCCAGAAAGACCTGTGCCTGATCCACGAGGTACCACTGGAATTTCCATTGCATAGCAAATCTTCAAGATTTGAGCGACTTGCTCCTCTGTTTCAGGCAAAGCTACCGCCAAAGGCATCCGTCTATAGGCTGCTAAACCATCGCATTCGTAGGGAATGGTGTCTTCCGGCTCCCATAAAAGGGCGTGTTCCGGCAGGATTGGGCGTAATGCCCTCACTAATTTGGATTGGAGGACGCTAATAGCGGCTAAATCAGGGGGTGGGGTCACCATATTCATGACCATCATTTTAGCCATTTACCTATAATTAAGCTTATGGGAAATCGATTAACAAAAATCGCCACTAGAACGGGTGATGCTGGGATGACAGGCTTGGGCGACGGGAGCCGCGTAGAGAAGGATCATCTGCGAATTTGCGCCATGGGCGATATTGACGAGTTGAACTCAGAAATCGGTGTTTTGATGACTGAAGACATTCCCGCGGCTATTGCCTCTGAATTGCATGAACTTTTTCTCCAAGTTCAACACGATTTGTTCGATTTGGGTGGTGAGCTTTGCATTCCTAATTACAAGTTGCTAAAACCTGAGCACGTTGCACAACTCGATCTTTGGCTCGAAAAGTACAACAAAGAATTGCCGCCTTTGACTGAATTTATTTTGCCAGGTGGTACTCGCGCTGCAGCACAAGCACATGTTTGTCGAACTGTATGTCGCAGGGCAGAGCGTTCTATTGTGCGTTTGGGCTGGGAAGAGCCTCTATATGATTCCCCGCGTCAATATGTCAATCGCTTGTCAGATCTCCTCTTTGTACTTTCCCGTATTCTGAATCGTGCTGCTGGTGGTTCCGACGTGCTTTGGAAGCACGAAAAAAAAGAGACTAAATAAATTAGTCTCTTTTAGCTGCGTTGCTTAAGGTTCAGAGCTAAAGCATCCGACTTACTTTTTCTTGTTTCTGCGATTTTTAACAGCAGTCGCAAGACGCTCTAATACTTTTACAGAATCATCCCAATTAATGCAAGCATCGGTAATGCTCTTGCCATATTCCAGCTTGCTTGGATCATCTTTTCCTGGTGTGAATTTCTGAGCACCATCATTTAAGTGACTCTCTACCATCACACCAAAAATCTGATGTGAGCCAGATTCAATTTGCTGAGCTACGTCATCAGCAACCACGATTTGACGCTCATGTTTCTTGCTTGAATTGGCGTGTGACAAGTCAACCATCAAAC
>Ga0214235_1000109_pt1 | contig 46638 bp, 50 predicted proteins | sample TroBogypolimnion_2_FD_153073 | JGI IMG/M metagenome (GOLD analysis project Ga0214235, IMG submission 153073) | Freshwater microbial communities from Trout Bog Lake, WI - 15JUL2008 hypolimnion | ecosystem: Environmental > Aquatic > Freshwater > Lake > Hypolimnion/Profundal zone ... | reverse complement strand
ATGAACCAAAAACCATCGGTGGATTGTTTAAAGACCTAGAGTGTGAACTGTACACTCTTTCTATTGCGATGCAAGCTTTTATTGAAATTATGGACAAAATAGCTAAAATTGAAACGATTGTAAATAGAAATGAAGATTTCATGACCATAGTAGCCACGCTACGCAGTACGACTCAAGAATTGCTTGGATTTAGGTGCGAAAGTTGAGATATTAACATCAAAGTTTTCAACTTTACAAAAATATTTCAAAATGTCATCAACTCTAAATGGGTATAATTCGCCTAATTAATATAAATACACTTTACATGTAAGGATTCCACATGGGACAGACCATTACTGAAAAAATATTTTCCGATCATGTCGGTCATGACGTTCATGCCGGCGAAATCATCCGCTGTGACATCGATATGGTTATCGGAAACGATATTACTACACCTATTTCTATCAAAGCTTTTGAAGATATTGGCGCTACAAAACTAGCAAATCCGGATGGATTTTCTATCGTACTTGACCACTTTATCCCTGCAAAAGATATTGCAAGTGCAAATCAAGCGCGCATTAGCCGTGATTTTGCAAAAAAATATGAGTTGAAAAACTTTTTTGATGAAAAAGATATGGGAATTGAGCATGCACTTTTACCTGAAAAAGGTTTAGTTGTTCCAGGTGATGTCATTATCGGTGCAGATTCACATACTTGTACGCATGGCGCTCTTGGTGCATTTTCAACTGGTATGGGTTCAACTGACTTGGCATTTGCAATGGTAACTGGTGGAAATTGGTTTAAAGTTCCTGAGTCTATCAAAGTAGTTTTAAGTGGCAAGCCTGGGAAATACACAACGGGAAAAGATATTATCCTAGAAATTATCCGTATGATTGGTGTTGATGGCGCTTTATATCAAACATTGGAATTCGTAGGAAGCACTATCGAGCATTTAAGTATGGATGACAGATTTTCTATGTGTAATATGGCTATCGAAGCTGGTGCAAAAAGTGGAATCGTCGCATATGATGAAATCACAAAAGAGTTTTTAGCAGACAAACCACTTGCACGCGCGCCAAAAATTTTCTATTCTGACGCTGACGCTGTTTATACAAAAACATTAGAGATAGATGTTGCATCTCTTGATCCAGTGATCGCGTATCCGTTTTTACCATCAAATGGACATAGTGTTGTTCAAGCTCAAAATGATCATATTAAGATAGATCAAGCGTTTATTGGAAGCTGTACAAACGGAAGACTTAGTGATCTTAAAGTTGCAGCTGAAATCCTAGAAGGAAAAAGAGTACACCAAGATGTTCGTCTTATCATCACTCCAGGAACGCAAAAGATTTTGAGAGAAGCTACTAAACTTGGATATATCGATATTCTTATTGATGCTGGCGGAGTTGTCAGCAATCCGACATGTGGCGCTTGTCTTGGCGGATACATGGGAATTTTAGGGGATAATGAAGTGGCAGTTTCTACAACAAACCGCAATTTTGTAGGACGCATGGGAAGCAGAAGTTCAAAAGTTTATCTTGCTAACTCTGCTGTTGCAGCAGCGTCCGCAGTCACTGGATATATCACTGATCCAAGATAACACAAACTAATTATTTTTATTAAATACATTTTCAATAAAAATAAGCTAGAATCACGAAATAATTACTCCCAAGTTTACTTGGACAAAAAAGGATACACAATGAAAAAATTACTACTCATTCCTGCACTTTTAGCATCTTCTTTGCTATTAGCACAAGACTATGACTATGAGATCACACCAGTTGCTGGTTATAACATAGCAGAGGGAAACCTCAATCTTTCTAATGCAGGTATCTATGGCGCTGAATTCCAACTTAATAACCTTGGAATGCCAGTAAGTCCTGAGTTATCAGTTCTTTACTCAAATGCTGATTTTGAGCCAAGCCGCTTTGGTAGTACAAATGTTTACCGTATCGCCTTAAACGGTGTATATGAGTATGGAAAAGTTGGCTTTTTAACTCCATTTGCAAAAGCTGGTCTTGGTTACGAGACTATGAGTGAGCACCAAGAAGGAAGAACTGGCAATGTTGATTCTGCTTTCTTTGACGCAGGCGTTGGTGCTAAAATGCCAATCACAAAAAATATCGCTCTTAAACTTGAAGCAGTTTATATGTTAAAACCAAATGATACAAGATGGGATAATAACTTAGCATTGCTTGGTGGTATCAATATCGCTTTTGGAGAGCACGCTCAACCAGTTGCAGCTCCGGCTCCAGTTGTTGAAGCACCTGTTGTTGTAGCTCCAGCACCTGCACCAGTTGTTGAAGAAAAACCAGTTGTTGAAGAAGTTGCAGTTGTTGTAGTAGATGGCGATGATGATCATGATGGTGTTAAAAACTCTATTGATAAATGTCCAAATACTCCAACTGGCGCAAAAGTTGATCAAGATGGTTGTCCAGTTCTTGTAGACTTACATGCAAACTTCAAAATAGACTCAGCTAAAATTAGTAAAGATGCAGACGCTAAGATTACAGAATTTGCAGATTTCATGAAACTATACCCTGCTTACCATGCAGAAATCACTGGTTATACTAGTAGTACAGGTACAGCGGCACACAACCAAAAACTTTCTGAAGCGCGTGCAAAAGCTGTAAAAGCTGACCTTGAGAAAAAAGGTATAGACGCTAACAGACTTACTGCATCAGGAAAAGGTGAAGCTAATCCAGTTGCATCTAACAAAACTGTTGAAGGCCGTGCGGCAAATAGACGTATAGAAGCTACTTTAACTAAATAATGTTCCAACCTCCATGCGTTATCTTTGCTGGCGGGAAAAGCTCCCGCATGGGCGAAGATAAAACACTTTTACCCTTTGCGGGTAAACCCTCACTAACACAGTTTCAATATGAGCGCTTACAAAAATTATTTCAAAATGTATATATTTCCTGTAAAGATGCAAATAAATTTGATTTTGCTGCAAATTTCATAGAAGATATAGATACAAAAGATATCTATGCTCCTACAACAGGCTTTGTAACTATCTTTAACCACTTACATGTAAACGAAATATTTGTTCTAAGTGTTGACACTCCTTTTATAGATGAAGCAGAAATAAGTAAAATTTTAGAGCACAAAGATCAGGGCTTTGATGCTATCATCGCAAAAACATCCCATAGCCTCCATCCTCTGTGCGGACTATATAATAGAAGTTTGCATGTAGCTTTTTCAAATATGCTTCAAACCAATCAACATAAACTTACCCAACTGCTCCACATGTCCAAGACTCTTTTTATAGAATTTGAAGATGAATCTAATTTTTTAAATCTTAACCATCCTTCAGAGTATGAAGAAGCAATTTTAAGATTTCATGAAGAACACGATATTAATAAATAATCTATCTTTGTTTGGTATAATCAAGGGTTATTATTTACCTTTATACAAAAGAAGAGAGTTACATGAATTTAACACACTTAGATGAAAAAGATCGTCCAAAAATGGTGGATGTGTCTGACAAAAATCAGACTACGAGAGTCGCTGTAGCAAGCGGAGTTATACAAATGAGCCAAGATGCTTTCGATGCGATTGTAAGCGAAAAGACAAAAAAAGGCCCAGTTCTTCAAACAGCTGTTATTGCCGCAATAATGGGAACAAAAAAAACAAGTGAACTTATCCCAATGTGTCATCCCTTAAATCTTAGTGGTATCAACTGTGATGTTGAAGAACTGCCTGAACTTCCAGGATTTAAACTTATTCTCACTGCAAAACTTACAGGTCAAACAGGCGTAGAAATGGAAGCCCTCACGGGTGTCAGTATCGGACTTTTAACCATATATGATATGGTCAAAGCCATAGACAAAGGGATGATCATTAAAACTGTTCAGCTTGAATCCAAAGAAGGAGGAAAAAGTGGAAATTATAAACGAAACTAAAGAAAAATTGGTTTTGGAATATCCTTGCAGCTGGTGTTATAAAGTAATCGGTAATCATAAAGATGAAATTCATCTTGCCGTAAAAGAAGTGATTTTGGAAAAACCACACTCTTTAAAACTTTCCAATGCAAGTAAAACCGGAAAGTATGTGAGTATGAATCTTGATCTTATTATCACCAATGAAGATGAAAGAACATTTATATATGAAGCACTAAAAAATCATCAAAATATAAAAATGGTTTTATAAAGGAGATATGATGAATATAGAGGAATTTGAACGAGACTTAAAAAACAGTTACAAAAGCATTGAAGCCTCTTCAATTGAGGAAAAGATTAAAAAACTTCTTGTGCATATTGAGGATGAATGGACTATAGATCCAAATAAATTGACATTACATGAACTAAAAATTCTTAGTGCAACAGTCATCGACAGTGAAACATTGGCCCTTCACGATGAAGTTGAAGAACTGCTTGCAAAAAAAGAACAGTTAAACAGACGCATAGACAAAACATCACATGAGCTTCAAAATGCAAAATACGTTCTTTTTGATAAGATCGAAGAATCCCTTGTAGGAGCTCCTGAACAAACAATATCTAAGCTCCATCAGATAAAACTTCAATCTGTTGACCTTTTTGACATGTTAAATGAAATGGTTGAATCAGCCATCATTACAGCCTTAGAAAAAAATAACCAAGATATAGATGAAACTGTTGAAGAGGTTATAAAAGAGCTTACTTATGAAACTATCAATGAGGGAGCGCTCAATAGTATCAGGATTCGAAAAATTCTCTCCAGTATCCTGCAAACGGCAGTAAATGTTTCAGAAGCAACTCCAAATCAGGCAAATTCTATCCTCAAGTCAACAATGCGAGGTACGAAAACTGGTCTGGTCAAATCAATATCTAAATTTCAACAACAACTTCTTTATATGCCTGATGAAATAAAGGCTATCTTGCTTAGTGATTATGATCACACTTTTGATGAACTTATTCATACAGATATGATCTTTACACAAGTGGTGAACAATATTGGACATGCAAACTCTGCACAAACTAAACAAATACTCGATGATGTCTCAAAGGGCATGAAGTATGATTTAGAAGAGCTGGTACATATCTCAAAAGAAACTGTTGACATTATGAAAGACAAGTACCAAGCAGTGAAAAAAGATGCCCTTCAAAGAGGGACAAAAGTATTGAGATCAGAAAAAGCCCAAGAAGCAAAACGTATGGGAATAGAAGCTTGGGGTATAGCAAGAACAGCCCTTGAAAACGCCATTAAATCAGCTAAAAACGCGATGGATAAAAAAGACGAAAAATAAGATTAAGTTATTTCATATCTTTTTTTTCTATAATATGTTTGAATATAAAATTTAAAGGAGTAATCTATGATGTTACACCCAGCTACCGTTCATTTTGCAATGGTTCTTCCACTAGTTGCCTCAGTTTTTGGTGTTGTGTATCTTTTCACAAGAACAGAGGGGATGTCAAAAATCTCATCTCGTGCTACACTTATTGCTGCGCTTGCTGTTATTGGCGTATGGTATACAGGTACGCATGCAGGTCCGCTTATATATGACTATCTCAGCCCAGCTGGTCAGAGTGAACTTAAAGAACATAAGCAGTTAGGCACATACTTGGCAATAGCGATGGGAATTATTGCTTTATTAAAACTCTTTGGATGCAAAACCAAAAAATTTGCCCTCGAAGCTCTTGCGGTCGTCTTACTCTTAGGTGCAACTGGAGCCATGTTTCTTCAAGGGAAAGATGGAGGCGAGATTGTATATACTTATGGGCAGCCATTTCAGATGCAACAACTCACAACCTATTTAGATAATAGCGATGATCTACAAATGGCAGATGATGCGGATGCAGCAGTGGCTCTTGTTAAAAAACAGGTCTCGACTATCGCTGAGACAACACCTGCAAAAATTCAAAAAGCACAAACAGTTAAAAAAGATAGTGAATGATTTCACTATCTTTTTAATAGTATCGGAAAAATAAACATGGAAAAATTAGAATTAGAAAATAAAAAAAATGTCTCCGCTCAAATGCAGGAAATTCTCCAAAAAGAACTTGACAAGTACATCCAAGATCCAGCAAATTTTTCAAGCTACTTGGAAACCATGGAAAAAATAGATTATTGGTTAGAAAAAGGTGAAGAAAAATGAAAATAGTAAATTCTAAACTTTATGAGGAACAACTCAAATCAATACTTGACTCTTTTTTTAATAATGATAAAAAAAGCGCAAAGAGTTTTAAACTCTATCTTGATACCATAATCTTAAATATGCCAACAAAAGTAGCAAAATATAAGAAGTCACTATATTTTGATGATGAAAATATTAAAAATATTGAACACCAAGGTTTTACAATACCTTTTTATCATGATATTATTAAAGATACTTATGTAGTTCTAGGAATCATAACTAATACGAATCATAACTTATGAAAAAAAATTAAGATTCGTGCCTCTACTTAAAAATAAACTTTTATATGTGTTGTTTTGTAACAAAATAGTCTCTATAGTATAAAATTAATCGTATAAATCTTCAAATTGTTGTATCATTTCTTGTGATATATTTGTGATATTTACAAAACAGTTACCTAATCGTGCAATAATATTGTGTGTCAATCTATGGCTTAACTGATTTAGTGGTCACTACTAAATATATATTGGTTATATCTATAAAGCTTATAAAGGAAGAAAAATGAACGATAATAATTCTCAAAAAAATTTAGAATCTTCGTCTAATGACACACACAACACATTAGCAAGAAGAGATTTTTTTAGAAAATCTGCAGCTTTGTCTGCTACTGCTTTAGCTGGTACAAGTCTTTTTGCTGGTACAAAGGCAATGGCTGACGATCCAGCTATTATAAACCATGTACCATGGGGAATCAAATTTGGTGACCCTGTTACCAAAAATCTTTATGGGATGCCATCAGAATATGAGCACAATAATACAAGAAGAAATGCTGAACTGCTCTCTTCAGGTAACTTCTATGCATCAATTGCAATGTGTCCTATTCAAGAATCAGAAGGAATTATTACACCAAATGGTTTATTTTTCTCAAGATCTCACGGTGGTGTTGCTCAAGTCAATCCAAATGAGTTCCGTTTAATGATTCATGGTCTTATAGATAAACCGTTAGTGCTTACTCTTGATCAACTTAAACGTTATCCAAGTGTTAGCCGCATTCACTTTATCGAATGTCCTGCAAACGGTGGACCAGAGTGGAGAGGACCACAATTCAACTCTGTTCAGTTTGCAAAAGGGATGATGAGTTGTGCAGAATGGACTGGTGTTTACATTAAGACTATTCTTAAAGACTTAGGTCTTAAACCAACTGCTAAATGGATGCTTGCTGAGGGTTCAGATAACTCAGAGATGGGAAGAACTGTCCCGATAGATAAAGTACTCGATGATGCAATGATCGTATGGGGACAAAATGGTGAAGCTCTTCGCCCTGAACAAGGATATCCTGTTCGTCTGGTACTTCCAGGTTGGGAAGGTAACTTATGTGTTAAATGGCTTAAACGTCTAGAATTTTCTGATGAGCCTTTTTATGCAAAAGAAGAAACTGCAAAATATACTGCTCTTAAACCAGATGGTAAAGCAGTACAGCATTTCTATGCAAACGAAGTTAACTCTATTATCACTTCTCCATGTCCAGAAAAACCATGGACTGACCTTAAAAAAGGTGATATGGTTGAGATCGAAGGTCTTGCTTGGAGTGGATATGGCACTATTACGGGTGTTGATATTACATTTGATGGCTGTAAAAACTGGACTCCTACAAAACTTAAAGGTCTTGTTCTTCCAAAAGCTTGGACGAGATTTAGTTTTATGTACAAATATGAAGGCAAACCTCTCATTATAGGAAGCCGTGCTATGGATGATGCTGGACGTATGCAACCAACAATCGAAGAAGAAGTTTCTGTTATGGGTGTAGAGTCAGTTTATCATAGAAATAGTATCGCTACATGGGAAGTCACAGAAAAAGGGGAGGTTCACAATGTTCAAATTAGATCGTAAATCACTGGTATCAATTTCATTAATTGCGGCAGTGTCTATTGGACTAACGGCATGTGTTGGTGGTGATGCTTCTCCAGATGGAATCGGTGCCGTTTCCTCAACGGGTGCTTCACATTCATATGCAACTGGTCCAGATGCAGGAAAACTTGTTGTTGATGGTGGTGTTACATATCCTGTAAACAACAATAAGTCTGGTATCTATTATGTAAATTCTGATACACAAAATGGTGGGTACTCTTACGGACGTACACCAACAAAAAATGAGTTAGATGCATGGGCTACATCTGTAACACCATATGCTCCACCACCGGAAGGACATGGAAATGTTCAAGATGGTGCGGACTTGTATGATGCTAAATGTGGTATGTGTCACGGAGATTTTGGTTCAGGTGGTGGCGGATATCCATCTCTAGCAAAAGGCAATGCTTACGTTGGTCAGAAATCATTGACTAACCAAAGAGGTATTACTGAGGACGGTCCAAATCGTGTATTTGGAACATACTGGCCACAAGCAAGTACTCTTTGGTGGTACATCAAAGAGGGTATGCCTCATCCAGCTCCAAAAAGCTTAACTGATGATCAAGTTTATTCATTAGTTGCTTACATACTTAATATCAATGAAATGAAAATTGATGGTGAGTTAGTTGGAGATGATTATGATTTAGATAGAGCGAAGTTCTTGAAGATTGTAATGCCAAATAAAGATGGTTTTGTACCTAAAATTGATGGCCCACAAGGTCAAGATAATGCACGTGCATACTTTAATGATCCAAAAAACATTGGTGCAAAGACTGTTAGCGAACGTTGTATGACGGACTGTATTAAAGGTGAAACTAAGGTAACTCGTATTAAAGTTGAAACGAAAGATTTCTTACCGCCTTTATCTACAGTAAGAGATTTACCAGTAGTGGAGAAAAAAGCGGGTTCAAATGATGCTGCTAAAGCGTCATACGAGGGAACTTGTAAGATGTGTCACGGTGCTGATGGCATGGGCGCTCCTGTAGTTGGAAACAAAAAAGCATGGGCAAAAGTAACAACTCAAGGTATAGATAAAGTATATGATCACGCAATAAATGGTCTTAACGGTATGCCTCCAAAAGGCGGAACAGACCTAGCAGATTCAGATCTTAAAGCAGTTGTTGACTATATGATCAGCATGAGCAAGTAATTTAAATAAAAAGGAAATAGAAATGCAAAGAAGAAAATTTTTAAGTCTAGGTGCACTAGCAGCAGTAGTTACAATGGTTCCAGCGAGTTTAAGTGCTCTAGATTTCAGAGCAACAAAACCAGATGTATGGACAGCTAAGACAGTAAATGATGGTATTGCAAAATTGTTTGGAAAAGTAGCAACTCCTAGTGATGCTATTAAATTAACTATCCCGAAAGTTGCAAGTAATGGTGGTCAAATCCCAGTTGATATCGCTACTGATATCCCTGCAAAAACTGTAGCATTGTTTCAAGATGCAAATCCAGAGAGTGCTATCATGGTATGGAATGTTGTTGAGGGTAGTGTTGTTGATTATTCATTGAAAATAAAAATGAAAAAAAGCGGAAGCATGACAGTTGTAGTTGAAGGTAAAGATGGAAAACTTTACTCAACAACAAAATCTCTTGACGTTGCACTAGGTGGTTGTGAAGGCTGATTTAGCCTTTACAACATACAAAAAACAAAATAATTAAAGGATATTTATGAAAATCAAAGCAAAATTAAAAGGCGATCTTGTTGAAGCTAAAGTTATGATCAAACATGACATGTTAACTTATGATCAAGCAAAAGCAAAAACTGGTAAAAGAGAAGATGCAAACTTTATTGTACATATTGAAGCAACAGTAAATGGTAAAGCAGTTTTTGACGCTTCTACAAGTCAGTTCCTTTCTAAAAACCCAATCGTTGGTTTTAGCTTCAAAGGTAAAGCTGGAGATAATCTTGTTGTAAACACTGTTGACCTTAAAGGCAACAAAGATACAGAAACACAAGCAATTAGATAATCGAAAGAGGGAGTATTCCCTCTTTGATTTGCAATACAAATATAGAGGATTATTATATGAAAATATTGAGATCTCTCTTTCTCCTTCTTACCTTACAGATATTATCATTTTCTGCAGAAATCAACCTTGATAAGCTTATAGATACAGCTACAAAAGAACATAAACATCTTTTCGTTTATTTACATTGGAAAGACTGTGTTTACTGCCAAGAGATGTCAATGTTTACTCTTGATACCGCAAATATCAAAAAAAGAATCAAAAGTGATTTTCTTTATACAGATATTGAAACTTCAAAGAATGATACAGTCATCTATAAGGATTTTAAAGGAACGGCGAAAGAGTTTACAAAATATATAGGGTTTGGTTTTCCTGTTTCATTATTTTATGATAAAGATAAATCAGTTGCAGGATTATTTCCAGGCATCTATAATGAAGATGAATTCGCAGTCGTTCTTGAATATATTAAATCAGACAGCTACAAAAAAATGGAGCTAGATGTTTACGAGAAAAAAATCGGTTTTAAAAAGAAGAAATAGATGTCAAAAAATATTTTAGCAACAGTTAAAGAACTGTACATATCTATAAAAGAGGAACCTCATAGACTTATAAAGAATGAGCTCAATATAGATCCCCAAGGTGTTAAAGAGGATAAATTTTATGGAAAAGATCCTCTACGAGCTATCTTAATCAGTTCTATAGATGCCTATCATATGGCAAAACAAATAGATATAGATTTGCAAGAGGGAATCCTTGGTGAAAATATTCTCATTGAGGGGAGTATAAGCAGCTTACATATAGGAGACAGGTTCAAAATTGGAGAAGTCACATTCGAACTTACTCAAAACTGTACCCTCTGTATAGGTCTTTCTAAAATAGATTCCAAATTGCCTAAACTGCTTAAAGATGATCGCGGAATCTTTGTAAAAGCAGTAAATAGTGGTTTTATTAAAAAAGGTGACATCATCCATTTATAAAAGAAAATTTGTTCTAGAACGATGGAGATTATAAAACGTTTTTGACCTTTATTCTTCTTATTTTTGTATTTGAGTAAAATTGTAAAAATTTAACTCTATTTTTGTATTTGTATCAAAAAATGTCACTTCCAACCTAATCTAATTTCGCAATTAGATAGTATTAAAGACAAAACATTTTAGATGCGACAACTAAAGGATATTTTTTGAGCTTACGAAGTTTTATATGGGAATATGGAGAGAAAGTTGCGGGGTATGATATCCCTGTTGTCAACGAGAGAGAAGCGAGAGCTGCTGCAGGGATACTCGGAATTCTTGGAACAATTATTATGTTTGTCGGAATAGGATTTAATCATACTATGGTGGCAAGAATCTATTTGGGATTTTTATGGGTTGATTTTACGCTCAGAATGATAAGTCCAAAATACGTCCCGTCTTTACTCTTGGGAAGATTTGTAGTTCAAAATCAAAAACCAGAATATGTGGGCGGGTTGCAAAAGCGTTTCGCATGGTCACTCGGCTGGCTTATCTCTTTACCTATGGTTTGGTGGTTTGTTTTAAATTGGGATATAACTTTTTACAAAGTTTTAATTTGTGTACTTTGCGCTAGTTTAATGTTCTTAGAAAGTGCTTTTTCTATATGTATTGGCTGTATAATATACGAATTTATCACTAGAAAGCATGCTCAATATTGCCCAGGGGGAATATGTGAAATACATATAAAAGAACCTATACAAACTTTCAACTTCATACAAAAAGCGATTGTTGCTTTAGCTATGATTGGGCTTTTTGCAGGAACGTACACCTTTTTAGCGTATGAACAACCTAAAACATTCTTCGGTGAGTTTCTTCATGAAGCAGTTTTAACAAAAGCCCAACTTCAAAAAGAGAAAGATGATGAATTCCAAAAAGAAGCAGACAAAGAATTTGAAAATGACAACTAATTCTTAGCGAAATAGTTCGTTAAAAACACTTTACATGTAAACCTTACATGTAAAGTGTTTTTCTAAAGATTTAATACAGAAATAGAAGATAATAAACTCCAACTCCCATATATGAAGCGACACTTATCCCTAAAAATACCAATTTTCCCACTTTCTTATGAGAAACGGATACACCTTTATTTTCTAATTTGTAACTTTTAATAGCACCATATAAAAGCGCAGACCAAAGGATAACACTTACAAGCGCAATACTTACATGTACAACTAAGAATGTGATCATAAAGCCATATGAGACATGCGCATTTTGCATAAATTCTATAAAGCCATCAGAAACTCTTACCCCTACTTCAAAAACAACAACTACAACCAAAGTCACCGCAAATAAAATTAACTGAGACAGAAAATGCTTTTCATATTGCTTTTTAACGGCCAAAAGAATAGAAAGAAACATCAAAACAGGCAAGAGTGCAAAATACACCGTAATAAAATCCATATAAAATGGTGCGGAAGTTCCTAAAAAACCTGTGCCAAACATATATAACCTCGTCAATTATTAAAATATTTTCTCAGCAGAATCCTATCTAAAAGAGCTTAAATCAGATATATTACCTTTAAAAAAAGATCCTCAGAAAATGAATTTGAAAAAAGGTATAATCCAAACATTAACAAGTAGTGGTTCTGCCAGAATAAATCTCTCTCTAGTTCAAAGGATGTCTATGCATACCATACCACTTCAAAACCTTCTTTTTATGCTGCTTCCTGTTGCTATTGTAGGGTATTTTTATTATAAATGGCTCGGTGATGCAAAAGAGATCGCGTATGCTACGCTTAGGATGACCTCGCAGCTTTTGCTTATAGGATATGTCCTAGAGTTTTTATTTAAAGATGATTCACCCTTAATAGGTGTTGCCATAGTGTTTTTTATGATAGCAGTATCAAGTCTGATTGCTCTTCGCAGCTGTAGGCAAAAGAGCTTACAAAAATATACTCATATCTTCAGTGCTATTGCAATCGGTGGCAGTTTTAATCTGCTCATCGTCTTAATTGCTGTGTTAGATCTTAAATCCCTTTATACCCCAATGATAATGATCCCACTTGCTGGAATGATCTATGCCAATGCTATGAATGCCGTGGCTATTGCGGTGGAAAGATTTGACTATGAGATTCAATTAAATGACTACGCACAATCGCGCTTCTTAGCCTTCAAAGCCGCAATGATACCTCAAGTCAATACTCTCTTAGCGGTAGGTCTTGTTTCTCTTCCTGGGATGATGACAGGACAGATACTCTCAGGTATCAGCCCGCTTATTGCGGCACGATATCAGATAGTGGTGATGGCCATGGTACTAGGAAGTGCGGGGATATCGACTATTTTGTTTTTATATTGGCAGAGAGTAGCTACCAGACAGAGTGCGGATATTACATAACATTAGATATTACTTATTTTCAATCTAAAAGCCTCAAACTCTTCAATTGGCAATGGCTTTGAAAAATAGTACCCTTGTATCTCGTCACATCCTTGCTCATGGAGATAATCAAGCTGACCAATAGTTTCCACTCCCTCTGCGATTGTTTGTAATCCCAAACTTTTAGCCATACTGATAATCGCGGCAACGATCGCTTTATCTTCGGGATCAACATTAATATCTCGTATAAATGATTGATCAATTTTGAGTTTGTAGATATTGAACTTTTTGAGATAACTCAAAGATGAATAGCCGGTACCAAAATCATCGATTGACATTCGTACCCCTTTGGAGTGTATCTCATTCATCATACTGATCGCTCTTTGCGGATCTTGCATCGCAACACCTTCTGTCAATTCAAGTTCCAAATATTCTGGCGGCAAACCAGTTTCTTTGAGAATATTTGCTACCAAGTCTGGTAAATTGTGTGCTCTAAATTGTATAGCTGAGAGATTTATTGCCATGATAATGGGTTCCATTCCTTCATTCATCCACTGTTTTGCAGATTTTACTGCTGTGCGTAGAACCCATTCACCTATGGATAGAATTGTTCCATTTTCTTCAGCCATTGGAATAAACTCAGCAGGAGAAATATTTCCAAACTCAGGATGATGCCAGCGCAATAACGCTTCTGCACCAATAATAGTTCTTTTTTCGGTAGAAAACTGAGGCTGATAATGGAGTTGAAATTGATTCCGTTCAAGTGCGTGACGAAGCGCATTGCTTAGTTCAAGATGTCGGATAGAATTTTTTTGCATCTCTTCTGTAAAAAAATAAAAGCCATTTCGTCCCTCTTTTTTTGCTCGATACATGGCCGTATCGGCATTTTTATAGAGCGTGTCAAAATCTAATCCATCATTTGGATACAGTGCAATACCTATGGAAACACTGATACTGAGTTCATTGCCATCAATATCAAAAGGTTTTTTGAATGTATCCAAAAGTTTTTGAGCTACTTGTGAAACTCCATTCATGTCAATCTTTGGAAGTAAAATAATAAATTCATCTCCTCCCATTCTTGCTAATGTATCTTCTTCTCTTAGAATAGATTTGAGCCTATGAGAAGAATTCACAAGTAGTTTATCACCTATTGTATGACCTAGTGTGTCGTTAATATCTTTAAAATGATCAAGGTCAAGAAACATAATCGCGAATTCTTGCTTGTGTCGTCTGGCAAGACTAAGTAAATCTTTGATTCGAATATCGAGTTGCATTCGATTTGGTAAGCCGGTTAAACTATCAAAGTTTGCAAGATAGTCAATTCGTTTTTCATTTGCTTTTCGCTCAGTTACATCACGGGTGATACCTAGTAGCATAGTGATATTTCCTTCACTATCATGCATTGGTACAGCATTAGTTTCTAGCCAACGATGCGTTCCTCTAGCTCCTTGAATCTCAAATTCAAGGTTTGCATTTTCACCTTGCATGACACTTCTAAGTATTCCAATAAATGGAGCACGCCACTGGGGAAGTAAAAAGCTGGTTAAACTATAATTCTGAGCTTCTTGAAGAGTATCTACTTCCAGCATTGCTAAACCAGCAGGATTCATATCGATCAATTTTCCATCTGGCCCGACTAGCTTAACGCATTCAGGTTCATTGATGATGATCGATTTCAAATATTCCTGACTCTCTTTTAAGGCAATTTCTGCATTTTTTCGTGTTGTTATCTCTTCATACAATCCGACAATTCCGATAACTTCATTTTGCTTATTATAAAGCGGTGTCTTAGAAGTACTTAGCCAGATCACCTCTCCACTCACTGTTGTTTGAGGTTCCTCAAAAAAAAGTTTTGAGCTATGTGATTCCATTACACGACGATCATCAGTACGATAGAGTTCTGCCTGATCCTTCCAACAAAGCTCAAAGTCATTTTTTCCAATAACACTTGAAGAATCTTTTTCACCTGCATCTTTAGCAAAAACCAAGTTGCATCCAAGATAGTTTAAATCTTTATCTTTCCAAAAAATACGCACAGGGGAATTGTCAATGATAGAGGAGAGAAGATTGTTTTTTTCAGCAAGAGAGTCTTCCATCTCTTTTCGTGCTTGCTCTCGTTCAAAACTATCAAGAGCATAGCTAATGTCCATAGTCATCTCTTGTAAGAGTTGTTGTACAGGTTCATCGAACGCATTCACATCTTTGGAATAAAGTGTAAATACGCCAACAACTTTTCCATTACGGTGCAGAGGCAATGCCGCTGATGATCTCCATCCATATTTTTTTCCTCTTTCGTGCCAAAGAGCTGTCGTAGGATCATTTTGAAAATCTTGACACCAAAAAGGCTCATCGTGTAAAAATGCATGCCCAGTAGGTCCATGACTTATGCTCTCTGATGAATCTATTGATATAGAAAACCCTTCAAGATAATCACTGCCATCACCATAAAAGTTCACTACTTTTAGATGATTGTTAGATTCATCTGCCATACCGATCCATGCCATTTGCATCCCGCCAAACTGAATGGCATCATGACAAAGAATCGGAAAAAGTGCTTCTTCATTTTTTGATCTTACAATAGCTTGATTACATTGACTAAGTGCTACATATAGATTTTTTAATCGTTCATTATTTGCTATAAGTTCCATCAGCATTGCTTGCATCTCGCCCAACCAGCCTAAAACACTATTTTTCATTTTTACATCAACATGAATCGGTACTGAAAAATCTCCTTGGCCAATACGCGTGATCTGCGAATGAAGGTTGTCCACAGAACTTCCAAGTATCATATGTACAGTTCGATATAAACGCCAAAGCATAAAGAAAAAGAAAGCTCCCATAATAATAAAAATTATTCGTAAAATAAGTGCAATCATGATAGTTTTATTTACAACTGAGTCAGTTCTTTGTTCCATCAATTGATCAAACTCTTCTAGTGGACGCATAATAGAAGCTTTAGCATCGTGATATTTTAAATCATACAACATTTCAATAGCTTTTTCTCTATTGTTTATTTTTTGCTCTACAGAGCCTTTAGCTTCGAGAAGTTTTATTGCTTCAAATTCTGTTTTTGTCAAAGTATCAGAATTATTTTTAGCTTCCCTCAGCTTTTCAAACTCTTCAGTAGTGAATCTAGCTTGAGCCATCATATCTAGTAATGAAATAGTTTGATTACTAAAAGGACGTGGACGTTTGTCATTTAGACTGACTAAGTCCCAATAAATATTTTGATAATCATACGGGCGTGGCTTTATACCGTTTCGGATGTCCAATATCTCTTGATAATGTTTTTTATATAAAATATTACCTGTAACAGCATATGTACGTACCATTCTTGTCAGATCATCCGATGATTGTCGTAGTTCACCAGCAAGCTTATATGAATTTAAACGCAATTCATTTGCCGCATCAATCTGTTTTTCTGAATAAACATATATTATAAATGAAATAGAGAATAAAATAAATGCTACAGTAGTTTGCAAAAGATTTTTTATAAATAAAGAATTTTTCTGTCGTAAAAAAAACATTTTACTATCCTAAAACTTAAGTATATTAGATTGTAACATAGAAGCTATAAATCGTTATGTCTGCAAACTAGAGTCTAGTCGCATCTTATGCTTTTTTTCATGCTCATCGATTCAAATAGTAGCTTTATATAAAATTTTCTTCTTTAAGTTTATGACGATATCAGTATATTTAATCGACTAGAGGGTAAGATAAAGGATTATTTTGATACAAATAACTTAGAAAAACATTAGGGTTTAGTTCATGCAGATATTTAACGTTCGTTACAATACTATTGGGGAATTTGAACGTTATCTTGATACACAAAATATTCAAGATGGCGATAATCTCCTCCTGCAGATCTTCACCTCTATCAATGATGAAGAAATTATTGCTGCGTTACTTCAAGATATCATGAAACTTCTTCCTCGTGCTCAGATTATAGGCGCAACTACGGATGGAGAAATTTGCAACGAAAAAGTGATGACACACACAACAGTGATCTCAATCTCAATATTTGAAAAAACAAAACTCAAAACAGCACTTGTGACAAATGTTAATGATAGCAAAAAGATGGGGCAAGAGATGGCACAAGAGCTTCTTTGCCAAGACACTAAGCTCATCATCACATTTGCAGATGGTTTATACACTAACGGTGAAGAGTATTTACAAGGATTAGCATCAGTAGATGAGAAAGTTATAGTCGCCGGAGGAATGGCTGGAGATTATGCAACATTTAGGGCTACTTACGTTTTTACAAGAGATAAAATAGTTTCAAACGGTGCAGTTGGAGTTTCGCTATCAAATAAAGAGCTCATGGTCTTTACAGACCATAATTTTAATTGGCTTACTCTAGGTAGAGATATGATTATCACACATGTAGAGAAAAACAGAGTTTATACCATAGATGGCATCTCCGCGTATGATATTTATAAAAAATATCTTGGTGAAGAAACGGCACAGCAACTTCCTGCCATCGGTATCGAGTATCCTTTAGTTATCAAAAAAGATGGAAAAAGAATTGCCCGAGCAGTTTTGGCGCGTCATGATGATGGTTCACTCTCCTTTGCTGGAAACTTGTCAAATGGTGACATCGTACATTTTGGTTATGGTGATGCTGCATCGATACTGCACTCTTCTGTAGTGTCACAAAATAAACTGCTAAATCAACCCGTAGAAGCTATCTTCGTTTACTCGTGTATGGTAAGACGCCGTTTTATGCCCGATCTTAGCAATGAAGAGATAGAACCTTTAAATAAAATTGCACCCACAGCAGGCTTTTTCACGTATGGAGAATTCTTTTCCTCACATGGAAATAAAGAACTCTTAAATCAAACGATGACGATTCTAGCCCTGAGTGAATCACAAAAAATAGTTTCTTCAAAACCTTTGAAACAAATAACAAATACAAGATTAAATGATTATCAAAAATCTATCCGAGCACTTTCACATCTTTTGAGTGCGACGATCCATGATTTAAATGAAGAAAATAATACTCTCAACAACAATGCCGCTAAGCTACATATAAGAGAGGAATCACTCCGCTTAGCTCAGGAGATTGGGCACTTTGGAAGCTGGGATGTTAATCTCATTACAAAAGAAACGCTCTGGTCTCAAGAGAGCTACAATATCTATAAAGTCGATAAAAGTGTAAAGCCCACCCTTGACACATTTTTGAGCAGAATTATAGAAGAAGATAAGCCAAAAGCTGCCAAAAAACTCGAAGAGATGCACGATGGTAAGATCAAACGTATTGAACTAAGAGCCACAAGAGATGATGGCGTTATTATCAATATCCTCCTCAATGGACAAATGATTTTAAACGAAGAAGGTATACCTATTAGGATGATAGGAACAACGCTTGACATCACCGAGATAGTTGAACTCAGAGAAAACAACAAGAGACAAGCTCTTATCTTAGAACAGATACATGATTCAGTTGTTGCATCGGACATGAATGGCACTATAATACACTGGAATAACGGTGCAAAAGAGATGCATGGCTATAGTTATGAAGAGATAATGGGTAAATCTGTTTATATGTTATATCCAGAAAATGCCCTAGAGAAAATCAAACATATGAGAGAGTTAGTTTTACAAAATGGTACATGTAAAGATGAGATCACCAAAATCACAAAATCAGGAACCCTTATCCAAACAGATGTGACCCTTTCTCTTTTGAAAAATGAAAATGGTGAAGTGATCGGGGTTATAGGATTTTCTCAAGATATCACCCAAAAAAAAGAGGTAGAAAACAAACTTCAAAAACAAACTGAACTTTTAAACCATCAAGCGTATCATGATCAGCTCACAAATCTGCCAAACCGTATCCTTTTTGATGATCGGTTGGAACAGTCTATAGCGAATTCAAAAAGACATGATGAGAGTTTTGCACTTTTGTTTATCGATCTGGATAATTTTAAAGAGATCAATGATACCTTGGGTCATAATATCGGAGATAAAGTCCTTCAGCTCATTGCCAAAAAGCTTTCTACTTGTGTCAGAATGGAAGATTCACTTTCCCGTTTGGGCGGCGATGAATTTACTATCATTTTACAAAATATCAAAACACCCATAGCCGCCGCGGAAGTAGCACAAAAACTACTTGATATTATCAATACGAAACTCACCGTCAACAATCATGAAATCTACCTTTCTGCAAGTATCGGGATTAGTATCTATCCAAAAGATGCATTTGATAAAAATGACATTATAAAGTTTGCGGACAGTGCCATGTATAAGGCTAAAGAAAAGGGGAAAAACAGCTATGCGTTTTACTCAGTTGATATGACAAAAATAACTTTTGAAAAAGTCATGTTGCAAAACAGTATGCGAACAGCTATCACAAATGAAGAATTTATTGTTTACTATCAGCCTCAGATCAATGCCAAAAAAGGTGTCATTACAGGAATGGAAGCCCTTGTAAGATGGAAACATCCGAGTATGGGTCTTATCTCACCAGTAAAATTTATTCCTCTTGCTGAGGAAAGTGGATTTATCATCCACTTGGACAATTATGTTATGAAACAAGCGATGAAAGATTTCACCTATTGGTATAGCATTGGGATGAATCCAGGAGTTTTATCACTTAATCTTTCGATAAAACAGCTGGTAAATGATGATTTCATCAATTATCTCACAAATACTGCGAAGGAAATAGATTTTAACCTTAAGTGGCTTGAGCTGGAGATCACGGAGACACAGATGATGCAAGATCCGCTTACTTCTATCAAAAAATTAAATATTATCAGCGATATGGGTATTGAGATAGCCATTGATGACTTTGGAACAGGCTATTCATCTTTGGCATATCTCAAACGTCTGCCTGTAGATAAGCTCAAAATTGATAAATCTTTCATAGATAATCTCCCAGAAGATGAAGAAGATTGTGCCATTTCAAAAGCGGTTATAGCTCTTGCTAAAAGTTTAAATTTAAAAATCATCGCAGAGGGTGTTGAGCATCAAAAACAAAAAGATTTTTTACTCGACAATGGATGCGAAAATATTCAAGGATATTACTACAGTTGCCCTATTCCAAAAGAAGAGATGGAGTTTTATCTATTTCATTTTTAACCAGCGATTAAACAACTTTTTTATACCATCTTTTCAATCAACTCAATTGGAGAACCAAATGGACGATAGTTCCAGATACGCGAAACTGACAGAGTTTGGCAAAAAACTTCTAAATAAACCCTCTTTGAGTGAAGGTCTTGTTTTAATATCCGATACAGCAAAAGACCTCTTATGCGCACAAAGATGTTCTATTTATATTTATGATAAGAGTCATAATCAACTATGGACAGTCCTCTCTGATGAAATACAAAAGATACAAATATCGGCTGCGGAGGGTGTAGTTGGTCATACTTTAAAAGAGAAAAAGCCCATTATCAGCAATGATCCTTATTCTGATCCAACGTTTTTCAAAGAGATCGATCATCAAACAGGTTATGTAACAAAAAATATCGCAACAGCGCCGGTCTTTAACTCTAGCAGAAAGACCATCGGCGTATTACAGCTTTTAAATAAAGAGGATGGCTTTAACGATGAGGATACAAAATTTATGATATTTTTTGCACACTACATCAGCAGTTACTTAGAACTCGCATCTTTGCTCGGAGACAATAATGAATAAATTCGCAGAAATCGCCAAATTTGGCAAAGAACTTGTAGAGACGCAAGAGATAGAAAATGCTCTTGATCTCATTGCCATTGAAGCCAAAAAACTTCTAAAGTGTGAAAGATGTTCTATCTTTCTTATCGATTATGAATCCCAAATGTTATGGACAAAACATAGCGATGGCATTGGCAGAATCGCCATTTCAACAGATGCCGGAATCGTCGGGCATACATTTAAAACAAGAGCGCCTCAAATAGTCAACAATCCTTATGATAATCAGTTTTTTATGCCAAATATCGATAAAAAGAGCGGATTTACAACAAAAAATATTATTACAACGCTTATTTTTGATTCAAACCGCGAAGTGATAGGAATCATCCAGCTTTTAAATAAATTAGAAGGTGACTTCGAAGAAGATGATTTAAAAGTTTTAAACTTTTTCGCAAATTATGTCAGCGGAACTCTTGAACTTGCCTTAATACAGGAAAAAAACACGCAGCTTTAAAGAAGCTGCTTTTTTATCCAGTGACTTAGAACATAAAGTCCCCAGACATGCTGTTTAAATTTTCCACGACGAGCCAGCTCAATATATTTTTCTAAAACCTCTCGCCTGAACATTCCCGTTTGCTCATTTACTTCCAAGATAAGATCGATGTTTCCCGAAGCGATGAGCCATTCCATATAAGGATTTGAAAAGCCCTTCTTTTTACGTTGTAAGATCTCTTCATTCAAATATGGTGCAGCGATCTTTTTGAGAAGTGCTTTTGTTTTTCCCTCTTGGTATCGTAACTCAGGCGAAAGCTGAAAAACAGTTTCTGCTAGATGATGATCCAAAAATGGAGTACGAGACTCGATGGAGTGCGCCATACTCACATGGTCAAGCTTACGTAAAAAATGTTCCGCTTGAAAGATGTTGAGATCGATGTAGCTGTACCACGAAGCTTCATCTTCGTGGTGGGAATTTTCAAACCTGTCTCTGTAGGGTTTGAGATATTTCAGCGACTCTCCATCTCGGATATTTTGACGCATAATTTCATTTTTTTGCAGGTCTGTAAACTTATCTCCCGAAGTGCGAAACAGCAATGTTTCATTCCAGATACGCTTATACCATTCCCACTCTCGATTCATTGAAAAGTTTGAGCGAAAATATTTTTTGAGCCAGTTTTTGTGCATAAGCGTCGCGGCTTTTTCGACATCGAGATACTCAAAATATTGTCTATATCCCAAAAACAGCTCATCACTTCCCTCTCCGCTCATCACAACGCGGTAGCCCTCTTTGCTTATCTCTTCAAAAAGCAGATACAGTGGAATCGCCGCGGGATCATTGAGAGGTTCGTCCAAAGTTTCAAAAACATTTTCACTCGCTTCCATAAATCTATTTTGGTCTATCTCAACAATGCTGTTTTTCACGCCTAAAAACTCAGCCGTAGAGAGAGCATTTTTTCGCTCATCATAGTTTTGGTACTCGTTATATCCGAGTGTAAAAGTATGAAGATTATGCCCCATTTTTTTAGAGATAGCCGCGATTAACGCACTATCAATTCCACCTGAGAGCAGTGAAGCTATGGGAACGGAGGAGTTTAAGCGAGTAGAAATGGAATCTAAAAGATTTTCTTCCAACAGCTTTAAAGCAAAAGACTCATTTTCAATGCTCGAAGGGCTTACATGCAAAGTGCCCTGCGGGTACAAGAGATCATAATAGCGTTTAACCTCAACTTTATTGTCTCTATAAGTAAGATATTCCCCAGCGGCAAGTTTGTAAATACCTTCATAAAAAGTGTGCGGCGGTGTGGGTGCTAAAAAAGAGAGGTAAGAAAGCAAGGCGTCATTACTCAGTTTTTTTTGCTTTAAAAAAGGAACAAGCGCTTTAATCTCAGAAGCAAAAACAAAACTTTTTCCCTGATGATAAAAGAGTGGTTTTTTGCCAAGTCGGTCACGAAATAAATAAAGCGTTTCTCCATCTTTGAGCGCAATAGCGAACATACCACGAAGATGCTGAACAAAGTCTACTCCCCATTTGAGATAAGCGGCGATAAGCACTTCACTCTCTCCTCCGCTTTTATACTCAAATTCCAGTTCCTTTTTAAGCTCTAAAAAATTGTAGATTTCCCCGTTGAAACTCAGTAAAATCTCTTCATGAACAAGCGGTTGGCGTGCATTTAAAGAGGTGTCCATGATACTAAGAAGATTATGTGCAAAGAACAATCGTTCACTTTCTACAACGCCGCAAAAATCGGGCCCGCGATGGTGCATAAGTGAGAGTGCATATCTCGCTTTGCTCTCATCATATTCACCGAGTATTCCAAAAACCGCACACATTATTTAAAAAGTCCTACGCTGATATCTTTGTGCATGTAACCCTTTTTTATCTCACACTTTGCGCCGAGTTGTTTTGCCAAAGCTTTGATCTCATATTCCTTAAAATAATTATATACAAGCGATTCATCATCGCCCTCGAGGATATTAAAAATAAACCCTTTTTTAGAAGCTTTGTAGCAGTTTTGAATAAAAAGATGCGTCTCAAATTTTTGCATGATATTCATCGCTCCACTGCAAAAATAATAATCCGCAAGCGGGAGCTCATCATAAAGTCCGTCAAGTGTTAAGATCTCACAGCCCGTTCTTTTTTTCGCCTCTTCAACCATCTCATCCATCACATCGATGCCGATGTATTGCAAAGGTTTACTCTTCATAAAATGGTATAAATCTCCAAATCCACATCCGATATCAATTACCTTACATGTAGAGATTTCATCTCTTACTAAAGAGAGCAAGATTTTAAATCTCAGATTTTGGCTTTGCTCACTATTCCAGTGAAGCGCCTTACATGTAAGCCCATATTTTTGGAGTGCGGCGCTATAAAATGTCTCGTTTTCAACTCTTGGCATAATCTCTTCTAAATTTTTTTAAGATTATACTCAATCTTCTCTTATCTAGTTTAAACCTTTCATTTAGTAAAATTCCACAATTCAAACAAGGACCATCATGCGTTATCTACTTCTTCTTTTCGCACTATTCAACTTTGCCTTCGCCGTCGTTTCTATCGCGCCAGTTGAAATCGGCAAAACTCCTGGTACCAGTGGGCAGATAAACGGGTCTTTTTCTACACAGCGTGGTAATACTGATGCAGACGCGTACAGCGGTGGAGCAAAACTTCAATATGATGATAATGCAACTTATGTCACATGGGCCGAGGCTTCTTTTAACTACGCTGAATCTTCAGGAATAAAAAGCGCTTCTGATACTTTTTTACATCTTCGATATATTCATACTTACGATAGTATCAAAAATGTCAACTGGGAAGCTTTCGTACAATCTCAAACCAACCAATTTACAAACGTGAACGAGAGATTTATCACAGGGGGCGGATACCGTTTCAATGTAAAAGATGATGATCTTGGAAAATTCTACCTCGGAGCTGGCGCATTTTATGAGCATATAGATTACTCAACGTCGATCGATCCAAAGGAAAACAATATTCGTGGCAACTTTTATCTTGCATACAAAAAAGATTTTGGAAAAGACTCTTCGATCTCATACACCGGCTATTATCAACCAAAACTTAATGTTATCCATGATTATCTTCTTTCACATGCTTTGGAACTGCAAGTCTATGTTTATCTTAAACTTTATCTTTCTTTGAAAGTATCTTACGCAACGGACACAAATCCGGCAGTCAGTATTAAGCAAACAGATTTTTCACAAGTCACAAGTTTAGTTTACAAATTTTAGGAGCTCATTATCATGCAAGCAAAAATCTACTTCGGCTCAAGCGAAGCTACAAAAGAGTCTCTTTCACAAAGACTCAGTCCATTCAATGGTAAAGTTGTAAGCCAAGCCCCAATCTGTAACGTACAAGACGTGCTTCAAGCACTTAGCATTGCACAAAATGCGACAAAAGAGGCAAAGCGATCCACACTTGCACAAAGATGTGCGTGGCTTTTAGATGTTGCTCAAAAACTGCGTGAAAATAAAGAAGATATTGCCCAAACCATAACTGATGAAGTAGGAAAACCTATCTCTTTCTCACGCATCGAAGTTGAACGTGCCATCGAAACTGTCACACTTAGCGCTGATACAATGCGTACAATGCACGGCGAAACTATCAATACAGATGCGATGCCAAGCGGACGTAAATCGATAGCCTATTTCACAAGAGAGCCAGCGGGTGTCGTAGTGGCGATCACTCCCTTTAACTTTCCACTTAATCTCGTTGCCCATAAACTCGCTCCCGCGCTTGTAGCAGGCAATACAGTCGTGCTCAAACCCACACCTGAAGCACCTCTGACTGCTTATAAATTCGCAAAACTTTTTATAGAAAGCGAGTATGCCATCAAAGATGCACTTAGTGTCGTTTACGGCGATGCGGAAGTGGGAAGTGCCCTTATCACAAGCGATATTCCCCGCGTTATCAGCTTTACAGGAAGTGTTCCTGTGGGCAATATCATCACAAAAAATGCGGGTATCAAAAAAGTGAGTTTAGAACTCGGAGGCAATGCCGCGACATACATCGACAAAACTGCTGACCTTAACCATGCAGCAACAAAGTGTGCCATCGGTGCTTTTGTCAATTCTGGACAAGTGTGTATCTCCCTGCAACGTATCTATGTCAACAGCGAAATTTATGATACTTTCGCCCAAATGATGGCAGAAGCGACAAAAAAACTCGTCGTTGGTTCCCCTTATGAAGATGATACTTTTATGGGACCGCTGATCGATGAAGATGCTGTTTTAAGAGCTTCTAGCTGGATACAAAATGCGATTGATGAGGGAGCAAGATCTTTACTTAAAGTCAAAAGCGATGGAAAACTCTTTTATCCATGTGTTATGGCTGATGTCACCGATGAGATGAAGATTGTCTGTGAAGAGGTGTTTGCGCCTATCGTTTCACTAATCAAAGTAGATGATTTTACTACAGCACGCGAGAAGATGAATAACTCTCCTTATGGTTTGCAGTTTTCCGTCTTTACGAATGATCTCACTCTCGTTAAACGCGCGATTGACGAACTTGATGCTGGTGGTATCGTCATCAATGATATGCCGACTTTACGATTTGATATCCAACCTTATGGCGGTGTCAAACTTAGCGGCGTTGGACGTGAAGGACCACGTTTTGCCATCGAAGAGATGACTGAGATAAAATCGGTGATAATTAACTAATGAAAAAAGTGGCTATTAGTGCCTGCCTTTTGGGTGAACTTTGCCGTTATGATGGCAAAACTAAAATCCATAACAGTGTTATAACAGCGTTTGAGGGTTGGGAGATTATTCCGTTTTGCCCTGAAGCACCTTTGTTTGGAACCCCAAGAGAGCGTATCAGCGTCTTACATGTAAGTGGTCAAAACAGAATCATCACAGATGAAACAGATAAAGATGTGACCGAGCTTTTAATAGATGAGACCAAAAGATTCATCTTGGCCCATCCTGATTTGGATATGATAGTTTTAAAATCAAAAAGTCCAAGCTGTGGGCGTGGAACGACACCAATTTTAAATGACAAAAGAGAGGTCATCGCCTTAGGCGATGGCGTATCTGCGGCTTTATTTAAAGAAAACTATTCACACTTAGAGATTAAAGATGAAACTGGCTTTTAAACAGACGTTGGATGCTCAAAACTGTTCACCTCTTGAATCGTTTGTAAAACAATATTTTTAATAATATTATCCTCCAATCCGTAAGATTCTTCAAATTCTGAAATCACATTTGTATCAAAAGCCTCTATCCCTCGGACAAGTTCAAAGATCTCTCCCAACACTCCCTCATCATGTAAAATAGCGTTCTTAACCTCAAGTGAAACATTCAAATCATCCAAAATCTTTTCAAGATCCACGCTAAAAATCGTATGCATAAGGGATAAAACACCCACAAAATAAGCTTCCCCGAGTATATTATTTTTCACATCTGGCATGATTATTTTCAGTACCTCTTGCATAAGTTCCGTCCTAGATTTTACTAGCAACATTAAAGGAGATTTAGATGAATCATCTTTTGAAACAGACTTGGAATAGATCAAGAGCATAAGCCATTGAGATAAAGGAACGCGCCCAACAAGGACAAGAATATGATGAATCGAAGAAATTCTATTTTTAAAACTGAAGTATCCAGAATTGACAAATTGAAGCAGATGCACAGTGAGCTCATGATTAGTCTCAAACTCTTCTGTGATCTCATCAATATTTGTATCTTGCATCAAGAGTTTATAAAGCTTCAAAATATGCATTTGAGAAGGCTCATATCCACTTTTTTCGACGATTTTAGGAGCCGCAAAGAAATATCCTTCAAACAAATCACAACCATTCTCTTTTGCCAACTGGTAGTTTTCTCTATTCTCCAATTTTGTCCCAATAACAGTAATCCCAGAGCGTTTAAGTTGTGCAGTCAGATTTTTAATACCTTCAAATATACCTTTTTCAAAATCGATTTTCACATAAGCGATCTCTTTAAGCACAGGAGCATATTTTTCCACATTCTCGGGCGTCAACTCATTGACACAAAGTTGATAGCCTTTTTGCTTGAGTTGTTGTATTCTCTCTATTGTTTTATCTGTCATCGGGACATTGTCAAAGAGAGAGAAGATAAAAAATTCATTTGGAATAGTAAAGATAAGGTCATTCATCAAAAATTTCTCATCGATGTTAATAAAGGCTTTATATTTCCCAAGCAGTTCTTTTGTACCAAAAGTGTTGAGTACATCATTGATTACAGAAGCGCTTGCATGTCTGTCGTTGTCTATATTGCTATGTTGAGTTTTATCTCTATACAAAATCTCATATGCACAGGTGTTCTCATCTTTATCAACTATGGGTTGTCTTGCTAAAAATATATTGCTCATCTTGTTATCCTTGCATCTGAGTTAAAACGTGCAGTTCAGATCTATTACCCTTATTATATAAAAGATTAATTTCAAATCAGCTATAATCGCGCAATTTTACATGTGAGAAATATTATGGATATCAGAGAAGAGTTTTTAAGATTTTTCGAATCAAAAAACCACGCTAGAGCCGCAAGTGCGCCTCTTGTTCCAGAAGATGCAACCCTGCTTTTCAATAATGCGGGAATGGTACCTTTTAAATCAATCTTTACAGGGGAAGTTCCAGCTCCTGCAAATCCTCGTGCAACGTCATGCCAGACATGTTTACGTGCCGGAGGAAAGCATAATGACCTTGAAAATGTAGGCCATACCGCGCGCCACCATACATTTTTCGAGATGCTTGGAAACTTTAGTTTTGGAGACTACTTCAAAGAGGACGCGATCGCCTATGCTTGGGAGTTTATCACCGAAGTTATCAAACTTGACAAAAGCAGACTTTGGGTTACCGTCCATGAGAGCGATGACGAAGCTGAACTTCTGTGGCAAAAACATATCTCAAAAGAGCGCATAATGCGTCTTGGCGATGATGACAATTTCTGGCAAATGGGTGACACAGGACCATGTGGACCTTGTAGCGAGATCTTTTACGATCAAGGCGAAGAAAACTTCAACGGCCCTGAGGACTACATGGGTGGAGATGGTGACAGATTTTTAGAGATCTGGAATCTTGTTTTCATGCAGTATGAGAAAAAAGTCAAAGACGGCGAACTTATCCCACTTCCAAAACCTTCTATCGACACAGGTATGGGACTTGAACGCGTTGTAGCGATCAAAGAGGGGATGACAAGCAACTACGGTTCATCTTTGTTTATGCCACTCATCAACCAAGTATCTCACATGATTGGTAAGCCTTACATGTACGAAAGTGGCGCGTCTTTCCGTGTTATCGCTGACCACATCCGTACAGCAACTTTTTTACTTGCGCAAGGCACCAACTTCTCAAATGAAGGGCGTGGCTATGTGCTTCGTCGTATCCTTCGCCGCGGTGTTCGTCATGGATATCTTCTAGGATTTGACAAACCGTTTATGTATAAACTTGTCGATACTTTGGTCTCGATTATGGGCGCAGAGTATGACTACCTTGCGGCAAAAGCAGAGGTTATAAAAGAGCAGATTGAACTTGAAGAAGCAAGATTTTTCAAAACTATCGCATCAGGCATAGAACTTTTCAATGCAGAACTTGAAAACACAAAAGAGATTTTTAGCGGAGAGGTTGCTTTTAAACTTTATGATACTTTCGGTTTTCCACTTGACCTTACAGAAGATATGCTCAAAGAGAAAAATCTCAGCCTCGACAATGAAACTTTTGACACACTGATGGATGAGCAAAGAACTCGTGCAAAGGCTGCGTGGAAAGGGAGTGGAGATGAAGCTACAAGCGGTGATTTTAAATCTCTTATCGAAAAATTTGGCGAAAATAACTTTGTAGGCTATGAAAACACAACTTACAGATCAAAAGTATTAGCACTTTTAAGCGAAGACTTCAGTCAAATAGAAACTCTTCATGCTAAACAAATCGGCTGGGTTTTACTAGACAATACTCCATTTTACGCACAAAGCGGTGGACAAGCTGGAGACACGGGAACGCTTACAAATGTTGCAAATGTTCTTGATACGAAAAAATTTCATGGACTTATCCTTAGCCACATCGAAACAAAAGAGACTTTACATGTAAACGACACTGTTGAAACTGTTGTAGATATGTCAAGAAATGAGATACAAAAGCATCACTCAGCAACTCACTTGCTTCATGCCGCACTTTTTGAGACTCTTGGTTCTCATATATCTCAAGCTGGTTCTTTAGTAGAAGCAACTCGTTTAAGATTTGACTTTTCACATCCAAAAGCGATGGATGCTGAAGAGATTGCAGAGGTTGAAGAGAGAGTAAACTACCACGTTATGCATGCATTTTCAGGTATCACAAAAGAGATGAATATTGAAGAAGCAAAGAAAAGCGGTGCAAAAGCGCAGTTTGGCGAAAAGTATGGCGATAAAGTAAGAGTCGTAAGCTTTGGCGAAGCATCAGTCGAATTTTGTGGTGGAACGCATGTTAAAAATACAGCTGAGATCGGGACTTTTATCATCACAAAAGAGAGCGGTGTCAGTGCTGGTGTAAGACGTATCGAAGCAGTTTGTGGCAATGCGGCATATAATTATGTAAAAGCGCAACGTCATACTTTACATGTGGCTCGAGAGGGCGTAAAAAACCAAGACCTTCAAGCTGGAATCGAGAGACTTAAAGAACAAGTAACTACACTCAAACTTGAACTTGCCCAAACTCAAAACGCTTCTAAAGAGAAGATCGACGTACAGATGATAGGCGCAACAGCCTATGTTATCGAAGAGATCACAGCAGGCGATATTAAAGAACGTATAGATGAGCTTAAAAATCAACACGAGTCTATTTGTGCGATGTTATTCCAAGTTAAAGATGATAAAGTTCTCATCGCAGCAGGGATAAAAAACTCTGGTGTAAAAGCAGGCGACTGGATCAAGATTGTAGCTCCTGTACTTGGCGGCGGCGGTGGTGGAAGAGCTGACTTCGCGCAAGCAGGCGGAAAAGATATCACAAAACTTCCTGAGGCAAAAACAGTTGCACAGGATTTTATAACAAAGGCTTTATCATAATGAAAGAACTTATCTACACTCTCTTTGGAGACTTTAGAAACCAAATTGTATTTTTACACGTTATCAGTGCTGTTGTTTGGGTTGGAGGGATGATCGCTATGCGTTTTGCTGCACATCAATCGATTCAAATGATTGACAACACTCACGTAAAAATAGAGCGCACTGCACAAGCACTCAAGCGCCTTTTTACAATAGTCGCACCGTTTGTTGTTATTCTCATCATAACAGCAGTTATTATGGCTGTAGGATATGGATTTAGAAATGCAGCAGTGGACGCAAATGGAAATGTTATAGACGCATACGCGATGCACACCTATATGATTGTACATGTAAAAGAAGCTATTTGGCTTATCATGACTCTTAACTTCATCGCGATGGTACTCAAACGTAACCAAGCCGCAAAACTCATCAAAAATGGTGATCTTATCGGTGCTAGCGCTGCTTTGAAACTTATCGGGAAATATATGGTTCCTCTCAATATCGTTCTCGGGCTTTGTGCTATCTATCTAGGTGTATTTCTTAGAAATGCTTAGGCTCGGCTCCTCTTCGCAAACTCGCGCCGAGCTTTTAACTAAGGCGGGCATAGAGTTTGTTCAGATGAGTGTAGAGTTCGATGAGGACTCCGTAGTTGCTCATGATGCTAAAAACTTCGTCTACCTCGCTACTCTTGGCAAATACAACACAAACTTTAAACACTTTGGCATAGAAGATTATCCTCTTTTAGTCGCTGATACCGTTATCTCAACAGGTGGAAATATCTTAAGAAAAGCTCGCTGTGAAAGTGAAGCTCGGAATATTCTTTTAACACAAAGCGGTAATATTACCTCTATTATCACTTGTCAGATCTTTCACTCTAAAAATGTTAAACTCATTGATATCTCTTCTACTGATTATCTTTTTGAAAAATTTGATGAAGAAGATTTAGAAAATTATCTTAAAAGCGGTGATTGGAGAGGAAAAGCGGGAGCTTGTATGGTTGAGGGATTTTGTAAAAACTATATAAAAGAAGTACGTGGATTTGAAAGTACGGCAATGGGGTTGACCACCGAAGTGATCAAACCATACTTAATGTTTTGAAGAATCTCTTACAGTAGATAAGAGAAGTTCAAAAGCTTCACTACTAGATTTTTCAACATCTTTCATACGTGCTAACGCTTCTTTTTCTTTACCAGAAATCCAAAGTTCCATCTCTTCTTTGATACCTTGATGAACATTTGTATGTTCCTTATTGATTATGGAAATATCTTTGCCGTAGTTTTTCAACAAAGTTCCAGATGCGCTGCTAAACCATTTTCCAAATCTACAACTATGCTCATCCACTACACTAATCGATTTTTTGGACATCATCGCTTTATAGCCCTGAAGTTTTAATCCGATATGGTCTATTTTTCCATTACTTACATGTAACTCATTAGTCAATGCTTCAGTTTTTTCTTGTATCTCAGTAGAGTTTCTTCTCACTAGTCCAACATTTTCTCTAAAGCCCTCTAAAACGTCCATAACATTACTCGTTTCTTTCATAAATGTAGAACTAATTTCCATCATAGAATTAGAGTTTTGTTTCAGACCATTGATATTGATTTCTACCTCTTGAGTCGCTTTTTGCGTGCGCTCTGCAAGTTTTCTTACCTCATCAGCAACTACGGCAAATCCACGTCCATGCTCACCTGCACGTGCCGCTTCTATAGCTGCATTGAGTGCAAGTAGATTTGTCTGATCTGAAATATCCTTAATAAGATTAATAATCTCAGCAATAGACATAACACTGTTGTTTAATGAGTTTGAATCATCTCCAAGCTGATTTGAATACTGTTGAATACTATCTACAGATTTTGCAATCTCATCTGTTTCATTTTCAATATTTTCCATTCTTGTAACCGTTTTATCATTCAGATCATTGATAGCAACAAGTTTTACAACATTATCTTCAATAATTTTCTGTAAGAAAGAAGTGCCATCCTCATAACTGTCAACAACTACATGTAAAAGCTCTGGGACATTGTCAACCTCTTTAGGTTTGTTTTTTTCATCTTCTAAAAGAGAAATCTCACGTCTTAAATCATCATTTTTAGATTCAAGTTCAGCTATCTGTGCTTGATGTTTTCTTTCTAATTCTGCTAGTTTTGAACTGCATCCAAACATATCTACTCCCTAAATTATTTAATGGTAACCATCTTAACACAAAAAAGATTTTTCCATAGAAAACTATATCTTTTCCGCTATTTTCTTTGCTGTAAATCCAAATTTTTCAAAAAGTTTTTCAGCTGGCGCCGAAGCACCAAAACCATCCATGACTACCACTTCATCTGCAAATCTGTACCACTCCAATCCACGCGCTGCTTCAATAGCCACTTTTTTCGTGCTAGGAACGATGATACTGTTGATGTATGCAGCGTCTTGATCAAGTAAAAGATCAAAACAAGGAACACTCACGACATTCACTTTTTTGCCTTGTGCATTTAGAACTTCTTTCGTTTCTAAGGCCAAACCAACTTCAGAACCTGAAGCCATAAGTGTAATTGTCGCATCTTCATCAGCACTTAAAAGATATCCACCTTTGGCAATCTCACCTTTTACACAAGCTGGTAAAACAGGAAGATTTTGGCGAGAACATACAAACGCCGATGGAGATTTTTTCATACTTAGTGCCACTTGCCAAGCAACGATATTTTCCGCTCCATCCGCAGGACGCCAAACATAGAAGTTCGGTAGTGCACGAAACTGGCTTAAATGCTCAATAGGTTGGTGCGTCGGACCATCTTCACCAACACCGATACTGTCATGAGTCCAGATGAAAAACTGCTGAATGCCAGCAAGTGCCGCAATACGCGCAGAGGGCTTCATATAATCTGAGAACACAAAGAACGTTGATGAAAATGGAAGTAAAGGACCATATAATGCCATCGCATTGACGATAGAAGCCATCGCATGCTCACGGATTCCAAAGTAGATATTTCTTCCCTTTGGAAATACACCCATATCATTTAATGTTGTCTTATTTGACGGGCCAAGATCCGCAGAACCACCCAAAAAGCTTGGAAGAGCGCGAGCGATAGCGTTCATGATTTTGCCGTTTGTGTTACGAGTAGCATCTGCCTTATCAAAATCTGGCCACTGTATCTTAGAAAAATCAGGATTTTGCAAAGCATCAAGTGCTGCGTTTTGTTCCATCAAAGGCAGTGTTTTTTGACTGTGAATCCACTCACGCTCTAATAGATCACCCTTCTCGATAGCGCATCTAAATCTTGCCATTACATCTTCAGCAACAAAGAATTTTTTCTCTGGATCAAAACCGCATGCTTTTTTTGCTTCTGCAATCACTGCTTCACCAAGCGGAGCACCATGTGCATGATGAGAACCTTCTAATTCACATGCACCTTTAGCGATTGTCGTATGTGCGATGATAAGAGCTGGCTTAGAACTTGATTTTGCACTCTCTATTGCACCGTTTATCTCATCATAATTATGGCCGTCACATTCAAAAACATCCCATTCTTGTGCGACAAATCTGCCACGGATATTTTCACTGATACTCAAACTCGTTGAACCTTCGATAGTAATACAGTTTGAATCATAAATCAAGATAAGATTATCAAGTTTATTATGTCCTGCAATCGAACAAGCTTCATAACTGATCCCCTCTTCTAAGTCACCATCACCACATAAACAGTAGACATTATGGTCAATTAAGTTTGCAGTATCAGAGTTTAACTGCGCACCCATAAATTTGCTAGCCATTGAAAAACCTACAGCATTTGCTATACCTTGTCCTAAAGGACCAGTTGTAATCTCAATACCTGCAGTATGACCATATTCAGGATGCCCTGGAGTTTTTGAATCTAACTGACGGAAGTTTTTCAAATCTTCAACCTCCAAGCCATATCCCCAAAGATAATAAAGTGAATAAATAAGTCCTGTCGCATGTCCTCCAGAAAATACAAGTCTATCGCGGTTTAACCACGAAGGATTTTTAGGATTATGACGAAGATGTTCGCTTAAAACTACTGCCACATCTGCTAAACCCATCGGTGCACCTGGGTGTCCTGAGTTTGCTGCTTGAACCATATCTGCTGCTAAAAATCTTATACTGTCTGCCATTTTTTGGCGCATCTGATTTGCCATATTTTATCCTTTGTATCTGTTTATGTAATTTGTTAAAAGTGGAGAAAGTTCTTTATAAAGTTTTTCATCGAAACTCTCCATCATCTGTGTTAATTCATCAGCCAAATCATTAGCTTCTTTCATCGCCTTAGAGAGTCCAAGTATCGTTACAAAACTGTTTTTATTATCGTCGTTGTTAGTAGTTTTTCCCGCCTCATCATCAGTTTGTGTCACATCTAAAATATCATCTTGAATCTGAAATAAAAGTCCAAGTTTGAGACCAAAATCATAGATCGTATCTTCTAGTTTCTCTTCTCCTGCGATAATAGCGCCCATCTTCAAAGATGCTGCAATAAGCTTTGCTGTTTTGTTAGTATGTAAGAGTTTTATATTTTCAAGTGAAAGAGGTTTATTTTCAAAATAACAATCTATCGCCTGACCTAAAACCATACCGCCAAGTCCGCCATTTACAGCCAATTCTCGGATCAGTTTCACTCGTGTTTTATCACTAAATGGAGCGTTTGAAAGGATCTCAAAAGCGTAAGTGTTTAGCGCGTCTCCCACAAGAATAGCCGTGACCTCATCATAGCTTACATGTAAAGTAGGATGACTCCGGCGAAGAGCAGCATTGTCCATAGCTGGGAGATCATCATGAATGAGAGAGTAAGTGTGAAGCATCTCGATTGCCAAAGCCGCATGACGCGCACCCTCGAGCAAAAGAGAATTATATGCACCTACAACACCAAGCAAAAGAGCCGGTCTAAAACGCTTACCGCCAGCCCTGAGCATATCATTGATCGCATCTTCATAATGAGGATGAATACTCGGTACTTTCGGAAGATGTTCTAATAAGAAATTTTCAAATTTTTGCATGCGGAATTTTAACTAATTTATATGCACATAAAACTGAAATAGAGATTTAAAGAAGGAAAAAGAAAGAGAAATATACAAAAAAAATTTCTCATAAAAGCATCTAGTTAGATGCTCTCAGAGATATGTTCGATATTGTTATCTTCATCGACGATAACAACTCGAGGTTTATACGTGTCAAGTTCTTTTTCATCGTATGTCGCGTATGCAACGATGATAACTTTGTCACCTTTGTGTACTTTACGTGCAGCGGCACCATTGAGACAGATATCACGTTTACCGCGCTCTCCCAAGATGATATAAGTCGAAAATCTCTCACCATTATTGATGTTTAAGATCTCAACTTTTTGTCCCACACGCATCTTCGAAGCTTCTAAAAGCTCCTCATCCACGGTGATAGAACCAACATAATTCAAATTAGCATCTGTCACAGTTGCGCGATGAATTTTACTATACAACATTTCAATTGTCATTTTTTTACCTTAAAAAAATTAGCGTCCCATTTGAGCTTGCATGTCAGCTGGAGACATTGGAGTATCCCATAATTCTTGTGAAATTACATACTCCTCTACAACATTTCCGCCGATGATATGCTCATCAATGATACGCTCGATCTTCGCTTTATCTAAGCCTACATACATTGTATGACCTGGTTCAACTAACATGATTGGACCGGCATTACAACGATTCATACAAGAAGTACGAATAGGTTGAACTGTTCCCATTATACCTTTTTGCATTAAAGTCTGTGCTAAAAACTGAAAAAGGTCTTGAGTTTGGGGATTAACGCACGAAGGCTTTGGCATCCCAGGAGGTGCCGCTTGTTCGCACTTAAAGATATAAAAAGCCGGTTGAGGAATTCCCATGTTCATATTCTCCATTCTTTTATTTCGCGAATTATATCAAAATAAGTAAGATTATCTTTACTTTTAATCATTTAGAGCTTACATGTAAGCAATAATTCAACATAGTTTTACAAGAGAGCACCTACTTTAAATGTAACAACTCTCGCACGACTTCTCTATCATCAAAAGGGAGATACTCATCATAGATAATCTGATAAGCTTCATCACCTTTTCCAAGAATAACGACAACTTCATCCTCCTTCTGTGCAGCCAAAGCCATCTCGATAGCACGTCTACGATTTGGTTCGACTACGACATTACTTTTATCTTCAATACCTGATAGAATCTCTTCGATGATTGTATCCGGATCTTCATGACGAGGATTATCACTCGTAACATAGATCTTTTTAGCCAAACTTGAAGCTATTTTACCCATAAGCGGACGTTTAATCGGATCTCTGTCACCACCAGCTCCAAAAACGACCAAAAGTTCTTTTTCTTTTAGAGCATTGAGAACCTGAGCCATTCCATCAGGTGTATGAGCAAAATCCACAATGACATTAGGAACTTCACTTACTTGTTCCATTCTTCCGCTCACGCCTGCAAAGTTTTCTACAACATTTGCAATCTCTTCCAAAGTTTTATCACACACAAGATCAACAGCCGCCATCGCCGCAAGAAGATTGTAGAGATTGAAGAAACCATGCAGTGATGCTTGGAACGGAACAATATTCTGAAAATTCTGAATAATTCCGCTTGAGCCATTATTTAATGAATACGCCATAAGTTTATAGCTTGCTGAATTTTCTATCCCGTAAGTGTAAGTATTTTTGATATTAAAAGAGGCCTTTGGCTCATCTTTGTTTATCAGCTTTTTACTTTCATCTTGAAAAAAGCTGTTTTTTACCATCGTATATTCAGCTAAACTCTTATGAAAGTCTAAATGGTCTTGCGTAATATTTGTAAGAATTTTTAATTCAAAGTTTATACCCTCGACACGTTTTTGAACGATCGCATGCGAGCTAACTTCCATCACAAAATATTCACATCCCTCGCGCACAGCCTGATAGATATGACGATACGTATTTAAAACACTCGGCGTTGTAAGCGTTTTTCCTTCACCAGTGTGATCATTAAGAAAAAATCCACGAGTTCCCTGCATAGCCGCTTTAAGGCCAAGATCAAGCAAAATAGAGTATATGGCACTTGCTGTCGTCGTCTTACCGTTTGTACCTGTTATACCTATGATCTTGATACGATCAAGTCCAAAAAGATGGGCGATATCTGCAACTTCTATAATAGAATGAGCATTATGATCCATCGCACTTTGTACATATTTTTCATTTTGTGAAGTTTTTACAAAGGCTGTTTGTTCATCACACTCCGCAGAGTTTTCAGTGACATATTTATAAGATTGGTTAGGAAGCTCTATTTTCAATACTGCTCGCTTTAGCTAAACGTTTCAACAGCTTTCTTAGTTCGCTGTCGTTTGGATACACTGATAACGCACCTTCTAAATAAGTAAGCGCCATCTCCTTAAATCCGTGATTCATCAATCTCTCTAAAAAATCAACAAAATCCTCTTTTTCTGAAATGATAACTTTTGTTGAAAACATGATATTTTCAAAAACTTCTTTAAAGTCACCATCTTCTTTTACTAAAGAGATAAAATCTCCATAGAGGATACCATTCTCTTGCTCTAATTTCTCTTTTATTGGCTGAGAAAAGATAGTTTTGAGCTGATCAAGAGTACCATCAATTGATTCAAGTATCTCAGAGAGTACAACATCTGCTTCATCTTTATTCTCATTTTTTAGTACGGTATAATAGTCAAAAAGTGCTTCTGCTCCATCTTCACCGCTCATCGCCATTTCTGCCAAAATCGCACCATTATATGCTTCTTTAGAGTCTGGATAGTCATGTAATACCTCGGCAAAGTGTCTCAGTGCCGCGTCATATTCGGACTTAAGAAAGCTTTCATTTGCAAGAGAAAGAGTTTTGTATTTACTTATTTTACTCAATGCATTATTCCTAATCTTATAAATTATCTATATCATTTTCCATACCAATAGGTACGTTTATAACAGTGATCTCTGGATGGATATCCATTCGAAGCTGTCTTTCTACGCCGTATTTTAGTGTACTACCACTACTTCCACACCCTACACACGCTCCTCGGAGCTGTACATAAACTGCAGAATTTTTCACTGTCAAAAAAGCTATGTCCCCTCCATCAAGTGCAAGCGAAGGTCGAACTTTATCTATAACATTTTTAACTGGAACCATAAGTTCTTCATCTGTAAAAGGGATCATTTTAAACCTTATAATATTGTATGTAATACATAAAATATGAAAATATTGCTTAACAAGTAATAAAAGATATTACTTGTATTAATCTTTAAGCAGTTCTGAGCCGATAGAGATGATTTCTGTTACATAAGATAACTTTCTTGCACCTATTAGAACATAATCAATATTTTCATTATCAAGTAAAAACTTCAAAGCACAGTTTTGTAAAGATACGTCACACCTACTAAACTCGTCTTTGAGTTGTACTCTTGTGTTTTTTGAACATTCATATGCAACCATCTTGCCATATTCTTGTAAAAACAGATCTATAACATCGACTAAAGTCGTTTTATTTTCATCATCTAAGGGGGCAATAAACTCTCTTACATGTGGCACTATCTGAGAGAATAAAAAGATATCATACTCACCAATCCAGCCATATTTATGTTTACTCTCATCAAGTTGTGAGATGAGATTAAACAGAGGTTTTAACACTTTATTGTCAGTAAGTTCCAAAAGTTCATTGAGATAATAATAGTACTCTCTTGGCTCTTCATAATCAGCCAGCCTATACATTTTCATCCCTTTTTGCGCATTTAAAGGACGATTTACCAAAACACGAAGCTTATTTTTCTTCGCCCATGCTGCGCATCTTAAACCTTCAGTTTCTAGCAGGTTTATAGGAAGTTCTATCGTTGTACAACTGTGTTTTTTATTTCTTAGCTCTTTAGCCGCATCAGAAGCCAAGCTTAATAGATCTTCATAAGGCAAAAACTCTTCATCATTTGGATGTTTTGAAAAACTATTTGAACTGATACCATAACTTTTTATTCTACCAGCTCTAACTTCCTCTTCCAATGCCAAAAATGCATCAAAGATTCTCTGAAACATTCCATCAAGTCTATCTTCTTTGCTCATTCCTCGGTTAATTCCATCCAGGATATAATACTCAGGATTATGTAACAGTAAACAATCAATACTTTCAACTTCTAATCTTTCAAGTGATACACTTATCTGATCTTTTATAAAATTTTGAGAGATAGAATGATAACAGTTCTCACTGTATTCTACAACTTCTTCAAAAGCACTCTCATGATGACGAGCCAAAGTAGACCCCTGAATATATCCCACTTTTGAAACTATTTCAACATCGCTTTTCTCTTCATCACTCAAACTTTTCATCGCTTGTGCTATAGCTCGTTGTGCTTCACCATTCATATAATTTGTCGAAGTATCAATAAGTGTTATTCCACTTTTAATTGCTTCACGAAGAGCTTCTATATGTTTAGGGTTATGCTCGCTGATTCTGTATGTACCAAATCCAAAATGTGCCATGAAATTCTCTTTATAGGTAATTGAAATATCTAAATAATTATTTTATGTATAGATTTCAATTAATTTATTTTTTTTGTAGATGGAGAGTTTTTCGGGCAAAGCCCGAGAAGGATTGAGTTAGTAGATTATACTAATTCAATAAACGCCATAGATGTAGCATCACCACGACGAATACGAGTTCTTACTATACGAGTATATCCACCAGCACGTTCAACGTAACCAGGAGCTATATCATTTAGCAATTTCTTAGTAGCTTCTTTGTTTTGTAGAGCAGCAAATACAGCACGGTGAGCGTTAGCATCACCTTTACAAGCAGTTGTGATCAATTTTTCAACAAATGAACGAAGCTCTTTTGCTTTTGGTACAGTAGTTTCTATCTTACCATTTTCTATTAATGCAATACTTAAGTTTTTAAGAAGTGCTCCACGGTGAGCACTTGTTCTACCAAGTTTGCGGTATCCATGACGGTGTCTCATCTAAAATCCTCTTTAGCTTATTCAGCTTCTATTTTCTTTTTTAATGAACTTACTAAATCATCAGAAAGATCTGTTCCAACTGCAAAACCGAACTCTTGCACTTTTTCTAAAATCTCTTCAAACGATTTTTTTCCTAAATTCTTAACATTTTTAAGATCATTTTCGCTCATCAATACGATCTCGCCGATCATTTTGATGTTTGAACGATCCAAACAGTTAAAACTTCTAGCACTTAAGCCCAATTCTTCAATACGTGAAGTCAATTTTTTCAGTTCAGCACTTTCTTCAGCTCTTTCTATAGAAACTGGAGTTTTAATACTGATTTCACTGTTAAATACAGCAAGTTGCGCATACATAACTTCTAAAGAGTTTCTAAATGCATCAACTGGAGTTATTTGACCATCGGTAATGATGTTTAGTACAACTTTTTCAAAGTTTGGATTATCTTCTACCAAAACATTTTCTATTTTGTAAGTCGCTCTACGAACTGGCGTAAAGAATGCATCAAGAGCGATATAACCCTCTTTGAGTTCATCTCTGATATCTTCACTTGGAACGTAACCAATACCTTGTTTGATGATGATGCTAAAGTTTAAAGTCGCATCTTCATTTAGCGTTGCTAAGAATGCGTCAGGTGTAACAACTTCTACTTCATCACTGTTAAGATCGCACCCTTTAATTTCACACGGACCAACAAAACTGTAGTTCGCTTCAACTGAAGTTTCACCATTTTTTAATTTAAAACGGATCCCTTTCATGTTGATGATAAAATCAGAAATATCTTCAAGCATACCGCGCACAGAGTCAAACTCATGCTTAGCGCCTTCGATTTTGATAGCTATCGGAGCATATCCAACAGAGCTGCTTAATAGGAAACGGCGAAGCGGGTGAGCTAAAGATACAGCATAACCCGTCTCGAATGGATAAGCGATAATATTCGCTTCGTTATCACTGATCTGCTCAACCACAAACTCTTGTGGAAGAAGCGGAGTAGTTTTTATCTTGTTCATTCTTAAACGCCTTTTTTATATATTATTATTTCGAGTAAAGTTCAACGATTAAACGTTCTTCTACCGGAATTATAACCTCTTCACGTTCTGGTAAACGAGTAAAGATTCCAAATACTTTATCAGCATCAATATCAACCCATGGAGCTAAACCAGTTTGGTTTGTTAACTCGATTGCGCGAACAACTTGTGGGTTTTTCTTGCTTTTTTCACGGATTTCAACTTTTTGACCTGGTTTAACAGCGTATGAAGGGATATCAACACGTTTTCCATCAACAAGAACGTGACCATGGTTTACCAATTGGCGTGCAAAACGACGAGTCGTTGCAAATCCCATACGGTAAAGAACATTGTCAAGACGAGTTTCTAAAAGTGTCACTAAGATCGAACCAGTGTTACCAGTACGACGGTTAGCTTCTTGAAATAATGCACGGAATTGTTTCTCAGAAACACCATACATGAATTTCGCTTTTTGTTTTTCGTTTAGTTGTAAACCATACTCAGATACTTTTTTACGACGTTGACCATGTTGTCCTGGACCGTAAGGACGTTTTTCTAATGCTGATTTACCAGCTAAACGACGCTCACCTTTAAGTGCCAAACTTACACCGAATCTACGCTCGATTTTTTCTACTGGACCTCTATATCTTGCCATCAGTAATCTCCTTAAACTCTACGACGTTTTGGTGCGCGACAACCGTTGTGTGGTAATGGTGTAACATCTTTCATGAATGTAACACGGATACCTTCGATAGCACCTACAGCTTTAACAGCCGTTTCACGACCTGAACCAGGACCTTGAACTCTAATACCAAGTTCTTTAATTCCATGGACTTTCGCTTTTTCAACTACTGATTCTACTGCTTGCTGAGCTGCAAACGGAGTAGATTTTTTAGAACCTTTAAAACCAAGGCTACCAGCAGAACTCCAAGCAATCATATTGCCCATTTCATCAGTAATAGTACAAAGAGTATTGTTAAATGATGCAGAAATATGAATAACACCACGTGCAATATTCTTTTTTATTACTTTTTTACGTATAGCTTTTCTTTTTGCCATTCTCTAATCCCTTACGCTGCGCCGACAGTTCTACGTTTACCCTTACGAGTACGCGCGTTTGTCTTAGTTTTTTGCCCACGACATGGAAGACCACGACGGTGACGTAGACCACGGTATGAACCGAGTTCCATCAATGCTTTAATATCCATAGCAACTTGTTTACGAAGATCACCTTCAACAATGTGAGAATCACGAAGTTCTTTAGTGATAGCTGCTACATCTTCTGCGTCTAGTTCATGAACGCGTTTGTCAGGGTTAATACCTGTCGCTGTCAAAATTTGACGTGATTGAAATAGACCAATACCAAAAATGTATGTTAGTCCGTACTCTACGCGTTTTTTCTTAGGTAAGTCCACACCTGCGATACGTGCCATTCTTATCCTTGTCTTTGTTTATGTTTTGGGTCTTTACAGATTACTCTGACGATCCCTTTTCTTTTAACGACTTTACAATCGTCACACATCTTCTTTACTGAAGCGCGTACTTTCATTGAAAGCTCCTATTTTTAAATCTTTGCCGCTTATGAGGTCTGGAAATTCCAGCCAATACTTGTGTCTAAACTCATCGTACAGATACAAACATTCACTTATTGTGTACAAAACAGCAAAGCGGACGCGCATTGTATCAGAATTAATGTAAAATATTTATTAAACCGAATTTAGCTATAATTTTGTATTACATGTAAAGGCTTTACTTTGACACAAAATGAACATATGGTGATCGGTCGCATCAACACACTTCTTATAGACAGATACACATCTCCGGGACTTTACCTGCTCAGTGGCGATGGCGAAGATGTTCTTCTTCCAAACCAATACTACGATGAAAGTATGAAAGTAGGCGACCTTCTTGATGTATTCGTTTATACAGACAGCGAGGACCGTATCGTTTGTACGACACTCAGACCGACAGCCATGAGAGATGAGTTTGGACTTTTTGAAGTTGTTGACACCACTCGCATTGGCGCATTTGTGAACTGGGGACTTCCAAAAGACTTGTTTGTGCCAAAAGCTTTACAAAGACAGCCCTTTGTTGTTGGAGATAAAAAACTTCTCCGTGTTGTTATAGATGAACAAACAGACAGAGTTATAGCAACACATAAGTTTGTAAAGTATCTCGACAACAAACCCGAAGGTCTCTTTCGCAACTCTGCAGTAGAAGTTCTCATCTATGATGAATCTCCACTTGGATACAAATGCATCGTCAACAATAGCTACAATGGTCTCATCTATAGAAACGAAGTATTTGAAACCTTACATGTAGGCGAAAAAAGAACTGGTTACGTGAAGATGATAAGAAAAGATGGAAACATCGATATCTCTCTTCAAAAAGTTGGAAGTGAGCGAAAAAAAGATGCAGCAGAACTAGTGCTTGATCTCCTAAAAGAAAATGGCGGAAGTATGCCTTACAACTACAAAAGTGATGCAGAGCTTATAACTCAAGTTTTTGGTTTAAGCAAGAAAGCGTTTAAGAGTTCTCTAACAGTATTGGCGGACAAAAATCTCATCGAGATAAAAGATACTGGAATTTATATAAAGTAATAATGATGGCAAAAAAGAAAAAACCTACGATAGAACTCAGCGATAAAAAGATCTCTTTTGTAAGAGATGGCAGAACCTACAAACTCATCCGCTTTTACCAAAAAGAGATGACACTAGATACTATGGTTTACGAAGGTGAAGAAAAGATTGGACAACAAAAGATAGCCTTTGCACATCTGCCAAAAGATCTAAAAAAAGAGTTGCATCCGAATTAATAAAAGCTTACATGCTGATAATTTTTAAAAGAGAAGTAATTGAGGAGTGTCGCCCGAAGGCGACGGAGAATGAAGTAAAACCTAATGACTAGAATTTATAGTCAAGTTGCGCACTTACACCTGTTTGAGAGTGTTTTGTCGTAATTGTAGTACCTGCAAAGTTTGCATATGTATCCGTTACTTGTGGAGCGTATGTAAACGCTAAATCAAGAGCAGTTTTTGGACTAAAGTTATAGCTTCCACCCACTGCATAGTGTGATTCTACGATTGCTGGGAAACCTAGAAGGTTAAATGTATTTACCAAACCACCATAAGCTCCTCCAGCTTGTTCTGTTATAGGGCTTTTCGCATAATTATAACCTAAACGTGCCGCCCAGTCTTTTGCAGCAAACTCATAACCAACAGTAAATACATTTTGATCTTTCCATTTAAAATCTTCGTATCCCTTAGCTTTAGACCATTGAATTTGTTTCCAGTCAAATCCTATTGTACTGCCACCAAATTTGTAACTAAGGCCCGCACCAATTTCAGCTGGAGTTGAAAGTGTATTATTTGTGTAAGAACCAAGTCCCATATTTGTCGTCATTGTGTTTACAGCATTTCCAAGTACACCAGAATATCTCATATTAATTTGAGACTTATATACCAAACCAGCTGTTAGACCAGAGTTTGTGTATGACGCACCTACATTGTATCCCATCTCTAAATCTTGTGCTACACCAGCTCCACTGAATTTTTGAGAGCCTAATGCACTCGTAGTATCATAATTTATATCCAATGCCCCATACTGAACTAATGGAGTTACAGCAAGGCTTAAGCCACCAGTTTTATATGCTAAAGGTACACCAAATTGCATAAGCTGAAGGTTTGTAACCATATTTAAATTTTTATCTGCTGTACGGTAATCAGTTCCCATACCGGCAGTTCCCCACATACCTATACCCCAGTAAAAATTATCATTTACTTTTGAAGCAATAGAAATCTCTGGTATAACATTTTTATTAGCAGAACTATTTTGCATTCCACCACCAAGACCAACATCACTTTTAACATCTGGCATAAACAAAGTTCCACCGAATTCTACTTCAGTACTATCAACAGTTGTAATCATTGCAGGATTCACAAGTGCAGATTCAGCACCATGACTCATACCGATACCAAGTCCAGCCATACCACGAGTTTGTGCGCCCTCACCGATAAGTGCAGAACCATTCGTTGCAAACGCAGAAGTTGTTCCTAAAGCTAAAGCCGCTACTACAGCTAATTTAATTGTTCTTTTCATTTTTTCTCCATTAGAGTTTTTGATTTGTTCAAGTTCCATCTAGGATACTTTGACTGCAAGCATTATATGTGAGATAAAATTAGTTGAAACTTAAAGCAAATTTAATATTCATAAGATTTTATAATAACATCTATAAAAATTATCAAATTAGAGCCCTTATTGATGATTGTTATAATGTAGAATTATCAAAATAGCCTAAAACACCCTTTTTTTGGCATGTTTGATCCATATCAAGGCTTTTAAAGAGTTTTATAAAAATTATTTACATATATCAACTTTTTATCACATTTGTGAAGTTCGGTAACATATATAGAACATTAGTATCAACTAAAATCCACTATCTATAATTTTTCATTAACCATACACATATATAATCACACGAGAATATAAAATTTCAGATATAAATAGTAAAAATAAAGGATATTAACTCATGGTTATTCTTCCTAAGATAGACAGTAAGAAGTGAATTGCTACAAAGGGTTTCATTATATAGCTGTAGAAAAGGTTTTAATGCTAACTATAAAAGAGACTAACTAAATGAGATGGTAGCTTGTAGATTGTTTAAATGAGTCAAATAAGTGACATTTGCTTTTAGATGTAGAAGTTATTGTAGTTTATAAATAATCCATCATAAAGATGGATTAAAGACTGTGCTCACTTTTGTATTTTAAAATAATAGCATACGCTTCATCTTTGAGTAATAGCTTCTCTTTCTTAAGAGTTTCTAGTTCAACATCAGTTAATGGAAGATCTCCATTTTCAGCTTTAGTAATTTTGTCATCAAGTTCGTTGTGGCGATCGAAAGTTTTCAAAAAATGAGCGTTAGCAGCCTCATTTTCTTTCATATGCGTGATAATATCGCGGTATTCATGTAACATAGACACTCCTTATAATTTTTTATAATTCTAACATATCATTGCTTTATAGAAAGTAATTTTATTTTGATTATGTGCCTTAAAAGCGTATTAGATAAAGTTGGGATTGCCATAGAGACCCAATAATGGAGTCAGAAAATATATGTAAGTAAGATAAAAAGCCTTACATGCAAGCAAATATAAAAAATATTAATATAAAGCCTAAAATAATTTAAAAAGTAAGTAAATATTGATTGAGTAATTAAATGAAGGGGTTGTAATTAAAAATCCGATGAACTAGGCGGCGACCTACGTTTCCACACCTGAAAGATGCAGTATTATCAGCGATGGGAGGCTTAGCTTCTGGGTTCGGAATGGAGCCAGGCGTTTCCCTCTCTCTATAGCCACCT
>Ga0214235_1000104_pt1 | contig 47763 bp, 53 predicted proteins | sample TroBogypolimnion_2_FD_153073 | JGI IMG/M metagenome (GOLD analysis project Ga0214235, IMG submission 153073) | Freshwater microbial communities from Trout Bog Lake, WI - 15JUL2008 hypolimnion | ecosystem: Environmental > Aquatic > Freshwater > Lake > Hypolimnion/Profundal zone ... | reverse complement strand
GCAGTAAGCCTGACCTTTTATTAGGTCAGTGCCGATGAGTCGCCATTGACCTAGTGTGGTTCTGCTGAAATAGATTGGGCGCACTAACACCTTCTTACGTCTTAAACAAAGCTATATTGTCAGTTGTTTATTGTATAAATATTCTAGCTACACGAAAAGGTTGCGCTAGACATTGAAGGCTTTGAACTAATCTAGATATAACATTTCAAAAACAGGTACTGTAACTGCAGTTCCAGAAACAAGTTCTATCTCCCTATTATTAGTGTACCTGCCAATAATAGCAATTTGCCCACCGACTCGAGCAATACTCTCATACTTCGACTGTAAATTCTTCGGAACTATAACAACAAATCTAGTGTTGAAATATATGTAAGGAATTGCTTGTAATTGCATAGTACTTCCGATAAAACTATTGTTTAAAGATTTTTCTAAAAATCCCTTAACAACATAATTTTTACCATCAGCTCTAACTTTTGGCGACACAACTAACTGACCTGCATCAGTAGCAGAGTATTTGGCTTGAGCATTGCGGAAGGGCTCTTCTGCTTGAGCTTGAAGTTGAAGGTTTCTCTTATTTTCTTTAACTTGTTTTTCTGCAGACAATCTAGCTGTTTCGGCTTTTTCTTGCTCTGCCTCTTTATCAGCTATAATTTTCTCATCCAATTCTTGCCGGCTTTTCTTATCAGCTAAAGCATTTATAATACGTTGATTCCAATTTAATTGCGCCAATTCACATGTTTTTGCGTCCATTATTTTTCCAGCTGGACGTTCATATTTGCACTCACCAAGGTACTGCTTTTCCATTGGTCCAACTTTTCTTCTTAACTCACATATATAAGGAACCATTGGTCTACCGTCAGAAGATATGCAGTTAACTAGGTCTTCAGGGTCATCGAGTAATGGAATTGCATTAGCTTTAGTCATAAATGCACTAAAAGTAATTATGGTTAGTAGCATTACTTTAGATAGTTTAAACATTACATTCTCAAAGATATGATTTGAATATATCTAAACTATAGTTCATTATTTAAGAATCTACATCAAGTAACGCTACCAATTTTTATAAGCCAGCTTGCTTTAGTGCGTAATTATTCGTCAATTTGAAATGATAAACCAAAGCCTATCATGACTTACAAGCCCATTTAGTGCGTACTTATTAGCCTTTCCCTCTGATGTGCGTGCGCATGTTGATTTTCGTTCACCACGAAGCGCAACTTTATGTATTTATTAACTATTTGCGTTCACCATATGTTGCATTTATTGCCCCTCATATCATACCTCGCTTAAATTAACATTTAATTCAACATCTAATAATTCAATTTTTGAAAGTTAGATATTTATACTTTCTAAATAAAGCTCAGTCACCATATTTTTTACAATTAAAATCATTGAAAAATAAATACCCTATACACAAGATAGGGAATTGTTGTTTTTAGCCATAATTCCCTATATAGGGTTTGTGTTACCGCCTTTACCTTTAGAAGTCATTATTGCTACAAATGATTTACCTTTCTTGTGTGTCTTCTCTGGCAACTTAATAGATAGCATTTGAGCAAACGGCAATGGGTCTTTAACGATTAAATCTCTAATGCAAGCCCATACACTAGACTTCATTACTGCATCAGGCTTTAGGTGCGCTAACACCTGTTTACCTAGGCTTTCCTTATCCATTGCAGATATGCGCTTGCTATCACTTCGGCTTAGTCCGTAATGTCTTGCTACTTCTGCATGAAATTTATTTATTAAGCGCATTAGATTGCCTCTGCCGCCCATCATATTACTACCTTGCATCTTGCCATCAACCAACGGCAATATGACTGCATGGGCATGGGGTGCGCTTTCGTCTAGGTGTATATCAAACGATAGCAACTCACCAGCCAAGGCTTGCTTTACCCATTCGTAACAGTCATTAAAAAATTGCTTTGTGTCGTGGGTGTGTCGGTCAATGGGTAAACTAAATACCACCTCAACCCCCATGACTTGATTAGTACGAGGCGTTTCAATGCCAGCCTTGTACATTTGCACCCTTGCGTGTATGGCTATTTGTTCGGCTGTGTTGCTGCCAGTAAGAGAATAATTAAGGTGCGTTCTAGTTACGTCAATATTACCATTTGCAACGCGTTCGGCTTGCAATGTACGCTTGTTGTGCTTTAACGCATCTAACACCTTAGTTTTTCCTTTCATAGCAGCCAGCCTAAAAATGTGACTAGCTGCCATAACTCAACTACCTTGCAACTGCGATAAAAAGCTAATCACGCCTACTAACTCCATTTCGTTCATATAAGCTAGGTCATGGGCTATTGCATGGCTGTTACACCTCACACAAAGCCCATAGGCGCGTTCAAATAACATGGTGTATGTCATTACTTCACCTCGCTATCAATGGACTTATTAATCTGCGTTAAATAACGCCCGATACTATGTTTAATTCCATATTCACTAACCCAGCTTTCCCGTTTCGTTGTGATTAAATAACCTAGTGCTATCAACTCTTTAATACGAGCTGCTGGACTCATAATATCCAGTTCATCACGTGCTTGGGTTGTGGTTATACTGCCATGCTCTTGCAAGTAATCTAATAACTTGGCTCGTTGATTGTTAGTGCTGTTATCTGTAAACTTTGGTTTTGGTTTGCTAGTAGTTTGGGGGTTGGTCGTTGAAGCGGCTAACCCTTTGTCTTTTTTGGCTTTGCTAGTGGTGTACATGATTACACCGCCTTTGATGCTAATAGGCAGCGTAACTCACCTACGTTGAATGCGGTGGTGCGAGGTGTAAGTTTGTGAGTTCTAAGTGTGCCAGCCTTAACCATTCGCCATACCGTGGCAGCACTAATGCCACCTAACAAACCTCTAACTACTGGCAATCTTACAAAACTTGTTGATGGTAATGAATCGAAGCTAGATAGTGCTAACGCTTCGTTGATTGATACTTTTTGTGCCATGATTTAAGCCTCATTTAAAACCGCTTGGCTACTTGCCGTTGCGTAATGATGCTTAATTTAGCTGATTGATTATATAAAGTAATTTGATTGTTTTCACGGTATCGCTAAACCGTGAAAATCATTTATCTTTAGGGTTCCTTGCTAAAGAAATTTTGTTTTTTATTGTTGCTACTAGCATAGTACCAATGATTTTAATGTCTGCCAGTTTTACCAATTCTGCGGGTTTTAATGTTGGATTAGCCTCTACCAATTCATTGAAGTATTTTTGAGTTTTACCTATCGAGCCTTTTTTACGCTTTGTCCGGAAATTGTTACTATGCTCAACAAAAGGTGCTGCAATTTCCCGCTCAATCATGCCAAGGTGTAAAGAAGCCCGAGGACTGAGCGGATTTTCTGCAACCCACTTATTAAAGTCCTCCCGCCCATGTTCTTCACTCGCTTTCATAAATGCCAGCGCATCAGTGCGAGCTTTTCCTGCTCCCACAATATCCATAACAAAACTAGCAAAAAGCTGTTGTGACTCGGGATTGCGCTTAATATCTAACATCATCAATCGTCGCTCTAACTTCCAAAGCTGCTGAGGGGTGTAGTCATTGAGAGTTTTTTTAACCATAACTAGCTTATCTTTAATCTCACTATATGTGTGTTAAGCACTTTTGAATTGGATAATATTTTTATTATTTTTCTGCCAAACTTCCCCGCTCTCACAGGCTAGGATGAGCTCAGTCCAAAGTTCTAGTGCGATTCTACGTTCAGTCATATAGTCATGTTGGTCGTAAATGCCAACCAAGCCACCTAGCGAATGATTTAGACAGCGTTCGGCTACGATGATATTAACACCCAGCTCGGTTAAATGTGAACGTGCTGTTGAACGTAAATCATGTGGAGTAAATCGTCTTACATCTCCAAGTTTGTTGCATAGTTTATTTAGAGCAACACCAATTGTAAGTAGTGCAATGTGTGTTTTCTTGCCTGCCCTTGATGGCAATACATACTTAGAGCCACAGGCGTGTTGCTGCAACTCCTTAAACCAGCCTAAAGTAGCTGTAGGTAATGGTATCGTAAAGCCTTTGCGAGTCTTGCTGTTGGCTTTAGGGATTGTCCACTCTGCTTTATCTAAATCAATGTCTTCCCACTCAGCTTTAACCAATTCGTTCGTGCGCACACAGGTTGATAAAAGTATCTTAATTGCTAGTGCGTTTTCTATGCCAACGGAAGGTAATGCTGGCAGCACCAACCGCAATTCATCCTCAGTTATTTTTAAACGCAATCTGGTTGGCTTCGGAGCATCACAGATAGCTTTTGCAGTAATGCCTAGACATGGGTTGCTTAGTGCGGCATGTTTAGTAATGCCATATTGGAATATTCTTGAAAGTGCAATCAGTACGAGACTAGCCACATGCATCTTTCCTACAGATTCTATAAGATATACCACATCACTAGTTGTTACTTCACGCACAGGTAGTGAGCCAAGTTTAGGCAGAATTACATCGTTGATATGGTGCTTGCGTTGCTTGAAAGTTGAATCAGCTAATTCAAGTTTCGCTTTGGTTAAGTAGTCATTAGCCAATTCACGTAATGTTTTGGCTGCTGCCAATTCTCTAGCTACAAGTTTTTTGGTTCTAGCTACATCCACACCTTGCTGGATTTTTGCACGACTTTCAGTTGCTAATTCTCTAGCCTTGCCAAGAGTAATGTCAGGATAGCGACCGATAGTAAGTTCTTTTTGAGCGCCACCATATCTGTATCGTAATACCCATGCAGCAATGCCGTTCTTAGATAATGTAAAGGTTAAACCATCGCCATCGCTTTTGGAGATTGGTGTGCCAGTCCTAATCCAGCTTTTAATCTGTACGTCTGTAAGTTTTGCCATAGCCACTCCAATAACTTCTAGCTACACACGTAGCTACACAAATTATACGCCATTTAGTGGAATTTAATGATACGGTATGATGATATATTCTTGATAGATGCTTTAAACACTAGGCTTTGTGGAATGTTGTGGAATCAGTAGAAATCCTGATATAGATTAGGCGCACTAACCTTTAATTATCTAGAAGAATGTTTAATCACTGTTATTTTTTTTGAACAGGCCTCCTAATCTTTCAAATAAATACTTTACAGTGCCCATAATGCGTGGCGAGAGCACTGCAACTAGCCCCCAATAGATAACATAGACGCCGTTGTGGTTAGTAAAGGCTCTAATTCCAATTAAAAACAACACGAGCATCACTGCACGCCGTGCATTTGAACTGGGAAGCCATGTGCTTGTTTTTATCAATATAGCTAGTAATTTTTTTTGCATCATTAAATCCTTGTTTCACTTTGTTTACTTTAGTGGAATGAAGATAATATTTATTTTGGCACGCGCCATAAATACCAGCTGGCGATGCTCCTATAAGGACTCCACAACTTGCCAATCACTCTGAGTTGCTTAGGTTTGGGGGCTTCCGCTAAGTTTTTCAAGCGCTTGTAGCCTTCTGCAACGCCAAAGTCATCGGCAGGCAACACGTCGATGCGCGCTAAAGAGAACATGAGCATCATTTCTACTGTCCAGCGCCCGATGCCTTTGAGTGTCACTAGGCGAGTAATCAGCGCATCATCGGACAAGGACTCCGCCTCAACACGCGATGGAACTAGGCCATTTAAGCTGGCATGTGCAATACCATATAGAGTTTCAATTTTCCTAGCTGAAAATCCACAAATGCGCAGCGCGTCAAATTCAGTAACTAATAACTGCTGAGGGGATGGGAATTGTTGGCCATAAAGATTCAGCAATCTTCCTAAAATGGCATCCCCAGCTTTTGCGTGCAATTGTTGGTAGGCCAAAGCTCTAATTAAAGATTCGTAGGGTTCACGGTTAGAACGAACTTCTAAAGTACAGGGACCTACCGTGTCAATTAGCTCAGCCCAATCCGCACCTAAGCTAACAAGAAAATCGGTGGCCGCTTGGTAGTCATATCTTTGCATGGCTAAGGAATATCGAAGATGAGTTCATTATGGCAGCCAAGCATCAATCTTATAACTTACAATTTAAGTTTCAATTTAAGACGGCGATAGATTCTGCTAAACAAGGACCCATCTAATTGGTAGTGTTTATGTAATGGTTTTTTTACTTCCCAGCTTGCGCTCATGCCCGCAGGGAAAGTTACTAAGTCCCCTTTTCCAAACTTTACTGGTTTTCCATTAACGGGCGTAATCACACATTCACCCTCAAGAATGTAGGCAATCTCTTGTTCTGGGAAAAACCATGGAAAAACTGAAACTTCTTTTTCCCAAGTTGGCCACTTGGTGACTCCAAGTACTTCTAGGCGAGCTGGTGTAGGTTTTTTTTCGACTGTGATTTGCATGCTATTAGTTTGGCTCATCGTATTAGTTTCAAAGATTAATGGTGACCTATTTTAGCGCATAGCTAGTGAAATAATGTGGAGGATAGCGTTCAGTAGTAAAATATGTTTTTTTATACCAAGTACTGTCAATATGCGCGTTAGTTTAGTTCAAGCCGCCGCCTTACTTAAAGCTGGTGAGGTGGTTGCCATCCCTACCGAGACCGTTTACGGCTTGGCGGCTGATGCCAGCAATGATAGCGCGCTAGAAAAAATATTTGCCCTTAAGCAGCGCCCTGCTGACCATCCACTGATTGTACATATTAGCGATATTAGTCAAGTTCATCATTGGGCAACGATATTTCCTGAAGTGGCTGTTAAACTAGCAAAAGAATTTTGGCCAGGGGCTTTGACATTAGTGCTACCGGCACAGTCGCATGTATCCCTTGTGGTTCGTGGGGGCGAGGCCACGGTGGCTTTGCGTGTACCTAGTCATCCTTTGGCATTGGATTTACTTAAGCGGAGTGGCTTAAGCCTTGCCGCACCATCAGCCAATTTATTCACCCAATTAAGCCCCACCACCGCCGAGCATGTTGAGTCTGGTTTAGGCGCTGCAGTACCTGTCGTTGATGGGGGTCCTTGTCAAGTGGGTATTGAATCTACGATAGTTAGTGTTAACTCTGCCGGAGATTGGTTGTTACTTCGCCCAGGCATGATTAGTGAGGCTGATATCGCGCTTGTTGCGGGCATGCCGCAACCAAAAAAGCTGGTAAGTGCAGAGCAGGTGGCTATTCCCAAGGTGCCGGGTCAGCACGCGCTTCATTATTCGCCGCGAACACCGCTGTTGTTATTTAAAGATAGAGCCACTCTGATTTTAGAAAGTAATCTTTTAAAACACTCCGACTTGAGTTGTGCTGCATTGTTAATTGGAGATGGCGATACGCCGAGTTGCCAGTTACTTTGGTTGGCGGATAATCCGCTACTTGTAGCCGAGCAATTGTATAGCGCCTTACATAGGCTAGATGCTTTAAAGTTGGATCGTATCCTAGTAGAATTACCACCTAACACTCCAGCATGGGCGGCCGTGCTGGATCGACTAAATCGCGCTGGATACAAAGCGCATAGTTAATATTACCAAAAAATCAGCGTTACTGATTAGCGTAGACTGTATACACTTACATTATGTAGTTTTTACTCATTCGTTTTAAATTTCACAGGCTTAAATATGATCAACCAAACTAATCAATTAATTGCTAAATCCTTAATTGTTCTATCTACGCTGGCCTTGTTGTCAGCATGCAGCACAATTAAAATACCGAACCCATTTTCTTCTGATAGCAAGACGTCAGGGAGCGCTCCAGCGAACGCAACCGCATATGAGTGTGAAAACAACAAGCATTTTTACCTACGTATGCTTAATAATGGCAGCGATGCGTGGTTAATTTACCCTGACCATGAAGTAAATTTAAGTAAAGATGGGGAGGGTCGTTATACCAGCGGCGTGATCACCTTAATCGTTAAAGGGGCTGAAACCAGTTTGGACGATGGTGAAAAAGTAGCTTATAGAATGTGTAAGGCGCAAGCAAAAAACTAAACGCACCAAGAAACAACGCATCCTTCAAAGTGATGCGAAGTGGCCGCGTTTAGAAATAAACACTCTATCTATATCAAGATTTAGCGCTTAGTACCATTAAAAGTTCTATAATATTGCCTACAAAAACACCCTTTCCATTAAAAAACTCCAAAAGAGAAGATAAATGATTACTAAGAATGCTGATATTGGCCTAGTTGGCCTAGCTGTGATGGGCCAGAACCTAGCCCTAAATATTGCCGACCACGGCTACACCATTGCGGTATATAACCGCGACTCTAAAAAAACGGTCAAATTCATTGAAGAATGTAAAGCCAATGAACCCTCATACGAACGCTTAGTAGGCCACGCAGATTTAGCTTCATTTGTATTAAGCATTAAACGCCCGCGTAAAATTATTTTGTTAGTTAAAGCGGGTAGCGCGACTGACGTAACAATCAATGCAATTTTGCCATTCTTAGAGCAAGGCGACATCATTATTGATGGTGGTAACTCTCTCTGGACAGACACCATCCGCCGCGAAAAAGAACTGGCGGTAAAGGGCATCGACTTCATTGGATCAGGCGTATCTGGCGGTGAAACTGGCGCACGCTTCGGCCCATCGTTAATGCCATCTGGCACACGTAAAGCATGGGCTTCATTAGAGCCAATTTGGCGTGATATTGCTGCTAAGGTGGATGCAGTGACTGGCGAACCTATGGAAGGCGGTAAACCAGGCAAGCCAGTTGAAGGCGGCTTCTCTTGTGCTGAATATATCGGTCCAGACGGCGCGGGTCATTATGTAAAGATGGTGCATAACGGTATTGAATATATTGATATGCAACTGATTTGCGAAGCTTACTGGTTGATGAAAAATTTACTGGGCATGCCTGCCGATGAAATCGGAAAAGTATTTAAAGAGTGGAATAAGGGCGAACTTTCAAGCTTCTTAATCGAAATTACAGCTGATATTCTGCAACAAAAAGACCCTATGGGTCCTGGCTTCCTTGTGGATCAAGTTATGGATACTGCTGGTCAAAAGGGAACAGGCCAATGGACAGCAGCCAATGCACTTGAGTTAGGTGCGCCAGCTAATGCGATCGCAGCCGCCGTTTATGCACGTGCACTTTCAAGCTTAAAAGATGAGCGTGTCGAAGCAAGCAAAATCTTAAAAGGCCCAGTGATTGTTAAAGAAGCTGACAAGAAAGCGATTATTGAAGCCATTAAGAGCGGTTTATATTGCTCAAAAATCTGTGCCTATGCTCAAGGCTTTCAGTTGATGGATAAAGCACAAGTAGCTTATAACTGGAAACTTAACTTTGGTGAGATCGCTCAAATTTGGCGTGGTGGTTGTATTATTCGTGCAAGATTCCTGCAAAAAATTACGGATGCTTATGCATTAAATTCACGTTTGAAAAACTTGATGTTAGACCCTTACTTCACTAACTCACTTAATGACAGTCAAGCTGGTTGGCGTAAAGTGATTGCCTTGGCGGTGACTAATGGTATTCCTGCGCAAGGTTTCAGCGCAGCTTTGGCTTATTATGACGGTTATCGTAGCGCGGTATTGCCGGCTAACTTGCTTCAAGCGCAACGTGATTATTTCGGTGCGCATACTTATGAGCGCGTGGATCAACCGCGCGGTCAGTTCTTCCATTTGGATTGGCCAGAAGCAGGTCGTCCACAGTTAGAAATAAGTTAATTATCAGTGTGAATAAAAAAGGGCAGAATTTCTGCCCTTTTTTTATTAAGCTAAGTGCTCTATCGATTACGATAGCTTGCGACTAAACAAATCCAACGCAAGCTGGTAGCAGAGTATAGCAGTTTGAGCATCGTAACGTTCATCACCATCTCGCATAAATGCGTGTTGCGCATTAAATTCATGCCAGGTGAAATTTAGTCCAGCCGCAGTCATTTTTTCATATACAAGCATACGGCCTGCCGTTGGAATGTGGCTGTCTTGTTTGCCCCAGATCATCAGCAATTCACCGCTAATATCTTTCAACCTATCCATGCTGTGCTGTCCAGTCTTATTCGGAATAGTTTCAGCATGTAAATCGGTGGCATAAAAACAAGCAGTTCCTTTAATTTCAGGTTGGAGTGCTGCTCTAAAAGCCAAATGGCCGCCTATGCAGAATCCCATGGCGCCTATGCTACCGTTGTACCAAGATTGTTGTTTAGTGTAAGAAATAAGTGCTGCATTATCCGTATCATAGCCTTGGATGTCTTTAGCGGCTTTATCGGCATTGCCTTTGTCGCGGCCGGCATCGTCATAGCTTAATACTGTGCCTATGGGGTTGAGTTCATGAAACACTTCTGGCACTAGAACTACATAGCCATGACTAGCCATAATTTTAGCAGCACTTTCAATCGGGCCGGTTTGCTGAAAAATCTCAGAATAAAAAAGTATAGTTGGGTACTTTGAAGCACTGCTAGCCCCGACAGGATGGTGTACGTAGGTACGCATCATGCCCGTTGGCGTTTGAATGTCTGCAACATGGCTTTGAACTTTCATCGATTGCTTTCTTAAATGACTGTTAAACAAATAAGCTGGCATTGTACAACGCAGTGTTTAGTTTTTGCGACAGTGATTTTCATGAGGAGTGATTTTTAGTGAAGTTTTCGTTAAGTATTAATAAGGTTTGCTAAACGCCCCCCTATTTCCGTAAAATAGTGGGTCAAGAATTATTTTTTGCCCAACGCCACTTAGACTTAGATAGATTGCTTGGATGGTGTGGCGCATAATGCCATAACTGATAGCTTAATCTCAAAGATGTAACTCATTATGCAACTCATAATCAATGGGAAACCACGTAGCTTTGACCCCTCTAGTTTTAGTGTGGCGGATTTAGTGCGCGAGCTTAATCTTGAAGGCAAGCGTTTAGCCATAGAGTGTAACGGTGAAATTGTTCCACGTAGTCAGTTTCTAGAAGTAATGCTGGTGGAGGGTGATCAGCTTGAAATCGTAGGTGCGGTCGGAGGCGGCTAGCCGCAATTAATCAATACGCATTGCAGCATCATGTCTAAGGATATTAAAGTGTCAGATTTATTAAAAATAGCAGGTAACAGTTATGGCTCACGTTTATTAGTGGGTACCGGCAAATATCAAGATTTTGCACAGACGCGGGCTGCGATTGATGCTAGCGGGGCTGAAATTGTGACGGTAGCAATTCGCCGTACCAATATTGGCCAAAATGCTGGTGAGCCTTCATTGCTGGATTTCTTGCCCCCAGATCAATTTACTTACTTACCGAATACCGCGGGTTGTTATTCTGCAGAGGATGCGGTGCGCACTTTACGCTTAGCGCGTGAGTTATTAGATGGACATAAATTGGTAAAGTTGGAGGTACTAGGTGATCCGAATACACTTTATCCCAATATGATAGAAACCATTGCGGCAGCTAAGGTGTTGGTAAAGGATGGTTTTGATGTGATGGTGTATTGCTCAGATGATCCAATTATCGCCAAACAATTAGAAGAAATAGGTTGTTGCGCGGTAATGCCGTTGGCCTCATTGATAGGCTCTGGTATGGGTATTTTGAATCCATGGAATTTACAAATTATTATCGCCAATGCGCAGATTCCGGTATTGGTCGATGCGGGTGTCGGTACGGCGTCAGACGCTTCAATTGCCATGGAATTGGGTTGTCAAGGCGTGTTAATGAATACGGCAATTGCTGCTGCTGGCGATCCAGTGCGTATGGCAGGGGCAATGAAAAAAGCGGTTGAAGCTGGTCGAGAAGCTTTCTTGGCTGGCCGTATGCCCAAAAAACTTTACTCAGCTAGTCCGAGCTCACCCACTGCTGGGCTCATTGCCTAAATGCAATTAATCACAATATGAGCAGTTCCAAGCATTATGAATGTACGGTGTTGGTAGAAACCGTATTTATTCCAGAGCAATCGGATGTGGAGCATAATCGCTATGCTTTTGCATACCATATTAAACTGACCAATACAGGCACTATTGCGGCACAGTTAATTAGTCGGCAATGGGTGATAACCGAGGCCAGCGGAGAGCAGCAGGAAGTTAAGGGGCTGGGTGTGGTCGGTGAGCAACCGCTGTTACAACCCGGAGAACATTTTGAATATACGAGTGGTACGGTCATTAGTACGCCGATGGGTAGCATGCACGGGAGCTACCAAATGGTAGCGGAAGACGGCCATCTTTTTGATGTTAGCATCGCCTCTTTTCCCCTCAGTATGCCCAGAGTGCTGCATTAGTGGCCTGTCAGCTATCCCACTAACGAATACTGCAACAATTTAAAATTGATGAAAAAAATAGTGATATATGTTTTGCTGGTTTTAGGGCTAGTTAGCCTAGGAGCATGCAGCCAGATCAAAGTTAAAAAAGCCGGCACAGTCCCAACTGAGCCGGTTGTTCAATGTGATTGTTTGAAGGGAGCAGAGGCTCCACCCATTGCAGAACCTTGCAAAATACCCGAAACCAAAGCTGCTGATCCAAAAATTCCAGATTATGGGCTCTTAAAACTGGCGAATTGGGATGATGTTGATGGTTTGACGCATACGAATTTAAGTACATCTTGGCCGGCTTGGATGCAAAGCTGTAGTGCGCTGATTAATAAGCCGCAGTGGCAAAAAGTTTGCAGTGCTGCTAATGAGCTTAATGGGTCAAGCAAGTCTGGCGTTAGTAAACCGAGTTCTGAAGACGTACAGGCCTATTTTAAACAGTATTTTTCAGTCTATAAAACGACTAATATTGACGGTACGGATAGTGGTCTAATTACTGGCTATTATGAGCCGCTTCTCAAAGGTAGCCGTAAAAAGTCCAACAAATACTCCTATCCTTTATACCAACAACCAGAGGATTTGGTGACGGTTGAGCTTGATAGCATTTTCCCTGAGCTTAAATACAAGCGGTTGCGCGGTAGGTTAGTGGGTAATAAATTGGTTCCCTACTACAATCGCGCAGAAATTGAAGCGGATGCATCACCGCTTCAAGGGCGTGAATTTATTTATATCGATGACATTATTGACGTCTTCTTCTTGCAAATTCAAGGTTCTGGCTTGGTGCAATTAGACACTGGCGAACAAGTGCATGTGGGGTATGCAGATCAAAATGGACAAAGCTATAACTCCATTGGCCGTATTTTAATTCAGCGTGGTGAACTCACCGCCTCTAATGCTTCTATGCAGGGTATTAAGAACTGGGCGCGAAATAATTTAACTAAGTTACGTGAGTTACTCAATAGCAATCCGAGTTACGTATTCTTTAGAGAATTGCCCGCTAATCTTCCTGGTCCGATAGGGGCTCTAGGTGTGCCTATTTTGGGTGAACGCAGTGTGGCAGTTGATCCGAAGTTTGTACCGCTAGGTGCGCCGCTATTTTTAGCAACTACTGAGCCTAATAGTAGTAAGCCTATGAAGCGTATGGTGATGGCGCAAGACACGGGCGGTGCAATTAGAGGCGGAGTACGCGCCGACTTTTTCTGGGGTGCAGGTTTTGAGGCTGGCGCCAAAGCTGGCTCCATGAAACAGTCAGGAAAGATATGGGTGTTCTTACCCAAAGACTTTGTTTTTAAAACGACACCCTAAATAGCATTAATCTTCTGAGTGTCGGCTTATATGGCCCCATAATGAAGGCGATAGGTTTCAACCGCATGCAAATGCTCAGACATATCCGTTTGGTTTTGTAGGTAAGACATCAAATCATTTAAATTAGTAATCGCACACACCGGAATCTGATTGGTTTTAATGACCTCCTGAACTGCAGATAGCTCACCTAAGCCTTTTTCCTGCCGATCAATAGCAATAGCAACGCCACATGCAGTAGCATGATTAGCGCTGATCATTTCTACAGACTCACGCACTGAAGTGCCGGCCGAGATTACGTCATCAATAATCAGCACGCGGCCACGCAAAGGGCTACCAACAATCATTCCGCCTTCGCCATGATCTTTGGCTTCTTTTCGGTTGTAAGCATAGGGGATATTTTTTCCAGCTCGAGCAAAGGCGATAGCAATACTGGCTACTAAGGTGATTCCTTTGTAGGCCGGACCAAACAACATATCAAACTCAATGCCTGAATTGATAATGGAAGCGGCATAAAACTCACCTAATTTCATTAGGCTTTCGCCGTCGTTAAATAATCCAGCATTAAAGAAATATGGGCTAATGCGCCCAGCTTTAGTTTTAAATTCACCGAAACGCAATACCTCTTTTTCGATGGCAAATGCGATAAACTCTTGTTTAAAGTGATTGGATTGCTGACTCATATGGTTTTGTATTCTAAATAGAAGGAATAAGGTTTTGAAGATTATATCGCTAAATTTAAACGGCATACGTTCTGCAAAAAACAAAGGCGTTTATGCCTGGTTAAAAAAGCAAGACGCAGACTTTATTTGCATGCAGGAAATCAAGGCACAAGCCGCAGATATGCACGACGATATGCTGGAACTTGAGAACTATCACGCTTATTTTCACTATGCAGATAAAAAAGGGTACAGCGGTGTTGGTATTTATTGTAAACAAAAAGCCGACAAAGTGATTGAGGGCCTAGGTATTTCTGACATAGACAGTGAAGGACGCTATCTAGAAGTGCAGTTGGGGAATCTCAGTATAGTTTCACTTTACTTACCTTCTGGTTCGAGCGGTGAAGAAAGGCAAGCATTCAAATTCAGCGTAATGGCGCGCTTTATGCCTCATTTGGCGGCGCTGAAAGACAGTGGCCGAGAAGTGGTTGTTTGCGGAGATTGGAATATTGCACACCAAGAAGCGGATTTAAAAAACTGGAAAGGCAACAGAAAAAACTCAGGATTTTTACCAGAAGAGCGCGGTTGGCTGACTGAGTTATTTTCCAAGGTGGGTTGGGTCGATGTATATCGTCATCTATATCCGGCCGCGACTGAGGAGAGCTATACTTGGTGGAGTAATCGCGGTCAAGCTTGGGCCAATAATGTGGGATGGCGTATTGATTATCAAATTGCGACACCTAAGATTGCTGCCAAAGCAATTTCGGCTAGCGTTTATAAAAGTGAGCGCTTTAGTGATCATGCACCATTAATCGTCGTTTACACCGATTAATCATTACTAACGTTATGCAGACTGAAATGATTTTAATTGCTCGCTACCATCGGCTGACCATGGTGCTACTTTAAGGAGCAGCATCATGCCAGGGACAGCGGCTAAGAAACAAAATAGAAAGAAGTTGCGCCAGCCCAAATCTTCCACCAAGTAGCCTGTGGCGGCATTAGCAAAAGTTCTAGGCACTGCCGCTAGACTGGTGAATAGAGCGAACTGGGTGGCGGTATAAAGCGGGTGTGTGGTGTAGGCTATATAGGCAACAAAAGCTGCTGTGCCAAGCCCTACGCCAAAGGCTTCTAATCCGATGACTATTCCAAGTACAAGTAAATTGTGCCCGACCACTGCCAACCAAGCAAAGCCTAAAATGGCCAGCATCTGTACGGCTCCAAATATCCATAGTGCCCGGTTAATGCCTATTTTCACCATCCAAGCGCCCCCTAATAGCCCGCCAATGACGCTCGGCCATAACCCTGCATTTTTAGCAATTAAACCAATCTCAGTTTTGCTAAAACCCATATCCAGATAAAAAGGCGTAGCCAGTGCCGTTGCCATACTATCACCCAGTTTATAAAAGAAGATAAAGGCTAAAATTAGTAGCGCAGTTTTAAGCCCATTTCGGCTTATAAACTCATGAAATGGTTCGCTCACAGCGGCGCGTAGTGTTTTGGGAGCGGTATTTTTTAAGGTGGGTTCTTTGACAAATACAGTCATGGCTAGACCTGGCAACATAAACAATGCGGTAATCATAAAGACGCTATGCCAAGGGAGGTAGTCCGCTAATATCAGTGATAACGATCCTGGAATTAAGCCGGCAATCTTATAGGCATTTACATGCACTGCATTGCCTAGACCCAATTCAGCATCTAACAATAGTTCGCGTCTATAGGCATCCAATACAACGTCTTGTGATGCACTAAAAAACGCCACGATGGCTGCTAAATAGGCAATAGACCAAATGTCTAACTGCGGATTAAAGGCGCCAAATAAGGGAATGGAGAGTAGTAGTAAGATTTGTGAAATCAACAGCCAGCCGCGTCGTCGACCTAATGGTGGGCTGTAGCGATCAAATAAAGGGGCCCACAAAAACTTCCAAGTAAAAGGTAAGTTGATTAGTGCGAATAGGCCAATAGCTTTTAGGTTGACACCCTCGGAACGAAGCCATGCGGGCAGAAGGCTGATCAGGATGTATAGCGGTAACCCAGAGGTGAACCCAGTGAAAATGCAAATCAACATGCGTTTGTTGAGTAAGGCCTGCCAAACGCTAGATTGATTTGCCATAAGGTTGCCGTTATTTGAGTAACTATGGGGGTTTAAATGAAGCCGCTTATTTCTTTGGCATGCTTTCTAGTCGATACATCGCTAGATTGCCCATCAAGTTCGGCATAAAAGTGACAGGTTGATTTTCTGTTAGGACCAATCGTTGTATCACATTGATATTACAGTTAACGCAAAATTGATCAAAATCGTTGATAGTACATAAATGCACGTTTGGGGTGTCATACCACTGATAGGGCAGGTTCTTAGACACTGGCATGCGACCCTGAAGCGTCTGCACACGATGGCGCCAATAACCAAAGTTAGGGAAAGTCACAATCACTTCACGACCTATGCGCAACATTTCACGCACGATACCTTCAGTATTGTGAACCGCCTGCAAGGTTTGCGACAAAATCACTGTATCAAACGATTGGTCTTCAAAGTCAGATAACCCAGATTCTAAATCCGTTTGAATCACATTGACACCCTTGGTCATACACGCAAGCCAGTTGGCATCATCTTTTTCTACACCGTAACCACGTACTTCCAAAGAGGCTTTTAAGTATTCGAGCAAGGCGCCATCACCGCAGCCTAAGTCCAGAACTTTGCTACCAAATGGCAACCAGCCAGCAATAATGGCAAAGTCATGGCGAAACTCAGGGATATTGGAACTCATGCCAGCTCTCCTACTTTAATATTATGTAAGTAGTTGCGTAAAATGGCGTGATAGTGAGGGTCAGGCATTAAAAACGCATCATGGCCATGAGCCGCGGTTACCTCGGCATAGCTCACGGTCAGTTCATTGTCGAGCAATGCTTTAACAATTTCGTGTGAACGCGCTGGTGAGAATCGCCAATCGCTAGTAAATGAAACCAACAAAAATTGTGCACTGACTTTATTCAATGCTTCGTTCAACTTACCATCAAAAGACAATGCTGGATCGTAATAATCTAAGGCTCGTGTCATGCGCAAGTATGTGTTAGCATCAAATTCACCTGCAAATTTATCACCTTGATAGCGTAGGTAAGACTCCATTGCAAACTCAGCATCGAAGCTATATCTAATCGTGTCTGTTAGCTTACGCCCAAATTTGGTACCCATAGCATCGTCACTTAAATAGGTAATGTGCCCTAACATACGTGCAATGCGCAGACCACGTCTTGGCACGACACCATGTGAGTAATAGTCTCCGCCATGAAACTCAGGGTCAGTAATAATCGCTTGCCGCGCTACCTCGTTAAAGGCCATATTTTGAGCAGTGAGGTTAGGGGCCGAAGCAATAACCAAGGCGTGACGCACGCGCTCAGGATAAGCAATGCTCCATTGTAAGGCTTGCATACCACCTAGGCTGCCACCGACTACTGCAGCTAATTGTTTGATGCCTAGATAATCAGCCAGTAGCATTTGTGAATTTACCCAGTCCTCTACGGTTAGGACTGGAAATTGTGAGCCCCAAGGCTGGTTAGATTGCGGATTTATGCTGGAAGGTCCGGTGCTGCCATGACATCCACCTAGATTGTTCATGCCGATGACAAAAAACTTATTGGTGTCTAAAGGCTTGTTAGGGCCCACTAGGTTATCCCACCATCCAGCATATTTATCGTCAGCAGTATATTTTCCAGCGACATGATGGTTGCCAGATAGTGCATGACAGATTAACACTGCATTAGACTTGTCGGCATTTAACTGGCCGTATGTTTCGTACACCAGGTCAAATTCAGGCAATACCGCGCCACTCTTCAAGTGTAACGGCTGGCTAAATTGCGCAGTTTTCGCGGTAACAATACCGACGGATAGCTCTTCTAGGGATGATGGGTTAATTTCTGACATGGTGAGATTATACTATATGTTCTCTGCAGGAGTTTCTAAGGGAGTTGCGGTCTTCATGGTTAGTCGGCTTTGCTCTAGCCCCAATGTGTACTTACTATCAACGGGTTTTTAGCGAGCGTTACGCGATTATTGCCGCCTAAATCCTGCAAAGTGACTATTTCAGTTAAGCCAGCTTCTGCCATTAAATCGGCTACTAGTCTGGCTTGATGAAAGCCATGCTCCAGCAATAGCCAGCCTTGTGGTTTTAGGTAAATTAAGCTGTGTTCAATAATGCGCCGTATATCATCTAATCCATCTATTCCCGAAGCTAGAGCGTTTAAAGGCTCAAAGCGCAAGTCACCCTGTTTCAAGTGGACATCATTTATTTCGACATAGGGTGGATTACTGACAATTAGATCAAATTGTTGTTGGGGTAATTGGGCATACCAGTCACTTAAAACAAAAACCACATTACTAATAGCCAAACTTTGTGCATTGATCTCTGCTATCTTTAGGGCTGCTGACGATGCGTCACTGGCAATGACCTGTGCAAGTGGTCGCTGCGTTGCAAGTGCGAGTGCAATAGCACCGCTGCCAGTACCTAGATCTAAAATGGTAACGTGGGATTGTGGCGAAATTTTAGCTAATGCTGCTTCGACTAGAGTTTCGGTATCTGGCCGTGGAATAAGCGTGTCACGGCTGACCATTAAATTTAGTCCATAAAACTCACGGCAACCTAAAATATAGGCGATGGGTTCACCTTGCAGTCGACGTAGTAACAATGGCTGGAAAATCTGAGCCATACTGCAATTGAGCGCCTCATTTTCGTGCGCCAATAGCCAAGCCCGATTTTTATTTGCGGCGGCTTGTAATAATAGCTGCGCTTCCTGACGTGCTTCACCCTTCTCTAACCCTAGGCTATTGATTAGCTGGTCTTGTGCCGCAACCCAAGTTTCGCGCAGCGAGCTACTCAATTAATTATCGTCACCCAAACTGGCTAGCAAGTCGGCCTGATGTTCTGCCGAGAGTGCCCCTATCAATTCATCCATATCGCCTTCGGTAATGGCATCAATTTTATACAAAGTTAGATTAATGCGATGGTCAGTAATACGTCCTTGTGGGTAATTGTAGGTGCGAATACGTTCTGATCTATCGCCTGAACCAATCAATGATTTTCGCTCGCTTGCAATTTTAGATTGTTGCGCACGGACTTCAGCATCCTTGATACGGGCGACCAATACGCTCATGGCTTGCGCTTTGTTTTTATGTTGGCTTCGATCATCTTGGCATTCGACCACGATACCAGTGGGTAAATGGGTAATACGAACGGCGGAGTCAGTTTTATTAATATGCTGACCACCAGCACCACTAGCTCTGTAAGTATCGATGCGAATTTCAGCTGGATTGATTACGACATCACTGACCTCATCAGCTTCGGCCAATACTGCTACCGTGCAGGCTGAAGTATGGATACGTCCTTGCGTTTCTGTATCTGGTACCCGCTGTACACGATGCACACCAGACTCAAACTTCAGTTTTGAGTAAGCGCCATAGCCTTCAATTTTAGCAATAATTTCTTTGTAGCCCCCGATTTCAGACTCGTTGGCAGAGACTACTTCTACTTTCCAGCGTTGACGTTCAGCGTAGCGGGAATACATGCGGAATAAATCACCAGCAAATAGGCCTGACTCATCACCGCCAGTACCCGCGCGGATTTCTAGAAATAGGTTGCGGTCATCATTAGGATCTTTAGGTAATAATAGTTTCTGCAGCGCGCTCTCGATAGCCTCCATTTTGACTTTACCCTGCTCAATTTCGTCTTGTGCAAACTCTTTCATGTCGGGATCGCTCAGCATGGCTTGCGCTTCGTTCATATCAGCTTCTACTTTTTCAAAAGCACGATACTGCTCAACGATAGGCGTAATTTCTGCATGCTCTTGCGTAATCTTTCGATAGTTGTCCATATTATTGGTCGCATTTTCCGCGCTCATTAAGCGGTTTATTTCTTCTAATCGCTCGCTTAACGTGGCGAGCTTTCTAATCATACTGGGTTTCATTCGGTACCGTTTATCTGCTTGTAAGTGGTTAAGTAGTTCAGAGTAAGCGCTAACGCCTAGTCGTCTAAATCTTTAATTTGATAGAGCTGTTTTAAGGTGTTCTCAAGCCGCGCATGATCATCACCATGCGCAAGGTTTAGCGCATGACTGGGCGCATGTAAAAACTTGTTAGTGAGTGCGTTGCTTAAGGCTTCTAACACTTTATCTACACTCTCACCTTTTTGTATCAGTTTAAAAGCTTTATCTAATTCGGTTTTACGTGTGACTTCAGCTTGGTCTCGAAGCGCTTTAATGGTAGGAACCGCTTCACGTTTCTTTAACCAATGCATAAAATCTGCAACACGCGCAGAAACAATAATTTCAGCATCGAGAGCTGCTTCTTGACGGTTGACCATACCGTCGCTAACTACTTGCGCTAAATCATCTACTGTATATAAAAACACATCGTCTAATTCGGCTACTTCAGGTTCAATATCCCGTGGAACTGCTAAGTCAACCATAAAGATAGGACGGTGGCGACGCGCTTTAATCGCACTTTCCACCATGCCTAAGCCTACGATCGGCAATTGGCTGGCAGTGCTGGTAATGACAATGTCAAATTCGGAAAAACGCTCGTGAAGGTCATTAAGTAGTATGGCTTGACCGCCTATTTTTTCTGCTAAATTAGAGCCGCGCTCTTTAGTTCGGTTGGCCACCATCATGCTTTTCGGTTTTTGTGCAGCAAAATGATCCGCACATAGTTCTATCATTTCACCTGCGCCGATAAACAAAACGTTTTGCTCACTAATGTTGCCAAAAATACGTTGTGCTAGTTTGACTGCAGCGGCAGCCATGGAAATAGAATTTGCGCCAATATCAGTGTTCGTGCGAACTTCCTTTGCGACTTCGAAGGTCCGTTGAAATAACTTGTGCAACATGATGCCAAGGGTGCCAGCTTCCTGTGCGATTTTGACCGACTGCTTAAATTGTCCCAATATTTGCGGCTCACCCAGTACCATGCTGTCTAAGCCTGCCGCTACTCTGAACGCATGCTTTACCGCTTCATCATTGGGCAGGGTGTAAATGTAAGGTTGGATGCTACTAGCTTCTAAACGATGATACTTCGATAACCAGTTCAGTGGCTTGTTCGGATTGTCAGTGCGGCAGTATAGCTCGGTGCGATTGCAGGTAGACAAAATCGCCGCCTCGCTCACATCATGCAGAGTTATCTCGCGGAGCGCGCTAGCAAGATGTTCGCTATTAAACGCAACATGTTCGCGAATTTGGATGGGGGCGGTCGTGTGGTTGACGCCAATGACATATAACTGCATAGGTGTAATTTTGATGGATTGGCTTATGTTAAGCAAGAAATACAGTTAAAATAACGTTTTAGTACTTATTTTCAAGCTAAATGTAGCTGAAAACCATTTGATAATATTGAGTGAACGGATTCCACCATGGATAAAACTTTTAGAATTGCCCCTAGTATTCTTTCTGCGAATTTCGCCAAACTTGGCCAAGAAATTGAAGACGTCATTGTTTCTGGTACTGATATTGTCCATTTCGATGTGATGGATAACCACTATGTGCCGAATCTAACGATAGGTCCGCTGGTCTGTGATGCGATTCGTGATATTTCTAAAAATGTAGGCGCACTAATAGATGTGCATTTAATGGTAAAACCAGTAGATCGTATTATTCCTGACTTTGCCAAAGCGGGTGCCAATATCATTACCTTTCACCCAGAAGCATCTGATCATATTGATCGCAGTTTGAGTTTAGTGCGCGAGCAGGGATGTAAATCTGGCTTAGTATTCAACCCAGCCACATCATTGAGTTATCTTGATCACGTGATGGATAAGATTGATATGATTTTGCTGATGTCAGTCAACCCGGGTTTTGGTGGCCAAAAGTTCATTCCAGAGACTTTACATAAATTAACTTTGGCGCGTGCACGTATTGATGCTTATTATGAAAAAACCGGCCGTCAAATTTGGCTGGAAGTGGATGGTGGCGTAAATGCCATGAATATTGCAGATATTGCGCGTGCTGGTGCCGATACTTTTGTCGCTGGTAGCGCGATCTTTGGGTCACCTAAAGATACTGATAAAAACCGCTACAACACAGTGGTCGCGGAAATGCGTGCTGCTTTAGCTATGGTGAAATAGTTGCAGAAATTTAAGGTAAAGGCCGTCATGATTGATCTTGACGGCACTTTAGTGAATAGCTCGCCTGAAATAGCACGCGCTATTAATGCGATGTTAGTTTTGCTGAATCTGCCCAGATTGCCTGCAGCACAAGTTGAATCTTATATCGGTGACGGGGCAGAGCAGTTGATTAAGCGCTCTATAACCCAAGACGGAGTGAGTGAGCCAAGTGCTGCGCTGTTTAAGCAAGCCAAGCAATTATTTTTTGATGAATATGCAAAAGTAGTGGTACAAAGTCAGCCCTACCCTGGGGTGGTCTCAGCTTTGCAGTCAATGAAAAAGGCCGGCTACCGATTAGCATGTGTTACAAATAAACCGCAATCTTTTACACAGGCGTTATTAATAGCGAGCAATTTATTGCCCTATTTTGAGTTGGTGGTCACCGGCGATACCTTGGCCAAAAAAAAACCTGATCCGGATCAGCTTATTTATTGTTGCGAGCAATTTGGAGTGGCACTCAGTGAGGCGGTGTTGGTGGGCGACTCAAAAGTGGATATTGTGGCAGCGCGAAGTGCAGGATGTTATATAGTGCTGGTCTCTTATGGCTATAATCACGGCCAACCCATAGACGCTGTGCTGGTTGATGCCGTCGTTGATGATATGCAGGAAGTAGTTAATTTACTTCACTAATGATTAATGCTGAGAACAGTTGGGAAAGCTAAACTAATAATGAATACTAATTCGATTAAGCCAAAAAGTTGGCGATGGTGGCGATTTTAATGGCGCAGATCGACGCGCCGAAATTCCATTCAACTCAATATGAGAAGTAGGTAAGGACCTTTATGTTTAGCACAATTGATTTAACTGAATTTAATAGCTTGGCTGCGCAGGGTTTCAATCGCATCCCATTGGTACTTCAAACTTTTGCTGATCTCGACACGCCGTTGTCGCTTTATTTAAAATTAGCGAATAAACCTTATTCATACCTGTTGGAATCAGTGCAAGGCGGTGAGCGCTTTGGACGCTATTCAATTATTGGCCTACCGGCAAAAACCCGTATCGTAGCGCGTGGCAATCAGGTGCAGGTATTAGAAGGCAACGCGGTGTTAGAGTCTGTCGACAATGGCAACCCCCTAGATTTCGTTAAAAGCTTTCAAGCGCGCTTTAAAACACCACCATATCAGGGTTTGCCGCGATTTACTGGGGGCTTGGCTGGATATTTTGGTTACGAAACTATACGTTATATAGAAAAGCGTTTAGCGCATTCGGATAAACCAGATGCAATTAATGTACCGGACGTGCTGTTAATGGTTTCTGAAGAATTGGCAGTGGTAGATAATCTCAGCGGTAAGTTATATTTTATTGTGTACGCTAATCCTGCTGAAATTGATGCCTACGCTAAAGCGCGTAATCGTTTGACTGAGTTGTTAGTTATGCTTAGAACGTCAGTTGCCATCCCGAAATCGGTTGCAACTGAAACAACAGTTGCAAGCTCAGAATTCGGTGAAGAAAACTTCAAGGCCGCAGTAAAGCGCGCGCAACAGTATATTCTGGAAGGCGACATAATGCAGGTGGTGCTATCGCAGCGTATTGCGCAGAAATTTAGTGCGCCACCGCTGTCCTTATATCGCGCTTTACGTAGTTTAAACCCATCACCTTATATGTTTTACTACGATATGGATGATCATCATGTCGTCGGCGCCTCACCGGAAATTTTGGTGCGCCTAGAAAACGGAACGGTCACTGCACGCCCCATTGCAGGCACGCGGCCGCGTGGGAAAAATCGTGAGCATGATCTGGCCTTAGCAGAGGAGTTACTAGCGGACCCTAAAGAACGTGCTGAACATGTGCAATTGATGGATCTAGGACGTAATGATGTTGGCCGTGTGGCTGAAACTGGATCGGTGAAAGTGACCGACAACATGATGATAGAGCGTTACTCTCATGTCATGCATATTGTCAGTAATGTAGAAGGTAAGCTTAAGGCTGGCATGGATGCGATCGACGTGATTAAGGCGACTTTCCCAGCCGGGACTGTCAGCGGGGCACCTAAAGTCCGCGCTATGGAAATTATTGATGAACTAGAGCCAAGCAAGCGCGGCATTTATGCAGGCGCTGTGGGTTATTTGGGCTTTAACGGCGATATGGATGTGGCGATTGCAATTAGAACGGGGGTGATTAAAAACAACATGCTCTACGTGCAAGCGGGTGCTGGAATTGTCGCTGATTCAGTACCCCAAAGTGAGTGGGATGAAACGCAAAACAAGGCGCGCGCAGTGTTGCGTGCGGCTGAGTTGGTACAAGAAGGACTTGATTTGGCTGATTGAAACGTTAAGCATTGCAATGCTTAACGTTTTTTAGCTTTTAAGTTTTTTCATTAATAAGTCATTGACCTGTGCTGGGTTGGCCTTGCCTTTAGAAGCTTTCATGATTTGACCAACTAAGGCATTAAAAGCTTTTTCTTTACCGGCTTTGTACTCATCCACCATGGCTGCATTTGCCGCCAGTACTTCGTTAACAATCGCTTCAACAGCACCACTATCGGACATCTGTTTTAGGCCTTTGGCTTCGATAATGGCGTCAGCGGTCCCTTCTCCTGCCCACATGGCTTCAAACACTTCTTTAGCAGCATTATTAGAGATAGTGCCGTCGCTGATACGTGTTAATAATTGTGCAAGTGACCCAGCAGAAACCGCTGCGTCGACAATGGCTTTATCTTCAGCATTGAGTTTAGCTAAGACATTTCCAGTAACCCAATTAGCTGCTTGCTTAGGCTCAGCACCTGCTTTCACCGAGGCGACAAAGTAATCGGCCAAACCGCGGGAACTAGTCAGTGCGGCAGTGTCGTAGCTAGATAATCCATACTCAGCCTCAAAACGAGCTTTCATTGCTTCAGGTAATTCTGGCATACCAGACTGAACGCGTGCTTTATCTTCAGCAGAAATCATCAATGGTAACAAATCTGGATCCGGGAAGTAGCGGTAATCGTTGGCTTCTTCCTTGCTACGCATGGCACGTGTTTCGCCAGTATCTGGGTTAAAAAGCACTGTAGCTTGATGAATAGAGCCACCATCTTCTAGTGTTTCTATCTGCCAGCGCGTCTCATATTCAATCGCCTGTTGCATGAATTTGAAGGAATTGAGATTTTTGATCTCGCGGCGAGTACCTAATTTTTCACTACCCTTATGACGTACGGATACATTAACATCGCAACGGAAGCTACCTTCTTGCATGTTGCCGTCACAAATGCCGATCCACTGCACCAGTTCGTGCAACTGTTTGGCATAGGCAACCGCTTCCGCCGCGGAGCGCATGTCTGGTTCAGTCACAATTTCTAATAATGGTGTACCCGCACGATTAAGGTCGATACCACTCATGCCCTCAACTGCCCCATGTACAGATTTTCCAGCATCCTCTTCCAGATGGGCGCGTGTGATATTGATCACTTTTTCGTAGGCTGGTTTTTTGCCTTGTGCCGGGACTTGGATGCGCACTGCGCCTTTGCCGACCACAGGCAATTCAAACTGACTGATTTGGTAGCCTTTAGGCAAATCGGGGTAAAAGTAATTTTTACGTGCAAACACCGAGCGTGGTGCAATTTCGGCATTGATGGCTAAACCGAATTTAATAGCACACTCTACAGCTTGTCTATTAAGTACAGGCAATACGCCAGGCAAAGCGATGCTCACTTCACAAGCCTGTGTATTAGGTTCAGCACCGTATTTAATCGGTGCACCTGAAAAAATTTTCGTGTTTGTTTGCAGTTGGGTATGTGTTTCTAACCCGATGACGACTTCCCATTCCATCATATTTCTAGCCTTATGCGTTTTTCAAATCAGGCATTTTTTGATGCCAATCTGTGACTTGTTGATACTGATGCGCTACGTTAAGCATGCGCGCTTCATCAAAATAATTACCTATAATTTGCAAGCCTACTGGTAAGGCCGGGCCGCCTTTAGCTTGTGCGAAGCCTGCTGGTAAACTCATCCCAGGTAAGCCGGCCAAGTTGGTGGATATAGTGTAAATATCTTGCAAATACATGGCGACTGGATCATCGACTTTTTCACCTGCTTTAAAGGCAGTTGATGGTGCGGCTGGACCCATAATGACATCGCATTGTTTAAACGCTTCAATAAAGTCTTGTGCGATTAAGCGGCGAATTTGCTGTGCTTTCAAATAATAAGCATCGTAATAACCAGCACTCAGTACATAGGTGCCGATTAAAATACGGCGTTTTACTTCAGCACCAAAGCCTTCAGCACGACTCTTGCTATACATGTCGTTAAGATCATTGTATTCAGCGGCGCGATGACCATAACGGACGCCATCATATCGTGATAGATTACTTGAAGCTTCTGCCGGCGCTAATACGTAGTACACAGGAATCGATAACCCTGTGTTGGGCAGTGAGATGTCAACGATCTGTGCGCCTAGTTTTTTATACTCATCAATTGCGCCGGCGATGACTTGGGCGACATCAGTGTCCAACCCCTCGGCAAAAAACTCTTTTGGTAAGCCGATTTTAAGGCCAAGTAAAGGCTGGGCAGTTGGTGTTTTGTTGAGTTCTCTGGTGTAGTCTTCTTTATCTCGCTGCAAGCTAGTGGAATCACGTGCGTCAAAACCAGCCATCACGTTCATCATTAAGGCGCAGTCTTCTGCGCTTTTGGCCATAGGCCCAGCTTGATCAAGACTTGAGGCAAATGCAATCATGCCATAGCGGGAAACTACGCCATAGCTTGGTTTTAAGCCGGTGAGTCCGCAAAGTGAAGCTGGCTGGCGAATGGAGCCACCTGTGTCGGTGCCCGTTGCAGCCGCGCACAGGCGAGCCGCTACTGCCGCCGCGCTTCCGCCGCTACTGCCGCCTGGCACATGCTCAAAGCTCCATGGATTTTTAACGCCACCGAAATAACTGGTTTCATTAGAAGACCCCATGGCAAATTCATCCATATTGGTTTTACCCAAATTTACTGCGCCAGCATGATCAAACTGCGTAATGATATGTGCATCGTAAGGCGCGATAAAGTTAGCCAGCATCTTCGAGCCGCAAGTGGTTTGCCAGCCCTCTGCACAGAAAATATCTTTTTGCGCTAAAGGGATTCCTGTGAGCGGTGTCGCATTGCCAGTGGCAATGCGTAAATCCGCAGCCTTGGCTTGCGCCAAGGTTTTTGTTTCGTCTAAGGCGATATAGGCGTTAATGTCTGGATTGTATTGATTAATACGAGAAAGAAAGCTTTGCGTAAGCTCAACACTAGAAATTGTTTTGGCTTGCAACATGTTCGCAAGTTGTTTTAGGCTACTATTTATCATATTCAACGGCTTTATTTATTCGATTACTTTAGGGACAAGATACAGACCGCTGTCTACCGCCGGCTTCATTGAACCGTTACCTAAGGTTGGAGCGTTTTTTTGGAAAGCCTCGCGTTGATTACTTTTAGTGACTACGTCATCTCGAAGGCGCTGACTTAACTCTTGTGCATGTGACATCGGAACGATACCCGTAGTATCTACCGCTTGCATTTGTTCAATCAGACTGAGAATGCCAGTTAGCTTACTTAAGGTGGCAGTGACTTCGGTGTCGCTGACCTCGATACGCGCTAGATGGGCAATTTTTTTTATATCTTCAATGCTTAGAGCCATGCTGCAATAATCCAGATTTTAATAGGGTGGATAAATAAAATTCATTATGCTGTGATATTTTAATACTTTTGTTTATCAACAACGTGTGATTACATCTTAATTTTTAACACAATTTAAGGTATTATACCTTGTTTTAAGCGCGCCCTTATTGCACGAAAAGATTAAGCTAGCCGCTAGCCTTACCCATGCATCAACCCACAGGAAAAACATAATGTTCGGTTTTTTAAATAGTTATTTTTCAAACGATCTTGCAATTGATTTAGGCACTGCTAATACCCTTATTTACGCACGCGGCAAAGGCATCGTGTTAGATGAGCCTTCAGTTGTGGCGATTCGTTTAGATGGCGGCCCTAACGGCAAAAAAATTCTGCTAGCAGTTGGAGCTGAAGCCAAAGGCATGTTAGGACGTGCACCGGCTAATATCCAAGCCATACGTCCAATGAAAGATGGCGTCATTGCCGATTTCACGATTACAGAGCAAATGCTTAAATATTTTATCCGCCGTGTGCATGATGCGCGCTGGTTTTCACCGAGTCCGCGGATCATTATTTGCGTACCTGTAGGCTCAACCCAAGTAGAGCGCCGTGCGATTAAAGAGTCTGCTGAGCGCGCTGGTGCTAAGCAAGTGTTTCTGATTGAAGAGCCGATGGCTGCTGCGATTGGTGCGGGTATGCCAGTTTCTGAGGCTACTGGGTCTATGGTAGTCGATATCGGCGGTGGGACGACTGAGGTGGGTGTTATCTCTCTTGGCGGTATTGTGTATGCAAAATCTGAGCGCGTCGGCGGAGATAAGTTTGATCAGGCTATTATTGATTACATTCGTCGTAACTACGGCATGCAGATTTCTGAGCCAACAGCGGAAGCGATCAAGAAGAAAATTGGTTCTGCCTTCCCAGGTTCTGAAGTGTTAGAAATGGAAGTGACTGGACGAAATCTAGCGGAAGGTTTGCCACGTAAATTCACGATTTCTAGCAACGAAATTTTAGAAGCTCTAACTGAGCCATTAAACGCTATTGTCGGCGCAGTAAAATCGGCACTTGAACAAACGCCACCTGAGTTAGGGGCTGATATTGCTGAAAAAGGCATGGTACTGACGGGCGGCGGCGCATTATTGCGTGACCTAGATCGATTGTTGGTGGAAGAGACTGGCTTGCCGGTCATTGTGGCCGAAGATCCGCTGACTTGTGTTGCCAGGGGTTGTGGTCGCGCATTAGAAGAGATGGATAAATTAGGTAGCATATTCGCGTACGAGTAAGGTTGGTAGGTGTTATGGGTGAGATTTTAGGCCGTTTAATGCGGCCTAATTTTATGCGTAAGGTTTTAATAGGTGTTTAACGCAACAATTGAGTTCACTCACTTTCAGCGAATGCGGAAATTAAAGTTTAGATAAACTATGGTTAGAGGCTTTCATCATAAACTTGAGCAGCAAGCTGCCCCCGCATTTTTCGTGCGTGGGCCGAGTAGCTTTGTGCGCTTGGTGTTTTTCACTGCGCTATCCCTAGTGCTCATTGCAACTGACTCAAAACTTCAATATTTGTCCAGTGTGCGCCAAAACTTAGTGGCTTTGCTTCAGCCGTTACAGGCAGTAGCCAATGTACCTTCGCAGCTTTATCGGAATTCTGATGAATATTTTACCGCCCATCACAATCTGTTATCTGAAAATAGACAGCTCAAACAGCTTTTACTCAAGCAAAGTATTGGATTACAGCACTTAGAGGCGTTGGGTGTAGAAAATGAGCATTTGCGCAGCCTGCTGAACGCTAATAAGACGTTGGCGGAAAGTAGTATTTTGGGTGAGATTGTTCATATAGGGCGAGATCCATTTACAAAAAAAGTCATCGTGAATCGCGGCGCATCTCATCAAGTGATCGCAGGGGCGGCGGTGGTTGATGCCGCTGGCGTGATTGGTCAAGTGACCCATACCTATGGCACTAGTAGCGAAGTGACCCTAATTACCGATACTTCTCTAGCGATTCCAATCCAAGTTGCACGCAACGGTTTACGCGCGATTGCATTTGGACAGGGGCGTGATCAGGTATTGGATTTGCCGTTTCTGCCAGCCAATGTCGATATACGTAGTGGCGATATACTGGTCACTTCAGGCATTGATGGGGTTTACCCAGCAGGGTTAAGGGTGGCGACTGTTTCTCAAGTTAAAGTGAGTGCAGACTCACCTTTTGCACACATTGTTTGCGTGCCAAGTGGCGGCGTAGAAAATCATCGGCAAGTGTTACTAGTGAGCATTCCGCACGCTGAATCTTTAGCGACAGAAGAGTTGATTGCGCCAGTAAAGGATGCAACTGGCCAAGCCAAAAAGGCTGCAAAACCATGGTCATCTGGCAAAGCTAACTCCCATCAGGCGGGCGCAGTCCATGCACCAGAGTAAGCTAAAGTCATTATTATTATCGTTGCTGATCGCATTTATCGCGACTTTAATGCCATGGTCAGCCTTTGCGCTTAATTTGCGCCCAGATTTTTTATTGTTAGTGATTATATTTTGGATGTTACGCGCACCAAATTTATGCAATATAGGCGCAGCCTGGGGTGTGGGGTTGTTGATGGATTTAGCCAGTGGTGGGATTTTTGGGCAGTATGCCTTGGCCTATACGATTGCAGCATTTTTCGCGTCCATTTATCAGCGACGACTCGTGTTATTTAACAATGCACAGCAATTACTCTATGTATTCTCTTTATTACTTATTTCACAGGTAAGTTTATTGATATTGAAAATTTTTACTGGCTCAGCGCTGTTAGGGTGGTATTACTTCCTCCCTAGTTTCAGCGGTGTCTTGCTATGGCATATAGCTGTAAAGTTAGGCTTGAAAACTGGTGGTCGTCCTAGTGGCACTTAATCGAATGGAAAGTTTTAATTATTTAGTATTGCCTCACTAAGTATGCGTTCTGAAGTTAAAAATCACCTTCATGAGCAATATCATTTTAAGCTTAGGTTAGGTTTTACTGGATTTGCAGTAATCGGTTTATTTGTGCTGTTAGCACTTCGATTTTTTTATTTGCAGATCACGCAATATACACATTATCAAACTTTAGCTGAGAATAACCGCATCTCTTTGGTGCCTATCGTTCCCAATCGCGGTTTAATTCTTGATAGAAATGGTGTGGTGTTGGCGCATAATTTCTTTGTCTACACCTTAGAAATCACACCATCCAAAGTGAAAGATCTGGAATCTACTATTGTTGGCATCAGTCAGTTCGTAGAAATCAGCGCACTGGATCGTAAACGATTTAATAAATTCCGAGCGCAAAGCCGTAATTTTGAGAGCATACCTATTCGTACCCACCTCAATGAGATAGAAGCAGCTAAGTTTGCTGTGAATCATTATCGTTTTCCAGGAGTGGAAATAAAAACGCGCTTATTCAGGCACTATCCATTAGGCAAGCTCGGTTCACATATGGTGGGTTACATAGGGCGGATTAATGAAGCTGATGTGGCTAGTCTTGAAAAAGCTGACGCACTTTCTAACTACAAAGGTTCTGACCATATTGGAAAAAGTGGTTTAGAGCAGTCTTACGAAAGCTATTTACATGGCACTACCGGTTTTCAGCAAGTGGAGATTGATGCGGATGGGCATGCCGTCCGCGTATTATCAAGCACGGCTCCCACTCCTGGCGATAATCTTATTTTATCTGCTGATAGTAAAATGCAGGAAATCGCTGAAACTGCATTTGGTGAACGTCGAGGCGCTTTGGTGGCAATCAATCCTAAAACTGGCGAGGTATTAAGTTTTGTCAGCCAACCTAACTTTGATGCCAACTTGTTTGTTGATGGGATTGATACAGATAACTGGAAGATGCTTAATGATTCCTTGGACAAACCACTGATTAACCGCCCACTCCGCGGTGTTTATCCCCCAGGATCAACCTTTAAGCCATTTGTAGCATTGGCCGGTTTAGAGAACGGGAAACGCTTGCCGCCTTTCTCCATTAGTGACAATGGTTTTTTTACCTTACCTAATAGCACCCATCATTATAGAGATTGGAAGCCCGGCGGACATGGTAAAGTGGATATGCAGCGTGCGATTACGATATCTTGTGATACCTTTTTTTATGGCTTAGCCATGGATCTAGGTATTGATAAATTAACGACGTTTGTTGGGCATTTTGGCTTTGGTCATTTGTCAGGGTTAGATATACAAGGTGAAAATGCAGGACTGCTCCCTACGCCGGATTGGAAGCAACGCCGCTTTAAGCAACCATGGTACCAAGGTGAAACTGTCATTACCGGCATAGGGCAAGGCTATACCTTAGTGACGCCTATGCAATTGGCTCAAGCAACTGCGATATTAGCCAATAATGGTGTTGCCATGAAACCGCATTTGGTGACGAAAATTCAAAAGGGGATAGGGGCAGAAAACTTTATAGTGACGCCTCGCGTTCAAGAAAAAATCGTACTTAATCCAGAGAATTTAGAAATTGTGAAGCGCGGTATGATTGATGTCACTTTGCCCGGCGGCACCGCTGCCAGCATAGGAGCCAACGCGCCGTATTCGATTGCAGCTAAAACTGGTACCGCGCAAGTGGTTGGCATTAAACAAAACGAAAAATATAATGCAGGCAATATTGATGAACGACATCGTGATCACGCTTTATTTATCGCTTATGCCCCTGCTGAAGACCCTACTATTGCGATAGCGGTGATTGTTGAAAATGGGGGGCATGGGGGTTCTGCTGCTGGACCGATTGCACGAAAAGTGATGGATTATTATCTGTTAGGTAAATTGCCGGCGGTTGAGACGGGCGGCGCAGACAAAAAGCTAGCAGCCTCCACCGCTAACATTAGTCGGCCTATACAGGAAGAATATCATGATTAATCATTTATTAAAGCAGCTTGCCAAACATCTAGACTCGTTTTTATTGGCTTGCTTGTTAATCACTATGTTGGTTGGCCTATTCGTTCTTTATAGCGCTTCTGGACAAAGTTTTGAGCGCATCTTTTCGCAGTGTATCAATATTATTGTAGCGTTAGCTTTGATGTGGGGTGCCGCAAATATTTCACCTCATAAGCTTGAGCGCATTGCTATGCCACTCTACGCAGTCGGCGTTTTTCTTTTAATAGGTGTCGCTTTATTTGGCTCTATTAGTCATGGTGCACGTCGTTGGTTAAATTTAGGGGTGATGCAAATTCAGCCTTCAGAAATCATGCGCATTGCAATGCCGATGATGCTAGCCTACTACTTCTCTAGACAAGCAGGCAAACCTAAGTTAACGGATTTTGCTATCGGTGGTTTATTGCTGGTGGTGCCGGTACTATTAATTATGAAGCAACCTGATTTAGGTACGGCCATATTAGTGGCCGCTTCTGGTTTTTATGTACTGTTTTTAGCCGGCTTAAGTTGGAAGTGGTTGGTTGGAGGTCTTATTACCTTTGCGGCATCTACGCCTATTTTGTGGCCGTTGCTACATGATTATCAGCGCCGTCGTATTGAAATTTTACTCGACCCCACCCAAGATCCACTTGGTGCTGGTTATCACACCATACAGGCGATTATTGCGTTGGGCTCTGGCGGTATTGCAGGTAAAGGATGGCTCAATGGCACGCAGGCACAATTGGACTTTTTGCCTGAGCGCACTACGGATTTTATTTTCGCTGTGTTCGGTGAGGAGTTTGGGCTATTAGGCATATTGTTGCTATTGGGAGTATTTAGTTTAATAATTATGCGTGGTTTGGTGATTGCTTCGCAAGCACAGAGCACATTTAGTCGTTTGCTAGCCGGCAGTATCACGCTGACTTTCTTTACTTACGTCTTTGTCAATATGGGAATGGTCAGTGGGGTCTTGCCAGTCGTCGGTGTCCCATTGCCATTAATTAGTTACGGCGGTACTTCTATGGTGACTATATTGTTAAGTTTTGGCATTCTAATGAGCATTCAAACGCACAAGACTTTGGTGGCTAGGTAATGAGTAGTGTGAAAGAAAGCGTCTTCTCTATGGTTAAGCTTCGAAGCCATCTCATGCTTTTGACCATGTTGCTACTTGTCGCATGCGGCGGTTTTGCTACCAAGTCTGATAACAAAATGCCATCGGGCGCAAGCAAGCCAGGCGCGGGTGGTTATTATTTAGATGATGGCCCAGGTGACGATGCTCCTGCTAATATTGATGGCATCCCAGATGCCACCCTAAAAACAGAGCCGTTAATTGCACGGGCCAATAAACCCTACGTTGCTTTGGGTCAGCAATATATCCCAATGACCAGCTATGTTCCTTATAAAGAGCAAGGGGTGGCCTCTTGGTATGGTAAGCGTTATCACGGTAAAAAAACCTCAGTGGGTGAAATTTACGATATGTATGGTATGTCTGGCGCACACACTATTTTGCCTTTACCCAGCTATGTTAAAGTCACTAATCCAGCCAATGGTCGATCCGTCATTGTCCGTATCAATGATAGAGGCCCATTCAAACATGATCGCTTAATTGATTTGTCTTATGCGGCAGCTTATAAATTAAGACTCATCGGGCAAGGCAGTGGGTTGGTGGTGGTAGAAAGCATTGATACTAGCCCAGAGGCTTTACAAAAGCTATCGGGCACACGGCCAACACCTGTTGAAGTTGCGGCAGTGGTTACCACGCCGCTAGCCTCTGGTAGTGGACTAGCAACTAACCCAAGTTTTTATGTTCAAGCTGGTGCGTTTAGAGCTGAGGCCAATAGTGAAGTACTAAGGAAGAAAATTCAAGAGTTGCCATTAGCGGAAAATGTAATAGTCGCTAAAGTGTATAATGGCGACCTTTATCGAATAAGGCTAGGGCCATTCTCGAGTAAAGAAGATGCGGATGTATCTGCCGCCTTAATTCGGAAGCAATTAAACATTGCTACTATCGTTCAAAATCAATAAGTAAAACTACCTATATGCATAAAATTTGCCGTTATATTCTTACCTTAGTCTTATCAGTTTTAAGTTTAAGCTTCACGCAATTGAGTTTCGCCGAAAGCGCACAAATTGCACCGCCACCCATCTTGGAGGTAAAAGCTTATTTATTAAAAGACTTTAATAGTGGCACGATCATCGCCACTCAAAATGCTGATATGCGTGTTGAGCCAGCCTCGCTTACCAAAATAATGACGGCTTATTTAAGCTTTAAAGCCATTAAAAATGGCCATCTACAATTGACTCAAACACTCCCAGTAAGCCTGTTAGCATGGAAAGTGGAAGGCTCTAAGATGTTTATTGAGCCAAATAAACCAGTGACCGTAGAAGAGTTATTACATGGCATGATTATTCAGTCTGGCAATGACGCTTCAATTGCATTGGCGGAAGGGATTGCCAGTTCAGAGCCCATGTTTGCCGATATGATGAATAAAGAAGCACAACGTTTGGGAATGAAAAACACCCATTACATTAATGCTACTGGTTTACCTGATGCACAGCATTACACTACCGCTAATGATTTAGCGATTCTAGCCACAGCTCTAATTCATGATTTTCCTAATGACTATCAACGCTTATATTCAACCAAAGGGTATACCTACAACAATATTACTCAACCTAACCGAAATCGTTTGTTATGGCTAGATCCGAGTGTGGATGGTATGAAAACTGGCCATACTGACTCTGCTGGCTATTGCTTAATCTCTTCATCTAAGCGTGATGGTGTTCGTCGCATTTCAGTGGTTCTAGGCGCACCGAACGATGCTGCACGTGCCACTGAAAGTCAGAAGTTGCTTAATTATGGTTTTCAATTTTTTGATTCCAGTTTAGTGTATAAACAAGGGCAGGCTATTAGCCAGCTAAAATTATGGAAAGGCGCAGAAAACAAAGTCGTGGCTACGGTAGCTGAAGATCTTTATATCACCTTACCTAAAGGTGAGTATGCCAATGTTAAAGCAGTAATCGTCAGCAATAACCCTTTGACTGCGCCCATTAAAAAAGGCCAAGTCGTTGGCAGTATTAAATTTAGTTTCAATGGTAAAGTGATTGAAGAGCGCGCCCTAGTTGCCGCGAGTACGATTGAATCTGCTGGAATCTTAGGCCGCGCTTGGGATTCAATTAAATTGCTCATGCAATAAAACGGACTAGCTTATGGCTCAAGATATTGATCAAAACACACCACCACCATTAATCGAGTTTCCCTGTGATTTTCCGATTAAGGTGATGGGTGCCGCTGAAGATAGTTTCAGTACGACCATCATTTCTTTGATTCAAACTATCCTGCCGGCCTTTAATGCGGCTCACGTCGAAATGCGTGCCAGTTCTGCCGGTCGCTATATCAGTCTTACCTGTACGGTGCATGTAGTTTCACAGCAGCAGCTAGACGATATCTATCGTCTGCTCAGTAGTCACCCTCTCGTTAAGTTTGCCCTTTAGTAATTAATTCGGTTATGCAATCGCCTGTCGTGGTGAAAAATTTGGGCCTGACTGATTTCGTAGAGATTTGTGACGCTATGCAAAAATTTACCGCAGATCGCACGCCAACAACTAGTGACGAAATATGGCTCACCGAGCATGCGTCTGTCTATAGTTTGGGGCTTAATCGGAAATCGGTAAGGTTGCCAAGCACTAAGCACATTCCCATAGTTTATACAGATCGCGGTGGAAAAATTACCTATCATGGTCCCGGCCAGGTCATTGTTTATGTGCTATTAGATTTAAAGCGACGTAATCTTAATATACGTAGTTTAGTCACGCTGCTGGAACAAACCGTCATCAAACTGTTAAAAAATTATGATGTCGTGGCCACCTCTAAAGCTGATGCACCTGGTGTTTATGTGCGCAATACTCAAGCGCTTGAGGCTAAAATCGCTGCACTTGGTTTACGCATCAAAAATAATTGCTGTTATCATGGTTTGAGTCTTAATGTGAATATGGATTTAAGTCCTTTTTTAGCGATAGACCCCTGTGGATACGTGGGATTAGCAGTTACTCAAACACAAGATTTAGGCATAGCTGCCGATACAAAAATGTTAGGTCAGGGACTGGTTGAATTGCTGAGCAATCATCTTAATACTGGCGTTAAATAATGGAATATAAATGACTGATGTAAGTCCCAACAAACCTCTAACACAGCGAATTCCTGCCAAGGTGGCTGGTGTTAAACAAATCGATGCCGAGAAAACCTCGCGTATTCCGATTAAAATCATTCCGCAACCTATGCAGCGTAAACCCGAGTGGATCCGAATGAAGGCACCCGACTCTTCACGTTATCAAGAAATGAAACGGATATTGCGTGAAAATAACTTGCATACCGTGTGTGAAGAAGCTAGTTGTCCGAATATTGGGGAGTGTTTTAGTGGGGGTACTGCCACTTTTATGATTTTGGGCGATATTTGTACCCGTCGTTGCCCATTTTGTGATGTGGCCCATGGCAAGCCCTTGGCGCCCGATGTGAATGAACCAGAAAATCTAGCGCGCACCATCGCGCAAATGAAGCTTAAGTATGTCGTCATTACCAGCGTTGATCGTGATGACCTGCTCGATGGGGGTGCGCAACATTTTGTAGACTGTATCCGAGCTGTGCGTGCGCAATCCCCCAACATAAAGATTGAAATTCTTGTACCGGATTTTCGTGGTCGTTTAGATGTCGCTATGCAGATTTTAAGCAATGCTCCACCAGATGTGATGAATCATAATTTAGAAACAATTCCTAGATTATATAAGCAAGCGCGGCCAGGATCTGACTATCAAAACTCACTGAATTTATTAAAAACGTTTAGCGCTTTGTATCCACAAGTGCCGACTAAATCTGGCTTAATGTTAGGCCTAGGCGAAACGAATGAAGAAATTTTAGAAGTGATGAAAGACTTGCGAGCGCATAACGTCAGCATGCTTACGTTAGGGCAATATCTACAACCCAGTATCCATCATTTACCAGTAATGCGTTATGTGGAGCCCGCTATGTTTGAACAATTAAAACAAGAAGCAGATGCCATGGGCTTTAATAATACAGCTAGTGGCCCCATGGTAAGAAGTAGCTACCATGCAGATGCGCAAGCGCACCAACTTACTGACTAGAGTAGTGCTCAAGGCGTGCCCCGATCAATTATCGTAAAGAAGAAAAACAGATGGTCCCACGATTGACTACCGCCTTAAATGGCCCTTTGTTATCACTAGAAAAAAGCATGCTTGATGGCATGCCGAAGATTGAACATTGGTTTCGTACGAAGTGGCTAGATTACGCCGCCCCTTTTTACGCTTCAGTAGATTTACGTAATGCTGGATTTAAGTTGGCGCCGGTGGATACTAACTTATTCCCAGGTGGCTTTAATAATCTAAGCGCTGAATTTTTACCACTCAGCGTTCACGCAGCGATGGTGGCGGTGGAGAAAATCTGCCCAGAAGCGCATCGCTTATTAATTATTCCGGAAAATCATACCCGTAATACTTACTACCTACGTAATGTAGTGGAGCTTGCTAACATCTTAAGGCAAGCGGGTATGGATGTACGTATCGGCTCAATTTCTCCAGAGATTAGTGAACCGACTACGCTGGAGGCGCAGGGTGGAATGCCTCTATTGTTAGAGCCAGTCGTGCGCGTAGGCAACCGGCTTAAGTTGTTCAATAAGCATCTAGGCGATTTTGATAGTTGTGCCATCTTGCTTAATAATGACTTATCTGGGGGTATCCCTGATATTCTTAAGAATCTAGAGCAAGACTTAATACCACCGCTACATGCAGGTTGGAGCACACGTCGTAAATCACAACATTTTGCAGCTTATAATAAGGTGGCGCACGAATTTTCTGAGTTACTTGGTATAGATGAGTGGCTTATTAATCCTTACTTTGAAACTTGTGGAGAGATTGACTTTCAAGCGCGTACTGGTGAAGATTGCTTAGCACTCAAGGTAGAGCAGTTGCTAGATAAAATAAAAATAAAGTACGCGGAATATGGCGTAACGCAAGAGCCATTTGTGATTGTTAAAGCGGATGCGGGTACTTATGGCATGGGTATTATGACCGTGAAATCTCCGGACGATGTGCGTGATTTAAATCGTAAAGCACGTAATAAAATGGCGGTGGTGAAAGAGGGATTGCAAGTCAGTGAAGTAATTATTCAAGAAGGTGTCTACACATTTGAAAGCATCGACGATGGTGTGGCTGAACCTGTTGTATATATGATGGACCACTTTGTAATTGGTGGTTTTTACCGTGTGCATACCGAGCGCGGAATGGATGAAAATTTAAATGCGCCAGGGTCTCATTTCTCGCCATTGGCATTTCAAAAGCCTTGTACCTTACCCGATTGTGCTGGTGACCCTGATGCAGCACCTAACCGTTTCTACGCCTATGGTGTAGTAGCGCGCTTGGCATTGGTTGCAGCGGCAATGGAACTGCAAGAACAAGACCCAGCTAATAGTTAAAGAACTTATGAAAATTCTATTTATACTAGATCCACTTGAGTACTTAAAAATTGCAAAAGATACTAGCTTGGCAATCATGCGTGAGGCGGCAAAACGTCGCCATGCTTTATTCGTGAGTATGCAGTACGATATTTTTCTTCGTGGTGACGTGGCTAGAATATTCACAAAAAAGTTCGTGTTTACTGCCGATGGTTTTGAGCTAGAAGGTCAGGCTGAATATAGTCCTACCGAGTTTGATGCCATTGTGATGCGCAAAGACCCACCATTTGATAATGAGTATTTATACAGCACTTATTTGCTGGAGATTGCGCAGCAGCAAGGCGCACATGTTTACAACGATCCTGAAACCATTCGCAATTGGAATGAAAAATTAGCTGTCACCCGTTTTCCGCAATTTACCCCAGAATTTTTGGTCACTGCCAATCAAGATTTAATTCGTGATTTCCTAATTTCCCATCAAGATATTGTAGTCAAGCCACTTGATGGCATGGGTGGCACCAGCGTCTTTCGCTTGACTACAGGTGACCCTAACATTGGCGTGATTTTAGAAACGATCACCCAGTTTGGCACACGTACAATTATGGCACAGCGTTATCTGACCGCTATTCTTCAGGGAGATAAACGTATTATTGTCATTGATGGTGAGCCTCTACCTTACGCATTAGCACGTATCCCCAAGGCGGGAGAAACCCGTGGTAACTTGGCTGCTGGCGGTACGGGGATTGTCCAGTTATTGTCGCCACGTGATTGGGAGATTGCTAGCGTTGTTGGGAAAGTACTTAAACAACAAGGTTTGCTTCTAGTTGGTTTAGATGTCATCGGAGATTATTTGACGGAAATTAACGTCACAAGCCCCACTGGTATGGTTGAAATTGCGCAGCAAACCCAGCACTTGGAGCCGCAATGCAATCCAGCCAGCTTGATGGTCGATGCTTTAGAGCGTAAGACGTTAACGCTTATTTAGTCATCAATGACTAAGATCTTTAAGTTACTGGCACTTGTCGCTCTTTGCTGGGCTTTGAGTGCCTGCTTTGAGGAACCCCTTTATCATAGCCAAAGTTATGTATTCGGCACTTTGGTTGATGTCACTATCTACGGCGAAAATAATGATCGAGCAAACTATCTAGCTAATCACGTTTTTCAAGAATTTCAGAATTTGCATAATCGTTTACATGCTTGGAAGCCGGTTAGCGAGAATCACCTGAGTGAAATTGGACAACTAAATGCCGCATTTGCTGCTGGGAAAACGCCAATTGCAATTAGTCCAGATCTTGCAAAGATGTTGCTAGAAATCAGTAAGTTATCGGAAAAGTCTGACAATTTATTTAACCCTAGTATAGGCAAGTTAATCGCCGCTTGGGGCTTTCAGCGTGATGAACTTACCCCTGTCCATATTGATGCTACACAAATCCATACACTAGTTCAGGCCAACCCGCGCATGATGGATATGGTGGTGACAGATAACAGCGCTTACAGCAATAATCAGGCTCTAAAGTTAGATTTAGGTGGTTATGCTAAAGGGTATGCACTAGATATTGCTGCAACCTATTTGCGCCAGCAAGGGGTTAAAAATGCGTTGATTAATATCGGCGGCAATGTGATTGCGTTGGGTAAGCATGGTGATAAGCCATGGCGAGTTGGCATACAACATCCGCGAAAGCCCGTTGCGATGGCGACCCTAGAGTTAGGCGATGGCTGGGCGATTGGGACTTCAGGGGATTATCAGCGTTACTTTATGATTAATGGCCAACGTTACTGCCATATTATTGATCCGCGTACCGGCTACCCGTCACAGCATATGCAGTCGGTAACGGTTTTGGTGCCGCCACAAGCTACGAATCAAAGCCAAGCAGGTGTGTTATCAGATGTGGTGACTAAACCTATTTTTATTGCAGGTGCAGCACAAAGTAGCAGGATGGCACAGGCATTTGGTATTGAAGACTATATGTTAGTCGATGACCAATCCCATATAATGCTGTCAAAAACCATGGCAAGAAAAATACATTGGAGTGATGCTAGTGTTCAATATACGACGCTCCCTTAGCGCATCGTCCTTTAGGCATTACCAGCAATATTTCTTACCTGGGGATTTTGTGGTGCTTCTCAGTGCGATATTGGGCGTGCTGTATTTATTCCACACTTTATGGTCAAGTGAACAAGCAACCAAAGTGCAAATTCGCCTAGATGATAAAATTTACGCAACTTACTCGTTAAATCAGACGCGTGAAGTGCATGTGCAAGGAAAGCTAGGAGAGTCAGTCATTAATATTGCGCAAGGCAAAGTGCGGTTTGTAAAATCGCCTTGTCAGGGGCAGTATTGCGTGCATCAAGCTTGGTTAAGTCACGCCGGGCAGTCGGCAATCTGCTTGCCCAATCAAGTGAGTTTGGAGTTGTTAGGGGCAACTAAGCCTTATGACAGCCTTAACTATTAGCTAAGAATATTGCGTTAGGATTAGCATTGGACATTAAGCAAATACAGACCACAGTCGATGATCATCGCATCGCTAAACTTGCCGCGTTTGCTATCGCTTTGCATATGTTGGAAGCCGTGATTCCATCTCCACTTCCTGGGGTAAAGCCGGGGCTTGCCAACATTGTCACTTTATATGTGTTGTACCAGTATGGATTTGCTACTGCGGCGTGGGTCAGTATCTTAAGGGTATTTGCTAGCAGCTTATTACTGGGTCAATTTTTGGCACCGAGCTTTGTATTAAGTTTAAGTGGAGCCTGTTTCAGCTTGCTTGCTCTTTGGTTGTTACAGCATTTAAGCAAGGATTGGTTTGGGCCAATTTCTTTGAGTATATTGGCGGCCATTGCACATATTGGCGGGCAGCTACTGATCGTGCGTTTATGGTTAATTCCACATGCGGGCGTGGCGTATTTGGTGCCTGTTTTCGCAGCCGCTGCCGTGTTATTTGGATTAATTAATGGTCTCATTACCTCTAAATTGTTGAGCAAATATTCTGGATAGAAAATCGACTTTTTTGAGTCATAGCTTAAGTTAGATAATTCAATCCCTACGCACGGGTGATTTCTAAATAAAACGTACTCAGGCTTTATGTTAAAATTGGCTGAGATTTAAGACATTGGGATTTTATATATGCAAACAGGTACTGCTAGGCTATTCGTTTACATCGCATTGTTAGCTACTTTTGCGGGCGTGCTTAGTAGTTGCGGCACCAAAGGCCCTTTGTATATCCCAGAGAAGCAATACCCACAAACTCCGACCCAATAAATTTATATTTTGAAGCCCATTCTGTGAACTCATTCAACATCCAAAACAATACGCTCCATGCCGAAAATGTGGGCTTAGCTCAAATTGCCCGTGACTTTGGCACGCCTTGCTATGTTTATTCCAAAGCTGCCCTTACGCTTGCCTTTGAGCGCTTTAGCGCAGGTTTTGAGGGTAGTGATCACTTAGTATGTTTTGCGGTGAAATCTAACCCTAGCCTAGCTATATTGAATTTATTCGCCAAGCTAGGTGCTGGTTTTGATATTGTGTCCGGTGGTGAATTAGCACGCGTGCTCGCGGCAGGAGGAGACCCTAAGAAAATTGTGTTTTCAGGAGTAGGTAAAACAGCCACTGAAATGCAGGCAGCGCTCAAGGCTGGAATTTTCTGCTTTAATGTCGAGTCTGCTAGTGAGCTAGTAAGACTTAATCAAGTCGCGGCAGAGATGGGGAAAATAGCTCCGGTGTCTTTACGTGTTAATCCTAATGTGGATGCAAAAACCCATCCTTATATTTCTACTGGATTAAAAAACAATAAATTTGGTGTGGCATACGAAGATGCGCTGAGTATTTATCTTCAAGCGGCAACTATGCCACATATTGCTATTCATGGTGTGGATTGCCATATTGGCTCGCAAATAACGGAGTTATCACCATTTTTAGATGCGCTTGATCGTGTGTTGTTGTTGGTCGATGCACTGAAGCAACAGGGCATTGAAATTCAGCATATTGACGCTGGTGGAGGCATTGGTATTTGTTATAGCGACGAAACACCACCAGAATTTAAAGAATATGCAATGGCGATGCGTGCCAAGCTGGGCAATCGTAAGGTTAAATTGGTATTTGAGCCGGGGCGTGCTTTGGTCGGGAATGCGGGCGTATTGCTGACTAAAGTTGAATATTTGAAGCATACGGAATCGAAAAATTTTGCTATCGTGGATGCTGCGATGAACGATTTGATGCGCCCCGCTTTATATGATGCTTATCATGAGATTAACGCTGTTCAGGAGCGGGTGGCAGATGACACAAACCCAGCGTTGATTTACGAAATCGTCGGACCGGTTTGTGAAAGTGGTGACTTTTTAGGACATGATAGAACACTAGCTTTAGCAGAAGGTGATTTGCTGGCGATCATGTCAGCGGGCGCTTATGGCATGAGTATGTCCAGCAACTACAACACCAGGCCGCGAGCGGCTGAGGTGATGGTGGACGATAGCGTATGCCACCTCATTAGACCTCGTGAAGTGATCGCTGATTTATTTGCTTTAGAAAAAGTGTTGCCTTAATTTCCCAAAACTAGCTTAGTCAAAAATAACCGTTTTATTCGCATAAAGCAGAATGCGACTTTCAATATGCCAACGTACGGCTTTTGATAGGACTACGCGTTCTAAATCACGGCCTTTTTGAATGAGGTCTTCAACCTGATCGCGATGTGAAATTCGGTCTATACCCTGCTCTATAATAGGACCTTCATCTAGCACTTCAGACACGTAGTGACTGGTGGCACCGATCAGCTTTACCCCACGCTCAAAGGCGCGATGGTAAGGCTTGGCACCGATAAAGGCTGGTAAAAATGAGTGGTGTATATTGATAATCTGTTTAGGATAGCGCGCCACAAAATCTGGCGATAGGATTTGCATGTAGCGTGCAAGCACGATTAAATCAATTTCATACTTGGCAAATAAGGAGAACTGTTGCGCTTCAGCCTCGACTTTATTGTCTTTGGTCACGGCAATATAGTGAAAATCAACACCATAAAATTTAGCTAGCGCCTCAGTATCATGATGGTTGCTTATAATCAGTGGAATATCACACATTAATTCGCCATTTTTATGGCGGTGCAACAAATCCGCTAAGCAATGGTCATATTGTGAAACCATAATGGCAACACGTAACGGTTTTTGTGACAGTTTAAGTTGCCACTCCATGTTGAATCTGTTGCTAACTTCTGCGAAATGTTGTGAAAAATGAGCCGGATTGAATGAAAATCCCTCTAAATCCCATTCAACGCGCATTAAAAATAAGTTGTTTTCTGCATCCTGATGCTGATCGGCATGCAAAATATTAGCGTTGTGTTGGTATAAAAAATCTGCAATGGCGGCCACAATACCCTTTTTATCTGGGCAGGTGATTAATAGGGTTGCAGTATTTTTAGCTTTAGCGCTAGTCGCTGTTATATTTTTCATGTTTTAAGCATGCTTGAAATTTAAGCACATCCTGATTTAGGTTAATATGTGCATTATACCTTGAGTGAATTTTTATGAATGAAAACTGTGTATGTTAGATGATATATCACCAGAAGTACTATTGGCCAATCCCCGAGGTTTTTGTGCAGGGGTAGATCGTGCCATTATTATTGTTGAGCAAGCCCTAGAAAAGTTTGGTGCGCCGATTTATGTGCGTCATGAAGTGGTGCACAATAAATTTGTGGTTGATGAATTGCGCACCAGGGGTGCAGTATTCATCGAAGATCTCGATGAAATTCCAAGGGGTAGCACCGTTATTTTTAGTGCGCATGGAGTTTCAAAAGCCATACGTGCGGAAGCTGATGCCCGCGGATTAATTGCCTTTGATGCCACCTGTCCATTGGTGACTAAAGTCCATATTGAAGTCGCTAAAATGCGTGCTGCTGGCTTAGAAATCGTGATGATAGGGCATAAAGGACATCCCGAGGTGGAAGGGACTATGGGTCAAGTTGACGAGGGCGTTCATGATACGGGAATGTATTTAGTGGAAACGCCTGCGGATGTGTGCAATTTAATCGTAAAGGACCCTAGTAAGTTAGCTTTCGTAACGCAGACTACGTTATCTATGGATGATGCTAGCTTGGTGATACAAGCTCTGCAGGCTAAGTTTCCGCAAATTCAAGCGCCAAAAAGTGATGATATTTGCTACGCCACTCAAAACCGCCAGGATGCTGTGAAGATTATGGCTAAAGATTGCGATTTAGTCATTGTCATCGGTTCGCCAAATAGCTCAAACTCCAATCGTTTGCGCGAAGTAGCAGAGCACCAAGGCATTGAGTCATACATGATAGATAATGCAAGTTTTCTTAAAGCAGAGTGGTTAGTTGGTAAAAGGAAAATTGGGGTTTCTGCCGGCGCTTCAGCGCCTGAAATACTGGTGCAAGAAGTCATTAGCAGACTTCAAGAATTGGGTGTCACGCAGGTGCAAGAGTTACAAGGGGTGATAGAAAGTGTAGTGTTTCAGTTGCCTAAAAATCTCACTAATGCAAAAAATACCGTTAAGTCTGCGTAATAAGAAATATACCCTATGTATAAAACCCCAATTTCAGTCCTAGTGCTGATCCATACCATTGACTTAAAGGTGCTGATTATGGAGCGCGCTGATAGAGAAGGTTTTTGGCAGTCCGTCACAGGTAGTTTAGAGTTGGAGGAAATGCCGCTTCAAACCGCAATTCGTGAAGTGTATGAAGAAACTGGTTTAGATGCCAATTTGTATGATTTGCAAGACTGGGAAACCTCTAATGTGTATGATATTTATCCGCATTGGCGATATCGATATTCGCCTGAAGTCAGTCAAAATACTGAACACGTTTTTGGTCTATGTTTGCCGCAATCTTTATCCATTACATTAGCACCCAATGAACATGTGCAATATGAATGGGTAGATTGGCGCGAGGCGGCAGGGCGCGTTTTTTCTTGGACCAATGTGGATGCCGTGCACAAACTGGGTGAACGCCATGGTCTTCAGTTTTGACATCCTCCCCGGCATGAATGCCGAGGATTCCTACCGAGCTACGCGTGTTCATGCGAAGTCTCCTCAGTGAGTTCTTGCTTCACAGAGTTGTCTTGTTGCACAATCTCTCCACAAGCTAATACGGCATGTCCTGCCGCTAATATGTTCATCGCTGCGTTAACGTCAGCATTCGCTTGATAACCGCAGGCTATACAAGCAAACTTCGCTTGTGACTGGCGGTTTTCTTTAGATACTGTACCGCAACAACTGCAACGCTGGCTAGTGTATTGCGGTGGAACCGCAAGCACATTACCTCCACGCCAGACTTGCTTGTATTCAATCTGACGCCTGAATTCAAACCAGCCTTGATCCAGAATCGATCTGTTTAAGCCTGATTTGGCTTTCACATGACGTCCTGGCTTATTTAGATTGCCTCTCGCACTCTTGCTCATATTCTTTACTTGCAAATCTTCAATCACAATCATCGCGTGGTTTTGGCTGATGATTGTGGTGGTCTTATGCAAGTAATCTTTCCGAATATTCGCAATCGTTTGATGTAACCTTCCGATCTTGCTTTTCTGTTTCTTCCAATTTTGACTGAATTTCACTTTGCGACTGAAAGCACGCTGGTAGCGTGCTAATTGTTTTTGCTTTTGTTTAAAGCTATTTACAGCAGCAAAAACATGACCATCACTTAATGTCGCAAACTGTGCAATTCCCATATCAACACCAATCGCACTTGTGGATGGATGTTTAGCATCAGATACTTCACGCTCAGTCTGAACAGAGATATACCAATGACCGCAAGAATGTGACACCGTCACATTCTTGACTTCACCTAAGACTTCACGACTATTGCGATAGTGTATCCAACCAAGTTTTGGCAGGAAGATGCGATTGTTCGCTTGATCTAACTTACAGCCTTGCGGGAATCTGAAACTGCTAGACAAACCTTTTTTCTTAAAGCGCGGAAAGTCCGCGCGCTTGGCAAAGAAATTCGTGTAAGAACGCTCCAAATCCTTTAGTGATTGTTGTAGCGTTTGAGAGGGAGATTCGCCAAGCCATGGATTACTCAATTTTAATGTTAATAGCTCAGCACACAAGTCTGCATAACTTAGCTTCTTATTGCCTGCTTCATAATTTGCCTTTTGCAAGGCCAGTGCCTGATTAAAGACAAAGCGACAAGCACCGGCAAAGCGTCGCATTTGGCGAGTTTGTGATAAATTGGCCTTCAATTGAAATTTATAGGCTTGACGACGTATCATAGCGTACATTATAATTGGTCTATGGATAAAAATCAAGCAATTAGAACAGGCAGGCATTGTGTTTTTGCATTGCATGCGCATTTAGTCTTTGTGACTAAGTATCGACGCCATGTATTGGACGCAGGTGCGATTCAGTTATTGCGTGAGCATTTCGCCAGAGTGTGTGAAAAAGCCGATGTGAAATTAGTTGAAATGAATGGGGAAGACGACCACGTGCATCTTCTAGTTGAATACTCACCAACGGTACAGTTGTCAACGTTAGTGAATAGCTTAAAAGGGGTGTCGAGTCGCATGCTTAAAAAAGAGCGTCCTGACATTACTCATCGTTATTGGAAGAACGTATTGTGGTCACCTTCTTACTTCGCGGCATCCTGCGGAGGCGCTCCGCTGTCAGTGATTAAACAATACGTTGAAAATCAGAGAACACCAACATCATGAGCACCTCCGGTGCTCGCGCTATCCATCTCCGGGCTGAACCCCGAAGCTTTCCGCGCAAAT
>Ga0214235_1000102_pt1 | contig 48088 bp, 36 predicted proteins | sample TroBogypolimnion_2_FD_153073 | JGI IMG/M metagenome (GOLD analysis project Ga0214235, IMG submission 153073) | Freshwater microbial communities from Trout Bog Lake, WI - 15JUL2008 hypolimnion | ecosystem: Environmental > Aquatic > Freshwater > Lake > Hypolimnion/Profundal zone ... | reverse complement strand
TTGCCGATACCTCCTATCATGAGTTGCTTGTGTGCCGTGGCTTCCTTGGCATCGCGCTGCGTGGCCGGATGCCAAAGTTGCAAGACCCAGGTCCAATAAGTGATGTCCTTTTGGGTGCTGGCTATTTCCTCGGCACTGATACCACAGGTAGGGCCGTTAATAGGGAGCTTTAAAATATAATGAGAAAGCCAAACAATTTGTGCGTCCTCGGTGCTGGGAAAGAAACTGTTAGTGCTCATAGTCGTAGCTCAATGCCTGATGGCTTAAAGATAAAGGACGGACGTCTTCGCAACAGGGCGCGACGCTTCGGCATCTATGTCGAAGGCGGCGGCTTTGTTGCTGGGAGTTTTTGCAAGATTAGCGCTAATATCGGTCTTGCTAATCTAGTCTGTAAGGTACGCTTCTTGAGGTCGGTCTGTCAACAAAATATTGGCAAGAACTCTCTGCGATCTTCTAGCATCGATGGCGATGCCCGCAACAACAGCGCTGGGTCTTCTAGGTAAAGTGGCGCAGCTTGCGCCATCGGGCGTTTAGTCTTCGGACCTTGTTGCCGGCTATGGACTCGCGCTGTTATAAACTAAGCCAGCTTCCTTTTGCAGCGCAGCGCTAAGGCAAAGACCTTGCGGGAAAGCCAAGCAAGGCGCGGGCTGTTCCCAATCGCTGTTAGGGAGGGGGGAAAAACCTTTAGCAGCGTAGTTATGATGTGCGCTATAGTCCTTGCAAAGTGCGGGCGCTTGCTAAAAAAAGCGGGCGCTTTGCCTTAAACCTTCGCGGGGGTGCTTGGCTTTAGTTCGCTTTGGCTTTTAGGCTTAACGGCCTTCATAAACTGAGTTTAGGAACGAGCACAACACACTTCGGCAACTATGATTTTAAAAATCCTCCCCAGCCCCCCTCTACAAAGGGGGGAGTTGGATGGTACTTGACTACATTATTTCGTGCTCATTCCTTAGGAATGAGCACGAAATAACTGCGACAAGCTCTCATCGTTATACACAAATGTTAAGTAAATCGTCATACCGGCTGGGAAGTCGGTATCCAGCACCATGGATGGTAATCTGTATACATCCATGGTGCCTAGATTACGGCAGTTTATGCCGGAATGACGTGCTTTTAAATGTGTGTATAACGATGAACCACAAGCTCAGGACGAGCGGTATCTGAGTTTCAAGATGCTTAACTTATTTGGCTACCAACTTAAGATGGGACGATTTAGCTCAATCGTTCATTTTTATAGGGTTCTTCTAAGTGCAGACAAAGGGCGAAGAGTTAAGCTTAGTATCTGTCACGCCTTAAGTTGCTAGCCTCCTAGACTTAATCTTTCTCCCTGAACCTTTTGTCTGGGCTGAAACTGTCCCATCTTAAGTTGGTAGCCACTTATTTCATGTACGTTCCTTAGCAACCAGTAAAGTATTGTTATAAAATTTGTCGTTACACGGTAAATTAAAACGTTTAATCACAAAAAACAGGCTAAAATGAAAAAAATAGCATTAATAACTCGTTGAAAACATAGCAATGTAGGTTTATGTGTACATAAACAAAAAGAACCTTTAATCGATTAAAAAACAGTCAATATAAAAACAGAATTTAATCGACCTTGATTTAATAGGCGTCGATGTCTATAATCCATAAGCTATTATGTTTGGAGAGTAGCGTGACGAGTAGAAAAGTTTCTACTGTCAGTAAGATTTTAAGTTATCAGCTTTTAATCATACTGGTAATGACTGCTGGCTTAGCGGGTTACGGGGGGGCGCATTATGCCATGTCGAGTGCATTAGGTGGGGTAGCAGCCTTTGTACCTAACCTGTATTTTGCTTTGCGTATTCATAAAGCTGCTGGACTACCTGCTCGTAAGGTTATGAATTCCTTTTATGCGGGTGAGTCGGGAAAGTTAATACTGACAGCAGCGCTGTTTGTGCTGATTTTTAAAATACCAAACATAACAATATTACCGCTGCTGATAGGATATATAGCAGCATTATCAGTTTTTTGGTTTGCGCTATTAATGCGTTAACATTATATAAAGAGAGGAACGATGGCTACCGAAGCTCATGCCACTGAAGGTGTTACGGGTTATATTATTCACCATTTAACTCCGCTACATGTAGGTGAAGGTTTCTGGACATTGAATCTGGATACTTTGTTTTTTTCGGCTGTATTAGGCGGACTGTTTGTTTGGTTTTTTAAAACAGCAGCAGAAAAAGCTACTTCTGGTGTCCCAGGATTGGTGCAAAACTTCGCTGAAATGTTGATTGAGTTTGTTGACAATCAAGTTAAAGATAGTTTTCATGGCGAAAGTAAATTAATAGCGCCCTTAGCATTGACTATCTTTTGTTGGGTATTCATGTGGAACTTTATGGATTTGTTTCCAGTTGATATATTGCCACTCATCGGATCAATGATGGGTATTGAATATCTTCGAGTTGTACCTAGTACCGATTTGAATGCTACATTTGCTATGTCTATTTCGGTATTTTGTTTAATTATTTTTTATAGCATTAAAATAAAAGGCCCGATAGGTTTTGCTAAAGAGTTGATGTTCCAACCTTTTGGCCCTTGGTTATTACCGTTTAATTTATTGTTAAAGTTAGTAGAAGAAATTGCCAAGCCTATCTCATTGGCATTACGTCTATTCGGAAACCTGTACGCAGGTGAATTGATTTTTATTTTGATTGCCTTGTTACCTTGGTATATACAGCCGGTATTAAGTTTTCCTTGGGCAATTTTTCACATTTTAATTATTACGCTACAAGCTTTCATATTCATGGTGTTAACCATTGTTTACCTGAGTATGGCGCATGAGCATCATTAATTATTGTTGGACCGTTTTTTTATAACTTTATTAACCGTTTGGAGGTTTCATGGAAATTGCAAAATTAATTGCTGACGTACAAGGCATGACTGCTATCGCAGTAGGTCTAGTTTTGGGTATGGGCGCTTTAGGAACTGCGATAGGCTTTGGTCTATTGGGTGGAAAGTTTTTGGAAGGCGCTGCACGTCAACCTGAAATGGTACCAATGTTACAAGTAAAAATGTTCGTTGTTGCGGGTCTTTTAGATGCGGTAACAATGATCGGTGTTGGTTTGGCATTGTTCTTTACTTTCGCAAATCCATTCCTGTCTGCAGTTACAGCTGCGGCTGCAGGTTAATTGCACACGCGTGTTTAATAGTAACAAGAGGAACGCATCGTGAGTATCAATGCTACTCTGATTGGGCAAATGATTACCTTTGCACTTCTGGTATGGTTTACCATGAAGTACATTTGGCCACCTTTATTTGACTCTTTAGAAGAACGTAAAAAGAAAATTGCCGATGGTTTGGCTGCTGCTGAAAAAGGTCACGAAGAAATTCTGTTGGCCGAGAAAAAAGCCAAAGGTGTTATAAAAGAAGCTAAAGAACAATCTTCAGAGATTGTTAATCTAGCTCAAAAACGCGCTAATGATCTGATTGAAGAATCAAAAGATACCGCTAAACAAGAAGGTGAACGCCTACTTGTAGCAGCAAAAGCACAAATTGAGCAAGAAATTCAACAGGCTAAAGAAGGTTTGCGTCAAGAAGTGGCTGATTTAGCGTTAAGTGCAGCAGAGCAAATTCTGGGTGCTGAAATTGATAAAGCTAAGCATCAAGACATTATTAGCAAAGTTTCTAATCAATTAGGTTAAGCATAATGAGCGAACTAGCAACATTAGCAAGACCCTATGCCGCAGCCATTTTTAAAAGAGCTAAGGAAACTCAATCGGCGACAAAGTGGTCGAAGAGTTTGGCATTTATGTCCGCTATTTTAAAAAACAAGGACATATCTGTTGTAGTTGACAATCCTAAGGTGGACAAGCAAAGATTATCTGCATTGATGCTAGATATCTGTCAAGGGCACGTTAATGAAGAGAATGAAAATTTTCTAAAACTACTGGTTCATAATAATCGCTTACGCTTAGTGCCAACAATTGCGAAGCTTTTTGAGGCTTTTAAAGCCGAAGATGAAGGTTATATGGAAGTCGACGTTATGTCGGCCTATCCTTTGTCGAAAGAAGCCAAGCAAGAATTTACGGCAACCCTAGAAAAAAACCTAGGCAAAAAAATCCATATGAATGTAGCTGTAGATAAGTCATTAATCGGTGGCGTTCTCGTACGCGCGGGCGACAGAGTTATTGACGGATCCATTAAAGGTCGGCTTCAACACATGCAAAAAGCGCTAAAGTGAGAGTGAGAAAAAGCACATGCAATTAAATCCATCTGAAATAAGTGATCTGATTAAAAAGAAGATCGAAAACTTCGACCTAAGTGCCGAAGCGCACACAGAAGGTACTGTCGTCAGTGTGACGGACGGTATTGTTAGAGTACACGGTCTTTCTCAAGCGATGCAAGGCGAAATGCTTGAATTCCCAGGCAATACTTTTGGGATGGCACTTAACCTTGAAAGAGATTCAGTCGGTGTCGTGGTATTAGGTTCATACCAACATATTACTGAAGGCGATGTCGTAAAGTGTACCGGAAAAATTCTTGAAGTACCTGTAGGTGAGGCTTTACTAGGTCGCGTTGTTGATGCACTAGGTAATGCTATTGATGGTAAAGGTGCCATTGAAACCACTGAAACAGCTCCGATCGAAAAAATCGCACCAGGCGTTATTGCTCGTCAATCAGTCGATCAACCTGTACAGTTAGGTTTGAAATCAATTGATGCGATGATTCCAGTAGGACGTGGACAACGTGAGCTTATTATTGGTGATAGGCAAACAGGTAAAACTGCCATTGCTATTGATGCCATTATTAATCAAAAAGGTACAGGTATTAAATGTATCTATGTGGCTATTGGTCAGAAACGCTCATCCATTGCTAATGTTGTTCGCAAACTTGAAGAGCATGGCGCTATGGCGCATACGATTATTGTTGCGGCATCAGCCTCTGAGTCTGCTGCTTTACAATTTATCGCACCTTATACCGGCTGCTCTATGGGTGAATTCTTCAGAGATCGTGGTGAAGATGCTCTAATTATTTATGATGACTTGACTAAGCAAGCTTGGGCATATCGTCAGGTTTCATTATTATTACGTCGTCCTCCTGGTCGTGAAGCTTATCCTGGTGATGTATTTTATTTACACTCACGTTTATTAGAAAGAGCATCGCGCATTAATGCCGCAGAAGTTGAAAGACTAACGGGTGGCAAGGTAAAAGGCAAAACAGGATCACTGACAGCCCTACCTATTATTGAAACGCAAGGTGGAGACGTATCTGCTTTTGTACCAACTAACGTAATTTCGATTACTGATGGACAAATTTTCCTTGAAAGTAATTTGTTTAACTCAGGTATTCGTCCTGCCGTAAATGCTGGTTTATCAGTATCTCGAGTCGGTGGCGCTGCACAAACTAAGATCATTAAGAAATTAGGTGGCGGTACCCGTTTAGATTTGGCGCAATATCGCGAGTTGGCGGCATTTGCTCAGTTTGCTTCTGATTTAGATGAAAGTACACGTAAGCAAATTGAACGTGGTCAACGTGTCACCGAGTTAATGAAGCAAAATCAATATTCGCCAATGTCTGTTGCACAAATGGCAGTGTCACTTTTTGCAGCTAATGAAGGCTTCCTTGATAGCATCGCAGTGAATAAAGTTCTTGATTTTGAATCAGCTTTACATCTGTACATGAAATCGGAGCATTCTGAACTCATGAATAACATTAATGCAACCGGCGATTTTAATAATGAAATTAGCAATGGCTTAAGAACAGCTATTGAATCTTTCGTTAAAACTCATAGTTGGTAAAAGGGTCTTCAAATGGCTGTTGGTAAAGAAGTACGCACCAAGATTGCGAGTATTAAAAATACTCAAAAGATCACTCGCGCAATGGAGATGGTTGCTGCGAGTAAAATGCGTAAAACAAAAGACAGAATGCAAGCATCACGACCATATTCTAAGAAAATTGGCCAGATTATTAAGCATTTGGCGCAAGCCAATCCAGAATATAAACATCCCTATCTGATAACACGAGACGTTAAACGAGTCGGAGTTATTGTGGTAAGTTCTGACAGAGGCTTGTGTGGTGGACTGAATTCAAATCTATTCAGAAACACGCTAAGCCGCCTAGTCGAATGGGAAAATGCTAATATTGAAGTCGATGTTTGTACTATAGGTACAAAAGCTTCAGGTTTTTTTAATAATCTGAAGGTCAATTTAGTTGGTCAGGCTATTAAGTTAGGTGATGCTCCACATCTGAACGATATAATTGGTGTCATTAAAGTCATGCTGATGGCATATGAAGAAGGTCGAATCGATCAATTGTTTATTATTAGCAATGAATTCGTGAATACCATGGTACAGCGCCCAACTGTAGAACAATTATTGCCCATAGTCGCTTCTGAACTTGATGATAAATTGAAAGGTCATTGGGATTATATTTATGAACCTGATGCTAAAGAAGTGTTGGATCATCTGCTGAATCGTTTTGTTGAATCCAAAGTTTATCAGGGTTTGGTTGAGAACAATGCTTGTGAGCAAGCGGCTAGAATGGTAGCAATGAAAAGCGCTTCAGATAATGCCGGAAATCTTATCAGTGAGTTGCAATTGATTTACAACAAAGCTAGACAAGCCGCAATTACTCAAGAAATTTCAGAAATTGTTGCAGGTGCCGCTGCCGTTTAATTCAAGTAAGGGTAGATCTTTGGATCTGCCCAGTTGGTTCGGGTAATTAGAGCAGTCATAAAAGATTGTTATTACGGCCCCATGCAAAATGACACAAAACTTTAGAGGACACAGAATGAGTTCGGGTAAAATCGTACAAATTATAGGCGCGGTTGTTGACGTAGAATTTACACGTGAACAGCTGCCGAAAGTATATGATGCCTTAATCGTAGAAGGCAAAGATCTAGTATTAGAAGTCCAACAGCAATTAGGTGACGGCGTTGTCAGAACTATTGCTATGGGTAGTACGGATGGATTAAGCAGAGGTCTGATAGTCACCAATACTGAAGCACCCATTTCGGTGCCTGTGGGTAAAGAAACCCTAGGTCGAATTATGAATGTTTTAGGACAACCTATTGATGACAAAGGTCCTATTGGTGAAAAAGTTAAATGGGGTATTCATCGTGAAGCACCCAGTTATGCAGAGCAAGCGGCTGCTAACGAACTTTTAGAAACAGGTATTAAAGTTATCGATTTAGTTTGCCCTTTTACTAAAGGTGGTAAAGTTGGTTTATTTGGTGGTGCCGGTGTAGGTAAAACCGTCAACATGATGGAATTGATTCGTAATATCGCCATTGAACATAGTGGATACTCTGTATTTGCGGGTGTAGGTGAGCGTACTCGTGAAGGGAATGATTTCTATCACGAAATGACTGATTCTAACGTAATCGATAAAGTATCGTTAGTTTACGGACAAATGAACGAGCCACCCGGAAATAGATTGCGAGTCGCCTTGACTGGTTTAACCATGGCAGAGTATTTCCGTGATGAAGGTCGTGATGTTTTATTTTTTGTAGATAACATTTATCGCTATACCTTGGCTGGAACTGAAGTATCTGCTTTATTAGGTCGTATGCCTTCAGCGGTAGGATATCAACCTACACTGGCTGAAGAAATGGGTGTTTTACAAGAACGAATCACCTCGACTAAAACAGGTTCTATTACGTCAATTCAAGCGGTCTATGTACCTGCGGATGATTTGACCGATCCTTCACCTGCAACGACTTTTGCTCACTTAGATGCGACGGTGGTTTTATCACGTCAAATTGCAGAGTTAGGTATTTATCCTGCTATTGATCCATTGGACTCAACTAGTCGTCAGCTTGATCCTTTAGTTATCGGACAAGAGCATTATGATGTAGCTCGTAGTGTTCAAGGTATTTTGCAACGTTATAAAGAATTACGCGATATTATCGCTATTTTGGGTATGGATGAATTATCTGAAGAAGATAAGTTGACCGTTTCTAGAGCGCGTAAAATGCAACGATTCTTATCTCAGCCATTCTTTGTTGCTGAAGTATTTACCGGTTCTCCAGGTAAGTATGTATCTTTAAAAGACACCATTGCTGGCTTTAAAGGTATTATCAATGGCGATTACGATGCTATTCCAGAACAAGCTTTTTATATGGTTGGTACCATAGAAGAAGTACTTGAAAAAGCAAAGACATTAAAAGGCTAAGGCAATTTTCCCCTACTTAGCGGTAGGGAAAGATTGAAACAGGTGAACAAATGACCATGACCGTACATGTAGACATCGTAAGTGCAGAAAAAGAGATATTCTCTGGCTTGGCAGAAATGATATTTGCTCCCGCTGAACTGGGTGAGGTGGGGATTTCGCCTCGACATGCTCCATTAATTACCAGATTAAATCCTGGTGAAGTTCGGATTAAAGTAACGGCTAATGAAATCTACCCGTTTTATATATCGGGAGGCTATTTAGAAGTTCAACCTCATCTGATTACTATTTTGGCTGATACCGCCATTAGAGCAAAAGATATTGATGAAGCTGCTGCATTAGATGCTAAGGCCAGAGCTGAAGAAGCCTTGGCTGATAAAACAGGTAAGATTGATTATGTAACCGCTCAAGCTCAATTGGCACAAGCTGTTATGCAATTAAGAACCCTAGATAGATTTAGAAAGCGCGGCGGTTAACAAAAGCCGATGTTTGTTATTGGCAAACTAAAACGCAATCTTATATTTTTAAAAGCCCGGTAACGTTAGTGACGCTATCGGGCTTTTTTGTTTAACAGGACTCATGATGAAGATTACGACTATTATTCTTGCTGCCGGTAAAGGTACGCGTATGTGCTCTCAACTGCCTAAAGTTTTACATCAAATAGCGAATAGATCGCTGTTAAAGCATGTCTATGATATGTGTTGTCAATTACAAAACAATACCATCAAAATTGTTTATGGGCATGGCGCGGATTTAGTCAGAGATACCCTAAAAGAGTTAGACGTTAGTTGGATCGAGCAAAAGCAACAATTAGGTACGGGTCATGCGGTACAGCAAGCCTGTGATCAATTTGCAGATAGCGATACGGTTTTAATTTTATATGGTGATGTACCCTTATTAAAATTGAGTACTGTAAAGGCACTAATTGACAATGTTAGTTATCAGTCTATTGCTTTGTTGACGGTCAATCTTGATGATCCTACGGGTTATGGAAGAATAGTTAGAGACTCTTTAGGGCAGGTGACTAAAATTGTTGAGCAAAAAGATGCAACAGTTGCTGAACAATTAATTAAAGAAGGTAACACCGGTATCATGGCGGTACAGGGGGCGCAGTTAAAGAAATGGTTGAGTCAATTAGGTAATAACAATGCGCAAGGTGAATATTATTTAACGGATGTTATTGAAATGGCCGTTGCCGATGGGGTTGCTGTCATCACGAGTCAGCCTTCATCTGTTGATGAAGTCTTAGGGGTTAATAACCGTATCCAGTTAAGTCACTTAGAGCGTGTTTATCAGACTGATCAAGCAAATAGACTGATGGAACAGGGGGTTACCTTAATGGATCCTGCGCGTTTTGATCTTAGAGGCACGATTGAATCGCTAGGCACGGATATTATCATTGACGTAAATGTTATTTTAGACGGCAAAAATAGCCTAGGTAATAATGTGCGTATAGGTGCTAATACCTATATCAATAATTCTATAATTGCCGATAATGTAGACATCTTAGCAAACTGTATTATCGATAATGCAATAGTTGGGCAAGGAAGTAAGATCGGACCTTTCGCAAGGTTACGTCCTGAAACGGTTTTGGCTGAACAGGTACATATCGGTAATTTCGTAGAAATCAAAAAATCATCGGTTGCATCTGCTAGTAAAATAAATCACCTAAGCTATATAGGTGATGCAACGGTAGGTAGTCACGTTAATATTGGTGCTGGCACCATAACGTGTAATTATGATGGCGTTAATAAATTTAGAACGATTATTGAAGATGGCGCCTTTATTGGATCCGATAGTCAATTGGTCGCTCCAGTGACCATAGGCAAAAATGCCACCATAGGCGCAGGATCAACCATTACAAAAGATAGCCCAGAGCATCAACTGACTTTAAGCAGAGCAAAACAAGTTTCTATTACAAGTTGGCAACGTCCGGTTAAACAGGAAAAATAATATGTGTGGAATTGTAGGTGGAATAGCGCAACGAAATATCGTACCCATATTAGTGGAGGGCTTAAAGCGCCTAGAATATCGAGGCTATGATTCTGCGGGTTTGGCGGTTATTAATGATGGCACTATCTATAGAAAAAGAGAGTTAGGTAAAGTTAAGGGGCTAGAGGATTTATTACAGCTAGATCCTGTTGTTGGAAATATTGGTATAGCTCATACACGATGGGCAACTCATGGCAAGCCCAGTACGGCAAATGCACATCCTCATCTCAGTCGAGATAAAGTGGCGGTAGTACATAACGGTATTATTGAAAATCATGAGCAATTAAGATTATCACTCAAAGAAAGTGGCTATATCTTTACTTCAGAGACGGATACCGAAGTTATAGTGCATCAAATTTATCAAGCCATGGAATCTACGGATGGCTTTTTAAATGCCGTCAAGCAAGCTATAAAATCACTAGAGGGTGCTTATGCCTTGGGCATCATGAGCACAGTCGAGCCTAATACTTTGCTGGCTTGTCGTAAAGGTAGTCCATTAGTGATAGGTGTAGGCATCGGTGAATATTTTATCGCCTCGGATGTAGCTGCATTGTTGCCAGTAACGCAACGCTTTATTTTCCTAGAAGACGGTGATATAGCCTCAATCAGCATTGATAGCTTAGTGATTTATAATAGCGATGGTGAGATTGTTACTCGAGCTATTAAAGAAAGCCAGTTGACAGCTGATTCAGTTGATAAGGGCGACTATCGCCATTACATGCTAAAAGAAATCTATGAACAGCCCTTTGCCATTTCGCAAACGTTGGAAGGTCGATTTATTAATAATCGCTTAGAAGAAAGTGCTTTTGGGCACAATGCCTCTGAGGTATTCGATAATATAAAATCAGTGCAGATTTTAGCCTGTGGTACGAGTTATCATGCAGGACTCGTTGCACGGTATTGGTTTGAAAAATTAGCGAGAGTTCCTTGTCAGATAGAAGTGGCTAGTGAGTTCCGCTACCGTCATCCTGTTTTACTGCCCGATACACTGATCGTAACTATTTCTCAATCAGGTGAAACAGCCGATACCTTAGCAGCATTACAAGAAGCCAAAAAATTAGGCGCAAAATATTCGCTAGCCATTTGTAACGTGCCTGAAAGTTCATTGGTTAGAGAGTCTGATCTAGTCTTAATGACGCGCGCTGGCCCAGAGATTGGCGTGGCTTCAACTAAAGCGTTTACTACACAATTAGCGACCTTAATGCTATTGGTCATGGCTATCGGTAGACGCTTTGAAATGACAGAACAAGTAGAGCAAAAAATTACCTCGGAATTATTTCGTCTACCTGGCAATATTGAAAAAGTACTGCAATTGAATGAAGAAATTAAGGTCTTAGCCGAGCAGTTTTCTGAAAAACAACATGCTTTATTTTTGGGTAGAGGCTCTCATTATCCGATAGCAATGGAAGGCGCTCTAAAATTAAAGGAAATTTCTTATATTCATGCCGAAGCTTATCCTGCTGGTGAGTTAAAGCATGGGCCTTTAGCCTTGATAGATGCCGATATGCCGGTTATTACGGTAGCACCCAATAATAGTCTGTTAGAGAAACTAAAATCAAACATACAGGAAGTGAGTGCCAGAGGAGGGCAACTTATTGTGTTTATGGATGAAACCTTAGTAACTGCAAGCGATGTTAATGTACAAATTGTAAAAATGCCACAAGTTGAAAATGAAATTTCACCAATTATTTACACCATACCTTTACAGTTATTGTCTTATCATGTTGCAGTATTAAAAGGTACAGATGTTGATCAACCTAGAAACTTGGCCAAATCAGTGACTGTGGAATAGTGTCTGGCGATAATTATCTTGTCCGGCTACCCACTTAAGACGGGACGGTTTAGCTCAATCGTTCATTTTTAGATAGGGTTCTTCTAGGCGCAGACGAAGGGCGAAGGGTTAAGTCTAGTATCTGTCACGCCTTAAGTTGCTAACCTCCTAGGCTTAACCTTTAACCCTGAACCTTTCGTCTGGGTTGAAACTGTCTCGCTTTAAGTTGGTAGCCCAATTGAGGAATTAATAAAGTTATCCTCAGGTCCTGTGGATAACTCTGTGTATTAAGACTTTATAGAGAGGCTAAGTCACTAATTTTTAGCACCGTTTCTTAGATGGTACAAATTTTATACAATCACTTTCCGTAATATAAAATCAATGACTTACCATTAATTACGTCATGTTAGTTAATAAATAATGATTAACTATTCGGTGTTATATAGACTCCTATTAATCTGTGTATAACTGATCAAAAATAGTTGCCTACTTTTACATTGTCAAGTTACAAAGCCGGCTATTCTAGCATGGTCTGTCGGAATCACGGCGACAGGGACGTATAATGATTACCATTTATGGCGCTGAATGCCTCATTCCGAGGGGGATGACGGTTTATGAGAGCTGAGTTTGGAAACCAGCTGTGATAGCATGCTTGACCTGCGGAACTACTCGCCCTTGGTTACATGACGAATAGCTAGAAAAGAGGTCTGCTAAATTCAAAGAGACTGTAGGGTTCTTTTTTTCATGATCTTTCATAAAAGCAGGCTATGCGACAATATGCCACATTTCCTTTATTCAGTTTTATCGTTAATATAGCTGCAACTCTTGAGATGCAAACTTCCTCCTCGGAATTCAGAGTTTTATATCCTTCTTTTAATGCGGCTAATTAGCCGCATTTTTTTGCTTATTGTTTCATCTTCTTTTGTAAATACCCGTGCTGCGACAATATGCCACATTCCCTTTACTTATTTTTATCGTTAATATAGCTACAACTCTTGAGATGCAAACTTCCTCCTCGGAATTCAGAGTTTTATATCCTACTCTTCAATGCGGCTACCTAGCCGCATTTTTTTTGCCTGCTGATTATCAATTAAACTTACTACTCGCATTATCTTGATGTAAGTAGGCTTTATAACAAAGACCCCATCAAAGATCGCTACCGAAAACAACCATCTCTTCTTGTCGATCTATAGGAATGCCTGCGGATAAAGTACAAGACCCCCTAAGCAGTTTATCAAGGTGAACCAAATCCAATAGCTTATGACGCATGACAGAAATTACGCGCTGCGTAACATTAGTAGATAAATTATTTATTAAATTGGCTAAGATATTTATTTTAAAAATAATTTAATAAAAAATTAAATCTAATAACTAATTACTACGAATAAAGTTTATTTAATATAAATACATTTAATGTAAACGCTTATTGACACAATACCCGATGGGGAGTAGTCTGGCTGTCAAGCAATCGATTTCAAATTGCTTACAATTATGATTATTTTAGTAATTATTGGATAAGAATATGGATGCTGCTATAAAACTAATTACTCACATTGAGTGAGTATGAAAAATAATGTTTTATCCACATTATTCATAAAGCGACTGTATTTTTAACAATGCACCAATGGATTTTTGAAGCTGCTTATTATAAAGCGATGAGCAGAAACTTTGAACCAGGAGCGGCGCTAAATGACTGGCTGCTTGCCGAACAGGAATTTATGAAAATGTTAATTAGTGATTATCTCAATATTTGCTCAGAAGATGGCGGTTTAACTTTTATAGGTCTACAGCGTTTTGCAAAATCGTTAGGGATTGAAAATGCAGAAAACTTTACCTTAGAAGATGAATTGATTCATGCTATTCAAATAATCATGCATCAAGATCCGTGTTTCAATAGTCGTTTATACAATCATTGTAATATAAGCGAACCTTGTTTATGGAGAGCTGAGTGCAAGAAACTGATTGCTTATCATCTCTAAGTTTTCATCATAAGGTTAAAAGCACCGGCTTCCAGCCAGTTAGTTTTAGCTGGTGAAATAGGCTACCAATTTAAGACGGAACAAGTCATTTTATAATGCCTTCGCTGCGAGACAGGGGTCGAGTAGTCCCCATAAGCGATAGTGCATGTGTTTTCACGGAGCGTCTCTTTGCGTAGTGAAAATACAGGCTTTACGAAATCGCGTCGAGCCATTGGAGAGCATGTGAGCCATCCCTTGTTGGCTGGCGAACGAGTGACCAGGACGGCTGGGGCTTGCGTAGCAATTTAATTTGTCGCGGTATTTTTGAGGATTTCCACGCTGGGAGTAAGGGAAGTCTTTGCTCAAAAATAGCGACTCCCCGCCATACCGGTAGGGATGCCGGTATCTAGTGCCATGAATGGTAGCTTTCCGATAATATTGCCAAATGATTTAGGCTCAATGTCAAATCACAGATTCACATCATTTATCTTGCTGCTCACTACCCTGCCTTAAGGAACGAGCACTAAATAACTTCGGCAAGTTCATCCTTCGACAAGCTCTGGACGAAAGGTATCTGAGATTCAAGATGCTCAACTTATTTCATGTACGTTGCTAAGTTGGTAGTCTAAGATCTTAAACTGACTACTAAAGCGATATTCGCTATAGGCTAAAAGCTCTATGTCATTAGAGCCGATATTGCCCGTCTCTAAACATAGAAAAGATTGATAACTATCTGCGGCTAAATCTTCAAGTTCCTCTGATCTTATTAACCAAGGATTCCAAACCACTGTACTTTTATGACTACTAGATCGAATCTCAATTCTGCGCTGTAAAGCAGCATCATCAATAATCAAGGTCTTTTCAAGACCATTATAAATACGATCGACCTCTGCATTAATCATTAACAATTCAGTTTGATACTTTTGCGTGTCTTCATCACATTTATCTAAATACTCTGCACCCTCCAGACCTAAAATCTGCACCTGCTCTATGTTGCCAACCTTAAAATAGCTATGAAAAGCCTGGGTTATGGTAAAAGCTTGATCACCCAAATTACGCGTCAGCAACTCCAGTCTAAGTTCGCTACCGATAGAAATTTGTAGCTCCAGGGCATAGTCATAAGGCCAAGTAGTGTCACTCGGATTGCTTGGCGTGAAATTTAGAGTGACCTTAGTTTCAAAAGGGCTAAGCGCCGAAACATCGATGACCGTCCAATAGTCATTGCGAACAAAGCCATGACTTAGTCCCTCTACATCTTGTGGGTCTGATCCAAACCAAGGCCAACAAATAGGAATTCCTCCTCTGATGGCTTTGCCTACTTCGTAGCATGATTGTTCACTGAGAAACAATAAATCTTCTGTAGCGTCAATCGGTTGGAATGACAAGACCTGAGCGGCATAAATTGAAATTAACGCTGTTGCACTGTTATTTTTAATTTCAATAAAGGGCAAATCACCATGACCTCTAACGAACTTGAGCTGACCTTCAATACCAAAGTCAGTGTTTAGTTGTTCAATATTCATACGCTACCTTGGGGATCAAAGCATAGAGTTACTGCCTGACCGTACCCATTATAATTTTTTAGGGAATACATTTAATGCTAATAATCTTAGCATCACCATTGACACTAAAGAGTATTTTGATAGCACCAAAGCGTAACGGGGTTTATAACCTGTTACTCACGTTTCGAAGTTATCGAAATCTAAACGTTTCGGTCGGGGTTGCAAACCTCCACCGACATTGGAGTGGATAGCGTTCACAACGCCTACGGGGTAGATGCGCTAGCGCTTATCTATCCTACACAGCTAATCCCCCCAATAACTTTAAACATGATTATTTTCAAAAACCACTACCGATTTAGCACCTACCAGATAAGAGCTGTTCTTAAGTGCTGTTTGCTCTGATCTAGGGATAATGTCGCTAGGTGATGGTAGAGTTGTATCCAAAGCCAAACACCAAGCTCTCGCTTTAATCTGCGGCAAGTTAATGGTAGCGGTTTCATCTGACATATTCATGACAATATGCAAATCAGGCTCTCCATGTTCAGTGCTGGCCAAAGTAAACGCTAAAAACCTAGCATCTAGATCTGACCATAAGGGCTGGTCAAGTTCTAGGCCATGCCAAACAATATCAGGACGGCTTTTAGCATCGTTACTTCTACCGGTTAAAAAACGACGCCGCATGATAGCAGGATGACGTTTTCGTAAAGCAACCATCAGTTGAACAAAACGCAAATTATCCGCATTTTTTTGAGTAAGATTCCAGTCTATCCAACTTAATTCATTATTTTGACAATAACCATTATTATTGCCCTGTTGACTATGTAATAGCTCATCTCCTGCTAATAACATAGGAACACCTTGGCTAAGCAACAAAATGGCAAACACATTTTTAGCCTGCTTTCTTCGTAGCGCGACAATAGCCGCATCATCGGTATCACCCTCAACACCACTGTTGTAACTTAAATTATTGCTACAGCCATCTCGGTTATCTTCACCATTCGCTTCGTTATGTTTTTGGTTATAACTAAATAAATCATATAAAGTAAATCCATCATGGCAGGTCACAAAATTAACACTATTAATAGGCAAGCGTCCTTGATACTCATACAGATCGCTACTACCACTAATCCGTGTCGCTAGTTCAGGAAGCAGACCTTTATCGCCGCGCACAAATTGCCTAACGATATCTCGATAACGGCCATTCCATTCTGCCCAACGATAGCCAGGAAAACTACCCACTTGATACAGACCTGCTGCATCCCATGCTTCGGCAATTAACTTAGTTTTAATTAATTGCTCTGATAATTCTATGCCCCAAAGTACTGGTGGATCTTGCAAAACTTCGCCATTTTCGCCTCTAGCCATAGCACTGGCCAAATCAAAACGAAAGCCATCGATATGCATTTCCCTAACCCAATATTCAAGGCAGCTAATAATAAATCTAGCAACTAAGGGGTGGTTAGCATTAACGGTATTACCACAACCGGTATAGTCTCGCAATATACTTTTATCATCGGGATCCAGATGGTAAAAAGACTTACCCCCTATGCCTCTAAAATTAATGACGGGGCCATCTGCGCCAGCTTCTGAGGTATGATTAAAGACCACGTCCATGATCACACCGATACCGGCCTTATGAAAGGCTTTAACTAAGTCACGAAATTCTTGAACATGAGTTCCCTGTTCAGGGGTGACACAATAGCTAGGATGGGGACTAAAAAAACTATGCGTGCTATAACCCCAATAATTTCTGAGACCTAGATCAAAGGTATTACTAGGCACATCCTGCTCATCAAAAGCCATCACCGGTAATAACTCAACATGAGTAATCCCTAGTTGCTCTAAATAAGGTATTTTTTCAATCAAGCCCGAAAAAGTACCAGGATGAGTGACTTCTGAAGAAGGATGACGAGTAAACCCACCTACATGTAATTCATAAAGGATGGTTTTTTCGCTGCGAACGGCTAAAGGCACATCACCTTCCCAGTTATAGCTATCATCAGTTACCATACTGCGCATAGCGGTACGACTATTGTCACCTGGCTTACAAGCTGCTTTGCGATTCCAGCGCTTCTGACTAACCGCATGCGCCCAAGGGTCTAATAAATGTTTATCTTTCTCAAAACGAAAGCCGGAATCACGGGTAAGGCCAGGACCATCCATACGCCAAACGTACCAGACACCTGCTGGCAACTTACTAACATAAACATGCCAAGAAAAAAAAGTTCGATTAACTTCTTCTTGCAACGCTATGATCTGAAAGGGCTCATCACAATCTGCGCTTTCAAACAACAAAAGCTCCACCAGCTCGGCGTGGCGGCTAAAAATAGAAAAGTTAACACCTTTAGAATTGAACTTAGACCCTGAGGGATAGGGCTTACCATGCATGACTTTATAGGGTTGATGCATATTATTTTCTCTCTTGTTATATCACCTAAGACTATCCAAGCATTTGACTAGGGGTTAAAGATGATCTTACTCTCTAGTGAGAACAGGAAATTTTAGCGCCTCGAACCTATTTTAGAATAACGATGAATAGCATTAAACATTAATATTAGCGGCTATTATAGCCTAAGCGTAAGGCATTAAGCGCTTGTTTTTATTGATGCCATAGTGATATTGGCTATGTAACATGATGAGCTCTAGTTTATGTAAGTGATCTAAGGCGACGATAGCTATCGCACTATTCTGCATAGCTAAGTCGCTAAGATCTACTCTGTAAATAAGCGGCAGATTGCATTTCCATCAACCTCGAGCGGGTGCGCCTAAATTCAAAAGCGCCATCACCTTCGATATAAATATCTTGAACCGATACTTCGGCCGTGCAGAATAATTTTATCTTATGCTCATAAAGGGTATCAATTAAGGTCATAAAACGCTTAGCTTCATTACGTTTATCTGCGCTTAACTTAGGAATACCTTTCAAAATAACGACATTAAATTGCTTGGCCATCTGCAAATAATCAATGGCACCTAAAGCCTGCACGCAGAGTTGATCAAAACTGGCAAGAACGACATCATCATGCATTGCCATTAATAGCAGCTTTCTGCCTAGAACCTCTAAAACACCTGTTTGCAAGGGTGCAAAATTTGTGCAGCGCTGGTAGCGTTGTAGAACAAAGTCATCGGCCGCTCTATTTAAGGGAAAAACATAGCTAGGTTCTAAAGCTTGCAAGCATGTTTGTCGATAATCATTTTTAGCCTCTAGTTTTACAAGTGTTGCCATACGTAACAGCAACTGAGTAAAAATAAGAAACTGTGCTCGTTGTAAACCGCCCTGATACAAATCATCAGGATGTCGATTAGATGTCATGACCACAATAAGACCCGAATTAAATAAATGGCTAAACAATCTTTCCAATATCATAGCGTCGGCTATGTCAGTGACATGAAACTCATCAATACAGAGTAGCAGCACAGATGCCCTTATTTTCTGGGCTAAAGCCTGCATAACATTACCCGCAATCGCCTGCTGATGCCACTCGTGAATAAAGGTATGTACCTCAAGCATAAACACATTAAAATGCACTCGTCGCTTTTGTTGAAAGGGACATGACTCATAAAACAAGGCCATCAACATAGATTTACCTAGCCCTACCTCACCAAATAGATATAAGCTGCGACAAGGTTCTGGAGTAGGTAATAAGTACTGTGTAAAACCTGTGCGTTGCTGATAATTAAACACCGCAACCAAGTTATCTAGTAAACTTTGTAAGGGCTTTAAAACAGCGACTTGTGCTTCATCATGCTGTAGTTGCTGTTCTATAACTTGTCGATCATAACACTGCTTAAGCACAGTAGAGACATCAGCAAAAGGGCTTTTAGTCGCCCGTTGAAAAAATGTTTTAATCATATCGCTACCGTTAACCTACAAACAGCTATCATCGTTATACACAAATGTTTCAAAGCATGTCTCCGGCAAGGATGACCGAATTCAGTGTCATGAACAGTAACTGATGATATGACTGGATGCTTAAACAAAGAAAAGGTCTTTACTCACAGCTTCATAGCTTTGTGACTGGATTTTTCTATTTGCAATGCGCCATCTTCGCATGCTATATAAGCACAAAAAAGCCCAATAAAACATGGGCTTGATTACATTCTTTACATTATGTTTTTAAGGTACACGTTAGAAAGGGACGTCGTCGTCATACGCATCATCAAAGTTATCATGGCTAGCGGTAGCTTTGGTTGGAGCAGATTCACGCACTTGGGTGTCTTGATAATTTTGTTGAGAGGGTGCGCTTTCATTTCTTTTGCCCACTAAATCTATAATGTTGGCATTTAATTCTAAGCTAGTTTTGGTAGTACCATCATTGGCACGATATTCATTTTGGCTAAGTTCACCAGAAACAAAGACTTGTTGGCCTTTTTTCAAGTAATCTTTTAAAGAGCCTTCGGCGCGTTTGCCAAATAAGGCGACACGTATCCATAAGGTTTGTTGTTTGTCACCAAAGCCAATATTGTTGGCGACGGTCACATTTAATATGGCCATGCCTGAGGGGGCGTATCTGACTTCAGCATCTCTGCCGATAGTGCCGGTAAAACTAAAAACATTGCTCATGAGGGGTCTCTGGGTTAAAGGTATAATAGCGCTATTATCTAGTAAAAAAGCCTGATATACCACAATCAGACCTAGCTGATTTTATTTGTTATTTTTAGGCATAGCCTCGCATTCGTTTTTTGGCGGTTTTTATAAAGTCATCGCTATGGGTTGCGCTGATGTTTTATCCAATAAAGGTAAGGCGGCTATAGCTTCACGTAGCTTGGCTTCCCAACTGCGTCTTAGGTGTAATAGGTAGTCGTTATCATCATCAAAGCAGTAATACTCCTCTAGGCTAAAGCTATCTTTACGATAAATCAGTAATTCTACTGGCGCACCCACACTGGCGTTACTGCGAATGGTCGAGTCCATAGATACCAAGCAGCAGCGTGCGGCTTCATCAATAGGGGTGTTTAGTTTAAGAAATCTATCGAGTATGGGTTTACCATATTTGCTTTCACCAATTTGTAAAAAAGGCGTGTTAGCTGAGCTAGTTATGCTGTTGCCTTCTGCATAAACCATATAAGCGGCATGAGGTTCAGTACCGATTTGACCGGCTAGAATAAAGCTGGCAGAGGCATTAAAGGCCGATTGTCCTTTACCACCGGTATGTTGTTTTTGTTTATCAACACTAACATGGCCTAAATATTCTGCGGCTTCAAATAAGCTTTCTACATTATTTAAATTGATAGGCGCATTTTTTAGCTTATCTCGGTGTAATTGCTCTAAAACGGCCTGCGTTGTGGCCAGATTACCAGCGCAGAGTAAGACTATTTTACGATCGCTGTGGGTATCAAACGCGTGCATTTTGCCGTGAGTGCTGACATTATCAATACCGGCATTGGTTCGTGAATCAGAGACCAGAATGAGTCCTTCGTTTATAGATGCTGCAATACAGTAAGTCATGATGAGGGGAGGTATTATAAAGTGTTAATGGGGGTTAATTATCCAGTAAATCAACGCGAACGTCCATGTTGCTGAGTAGACAGCCAGAACCGAATTGATGAAAAATAGAGACATCCGCCGCATCACGGCCATAGGCAATAATAACTCTGCCGTCTTGCAGCTCTGCTTGTGTAGGATCAAAAATATACCAGCGCCCACCAATATAAGCTTCAAACCAAGCATGTAAGTCCATAGGTTGCAGTTTATGTAAATAACCGACGACCAATCTTGCTGGTAGGCTAATACTGCGGCACAGAGCTATGGCAACATGCGCTAAGTCTCTACAAACGCCTTGTCCTAGATGATGGATTTCTATGGCAGACAATGGAAATTCACTACAGCCGGGCACGTAATGTATGGTATGTCTAACCCAGTCTGAAATGGCGAGTACTTGATCGTAGCCAGCAAATGCATTGGCAGTGATGGTTCTGGCAAGATCACCAAAACGATCAGATTCGCAATAGCGACTGGGTAATAAAAAAGGCAGTACTTCATTAGGAAGTTGTTGTATTTCTACAAAGTGAGCATTGGGATTGATTTCGACATAATCGTTAACGATGACATCGGCTGAGCTATAGATAAATAAATCACCCGTTGGTGCTAACAAGCGCTGACAGGCATTGCCAAAACTGTCGGTACTTTCTAATGGGGTTAATAAAGGTTTAATAGTAAAAACTTCACGATTAATCCATTGCTGACTGCCTCGATAAGGTCGCAGTATCAAAATTAATACGCTGGGCTCTACTATCTGGAAACGTAGCTGACAACTCACTCTTAATTTCATCGGTAATAGTGTTTAATTTGCGTTAAGTACAATGAAACTGTTTTTAAACACCGATCGCTGAAATTTCACTGTAAGCATGGTTTAACCATATTTTCATGCGCTGTCTTTCTAGTAAACCTAAAGGATCAAGACTTTCTGTATCTTTATTTTTGGCCGCCCAAAAGCTGTAACTGTTGCTGTCAACTTTGGTCATGACAGGAGCATGCAGACGTTTTAAGGTCATCACTTTGGCATCGAAAGCCAGTGCCCTGTCTTTAACGCCAGACTGTTCTAATAGAGTAAATTGATCATCACGCACTTGGTTTTGTACCAGTATATAATTGAGTTGCGTACCGAATTGGCTGAGTAAATGATCTAATAAATTCACGCAATCCTTTCCAGAATCCATGACATTCCAATAGCAGATAGTAATGCCCAGTTCTTTCGCCAATTCTAAAACACCTGATTCATCTAGCCAACGCGCCAAGGGCTGATGGGTTTGGGCTGCTAGATCGACCAGTATGCGTTGCTCAGCTTGTGCGCTCGCTGTTTCGATAATCGCATCTAGGCTTTGATAGTCATCGATAATCGTAGCGGCGGCATAGTCGCTATAAAATCGCAGTAAGGAGCCATGAGATTTATCGGTATCAAAACCGATAAACGGCAGTTCATGATCAATCATGTATTGCGCTAATAAACGAGCAAGCACCGATTTACCCACTCCGCCTTTTTCTCCGCCTACAAAATGGATAATACTCATAAGAACTCCGTATAGTTAAAATGTTAGTTGCAAAGTTAATGGTCGTGTTTGGAGTAAAACAGCTTTAGCCGTTTTATAAAGCAATAGCTGAAGCTCACACTCCATGTTTTATTCCAGCCTCAAGACATCCACTGACACCGATAGCGTGTGCTGTCCACCACCAAAAGCAATACCTTTAAGTGGCGTTACATCGGCATAATCTCGTCCCCAAGCTAGAGTAATATGTTGATCTAAGGGCACGGTATTATTGGTAGGATCAAAATCTAACCAACCGATGCGTGGACTATAAACTGAAAACCAAGCATGTGACGCATCCGCTCCTACTAATCGCTGTTTACCGGGTTCTGGTAAGGTTTCAACATAACCACTGACATAACGAGCAGCGATACCATAAGCTCGTAAGCAAGCAATGGCTAAATGTGCAAAATCTTGACAAACCCCGCGACGAAAATGCAGTACGTCTGAAAGGGGAGTAGCAATAGTGGTAAAGTTTGGGTCATAAGTAAAATCCTTGTAGATGCGCGTCATTAAGTCGTGGACCACTTCCAGTAAGGGGCGATTAGGGGGAAATGAAGCTCGTGCATAATCGGCTAGTTCTGGCGATGTTGCCACCATGGGTGAGTCCAATAGATATTGTTGGGCATCAAAAAAATCAGGGGCATGATCTTGGTATTGTACTTGCAATTGGCTTTGGTTTTGACCTTGTTGACTTTGGGTTTGCGCTTGCAGCGGTGGAATCGCTTGTTGTAATAAATCTCGGACTTGTTCCCAAGTCATGGGATCAAACAAACCCAATTGCTGTTGTTTTGGAAAGAGCGTGACGTCACTGATGACCGTTAAGCTTAATTGCGTATGGGCTTGTTGAATAGCAAAATAAGCGACACGATTACCGAAAAAATCCACACGCTCGCGAAAATCTGAGGGTGAAGGCATTATATCAAAGCGACTGCTATCACAGTATTGACGCCCAAAATTACGCGGTTGTAATCGGGCTTCATTTTGGCATAGACCCACGGCTTGGCTGTAGTGATATTGGGTGGTGTGGGTTATGCGGTATTTCACAGATCATCCTCAGTCGTATTGGCTACCATCAACTGTGAGCTTTGAGCATGGCTAAAATAAGCTTCTGCAAGCACATCGGAAAATCGCCATAATAAATCTGTGGTATTGGCAAGTAGTTGGTCGAGTGCCGTGTAGATGCCGTCATTTTCATTAAGTTGTGATAACTCAGCGATATTGCAAAGACGTATATCCGTGTAGGCTTTTAGCAATAAACGAGCCTCTACACTGAGCTGACTTTTTCCAGTGGTTCGCGGTAATTCATTGACATGGTTGGATAACTCATGCAGTTGATAGGCGACTGAACGTGGATGCGTTTCATCAAGTAGCAGTAAGGCAAGCACCATAGGTAATTGAATAAAGGAACGATAGCGGCGCTGATAAATCGTTAAACTGTCGGTAGTGACTAACACGGCTTCTAATATTTGATTTTGTAAGCCTTCTTGGTGACGCAAAGCAACGGTTGAGCGCAATAAGGTAATGAGTGTTAAAGCGCGCTCTAGCCTACGGCCACTATCAAGCATTAACCAAGCGGCTTCGCGGGTCATACTCTCGCTGGTTAAACCACTAAAAGCGACTAAGCCGGTTATTAAATCATCCAACGCTTTGGGTAATTGTTCAAGTTTAAGATCTTGATTATGAATAATGCGTTGTTGCCAGCGCCGCTGAATATTATCAACACTGCGCCAAGTATCTTGTGACCATAAATCACGACTGCTAAAGGCCGCTTGCACAAAGGCTTGAATACTGGCCGATAATGAACCTTTACGATGACTGTCTTTAATGAGTGACAGTAATTCTTCATTGGGTGTTTTTAGCCGTTGAGCCCCCTCTTTAATAAAGCCCGGGTAAGTGACAGTCACTAGTGTGAGTGCGCGCAGAAATACCTTAAGACATTCATTATCAAGAGCATCTTTAAATTCTAGTGATTCTCGTTGTTTGCTTAATATGGTGCGTAATAATCGAGTAGTGGCTTCTATGCGTTCAAGATGTCGACCCACCCAAAATAAATTATCGGCTGAGCGACTGGTTAATGGCTCGATGATGGCATCAATTAATTGGTTACGTCTAGGTTGTATCCATAAGCTGACCGGTTTATCTGGCTCTGAGGCCAGTACCCAGGTGTCTTTACTGATGCCGCCCGCTTGATTGGAGACGATAAAATTATCTTTTTGGCGAGCAACCCGCGTCAATCCACCGGGCATCACCACATAATCATGAGCGCTGGCGACTACAAAATTGCGTAATACCGCGTTTCTAGGTTCAATTTGATGATCGATAAAGGCGGGTAAGGTAGAAAAGCTCGCCTGTTCTTGACCGATAAAGCTATAGGGTTTAGCAATGATTAAGCGACGTAACTGTTCTTTTTCTTGATGGTTTAATAGCCCACCAAATAGCGCATGATTACCTTGGCTACGATTGATAGGTTTAATCACTAAGCTATCCAAATTTTGCAGCACAAAGTCACGTTCCAGGCGTTGCCCACACCACCAAGTTGCTACCGATGATAGCTTTAGATCTTCACTTAAAAAATAACGGGATAATTGCGGTAAAAAGGCAAGTAGGCCGGGGTTTTCTAAGACACTACTACCCAAAGGATTGGCAATGGCCACATTGCCGTGTCTGACGGCTTCCAATAAACCGGCGACGCCTAGCTGTGAGCTGCTACGTAATTCTAGTGGGTCGCAAAAAGAGTCATCAACACGTCGTAAAATAACGTCGACGGCTTGTAGTCCTGCCAATGATTTAAGCCAGACTTTACCATCGCGCACGGTTAAGTCGGCGCCTTGAACCAGCGTAAAACCTAGTTGAGCCGCTAAATACGCATGTTCAAAATAAGTTTCGTTGAGTGGCCCCGGAGTGAGTATGACGATGCGCGGATCTTCTTTGCCATGTGCTGCAATTTCAACTAAGCCCTTACGTAGTGATTTAAAAAAACCAGATAAGCGCAGTACGTGAGTTTCACGAAAAATATCAGGAAAAACCCGCCTCATGACGGTACGATTTTCTAAGGCATAACCTGAACCGGAAGGTGCTTGAGTCCTATCATCTAAGACCCACATGCTACCGTTGGGGCCGCGAGCAAGATTTGCCGAATATAAGGTTAATAGTCGTTTTTGATGCTGAAGTGTACCGACACAAGGATGTAAAAAGCCTTCATGGCCAAAAATAAGCTCAGCCGGTAACAAGCCTTTCTTTAATAACGTTTGTTTACCGTAAATATCTTTAAGTATTAAATCCAGAAGTTCGGCACGTTGCTTAAGACCGACTTCGATAACGCTCCATTCGTCACTGCTGATCAGTAACGGTACAGGGTCGAGCTTCCAAGGTCTAGTCAGATTTTGCTCATCGCCATAGACATTGTAGGTGACACCATTTTCACGTAATAAGCGTTGAGCTTCTCTGCGCCGTAATTCCAGATTCTCGCTACCCATAGTATCCAATGAGGCCATAAGGCGCTGCCAATAAGGCAGTGCCTTATTTTCAGCCGCATACATTTCATCGTGTATACCTAATTGAGTTTCGTAATATTGCTTACTTAACGGATGATCTGGAATCGGACTATTATTAGGCACGCATTGTTCTCATTGTCAGTAATGTAGTGATGTTGGTTGGATTAACAGCTTTACCGTTAACCCAATATTGAGCTTTTAGATAGGGCTCTTCTACGTGCAGACAAAGGGTAAAGGGCGAAAGGTTAAGCTTAGTATCTGTCACGCCTTAAGTTGCTAGCCTCCTAGGCTTAACCCTGAACCTTTCGTCTGGGCTGAAACTGTCCTGCTTTAAGTTGGCAGCCCGAAAAGCATGCCGCCCAACCTAATGCGCTTATACCCGTTGTTTAATATCTTGGTAATGACGCAATGTTTCACCGACATAAATCTGACGAGGACGATAAATAGTGACTTGTTCACCATGGATCATTTCTCGCCAATGAGCCAACCATCCGGGCATACGACCGATGGCAAATAATACCGTAAACATATCAGTAGGGATGCCTGCTGCACGCAGTATTAATCCAGAGTAGAAATCTACGTTGGGATATAACTTGCGCGAAATAAAATAGTCATCATTCAGGGCAATTTCTTCGATACGTCTTGCAATATCCAACAGTGGATCATTAATACCCGGCTTGTTCAGTAATTTGTCGCAATGCTTCTTTAAGACTTGAGCGCGAGGATCAAAGTTTTTGTAAACTCGATGACCAAAACCCATCAGCCTGCGACCTGAGTTTTTATCTTTGGCTTGATTAATAAACTCAGTACCATCACCACCTTCAGCATGGATTTGTTCCAGCATTTTAATGACTTCTTGATTTGCGCCGCCATGACGTGGTCCCCAAAGTGCAGCGATACCTGCTGTAATCACCGCATAGACATTGGCCATACTAGAACCCGCTGTACGTACCGATGAGGTACTGCAATTTTGCTCATGATCGGCATGGAGTATGAGCAGCATATCAATAGCCCGGACGATATCATGATCCAGTTGATAGTCGCGTACGGGTGAAGAAAACATCATGTTTAAGAAGTTACTGGTGTATTTATATTTAATGGAAGGGTAGACCAGAGGCTCACCAATTGACTTCTTGTAAGAAAAAGCAGCAATGGTACGCACTTGAGACACTAAGTTAGCCACAATTTGTACTTCGGTATCCGCATCGAGTTGATCTGGTAGGGGATAAAAAGTAGACAATGAAGCGACCATCGTGGCGAGTATGCCCATAGGATGAGAGCCACGAGGGAAGCTATTAAAAAAATGATGTACATCCTCATGAATAATAGATGATTCATTGAGGCGGGTAGAAAATTTCAGTAATTGTTCGCTGTTGGGTAATTCGCCATAGAGTAATAAATAGGAAACTTCGACAAATCGAGAGTGTTCGGCTAATTCTTCTATAGGATAGCCTCTATAACGAAGTATGCCTTTTTCACCATCGATATAAGTGATGGCGCTTTCACACGCCCCTGTGTTGCCGTAACCATCATCCAGCGTTACATAGCCAGTTTGGTTACGTAACTTAGTAATATCAATAGCTCTTTCACCTTCAACACCCATATAAGTTGGTAATGAATAACTTTTGTCATCCAGTATTAAGGTGGCCGGCGTCAGGAGTTTTAATTTATCGCTCATTGTTATAAATCTCCAGGGTCATGGTTGTATTCTCTTTTAGGGCTATCAACGTAAGGTGGGGTAGTCTAGCTTAAACGCTTATTTTTAAACAGGACTCTCCTAAGCGCAGACAAAAGGCGAAGGGCTAAAGGCGAGGAGTTAAGCCTAGCATCTGCACCTTAAGTTGCTAGCCTCCTAGGCTTAATCTTTCGCCCTGAGCCTTTCGTCTGCGCTCAAACTGTCCCGATTTAAGTTCGTCGCCTCTTTTTGCTTATGTGGTTTACGTTAATGATTTATCAATCATGTGCCAAACTGAGAACATATTGCGTCGCTCATAATTGCAATAAGGGCACTAAATCATGGTACATTTTAGCGTAGAGATAGGCATACTGTCTCTGTAAGCTCGATTAATTAACGACTACGGTGACGTAAGTCTAGTGTAAATGGATATTCTGTACTTAATTCTTCGGCAGGTGGCGACATGGCTCTAGGCGCTGTATTGGTCACACTAAAGGTTGCCAGTAAAGGTTGATCAGACGCTGGAACCTGACTACTGGCCAATGGGGGACGAATAATAACGCCGGGTGTATGACTATAATCCCAAAAACGTGTCATACGTCGTGTTTCTGCGGCATAATCATTGACGGGAAAATCATCATAACTACGCCCACCCGGATGAGCGACATGATAAGTACAACCTCCCACAGAGCGGCCATTCCAAGTATCAATAACATCAAATACCAACGGTACATGAGGGGCTATGGTGGGATGTAAGGCAGAGGGGGGTTGCCAAGCCCGATAACGTACGCCGGCCACAAATTCACCGTGTCGTGCCGTTTTACGCATGGGTAAGCGTCTACCGTTACAGGAGATGACATAACGTGCATCGTTAAATCCGTTCACCAATACTTGTACTCGCTCTACCGAGGAATCCACATAACGAGCAGTACCAGTACTACTCATTTCTTCACCTAGCACATGCCAAGGTTCAATGGCGAAACGTAATTCCATATCAATGCCGTCAACCAGCGTATTGCCATAGCGAGGAAAACGAAATTCAAAAAATGGATTTAACCATTCCATATCAAAACCGAAACCGGCTCTTTGTAAATCTTGAGTCACTTGCTTCATGTCTTCGCGTACATAATGTGGCAACATAAATTGATCATGTAGTTCTGTGCCCCAGCGAACTAGGTCATGTTTATAAGGAACACGCCAAAACCAAGCAATCAGTGAGCGTAGTAATACGGTTTGTACTAAGGACATCTGCGCATGAGGTGGCATTTCAAAAGAGCGCAGTTCGAGTATGCCTAATCGTCCCGTTGAACTGTCGGGAGAATAAAGCTTATCAATACAAAACTCAGAGCGATGCGTGTTGCCAGTGATGTCAGTTAATAAATGTCGTAATAATCTATCGACTAACCACGGTGCTGGCGTTTCACCTTCGGGCATTTGTTGAAAGGCGATTTCCAGTTCATAAAGTTTTTCATCGCGACCTTCATCAACCCGTGGTGCTTGGCTGGTGGGACCTATAAACATGCCGGAAAATAAATAAGATAAACCAGGATGATGCTGCCAATAAGTGATCAAACTACGCAATAAGTCAGGGCGGCGTAAGAGTGGACTATCAGTGGGCATTTCTGCGCCCATAGTAATATGGTTGCCGCCGCCGGTTCCGGTATGGCGACCATCTTGCATAAACTTTTCGGTACCTAGTTTGGTTTGATGGGCTAGATCATAAAGTACCGTGGTTTTTTCAACTAGCTCCTGCCAAGTTTTAGAAGGATGTATATTCACTTCAATAACGCCGGGGTCTGGCGTGACCATTAAGCGTTCGATACGATAATCACGCGGTGGCTCATAGCCTTCTAATACCACCGGCATGGCTAAATTTTCAGCCGTGGCTTCAATCGCTGCAATCAATTCAAGATAATGTTCTAGTGACGTTAAAGGTGGCATAAAGATATACAAGCGACCTGCTCTGGCTTCTACGCACAGCGCGGTATGCGGCACTTCAATTTCTTGTACGTCAGTATCTCCGCTTTCTTGTTCAATAATTTCTGGATGTGCTTTGGCTTTGGCGATCATGTGGCTGTAGCGACGGGTGACCTCGCCATAATAATCAGCTAATTCAGGTAAGTCTTCAAACAAACTTTGAGGCTCTGAGCTGTCTCGCTGGTCGGGTGCAAGCCAAGCTAAGCTAGCTAAGGGTAGACGCATGCCCATCGGTGAATTACCGGGAATTAAAAACAAAGCGCCACGTCGAAAATCCCAAGGCCCACTTTTCCAGCACAGGTCTAGTGCATTCCATTTGAGGGGCAGAACAAAACCGCTCGGTTGATTTAAACCGGCATCTAATAATTTAGTTAAGGTTTTACGCTCAATAGGGTCTTTTAGATTGCAGGTTAATGGATCAATGTTTTCAGGTAGCGTGCCTTCTTGCCATAGATAATAGAAGCTATCTTCAAAAGCTGTTTTGATATAGCGAGGCGCTATCTGCAAATGCTGACTGATTTGCAAAATAAATTTTTGCGCTTGTTTAGCGGTGTGGCCGTAATCTTTATTAATATCCGCTAGTAACGAAGGATTACGCCAGAGTGCAGTGCCATCTTTACGCCAAAATATGCCATATTGCCAACGGGGTAAGGGCTCACCAGGATACCATTTGCCTTGACCATAATGCAGCATGGCGCCTTTTGCAAAAGCATCTCGTAAACGTAGGGTTAATTGTTGGGCAAGCTCACGTTTATTGTCGCCATCTGCTTCGGTATTCCATTGCTGGTCTTCCATATCATCAATGGAAACAAAAGTAGGCTCCCCGCCCATAGTGAGTCGAACATCATCGTCACTCAAGCGTTGGTCGACAAACTGTCCTAAGGCATCAATGTGATACCACTGTTCATCGGTATAGGGTTTGGTGACTCTGGGGTCTTCGTGCAAACGATCAACGCTATTAGAAAATTCAAAGTCTACTTTGCATTTATCAGTGCCACCCGTTACCGGTGAGGCACTTTCTGGGTCTGGCGTGCAGGCTAAGGGAATATGACCTTCAGCCGTCAATAAACCTGAGGTTGGGTCTAAACCTATCCAGCCCGCTCCTGGAATATAGACTTCTGTCCAAGCGTGTAAGTCAGTAAAATCTTGTTCAGGCCCTGAGGGGCCATCTAATGATTTTATATCAGAGGTCAGTTGCACCAGATAACCGGATACAAAACGCGCCGCGAGTCCAAGATGGCGTAGTACTTGTACCAATAGCCAGGCTGAGTCTCGGCAAGAACCCGTGCGCTTAGCTAAGGAGTCTTCGCAGCTTTGTATACCGACTTCCATGCGAATGTTATAGCCAATAGTGGCAAAAACATGGCGATTAATATCGACAATAAAATCATTGATAGAACGTTTACTAATATCTAAAGCTTTGATCCATTCAACTAATAACGGACTCTGTTCAGTGATTTCTAAATAAGGTTGTAGCTCTTTAAGGGTCAGGGCATCGTAGTCAAGCGGATAGTTTTCGGCATAGGCTTCAACAAAAAAATCAAAGGGGTTAATAACGGTCATATCCGCAATCACTTCCACTTCAACGCTGAGTTTTTGACATTTATCAGGAAATACCACGCGGGCAACCAGATTTCCAAAGGGGTCTTGTTGCCAATTAATATAATGATTTTTCGGCTCTATACGCAAGGTATAAGCTTTGATCGGTGTGCGGCAATGGACTGCTGGACGTAATCGAAACACATGGGGTGACAATGATACCGGTCTATCGAAACGATAGATTGTTTTGTGACAAATAGCGACGCGTATGGTCATAATTTTTCTTCCAATGGCCTGATGTTAACGTGGGTTTGATTAACATCTAAAATTAAATAGTCAACGTTTAGGTGCTTAGGAACGAGCACGACACACTTCGGCAACTATGATTTTTAAAATCCCCCCCCCTTTTTTACAAAGGGGGGGGGATGGTACTTGACTACATTATTTAGTGCTCGTTTCTTAACGGCTTATATAGTTATTTTATGATTAAGTCGTGAGCTGTCGGATCATTGCGGTATCTTGGCGTGATAAATAAGCCTCGCGAATTTCTCGACTTAAGAGGGCGGTATTTTTTAAGAAATCAGTGAGAAACTCATGTAGACCTTCGCTAAAAGCATCTTGAGTCAGACCAAAGTGTAGCGCTGCGTGCTGTTCACCTGCCAGTCGCTGAGCTTCTTTACCTGAGTGTCCATTAATCGCCCTTAACGCGTCTTCCACTTCATCCATGCAGGCATGTAGTGATCTAGGCATATCATCTCTAAAAATCAATAATTCGCTAACGCGCTGAGGCGAAATAACATCACGATAAATTTTTTGGTAAGCTTCAAAAGCACTCACGGACTTCAGTAAGGAGCCCCATTGGTAATAATCAGCGGCACCGCCCACATCATTAAGGCTAGGTAGTAGTATGTGATATTTAACGTCCAAAATACGCGCGGTATTATCAGCACGTTCAAGAAAGGTACCTAGCTTGATAAAACTCAGGCCAACATCTTTAATAATAGTGTCTAAAGTGACCCCGCGAAATAAATGTGAGCGATTTTTCACCCAATCGAAAAAATCACGAAACTTTTCATAATCCATTTGTTTGGGTAAGCTATTTAGCTCCAACCAAGTGTCATTGATGACTTCCCACATTTCTGAGGTAATAGCGCCGCGTACCGTTCTGGCATTTTCTCGGGCAAGTTTAAGGCAGCTATAGATGCTAGTAGGATTGTCTGGGTCTAAGGCCATATAATGGCTTACTGTATCGGCTTTGGCTAAGCCATATTTAACTTCGTAACATTCAGCGCAGCCCGTGATGTTCAGTGGTGCATACCATAAATAGGCTTGAGTGCCTTCGATATCGAGTGGTAATAACGAGGTTCGGTGTGCAACATCGAGTACGCGTGCGGTATTTTCGGCGCGTTCGATATGACGAGCCATCCAAAATAAATTTTCAGCGGTGCGAGATAACATATTAATTCTCCAATACCCAAGTGTCTTTGGTGCCGCCGCCCTGTGAGGAATTAACCACCAGCGAGCCTTCAGTGAGCGCCACCCGCGTTAAGCCACCCGGGGCTATGCGCACATCTTTACCGGATAACACAAAGGGCCTTAAATCGACATGACGTGGCGCAACACCCGATTCAACCAGTGTTGGACAGGAAGATAAGGCTAAGGTTGGCTGAGCGATAAATTTAGCAGGTTCTGCCAGAATTCGTAGTCTGTAAGCCTCTATTTCAGCTTTAGAGCTGGTAGGGCCGATTAACATGCCATAGCCTCCAGAACCTTGAACTTCTTTGATGACTAATTCGGGTAAATGCGCGAGTACATAACTTAAATCGTCAGGCTCACTTAAGCGCCAGGTCGGCACATTGGATAATAGGGGGGCTTCACCTAGATAGAAGCGAATCATGTCGGGTACGAATAAATAAGTTGATTTGTCATCGGCAACACCGGTACCTACGCCATTAGCCAAAGCTACATTGCCACTACAGTAGGCAGCCATTAAGCCAGGTACACCCAGTGTTGAATCTGAACGAAATACGCGAGGATCTATAAAATCATCATCGACTCGACGATAAATAACATGCACTTGTTGTGGACCTTCGGTGGTGTGCATATAGACTTTTTGTTGATGTACAAATAAGTCCTGACCTTCGACAAGTTCCACGCCCATTTGACTGGCTAGATAAGCATGTTCAAAATAAGCGCTGTTATAAGAACCAGGCGTCATGACTACAATGACAGGATAAGCGACATTGGGCGGCGCTGCTTCACGTAGCGTATTAAGTAACATTTGTGGATAGTGTTCGACGGGCTCGATGGCGTGTTTAACAAACAATTCGGGAAATAAACGCATCATGGTTTTGCGATTTTCCAGCATGTAAGAAACCCCAGACGGTGTGCGTAGATTATCTTCTAAGACATAAAAATCATTTTCAGCAATCCGCACTAAATCAATTCCGGCAATATGGGCATAAACCTGATTAGGTAAATCGACACCTTTCATTTCTGGGCGATACTGGGTATTGTTGAGTACTTGATGCGCACTAATGATGCCGGTTTTAATAATCTCTTGGTCGTGATAAATATCATGTAAAAAAGCATTAAGCGCACGTACCCGTTGTTTAAGACCGAGTTCTAATCGTTGCCATTCTGAAGCACCAAAAATTCTAGGTACTATATCAAATGGGATTAGGCGTTCTGCTTCTACAGTTTCACCATAAACGGCAAAGGTAATGCCTAGCCGACGGAATAATAGCTCGGCTTCTGCATTTCTTCGCGCTAAGGTGCCATCAGGCAGGTTTTTTAGCCAGTGACCATAGCGTTTGTAAATTTCACGAACTGCGCCATTATCTGCATACATTTCGTTAAAATATTTTTTTAAAGTTTTCGTATCCATGTTTTATTTTATGAAAAAGTCTTTCGTTAAAATATTTCTCGTATTCACATCAAGTTTAAAAGCAATAGCTATGCCAAAGTGATTAGAATAGATGTTAATGGCTAGACGTAGAGTCTAGTTAATGATTATCAACTTAAGACGGAACGGTTTAGTCCAGACGAAAGGTTCAGGGTGAAAGCTTTCGCCTAGGAGGCTAGCAACTTAAGGCGTGACAGATGCTAGCCTTTAACCCTTTGCCCTTTGTCTGTGCTTAGGAGAGCTGTGTCTAAAAGTGAACGATTAAGCTAAATTGTCCCATTTTAAATGGGTAGCCTACAAGATATTAGAGCAAAGAAAAGCACCAAAAAATATAGGTATAACTACGTAAAAATAGGTATAACTACGTATTATTTGTTTCTAAGTTAAGAATAAGCCGTCAATGCGCTTAAGTTTGTATCTGAATTATGAAATGCCTTGATTATGTTGCATTTATTTTCAAGAAATAACTGAAAAAAATGAATAGCCACAAAATAGCAGCGAGTTCGAAAAGCCTTAGGCGTGTAACCTTAGCCGTTGTCATTAACAACTAACTGCTTGGCTGCGCACCTAATGAGTGCGTTATTAGTGAGAGGGTGCGCTTATTAGGTGCGTTTTAGAACGGGTAATCAAGATGATGATTTAAAGTTAATCTCTTGTTTCTCTTGACTAAGGCTAAGTCAAAAAATGATAGCAATGGCTTATCTTGAGTGATTAGATTCAAGATCAGGCATCGTAAATTCCAAAACCTAGTCCATAAAAACACATAAAAAACATGAGGCAGTAAACCACGCAAGCCTTACTGGCCTTGCCAAGACTGACGACTAAGGTTTAGTCGTCGTTAATTCAAACGTTAAACTTGTTTTTTACGCTTTTGGAACCGTTATAATCGACTATAGAATCGTCTATGACCGTATAACGAAGTCTCTTTCTTGTTAAAGAATAGTGCATGACCGTTTAGCGAAGCTTAAATCTTGTACAAAAAGGGGCTATGGCAGTTGAAGAGATTAAAAATAATCTTCGTAGACCTTTTATTAATAGTCATAGACGTTCCATTATTTCTCGTGAACATTCCAAAAGTCGACCTCAGCGTTCCAGTAAATGGCTACCAATTTAAAACGGGATAGTTTGAGCGCAGACAAAAGACTCAGGGCGAAAGATTAAGTCTGGGAGGTTAGCAACTTAAAGCGTGACAGATATTAGGCTTAACCCTTCGCCCTTAGTCCTTTCTTGCGCTTAGGAGAATCCTGTCTAAAAATGAACGATTAAGCTAAATTATCCCGTCTAAAGTGACTATAGCGATGTCTTGTGCCTTTATTTAGCTTTTATCCAAGCATCAATATCAAAAGTTTCATGGGTGGCCAATGAAATTTCACGTAAGAAACATAATAAGCCACACGTTAAGGTCAGCATCGCAGTAATGAAGAGAATCGCCACGGTTCTTGGTGAATCGATATTAAACTCTACGGCAATAAAAAAGAAGGCGATGGTCAGGCAAACGCACAAAATCGAAAGAGTACATAAGCTAACGGCTTTTCTTATCCATTGTATGCGTTTGGAAATGGTTTTAATTTCTTGTAATGAGCTGTGGGAAAGATCTTGATATTTGAGTTCAGTCAATTTTCGATAGCGATCAATCGCCCTACCTAAGCGATTAGTGAGTACACCAAGAATAGAGCCTATGCCGGTGATTAAAAATACCGGTGTGACGGCATCTCGAATAGCATTGGAGGCTGTAGGAATGTCGGCGATAGATATCATAATTTGAGTATAAGTAGTAGAAATAAAAGCCAATGCCGGTCGGGGTTTGCAATCCCGATCGAAACGTTTAGATGCACCAAAATGGCGTTATATAACCAAAAGTAGGCCTATTTCTTTGGTGATCTTTCAAAGATAATGGCAATATCAAACGTTTGAGACGGGGTTATAAACCCCGTCTCGCGAGTGTTTTGGCTTAGCTTGATGCGTATCGGTTATAAATCTCGTTACGCTTTGCTATCACTCAGGCAGTGATACGACTTTGGGCTGTTAATAAAAATAATGTATCGCGCCAATTAAGGGCGTGCGCGGATTAAGTGAACATTTAACAGAGATGTTATGAAGTAACGGTTCAAAGCGTCCTTTTGCTTTAAAGGCCGCTATAAAACGACCATTTTGCAATGCCGGTAAAATCTTAGGGCCTATGCCACCGCCTATAAAAACACCGCCGGTTGCCAACACTTTTAAAGCGAGGTTGCCGGTTTCTGCGCCATAGATATCAATAAACAGCTTTAAGACTTCTACGCAGCAGGGGTCTTTATGAGTGATGCCTAATTCAGAGATCAGGGCATTTTTGTCCCTATCGGTACTGATGTTTTCTACCTCAGGGCAGGGCGCTGCAATTTTTAGTTCACAAAGAAAATCATATAAATGACTAAAGCCGATGCCAGACAGTATGCGTTCATAACTGACATGATCAGCATAGCGCTTTCTAAGATAAGCTAATAGCTGATCTTGTAGGCTATTAAGAGCTGCAAAATCACAATGTCCCCCTTCAGTAGCAATAGCATGATGTTGATGACCGTCCCAATAAAGTAGAGCTTCGCCTAAGCCTGTGCCTGCCGCGATCACCGCGCAATTACCGGTTTGAATAGTTGCATTGGGATTTAGTTCTAGCAGGTCATGGTCGGGTAAATGCAGCATCCCCAAGGCCATCGCCTCTAAGTCATTGAGTAATTTTACGTTAGCGATGCCAAGCTTTCGCTTTAAATCCTCGGCATCTAACAGCCAAGGCAAATTGGTGGTTTGGCAGCGTTGATTAACAACGGGGCCTGCAACACCAAAGCAGGCAGACTTAATAGACAGCTTGCTGGGTAAAAAATCGCTGAGAATATCATCAAATTCGGCAAACTGTTGGCTGGCATAAGACTGTTCTTTTAAACAGCTTAACAGGCCATGAGTATCCGAGCTTAAAAGGGATAATACGGTTTTTGTTCCACCTATGTCGCCTGCAAGTATCACGCTGAATTCCTTTAGTTGTTATCGAGTAAATGTATGAGCGCATCCAATATGGCGTTGGCCACTTTATGGGGAGGCAAGTCATAAAAATATTGCCAAGCCAATGCGGTCACCGTTTCATAATGCTCTGCTTGTTCTGGATGCTTATATAGCCAGCTAATTCTTACCGCATGACCAATAATAATGTCGGTTAATAAATTATCATCAATTTGTAGTGTGTTATTGGCTCTAAAAATAGAGGTCATGGCTTTTAAAGCCTCTACTGTTAATTGCCTATAAACAGGGGCTTGTATCTTATTAAGGACATGATCGACTTGTATCTTAAAGCTTTGCTCACCTTCGGTCATCTGTGACAGGATAGTTTCGCTATCTAAGCGGTATTTACTGTTAAGTTTTTCGCCCATCATTAAGCCTTTGCAGTGATGCAAAATATCCCAGACGCCGGCATAAAAGGCGCTGTTTTCTCTGCCTACGCTGCCTTGTTGTTCTCGCCACGCATACCAATCTATGCTTTCATCTTGGTCTTTAGGATCCATGGCTTGCGAGAAAATGGCACGATTAATTTTATGATGACTGCCTTCAACATGCAGGATTTCTGCTAATTCAAGTTGATTTTCAGTATTACTAATGTCATCTAGCATTTCTTTGAGCTTGTTGGATAATTGATAAGGCGCTAATGCTATGATTTCATTAAAGGCTTCATCTAATGAGCCGCAGCCAGAGGCGCGTTTTTGTCTAACAATAATCAATTGCAAAATATGGCCTACGCGTAGGGTGTGCATATCAGCCAATAGTTCTGGGTTAGATTTTATTAACATGCCCAAATAAACCACGAGTTCTTGAATAATAATACGTTCGCTAGCATCGCTATTGTAAGTATTGATGATGTGTAAAATTTCTGAAGAATCTGCGGGGCGCGTTAAGGTGGCTTTGCCGCTGTAAGCTCGGCCCAAGGTCAGTGCGTGCTGACGAACCAGTATTTCGGTCGCAGCCTGCTCTAAATTAATGTCATATTTACCGAGTAAGCTAGCGCAACGTCTAACAATACTCCAAACGTGCAGGTCTCCTGCACGTTCATAGACTTCTTCTAGTAAATCACCCACACTCGCAGCCTTGTTATCAGCGCTCAAGGTCGTATTGAAGCTTAAGTCATGTCGTAAGCTGAGTAAGCTCAGCGCCTCAACTTGAGCATAAAGATTACTTTGGGTTTTTAATAGCTCAATTAAGGTTTCATCACTGGCTAAATCCCATTCATTTAATAATAAAGTATTTAATGGAGATGATGGCTCGCTATTGCTAGGTAGCGCTTGCAAAAAAGGACGCTTCGCATCATCCCATGAGGCTTTTGAAAACTGAAAGTCATGTAAGTTTTTGATCTTTTCATGACTAGACGTTTCAGTGAAGTTGAGTAGTGTGCCTAGTTCAATGGCAAAGCCTTGACAGACACCTTGTTGCAGTTCTTTGATAAAGTTAATTAATATGTCGCAATGATGGCTATCTAGCATGTTCTGTTTAATAGAAATAGCCAGTAATGGATTGCCAGGTCTATCCCAGTGGTGATAGATATAAGACATTTCTAAGCGTAAGCGCGAAATGAGTAAATGGTTATCCATAGCCAAATAAAAGCCTTTTTGATTAAGACATTGTGGCAAGAACAACAAAGGTTCCCCCGCTAAGTTATACATTTTTGAGGTTGCCAGCGTTCGCAACTGGCGCAGCGGTCTACCCGTGATGCCAATACGATCATTTCGACCGACATGCGTGTAGGCTTGTGCTAATTCACTAGCGTCTCTAATTTGAATAGGCGCGATTTCAGCGCAGGTTTGTGCCGTAATACCCTGTTCTTTTAAGCGGCTTTGTACGCTTTCATCTTCAGCCAATAGCTGAATTTGTAGTTTTACGTCATTGTTTTTCTTAACGACTTTATGTCGTCCTAGGGGATCTATATCATCGCAATCGAGCAAGCCATCTTGAATCAGGCAGCCTAAAATAAAAAGACTCTGTGCCCATACTAACGGTATATTTTCATTCGGTAGACGTGCTTGGCTATGGGGTTGGGCTTTTTCTGCGGCAATGAGCTCAATAGGTACTATATAAAGTTCGGGTAATAAAAGTTGCTCATTTTGCTCTACGAGTAAGCTTTCGAGTTTATGGCGATAAGTTAAAGCGGCATCGGTGTTGCCAGCATATAAATTATTTAATAGTAAATAAGTGAAAAACAGCGGCCATTCACATTCAATAGCCATAAATTGTTTAAGTTCGTGAGCATCATAATGCAAGCGCTGACTATCTTCTATGGCCGTTTGGTGGCCATCTAATAGAAAACGTTTGCAGCCATAACGGCCTTCTAGTTTTTCACAAACAAGATGCTCTGTTTGCTCTCTTAATGCTTGATTATCAACAGCAAAGGCTGGAAACCCAGTAATGCTGAGTACAGCAGAATCTACCGCTTTAGAGATAGATTCTCTAGGTAGCAGCGCTTCTAAAGTAATTCGAGTTCTGGCAATGTCGTCACTGATAACATGAACTACGGATGCTTGGCCACCTTCTTTACCAAATAAATTAAAGCCAGAAAGTGCTTCTAATGCCGCTTTTGCCATACCAATAGAACTGGCATTTAATTCGGCAATACCTTGGTTTGTTTTGTGACCACGCTCCCAGATACCATAATCGGGTGTGCGATAAGTACGACTAATATAATGCACCAAGTTTTGTACAAAATTGACTTCATCAATAGTAAAGACGATACGTAGCCCCGAAGCGGTCATTTGCGCTAGCATTAACAAAAATAACGAGGTGGCATCTAGCTGTAAGTGCCCCCATTCATGATCGCCGACTACACAAGCGCCAGACTTAGTATCGTATTTGGCATGTAGGGCATCCAAAGGGTTTTGAGATTGTTTAAATTTTTCTACTTTAGACGCTTGCCGCATCATCGCGGTTAACAAGCCGCGCATTAGCTTTACCACACTTTGCTCGAGTACATAAGTGCGGCCTTGCTCTTCATCCGTACGTCGATAAGCCAGTGCCAAACCCCATGCCGCAAGTATGCTGTAGACATTATCTCTAACCCATGCGTCGGTATAATTACCATGCACAGTCACCGCTGTACTCGCGGGCAATAAACCCGTAACCCAATCTTGGCGCTTAATAATAAGGTCTTGTACTTGTTGGAAATAAGTATCCAATTTTTCGTGAGGTTGATTCATGATTAGGGTCTGGTTAGTTCAGTCAATGAGTATAAGCATAAAAATAATAAGCAGATTGTGTGCCAATTATCTATGTAACGTGAAATGAGATTTTGTCACTGAGTATAAGCTGATTTAATGCTTCAAAGCAGGGGTAAAAGCACATCAGAATCGTGGATTATAGCTTTAGTTTGTGACATAGCGCTTAATAAATCAGGCTAGCAACTTAAGAAGGGATAGTTTCAGCCCAGACGAAAGGCTCAGGGCGAAAGATTAAGCGCCGTGTTTGAAGAGAGGGGGAGGGCAGGATAGAAACGTATCGGGCGACTAAAAGTCGCCCAGATAGCTCTGCTATTGCATAATCTCTGCCGTCGGCCTGTAAAGTGTGCTGGCGTGACGGAAGGATTTGGGTAAATAGCTAGATGAGAGAGGTATGGCTAGCGTCTACCGTTTTTTCCGGTAGCGGGTTCTTCAAATTTAACTTTTAAAGGTTTTCCGCAATACAAGTTGCCGTCTAATGCTGCAATAGCTGCTCTGGCTTCGTGACCTTCCATGCCGATAAAGCCGAAGCCTCTGCATTTGCCACTGAAAATATCAGAAACAAGTTGGATAGAGCGTACTTTGCCGTATTCTGAAAATAAGGTTTGCACACTTTCTTCGGTGGCGTCGCTAGGTAAGTTTCCTACAAAAAGTCGTTTCAAAAGACATGTCCTAAATTCGGGGGGGAGGGAGGGAATTGATTAGCCGGTGTATTACTGGCTATGCCACAACCTTGCTAGTTTTAGGCAAGGTTGTGTGTCAGAAAGTAACGGTTTATGCGGTCGTTACGTTTGAAGCTTGTGGGCCTTTAGGACCTGATTCGACTTCGTATTTTACTGCTTGGCCTTCGGCCAAAGTGCGGTAGCCGCCGTCGCTTGCAATTGCAGAGAAATGTACGAATACATCTGCGCTACCATCGCTAGGAGAAATAAAGCCGAAACCTTTAGATTCGTTAAACCACTTAACTGTACCAGTTGCCATGTAATTGTCTCAATAAATGAATGAAAATATTTTTATTGCAAATCATATCCGGGCACAAAAGCGGGAAAAACGGATGGAATTTCTAAATAAAGTGCTGATTAATTGCAAAACTTATTAGAGTAATACTAAACTAAAAATCTAGCAGTACTGACTAACGCACTTATTATAGGGGTTAAAGCTTAGTATAGCCATCTAAACTTTAACAGCGAGGTCTTGTTGATCATTTACTTCCAAATACTAATGATGTTGGTGTAGTCATCTGTCCACGGTTTCATATCAAAGTATAAGGGCATTTTTTGCCAGTAACCAAGGCGACTGTTCGCTAATGGTGCAAGGGTTTCTGGCTTTTTAGCGATCACCACCCAATCGGTTGCCACAATCAACTCTGAGGCTTGTAGTGGTTTAAATTCTTGTATGAGTGCGGCTAAATGCAGATGCTCGGCATGAATAGATAATACTTTTTTTAGTAATAAATGACGATTGGTAATATGAAAAGCGAGCAGGCCATCGGGCTTTAATTTGTCGAAATATAGTTTTAGGGCTTCTTCTGTTAATAAATGAGTCGGTACAGAATCAGAACTAAAAGCATCCATGACTAATAAATCGAAATGCTGGTTAGGTTCTTTTTCCAATGATAAACGCGCATCACCAATACGCAGAGTACTATGCTGACTGCAACGTTGTAAATAATGAAAATAATCAGGGTTGCTAGCGATATCAACGACTAAAGGATCAATCTCATACAGCGTCCAGTTTTGTTGTTCTTTGGCATAGCAGGTTAAAGCCCCTGCCCCTAAGCCAACGATACCTATATTCCAGTGTTGATCAATAGTATCAAAGCTTTTAAATAACTGTCCCATAGGGCCTGGGCGACTGTAATAGGTGTAAGGGATAGTGGCTAGTTCTTCAGCTAGACGTTCTGCGCCATGTTTAGTCGTGCCATGAAAAAGTTCGTGATAAGTTTCCGGTTGCTGTTGTTCGTTTGTGAGCACACTTTCACGCACCGCTAACACACCAAAAAAGCTACGTTCTTGATAAAGGGTGTGCGACGATAAGCCATGCAATCCTAGGGCAAGAAAAATAATAGCCCCTGTTAAAAAAGCAAAGGCAACAGGCTTAGCTCTTAGTAAATAAGAACATAAGGTTAAGACAATTAAGCTAATGACTATAACGTCAAAATATTGTAGTAAATTAGCGCAGTTTGCATAGATAAGTAGGCCGGCTATTATCAGCAACAAAGGTATTATTATTTGTAGCAGCACACTTTTATTGACGGTTAGCACAACGCCGGGACGCAACAAGAGCGCGGCAACAATCATCAGTGGATATTCATAAATGCCATTGAAGACAAAGGGCGCGACAAAAGTATTAAACATACCGCCCAACATGCCAGCAAAAGACATGATTAAATAAAAGCTGGTTAAATGCTGGGTAGAAGGTCTGTTCTTAGCTAACTCACCATGACAGACCATGACAGCAAAGAAAAAAGCCAGTAGATGCAAAATTAGATAGGCCCAATAAGGTAAGTCAGCCGGATTAATAAAGGCATAGGCGATAAAGGCTATTAATACTAGCGGCTGACCTTTTACCATCAGCGGATGAATCGCATCGTTCCATTTAGAAAATACGATAACAAAGGAGAGCAAATACAAGGTTAAGGGAATAATCCACAATAACGGTACTGAGGCAATATCGGTGCTAATGAAGTTGGTTAGACCCAGCAATAGACTCGATGGAACAAAAGCTAAGGCCATCCAATGATATTTGCGACGCAGACTTAGCGTGCTTGTTTCTGGAATAGTCGTTTCGATAATGGCGGTGGCCGGTCTACTTTTCCATAGCACCCTTGCACAAACGGCGATTAATGCACAGAGTATTAAATAACCAAAGCTCCAGCTGGTTTTTTGCTGTGCTAAGCCGATGGCAGGTTCTAATAAAAAAGGATAGCTGAGTAAAGCCAACAAGCTACCCGCGTTGCTAGCGGCATATAGATAGTAAGGATCGTGACTGGTATGGTGGCCAATATTGGCAAACCATTTTTGAATCAGTGGCGAGGTGGTAGAAATAATAAAAAAAGGTAAGCCTATGGCTAGAAATAAAGTCCAACATAACCAAAAGGTAGGGTTACTCTCGGTGGGAGGTGCTATATTTTCAGGTAAGGCAACCGGTAGAGCTAACAAACTGATGAGTATAATGAGTCCATGAATCTGAACTTGGCGGCGTTGATTGACGCGCGTAGACAGTAGATGCGCATAAAGATAACCCAGAAATAATAGGCTTTGATAAAACACCATACAGGTATTCCATACCGCTGGTGAACCGCCTAATAACGGTAATAGTAATTTACCAAATAAGGGCTGCAAAACAAACATCAGTGAGGCACTGACAAATAATGTGCCTGCAAATAAGATAATTAGGGATAAGCGACGGTCGGAATAGGTTACTGAAGACTGGTTCATTATTTTTATTAGCTTTAGGCCAGTTATTTTTAAGGCGCTAATCATAAAGCATTTACTGTCATTGGGCACTAGTCTGTAAGATTTATAGCGGATTGTTGCCGCTGTAAATCTATTGTTTGACAATCAATAAGCGCATGAATGGGTATAATCGATACTTTGATCTATTTGTAAAACAGATATAATCATCTAAATATATCATTATATTAACATCGGAAAATGAGTTAGCCTCTACCCCAAAAGTGTAGCAGGCCTTATCTCTGAATCATTTAACCACTTACACACTCTAAATTTAGCCATTACAAGGAAACAGCATGTTTAAAATATTAACTTACAACAACATATCACGAGCGGGACTTGATAGGTTTCCTGATGAGCAGTATCAAGTTGGCGCACAAATTGATAGCCCTGATGCCGTGATGTTACGTTCTTTTAACTTACATGAACAAGTTATTCCAGCCTCTTTAAAGGCAGTAGGTCGTGCTGGCGCAGGCGTTAATAATATTCCTGTTGCCGAATACACTCAGCGTGGTATTCCTGTGTTTAATGCCCCAGGTGCCAATTCAAATGCAGTGGCTGAGTTAGCCATTGCGGGTATGCTGTTAGCGGCCAGAAATATCGTACCTGCATTAAATTTCGTTAGAGATCTTAAAGGTAGCGACGATAGCCTTAATGAACAAATTGAGAATGAAAAGAAACATTTCGCTGGTTTTGAGCTTTCTGGTAAGACCTTAGGCGTTTTGGGTTTAGGTGCGATCGGCGTTAAAGTGGCTAATTCATCGGCTGCTTTAGGCATGAATATTATCGGCTTTGATCCTTTTATGTCGCTAGAAAATGCTTGGAAATTAACCTCATCAGCAGAACAAGCTATTAGCATTGATGATCTGACCTCACGCTCAGATTTGATCAGTCTTCATATTCCACTGAATGATAAGACCAAAAATTTATTTAGCGAAGCACACATTCAACGCATTAAGAAAGGCGCTATTTTACTTAACTTCTCTCGTGCCGGTGTCGTTGATGAAACTGCGGTATTAGCGGCCTTAGACAGTGGTGCGTTATTAGCTTATGTTTGTGATTTTCCAACAGGCGCCTTAATTAATCATCCACGCGCTATTGCTTTACCTCATTTAGGTGCCTCTACTGAAGAAGCTGAAGATAATTGTGCTGCTATGGTTGCAGACCAACTGCGTGAGTTCTTAGAGCATGGCACGATTCGTAATTCGGTTAATTTCCCAGAAGTTGTAGTCACACCCAGTGGTGATGGTTTTCGCTTGAGTATCGCTAATGAAAACAAACCTGGCGTAGTCGGTCATATTTCTTCTATTTTAGGTGAGGCAGGTCTTAATATTCTTGATTTGCTTAACAAATCAAGAGGTGATTATGCTTATACTTTGGTGGATATTCATGCCGCAGCATCTGAAAAAGTCGTAGAACAGTTACGCGCTATTGATGGCGTATTATCAGTCCGCGTTATTTAAATATCAGTGATTAAAAGTGGTAGCTTGGCTTGAACAGCATCAATCCAAGCTACCTTCATTTTCCGAGTTTGTAAGCGCTCAACGTGGGGCGTCAGCGATTAAAAGATAGGAGACGGCAATGTCACATTGGTATCAAGATAATTCCCACAGCATAGGCAATACACCTTTGGTGCGACTTAACCGCATTACAGACGGTAGTTCTGCAACGATATTGGCAAAAATTGAAGGTCGCAATCCGGCTTATTCTGTTAAATGTCGTATTGGTGCCGCGATGATTTGGGATGCCGAGCAACGTGGTTTGCTAGGTCCTGGCAAAGAATTGGTAGAGCCTACCAGTGGCAATACCGGTATTGCCTTGGCTTTTGTTGCGGCGGCTAGAGGCTTGCCTCTAACGTTAACCATGCCTGAAACCATGAGTTTAGAGCGTCGTAAATTGTTGATTGCTTATGGTGCTAAGTTAGTGTTGACCGAAGGTGCTAAAGGCATGAGTGGTGCTATCGCTAAAGCCGAAGAAATTGCCGCCTCCGATCCTGATCGCTATGTGTTATTACAACAGTTTAAAAACCCAGCGAATCCTACGATTCATGAGCGCACCACGGGGCCGGAAATTTGGAATGACACCGATGGCGCTATTGATATTTTAATCTCAGGAGTCGGTACGGGCGGCACTATTACCGGTGTTACGCGTTATATTAAACAAACTCAAGGTAAGGCTATTATTTCTATTGCGGTAGAGCCTAGTGCCAGTCCAGTTTTAACACAGACGCGCGCAGGTGCAGCGCTTAAGCCTGGGCCGCATAAAATACAAGGCATAGGCGCAGGTTTTGTGCCTGAGGTACTTGATTTGGCACTGATTGATGATATTGAACAAGTCAGTAACGAAGAGGCCATTGAATTTGCAAGGCGCTTGGCCAGAGAAGAAGGTATCTTAGCGGGTATTTCTTGCGGTGCTGCGGTGGCTGTGGCAGTACGCGTGGCTAAACGTCCAGAACATGCCGGTAAAACTATTGTGGTGATCTTGCCCGATTCAGGTGAGCGTTATTTAAGTTCGCCTTTGTTTGAAGGCTTGTTTGATGCCGGTGGCTTAGCGACATGAATGATACTGCTCGACTAGGTAGCCCCTATAATTGGGGTATTGATGCCTTGGTAGCTCAGCTTCGAGATTTGCGTGTGCAATCGTTAGAAACGCGTAATCTCCTAGATAAGCCACCTAAATTGCCTTCACGTAAAGAACTACATAAAATCTTGGATGGCTTAGGGGCGGTGTTATTTCCTAACCGCTTGGGTAGACCTGATTTGAATGATGAAGGTATCGATTATTTTGTAGGCCATACCTTAGAAACTTTATTACGTGAGTTATACACTCAAATCCGACGAGAATTACAATTCATATCAGGGCATCAAGGTATTGATAATGTCGCGCATTTACAAGCTATCGACATTGCCAGAGAGTTTGCGGAGCAACTGCCTAAGGTCAGGCGCTTGTTGGACTCTGATATACAGGCGGCTTTTGAAGGTGATCCTGCTGCCCGTAGTCCTGATGAAGTCTTGGTCTGCTATCCTGGCATTACCGCCATTATGCATCATCGATTGGCGCATATTCTTTATCAGTTAGGTGCGCCTTTAGTTGCCCGTATGATTTCAGAATTGGCGCATTCAGCAACAGGCATTGACATACATCCCGGTGCGCAAATTGCTGAGAGCTTCTTTATTGATCATGGTACGGGTGTGGTTATCGGTGAAACCGCCATTATAGGTCGTTATGTTCGCGTTTATCAGGCGGTTACCTTAGGTGCGAAACGTTTTCAAAAAGATGATAATGGTTTCTTAGTTAAAGGTAATGTTAGGCATCCGATTGTTGAAGATAATGTGGTGATTTATGCCGGAGCTACCATACTCGGACGTATTACCATCGGTCAAGGCTCAACCATAGGCGGTAATGTTTGGTTGACGCACAGCGTGCCGCCGGGTAGCAATATTAGCCAAGCCAGTGCTCGTAGTGAATTGTTTCAAGGTGGTGCGGGTATTTGATTTGCTTGGCAAGAATGTTGGGTTAATGATAAAGCCATTAATGCAAGCTACGCGATTCATATTAGTGGCTACCAACTTAAGATGGGACAGTTTCAGCCCAGACCAAAGGTTCAGGGCGAAAGATTAAGTCTAGGAGGCGGCCAACTTAAGGCGTGACAGATACTAGGCTTAACTCTTTGCCCTTTGTCCTTTGCCCTTCGCCTGCGCTTAGGAGAGACCTATAAAAATGAACGATTAAGCTAAATTGTCCCATCTTAAGTTGGTAGCCTCTTAATTTAACTGCGCATGAATAACTAAGGTGGTCAGTTCAGCCAAGCTTGTGGCTTGGGTTTTCTCTTTAATATGAATACGATGTGCTTCTACGGTACGTGTACTAATATTCAGTTGATTCGCGATGTCCTTGTTGGCGTGACCTTGAGTCATCAGTAGTAATATTTCACGTTCTCTATCGGTCAGTTGCTGTACTAGCAAGCTGGCTTTTCGCTTGTAAATAAAATCTTGTCGATTCGCTTCGCTTTTCCCTAATGCTTCAGAAATACATTCTTTTAATTGATCATAATCAAAAGGTTTCTCTAAAAAATGTATCGCACCCGCTCTAAAAGCTCTGGCTGATTCTGGGATGCCAGAATGACCGCTGATAAAAATAATGGGCATCGAGATGCCGTGTTGCAACAGGGTGTGATTAAAAGTGCGGGGAATTCACAATAATCTTATGCAGCCACTGCGGTGGACAAATTATTCCAATATTTTTCCCAATCGCCATTGGCCCTTACAACACGTAGCGCCAACATTGACTCGACATTAGCAGCTTTCCACCAAGCACCCGGTAATTTTAGTCGTTGCTGAATGACATAACGGTGTGCACTTTCGATTTCCCCTGAACCAATGGGCAAGCCTTTTTCTATAGCTCCTTTGTAATCCAATTGATCAGGGCGATTGCTTAAATATC